>Ga0169931_10001355_pt1 | contig 40517 bp, 33 predicted proteins | sample Kivu_15m_20L_FD_129675 | JGI IMG/M metagenome (GOLD analysis project Ga0169931, IMG submission 129675) | Freshwater microbial communities from Lake Kivu, Western Province, Rwanda to study Microbial Dark Matter (Phase II) - Kivu_15m_20L... | ecosystem: Environmental > Aquatic > Freshwater > Lake... | reverse complement strand
GATTTAACTGAAAAATTATATGATTTTGATTTAATATATTGTTTAAATAGCTATTTTGATATTATATCCTATAAAGAATATATTGATAATGATGGTGTTTATAATGAATTAAATTATGTTAATCAAAATTTAAGAAAATTATTATTATTAATAAATCCAAATCTAGTTTATGATGATTATGTAAATAGTCAATATGAAATTAATGGTGTAAAAAATAATACCGTAAATACTAATATTATTAATTTAATTGATAATCCTATAAATTATATAATTGATAGTAATAATAAATTAAAAATACGTGCCGAAGATGTTACTAAAATTACCGATTTAAATACAAAATCATACATAATTTGTAGATATTTATTTATTTTATCTTTTGTAAATTATGCTGGCACTGAAAATCAAAAAATTCAATATTATTACATATACATTAATATAGCATTTTATAATTCAAACTATGTTAATATTATTAATCAATTTAAAACAAATACTTTTGATGTCTGTTATGTTTGTAGAGATTATTTAAATGCTAATATTACAACTAGTCCAACTATTTTTAATGTTTTAAAAAAAACTAATATGTACCAAAATATTTTAAAATGGAATTTTGTAGATACTAAAATTTATTCTTTCATCTATAATTATGATTTATATTCTGAATACAAAGATAGAACTAACTCTATTATAGTAAATAATTTTTACTTTTTATTAGTAAACATAATACAAAATATTACTTATAATGATGGTGCTAATAACTATATTATTAATAATTTTAATAATATCCTTTTTGAAAAAATTAATAACTTTATTTCTAATATTATAATCTTAAATAATACAAATTCAACCCTTGGTTATAATAAATATCTTTCTAGAACTGATAATCTATTTAATATTATAACTGATACTAATATTGATTCCAAATATTATACAGAATTTAAATATTTACCTAATCAAAATTCTACTCCTGATACTTTTACTTATCCTAAAGAAGGTGGTAATAGTCAAATTAATTATTTACCATTCGGAATTTATAAAGTTTTTAAATATAATAATTATAACCCATCTAGTTATGCTGAAGGTGATTTTAATATATATCAGGCTATATTATCCTTAGCTTTAATAGTTAAAAGGAATTATCAATTGTTAATTAGGGTTTCTCCACCTTATGAATATGATGATAAATATTATGATTATATAAAAAGTAATAATAATTATAATGACTTTATAAATAATAATAATTCATTATTTACTAATAGATGTGAAATGTATTTAATTATAACTGATATTAATAATGAAATAATTTACGTTAAAAGTGATGATGTGCAAACTAATAGAATATTATGTTTTAAATTATTTAATTTTTATACTGGAGAACAAAATCTATTTAATAGACTTTTACTAAACACTAATACAGTTTCATATAATAACTTTTATAGTTTGAATATTATTTATGAAGATTATTATCCTTATTATGTTAATACTAATATAAGTAATTTAAATAATATTAATACTATGGCGCTTAACTATAATAAATTAAAATTTTATCCTCATATAAATGATAACATTAAAGATATATTGATTTATGATTTAGAAAGATTTAATAATAATGTATATAATATTAGTGAACTTGTTTATAATACAGAAACTATAATAGAGATTACAAAAAATAATGATAATCTTTATAAAATACAACAAATTATAGACAATTGTGTTTATTTAATGTATCTTTTAAAAGTTATAATTTTACTAAAAAGAATAAAATGTTATTTCATTATCCTAAATAATATTGGTGTCTATTATAAATTTCCAGTTGATGTGCCTGTTGCTAGTTCACTCACTATTAATGATTTCTATAAAATTATTTTAAATGATATTCTAGAATTAAAAGATGCATGTAATTATATTTATAATCTAAATTTTTTTACTATACCACTCTCAAAATTAGAAAGCTTCGTTTCATTATTTAAAGGTATAACTGAACTAACGGATATTTATTTACAACCTATTCAAAAGTTATTCTATGATAATATTAATGTTAAATACTTGGATGTAAATAATATAAGTTTAACCATAATATATATTGAAAATTTAATAATTGATTTTACAAATAATAAAAATGATACTACATTAAATATTACTGTTCTAACAGCAGATTTAAACAATTTGAATTATACTTTACAAATAGAAACATTTTTAAAAAAATATAACGATACTTTTAGAATATTAAATTACTTTGAAAATAGTATTAATGAACTTTCACCCGAAACAAAAGAATTGTTTTTAATAAAAAATCAAACCTTACTTTATTTATACAATATTAATTCTTATTATGATATACTTAATTTTAATAAAATATTTGATAATGAATTTTTTCACGAAACTATAAATAGTCTTGACTTAATTAAAAAAGATTATATTTTTTCTACTACACAATTAGAACAAGAACTTAAGTACAGTTATTTTTGTATTAGTAAATTTATAACTGCTTTTAATAATGATCCTGATACATCACTGATAGATTTTGATTTAGAAATATTAAAAACAGTTGAAAAAGAATTAAAAGATTACGCTTATTATTATCAAAATAATCTATCTTTAACTTCAATAACTATTAATTCAGTAATAATTGATATTAGTCAACCAACAATATCTTTATTAATTCAACCTAATAAGACATTTGATACCGGTAATCAAGTTATTGTTTCTTCAATATTAAATTCTTCAAACTATTTTAAAGGAACTGTTGTCTCTTATGATACCATAACCGGTGAAATAATTATTACTCCAACTGATACTTTTGGAACTTTTACTGATTCTACTAGATATTATGTAAGTATTTTAAAATTAATTGATAATACAAATTTAAATTTATTACTAACCCAAATAAATAATTTAATAAGTAATTATCCTAAATTAGCAAAAGTTTTTACAGAACAGTATTATTTAGAATTTTATTATATTAATGACATTGTATATTATCTAAATAAATATGTATATCTTATTAAAGAATTGTTATTAATTGATGCTTATAAAAAACAAATATTATTATTACCAACTGATATTAATCCAGATCCTTATGATGTTTTATCCATGAATCTTAATGAAAATATTTTATCACTCAAAAATATAATAATTAATATTGATAAAGTTTATAAGGATAATAATCAAGAAATAATCCATATTATTCTAAATGATAATACACTTAATAATATATATTTTTATTCTCAAATTAATGTATTTTCTTATAACGATCATCTTCAATTCAGTTCAAATAATTTTATTACTAGTGTTTGGAATCCTACAACCTATAGTGAAACTATCACTTATAATTATACACTTACTTCTAATTATTATATTTTTGGTTATATTATTAATCCAGAAATTTATACTATAATTGAAACATTCTATCAAAGTAAAATTAGTTTTATTGATGCTTATAAAAAAGTTATTACAGATAATATACTAATTAAGAATGCACTTAATTACGGTTATGTTAATAATCCTTTAACCTATAAATCCTAAAACTATATATTATGTATTATGATAACTTATTCTTTCAATATCATAACAACAACCATCCATCTTATTTGCTAAATATCTAATATATCCGCCGCTTGTTACTGTAAATTTCCACTTTGATATAGTATAGTTATTATCATCTTTTAATTTATCTTGCCATAAAGTAATAATTTCATCCTGTCTATAAGTATCTTTTTTAACTCGGTCTATCCTATCCTTAATAAGTCTTAATAATTCTATTGATGATATGGATTCTTCTGTAATCTTTTCACCACTAATTAATTTAACCTTTTTACTCGGCATATTTATAACTTTGATATTATTCTTTTCATAATACCAAAGAGGCTTTCTCATTCCATCCTGTATAACATATATTGACGAATACATAGGATATTCTTGTTCGTATTCAAACTCTTTAACATCATTAAAAATAGGTTTCCAATTTTTATCATCCGTTATTTTACCCATTATATCATATGTATCTGTTTGAATACCTTGCACTATCCAAGTAGTATAGGTTTTATCTTTACCACAATATTTCTCTTTATCATAAATATCACGGTCAGTTAATAAAATTATTTTACCAAATGCTAATGGATCTAATCTACCTGCATATGCCACCTTTATTTTATTATCAATAGAATATTCTTGTCTAAATCTACTAATCATCTCATCCATTGTCTCACCTATTTTTTTATCAAATAGTAGTATCATATTTTAAATATATTAATTATACTATTGATTATTCAAACGATTATAAATCAATTTTTATAATTCCACTATCGTGTAATATCGCTGTCGCTCAGTTCGTTTCACTCACGATTATATGATTTAATAAATATTATAATAATTTTTTTGTAAAACAAAATGAATATAAATAATTATTTTTTTGTAAAACTTTTTCAAAAATTTTATCAAACTCTCTCTCAAGTTTTTATTTACCGAATTTTACCGAATTTTTACTGAATTTACTGAAAATAAAAAATATATAAGAGTAATATAAATATATTAAAATAACTGAAATGTTATATAAATGTAAGATATGTGACAAAGAATTTAAACAAAAAAGTAATTATACAGACCATTTAAAAAGAATAAGACCGTGTGTTAAATTAACCGAAAAAATACATCAAAATCCACCAAATTCCATAATTTTAACACCAAAATTACACCAAAATCCACCAAATAACGAGAATCGTTGCAATTATTGTTACAAAATATATTGTAGAACTGATGTACTTAAAAAACATTTATTAATTTGTAAAGTAAAAAAAAGAGATATAGAAGAAAAAGAAGAAATATTAAATAAATTATTAGAACAAAATAATAAATTATTATCAACAATAGATCAACAAAAAGAGCAAATAAATCAGTTAATTAAAACAAATGAGAATTTAATAAATCAGATGAAAATAAAACATACACAAAACAATAAGAACATAAAAAATCAAAATAATGGAACTATCAACAATATTAATATTGTAGCTTTTGGAAAGGAAGACTTAAGTAAAATAGAAAATAAAGAATTTTTTGAAGCATTGACACAAATGGGTTATAAAATACCAGCTAAAATGTTTGAAAAAATTCACATTAATGATAAATACCCAGAATATAAAAACATTTACATATCAGACATAAACAGAGGGAAAGCGATGGTTCATGACGGTAAAAAATGGAAATTAGATAAATATAAGAACATAGGTGATAAGTTATTAGACAAAATCTTAAATTTTATGGAAGAGCGGTACGAAGAGTTAAAAGAGGATAAGAATATAACAGAGAAAAGGAAAATGAATATGGAAAATAAGTTAAAAATATTGCAGATAATGAAAGATTATGAAGAGGAAGAAGAGAAGGATAGACATGAATATCTAAGAGATAAATGCAAAGACCATATGAAGATGGATTTATATAATAATAGAGAGAGAATAGACGAAGAGAATGTAGAGGAAAGGTAGATAGTAAAACCGAGAATTAACTAAAAATTATTTAATTATTTATTTACACAAGCAAATGATTTTATAAATAAAAAAAGTGTAATTATATTATTATTTTTTCATATAGTATATATATAAACTAATATGTTGAGTTATTATTTTTAGAATTATTACCATCCTTATCAACAAATTTTACTATAAATTCTATAATATCATTTAATGAGTTCTCTTCAGCAGGATAATTAACATATTTAATTGAATTTATCTTTAATAAATGCTTTAAAATAATATCTATATCTTTAGCCTCATCTTCTGTTTGTATTCTACCTTCTGTTTCGTATTTCCTATTAACCCTATCCAATACTATATTTATATTGTTAAACTTGTTAAAACTATCAAGAATATATTTTTCTGTTTTGTCTATATTTGATATATTATCTTTATTGTATTTGTTGTAATATATACCATGTATTAATGGACCATCCGTCACTATGAAATTTACATGTCCCGCAATCTGTTGTAATAATTCATACTGCTTTTTGGTAACATGATATTGATTGTTTAATGAATCATAATCTTTCATCCATACTAGTTTTTTAGCATACTCTTGGACGTACTCACATATATAGCCTCGTAATTTTAACTTTGCAAATAATAATGCTGATATAGTTGTTTTCCCTACACCAGGAGCTCCTATTATGTTTATTACATAAGTCTGTACCATATTCTTAATATGTTAATTCTATATTAATTTTTTATCAATATTTTTATAAATTGTTGGATTAACCTAATAGTAATATATATATTTATAATATATATATCAATTTTTACATTCTATTTTATATAAAAATATTCTATACCTCTAAAAATCCTCTTCTTCTTCATCAGAATCTGACAATACAATCTGTGTCTTGGTAGATGATTTCTTTAACTTCTTTGGAGCATCGTCCTCATCCTCTGATTCTACTTTCTTAACTTTTGATTTCTTATCAGCTTCAGTCTTCTTTTCAGTTTCAGGTTTCTTCTTGGTTTCCTTAGATTCCTTAGCTTGTTTTGTTTCCTTCACTTCTTCAAGTTCAGCCTTTGTCTGTTTCTTTTCCTTTTTAGTTTCCTTTACTTCCTTCACTTCTTCAGGTTCAGCTTTAGTCTGTTTCTTTTCTTTCACTTTAGGTTCTTCTTTTACTTCATTTTTAGTTTCCTTTACTTCCTTTTTAGTTTCCTTTACTTCCTTTTTAGTTTCCTTAACCTCTTCTTCTTCATCTTTATCTTCCTTATCTTCCTTTTCATAAACACCCATAGTAGAACATTTAGAGCATTCAAAGACATCCTTTAGAATTTTAACACCATCACTGGTAGAAATTTTATATAGATTTCCACTGTCGCCAAACTTGTGCTCTTCTAGTTTTTCATTAAGAGAAGCAGTAAGAGTTTCTAGGGATTGAGTAGATTTTACCCAACGACCTTTAAATTCATCTCCATAATACTTCTTCATAGCATCTAATTCAGTTTCAGGATGTGTGGTAGTAGTGATAATATATGAATATCCAGCCTTAAAAACACCTCCATAACCAAGCCAAGCATATACGGTTTGAGCCTTCTTAGTAGTAGCCTTTGACATTATCTTATATATATTAATAGGTTTTATCTGTATATGGTTAGCTATATTGGATATAGAATTCAACTTTTTTTATAAATCAAAGATTTATAAAAAAATGTTGGCCCATAGGGCTCAACTTTTAGGTTGGCCTATATGGCTTGGTTCATAACACGCAAATTTACCATCCATCATATAATACACAACATACAATACGCACTATATATATCATGATTACATACAATTATATATATAACAAATAATATCTACAATATATATATTATGGATATGGATATTTATTATTATAAATATAACAAATATAAAATTAAATATTTAGAAATGAAAAAAATAGAGGAAGAAAATCAGGTTGGTGGTAAATTACCAAAAAAACACATAGAGACAACACTAGATGATAAAATGAAACAAATATTAGATTTTATAAGTAAATCAAGTAAAGAAAAAATAAGTGATGAACTATCATCTATTATTACATACAATGTTTTTTGTTCTATAATTTTAGGAGAAGGTTTATTTGGAAAAACTTATATTCCAAATATAAATAAAACGTTTCCTTATATGGTAGGGAAAAAACAGTTAGAACTACCAATAATAGTAAAAGAATCAAAAAATATAGATAATCCTCAAAGATATTTTGGAACAGATATTTATGATTCAAAATTATATATAACAGGTTATTTTGATATGACAACTGAACTTTTAATTTTACTATATGTTAGAAAATTATATAATAAATCAGTTCATTTACCACTTGTTTTAGGTTATGAAACATGTGCTAGTTCTAATTATGCTATTGTAAATAAAATAATATTATATAAATATGGTCTAAACCAACCAGTCCAAATAGATTTACGAGGTAAAATATTTAATGAAAATAAAATGTGGTAAAAACCACGAAAAGAACCAACCGAAATATTTACTAGTAGTTTATCTACATTAAGAGAATTATTAACTTTTATACATTACTCAAAAAAATCTGATGGCTCTGTTGTATTACCAAATGGTATAAAATGTGATAATATAGCTGAATTATTTGATTATATATGTATTAGTTATTTAGCAACGCATGAATTATTAGTTAAGAATGGAATATATCCATCCGATATGCATAATTCAAATATATTTATACATTGGCTAGATGTAAATTCATATTATGATAAAACAAATATAAAAAATACCAAAGAAATTTTTTACAAAGTTGGTAAAAAGTTATATAAAATAAAAACTTTTGGTTTTGTTATTATATTAGGTGATACAGGAACTTTTATTTTAGATGTTAAAAAAGATGTTATTATAGCAGGACATATTTATGATATAAAAAATAATTATAAATTAATTAGTAGAAAGATGACATCTAATCATACTGCTTTTGATTTTATATACAATAATTATAATTTTTTAACAAATAATGAGTTTTCACAAACAATTGCTTATAAAATACTAAATACAGAACCATATTGTTCTTATCCACTCGTTACACGGCATTTATTAGGATGGAATAACACTTTTTTAGATAAATTAAAAACATCTGAGGAATTGATAGAATTTTATTATGAAAAATATGGAGTTAAAAAATATACAAAAAGTAAAATAAATATTCTAATTTCAGTATAAAAATATTATATATAATCTAATAATAATATATTATGGATAAATCAGAGCTTGTAGGCACAATAAAATTATTTGCTGGTAATTTCTGTCCGGATGGATATTTATACTGTGATGGACAACTGGTATCAATTACATCAAATTTAGTATTATACAATATTATTGGCACTCGTTATGGTGGTGATGGTAAAACAACTTTTGCACTACCAAAGTTAAATACAGATCATGATAATACTGGAGTAAAATATATAATTTGTATTTCTGGAATATATCCATCGCATTAATTTTTTACATAAAATATTGATTTTTAATTTATAAGCTTAATTATTATGGATTATCAACAAAAATATTATAAATATAAACAAAAATATATTGATTTACAAAATAAAGATGGTGGTGGTAAAAAAGAGCTAAAGCCGTATCTAACTTTTACTGATAAAATATTACAAAAATTAGATAAGGATATATTTGTAAAACGAATCTTAAAAATATGTGCTAAAAATAAACTAGATCCTAGTAAATTATCCATTATGGATATTGGTGCAGGACATGGTAATACATCTTTAGGATTATCATATTACTTTAAGAAAGTTCTTGCTATTGAACCTAGTGTTTCAATGTTAGAACAAGCAGAAAGTAATAAAAAAAGATTAAAAAATTTACAACCAGATGAATTTAATGAAGATAAAGTATCATTTATACAAAATAACTTTTATAACGATCTAAATATTAAACCTGTAAATATTATTATACTGAGTAATAGTATTCATTTTGCAGAGTTAAATAAAGTAGAAAATGTATTAGAAAATTTATTAAATTATTTAGTAAAAGACGGACTAATAATTATTAAGGAACCTTGGATAAATGCTATTTTTGGTAATCCAGAACTTAATAAAGATAATGATATTAGAAAAGAGAAAATAGAAAAAATAAAAAATATTAGAGATGAAATTGATACTTTTATTGAAAAATCAACTAAAGTAAAACTGGTTAAATCAAAAAATTATAATGATGATAAATATTATATTATTATTATAAAAAAAATAATTTAATTTTTACATAATTCTATCCATTCTTGATATCTTTCTTTTGGCTCAAAAATAGGCTTTGGATGTATTTTCTCGTCATATTTTGTGTCCCAGTTATAAAGTGTTTTATTTGGAACATCTTTTAGTTGTGGAAGCCATTTTTTTATATAAACACAATCTGGATCCCATCTTTTAATAAATGTATTTGAAATACTCATAGGTCTACCTGCAATAGTTGAAGTAGAAGGTGCAAATTTCTTACCTGGAAAATCTAATTCTGTTACCCATTGAGCGTTTAATTTATTTTGAGAAGTAGAACAGTCTAACAAATGTCTTGAAAACCAATCATGTAATCCATAATATCTACATAACGGATGAATTAATAAATATTTAACGGAAAATACACCAACAATCATTCTACATCTATTATGCATAAAACCTGTTTGTAATATTTCATTTATAGCAGCATCAACAATTAAAAAACCAGTTTGACCTTTCATCATAATATTCCATTCCTCCCATGATTGTTTATGTCTCTTGGTTTTAAACTTGGTTTTAGTATAATAATTAAGCCATTTTAGTTTTTCATATCGTTTATCTATATGTTCGTCATAACTATTCGCATCTGGTAAATATTTTAGTAAGGTTAAATAATAATCTCTCCATACTATTTGATTAATCAATTGTGAATTATGACCTATCTTTTTAACAATACTTTCATAAAATTCTCTTTCTGATATACAACCAAAATTTAAATAACCTGATAATCTAGTTGTTTCATAATCTAAATTATCTCTTTTTGTATTATAATCTTTAAAATTATTCAATTTAGCTAATTTTAACAAAGCTTCTTTTCTACCACCTACTTCAGCAGGTTCATATGTATCTTCTAAAAATTTATCCCAAAATTTATCTATTTTATCAATATCATATGTTTTGTCAAAATTTATCTTTTTGGTATAGAATTTTATTTTCTTATTTATAACTTTATTAAATTTTGATTTTACTTTCATCATATTATTTTTAAATGCTCCATACTGTTTATACGGTATTTTCTTATCAACATCTTTTAATAATAAATCTATATCATACATAGTATAATCATCATTATTGTAAAATAATGGTATATCATGTTCTACACATACATTTTCTATCAATTTATCTCTTTGTATGGAATATTTTGTATAATCTTCATTAAATCCAAAACAATAACTTTTAAAATTATGTTTTTCCAAATAATTTATAATGTTTTTAACTATTATATGCGGCTTACCGTGAAATATATATAATTGTCCTTTTTCTTTTTTTATTTGATTAGCTAAATCAATTACAGATTCACATAAGAATCTAACTGCAGGATAACTTAAATATGTTTTATTTTTGTCAGTTTTAGCTATTTGATATTCATCAAAAATAAATATAGGTACAATAAAATCAACCTTTTCTGATAATTTAATTAAACCTCTATTATCAACTGTTCTTAAATCTTTCCTAAAAATATAAAATCCTATTTCAAAACTATCCATAGTTAATATATTTATATATATTAATTACATTCTATATTTTTTATTATATATTATGGAACATATGGTGGTTTAATATTCATTATCAATTGAAATTTTACATCTTTGAAAAATATATGATTTTTAATTTCATAAGAACCATATTTGAATCCTAATCTAGAATTATTATTTTTATTTAGTAATGCTTCTAATAATTTTTTTAACTCTTTTGATATTTCTACTTTATTATCATATGATACTTGTAAATTCATTATATTATCAAAAGTATCTTCCATACCTGTACCTTTGAAAGGTGTATAACCATATTTCATTTCATAGAGTAATATACCAAACTCCCACCAATCAACAGAAGCTGTATATAATTTATTATTTAATATTTCTGGTGCTAAATATTCTGGTGTTCCAACAAATGAATTACTATTTATATGAGGTTCATGATTTACATATTTAATATTACCAAAATAATATTTTTTTATAATATCGTAATTACAAATATTACTTTTAGTTGATAAATCAAAATCAGCTAATTTTATATGTCCGGTATCTGCAATAAGTATATTTTCTGGTTTTATATCTCTATGAACATATCCTTTGTGATGTAAAAATTCTATAGCACATAATAACTCTGCAGCATAAAATTTAATCCATTCTTCAATAAATGTTGTATTTTGTAGTAATAAATTATGTAATGTATTTGGACAATACTCATTTATAAAATAATAGTTTTTTTCACATTCATAAAATTCATGATTAGATATAATTAGTGGATGATGTATTTTTTCTAATATTTCCTTTTCCATCATAACTCTATTCATTTTATCTCTTTTTTTTATTTCTTCTTTTGATAGTTTTTTTAATATATATCTTTCATTTGTAGCTTTTTCTGTTATATTATAAACAATACTTAAATCACCTGCACCAATTTTACTGTTAATTAAATATTTGCTTATAATATATTCATTTATATCTTCTATCTCTTCTATACTTTTTTCCATCTTTTATTTTTTATCAATTAACTATAATATATATAAAAATATTTGTTATAGTGTTAGATCTAAAATTATTTGTTATATAATAATATCTAAAATTCATAATTAAAATTACCCTTAAAATATGGTTCTTGGCCGTCTTGGGTAAGACCATATGTAAATTCAGGATTCTTATATAGTGTTCCCCAGTCAAATGGTTTATCTGCTTTTGGAAAACATGTTGCAACACCTGTATAACCAAGCTCTAAACAAACACCTCCACAACTCTTTTCACATTTATCCATACCTGTTGTTACATCTCCATAATCTACTTTGTCAATACCATTTACAACATCATAGGCATCTTCTGTAATTTTACTTTGATTTATAAAATCATTTTGAAAATATACTAAATCTTCATCATTTCTTTCTAATAATTCTTCATAATCTTGATTTTTTTCAACAAGTTCTCTTTCTTCATTTTTTTGTTTTAAATTTGATTTTATATTTTTATTATCTGATTTAACACTATTTCTATTATTATCTGATTTAACACTATTTCTATTATTATCTGATTTAACACTATTTCTATTATTAGCTAATCTAACACTATTTCTATTTGTATTTAATAAACTTAAATCTTCTTTTTTTTTACAATTGACAGTATTATCATTATTATTTATTAAATAACATATAATTGCTAATAATAATATAATAATTATTATCTTGTATAACATAATATATTATTTATAGATATTATATTTTTTAGTGTAAATATTTATTTTTTAATTCTAAATATTTTATTTTATATTTTATATATTTATTTTTATAATCATCTCTTTTCATAGCAATTAAGGATTCTTTTATACTCTCAAAAATTTTTTCAACATCTCTTTTATTTTCATCTTTGTTCTCCCAAACATCTATATCAATTATATCCCAATTTTTCCGATTATAAAATAAACACAATGTTGGAACACCGTTTATTTTACCGCTTTTTCTTGCTAGTTTAATTTCACTCTCAATATTCTTAATATCTTTTTTTGATTCGTATTCGTAAAATTGTATTTCGTTCGTTTCTGTATTATCGGTTAATTTTTTTTTTAAAGCATCATAATTATGTTCTTTTTTAAATTTTATGCAGTAAGGACATTTTTCTCTCTTAAACAATATTAATTTAGCCATATATAATTATAATTAAATTTATATAAAAAAAATAAAATAAATAATAAAATTTCTCTAACTACTATCCATATCCTTCTTCTTTACATAACTAAATTCTTCTAAATATTCATAAATTTTTTTATTCTTTTTTTTCATGCTAATCAACTTATTTTCAGCTAATTTTTTTATAGTCAAATCTTTATCATTATTTTTAATGATTAACTTTACTTTAATTTTATCCGCTGTAATCATCTGTACTTTTCCATCTACTTCAGCGTTTCCTGTAATCTGTGTCATTGATTCCCAGTTAGATCTAATATACAATTCAGGATATTTATGTTGTATCATAAAATTTAATAATTCATTCATTTTATTCGTTCCTATTTCTAATTTTGAATATACTATGTATCCAAATCTAATTTCAGCAGGTGTAGAAATATTATTTTTAGCACAATATTCTATATATGTCTTCAAATCATTTATAATCTGTTCTGATATAAAACTTAATAACTTCTTCTTTTGAATAAATAGCGCATGCTCTTTTATATTATTTGCATATAAATTATCATCATATAATGAAACTGTTTCCATAATTATATATAAATATAATTATTTTTCTTTAACCTATTTTATATATTTATACTTAAAAGTGAATCAGATAATATACTAATATTTGCATTACAAATAGGACAGCATTTATTTTCTTCTTTCCAAGCAGTTATACATTCATGATGAAATTTATGAGAACAAGATAATGAAATCCAATTAACTTTATCATTATGATCTTCAAGACAAATATTACATAATCTATTGAAAGGATGAAATTTTATAATTTTTATTTTTCTTAATATCTCTTTTGGAAAATTTATAAAATCTAATAATTTCAATATAACTCTTCTATCTACACTATTATTGTATAGTGATAGCAAAATAATAACTCCTATTAGTAATAACACTATTATAACAACGGTTAAAGTAATTTCAAATGAATAAACTATAATTCTTAAACTAGAACATAATTCTGTATTATAAGCATATTCAGCACATCTTGTAAATCTTGGATAAAAATGACTTAATAGCACAGCCTCTATTATAAACATCTTTATATTTCCATACATTGTAAATCTATCTCTAGTATTTTTATTATATATTATTAATGGTACTGTTTTTCCATAATTTGATATAATGTAATACAAATTATACCCTCTTCTTAATATATTTATACCATATAGAACTGTATAAAATACAAACATAACTACATATAACTGTGTTAATAATTTTTGCTCTGTTTTAGCTAGTGAATATGCAAAATATGAAAAATAACCTGTGTAAAATAAAAACATTAGTAAATTTGATAATAATAAATTAATTCCAATTAATCTATACATTTTTAGAATATGTCTAAATTATATATATAAATTTTTATTTTACTCTATATACACCATAGTAGTTAGCAAGTAAACCACCATCATAAACATAATTTATTATTTCAAAATTTCTTTTATTTAACTTTGCATACAATTCTTTATCACTTTGATAATTAGAATAATAATTTTTTATAAATTTATCATTTTGTTTTTTTCTATATACAAGTTCATACAGTGCATGATAAATATCAATCACATAAGATAATTCTTTATAATAACAATTATGTTCTTTAATAATTAAAATACCATCCTTCTTAATTATTCTTGCTAACTCATCTAACATATCATCTAAATTTTCTATATGATGTAAAACATGATTACATAAAATAACATCTACACTATGGTCTTTTATATTTATAGTTTTACCATCTGTAATTATCAATTCAATATTTTTATTCTTATTTGTGTAAGTATCAAACCAATTTTCAACATCAACCCCAATAGTTTTTTTAAAATCGTATATTTTAGATAGCTCACTCGTTATTGAACCATCACCACAACCAATATCCACAAATACATCTCTATTATATAAATTTATATTTTTTGGTATTATACTCTTAATTTTATTAGCATTCTTTATAGCCCTAGATGTTATGTAATTATTATTGGATGAAACTATATTAGATGAATCTTTTGAATATTTAGACCAATATTGATGATATAAATTATTATAAATAGTAGAATCAGATTTATTTTTTTTAATGATGTTTATAATAGATTCATAATTTGTATCTAATGTTTTAGCTATATAAAGTATAATTTGTTCTAAAGAATTTTTATATTTTTTATTTTTATAAAGTTTGTAAAATAAATTATTATTTATAATTTTGTTAGAAAAAGTCATATATAATAAATTTATAAAAATTATTTTAAGCCACATAAATAGGAAGAATAAAATCTTCACCAATAAGAGCCATAATATTATTTCTAGAACCTATATTTTCTTTAAGAATAGTATCTCCATCGTAAATAACTTCATTTGCTTGAGTTAAATATTCCAATTTTGCCTGAGTATAATTTTCAATTTCTCTAATCATATCTGTTGTTGTTAGAGTATTTACTGTAAATCTATCCCACAGTGATAATTTTTTATTATTTAGAATAGTATATTTAGGTGTATAAGGAGTAATTCCATCACAATAATTAATACTAGTATTAACGAATCTATTTTTATATAATTCTAGATTATCAGCGCTAGTCTTATTATATTTAACCAATTTAATAAATTCTAATATTTGAAAACCTGCTACAATAGCGGTGGTAGTTATAAGAGCTGGAATAATATTTCCTGATATTTTTCTAGTTGTATATTTATCAACTTGGTTAATATTATATTGTTTATTTCTCATATTACTCAACAAAACAATCATATCAACATGTTTTAATCCGTCATTATCTTTATCAAATTCTAAGCTATTTACAGTAATATGTTTAAACGAAGAAATAATATCCTTAATAAAGTTAATATCATATCTATCCATAATTTGGGTGTAATTTAGATCAAGAAGAGGTGTTCTAGTTCTAATTAATGAAATATCACAAGCAAAACTTGTATTGAAAATTTGATTTAGCAGTTGAAAACCACAAACCATAAAATCTTCGTATAAACATCTTAGTTCATCAAAATTAAAGATGGAAGGTAAATTTTTACCAGTAATATCTTTATCATCCTTATGTTTTTCTAATAGTTCGTTGATTGAATATATATAATTTTCATAGAATATGTTATTTAGCACATCAACAAATGATTCTTCACACAATCTAAAATTATTATATTTGTAAAGTAATTTAAGCATTATTTTAATATCACCTTCATTTAGTTTTAAAATTTCATTATCATCTTGAAATTTCTTAATGTAAGTTGGTAACAATGAGAATTCCTGTTCGAATAATTCTCTACTCCATTGTATAGTATGTTCTGGCTTGTATGGAAAACTTTTAATAGTACAGATAGGAATACCATTCTTCTCATCAGGATCTTTTTGAGAACCATAAGATTCAGTCATGTACGGTATAACAACCTGGACGTTTCCTTTAGTTCCTAAAGTTCCTGAATCAATTAGAGGTTTTAGATATTTAATAGCTTGTTGATCTACATATAATCTAGCTTCAACATTATCAAGAGCATTTAGAATAATATCAACATTTGAGAAGAAAGCATCGTTAAAAATATTTTCAGTATCAGGGCATACTTTATTTTCAAAAGCAACAACATCATAATCTTTATTAAGTAATTTAATTTTAGCGGCAGCAGTTTTAGATTTAGATTTATGAATATCATTATCATTAAATAAGAATTGTCGGCTTAAATTAGATTTTTCAATACTATCCATATCGGTTAAGTAGACATTTTTTAGACCCAACATTCCCAATAATTTAATTAATTCACAACCAATAGCTCCAGCACCAATAACAAAAGAACTTGTTTTTTGTAATTTAGCAAGTAAATCTTTACCAAGTATATTTACAACACCTTCATATTTAGTTTTGTTTTTATAATTAGTATTATGATAACCATCAAATTCTAGTTCATTATCTGCAATTAGATCAGTAGAATCTAAATAATACCATTGTTTAATAGGTGTATATTTTTTACCAAGAGCTTTTAGAACTTCCTGACAAGCTAAACCACTAATAATAGAAACTATAGGAAGTAGAGTGCCTCTAGCAGTAAAACAGAATTTTTTGGTTAAATTTTTAAATTCGGTTGATTTAGAATCATAATCTTCAATAAGACTAGTAAATATTTCATAATCTACCATATTCCAAGACCTAGGTATAACTTTAAAACTTTCAAAATATTTATTTAGTATTTTATGAAGTAAATGTAGTTCCTTAATACGATTTTCGGGTAATGAAAAATCGCTAGAAACATATTCAATATTGCTTAAACATTGTTTAAATGGTTTAAAGTTCATATCCATAGTAATTTTCTTTTTAATTATAGTTTTATAATCGTTAATATGTTGACGGGATGGTTCTAATAATTCTATAAGAAATGGTGTTTTAGTTCTCTTAACAATATGTTCTATGACAGTATCATCAGTATAAGTTATAATTAGAATATCTTTATCGCTCAGCTGATGTGGATCTTTAAATTTAACAATTTTATCATTAATTTCTTCAATAATTAAATTTTCATAAATTTCACCATCAACGTCATTAATTGTAAAATTTTCACCAAAATCATTAAAAATATAACTAAGTAATCCATAATTACCGACAATAATCATTGGAATATTAAATTTGTGAGTGATTCTATTAAAATTTATTCCATCTTCAAAGGATGCATTTACTAAGATTAGTAAATTATATTTTTTAATAATTTTAGCGCAAATTTCATTATCTTCATCTAGAACATTTATTTGATTTATACTTATTGTAGGATTTAAATTTCGTAATTCATCAAGAGGAAGCTTTCTATCTGATTCATAATATAAGCCAGTTTTTTGATATCTTTCAAGTTTATTTAGATTAAAATCGTGATGTATATCAATAGTATTTATACCTAGTAATGCTAAATTACGAATAATTTCTAAAGATACTGTAGAATAACCTATAATCAAAATTTTTGATTGAGATAATTTTAACATAACATCTTGTCCTATAGTATATGATTGACGAGAATATCTTTCATTATCCATATTATCTAAATGTATATATAATTATATATTATTGAATATTTATCAATTTTTTATATACTAAAAATTGATTTTATATATATAAATCTATCAATATATAATATAAAATGACAACGCTTAAAAAGGTAGTGATAGATGTAGATAATTTAGAAGATATAGAAGAAGAAATAATATCTAAATCTAAAAATTTAACTATTAAAGACAATATAGAAATGGAAAAAACACCATCAAAGATGTTTATTGAAATGACAAATAAAATAAAAGAAAAAGAAATAAAAGATAATATATGGGAAAAAAGTGAATATGAATCATTCACAACATTAACTTCTAATAACCGTGGTGTAATAGGAGAGAATTTTATTAATGAAATTTGTAAAAAAATTCAATTAGATGCTAATATTTGTGGACTTAATACGAAAGGACAATGCATTGACGGAACTATAAATAATAAAACAATAGAGATAAAAACAGCATATCTTGGTAATTGTGGTTCATTTCAACATGAATTAGGAGAAGAACCATGGAAACCGGAATATATGATATTTATTGACATAACACCAAAACAAATATATATAACAGTATTCAAAAATTTTGATGAAAAGAAATATAAAAGTGGTGATAGATTAGATCCATACTTTACAACAAAACAAATAACTTGGAGAAAAGGCAAAGGTGCTTTCAAATTAGATACCAATGAAAAGATTAATAATGATAATGTTAAAAAAAACTATTGTAAAATAATTACGGATAAAACTGATTTTAAAGAATTAGGAGAATATTTTACCAGTTTATTTAAATAAATTATATATTTGAGATGATCTTAAATTTAATGCTGAATTGGTAGATAAAAAAGCAATATCATTCCATTTAATTTCTTTTGCTTTTTTTAATAATTCAATTTTATTTTTATTAAAAACAATACCATAGCCTTTTTTACCAGGTAAATCAATAAATTTATCATAACATTTCATATTTTCTTTACCAAAACAAGTTGAAGGAATGTAAATATCACATTTATCTAACATTTTTTTATTTCTTGTTGAAGAAGGTGTTCCTCCGTCTGATAACGAATAAACAGTTAAATTATTATTATTAATTTCGGTTAATTGATATTTTGGATTAGTATGATGTTTAGACCATATTTGAAAGATAGTTTGTATATCAATTTCTTTTTTATTAGGTTCATAAAATTTACTTTCTATTTTTTGTGAATAAATTAGATTAAATCCTTCAACTCTTTTTCTAGGAACACCTTTACCATCACTTTCAAATAATTGTGGTAAAATAAATACTACATAATCAGCAAACTCATAAGAATGATTTATAAATTTTAAAGCTAAATGTCCTCTTAAACCAAATGGAGGATTACCAATAACAATATATTTATTTTTATCATTTTTATGTTTAGGAGGATACCAATTTAAGAAATCCTGTTCTACAATTTTTTCATGTTTTGGTTCAATATCAAATGCTAAAAATTTATTTTTAGGTAATATTTTTAAAAAACTACCATCTCCGGCAGAAGGTTCAATATAAATATAATCTTTTTCTTTATCACCATTATCTTTAAGAATTTTTAAAAATATATCATAACATTTTTTAGCTGTTTCTACTGGTGTAAAAAATTGATCTTTAATTTTACTATCATATTTTGAATAATCTATTTTTATTGATAATAATTTTAATAAATCAAATTCATAATTTTTTGGAACATCTTTTAATTCTTTCCATCTAGTTATGGTTCCAGGTGCAACATTTAATAATTCAGCCAACTTTTTTAATTTGTATTTTTCTAATGCATCATTTACTAATTTTAGTAATTCATTATCATTTTCTTTATTATCTTTATTCTCTTGGTTTTTATTTACTTGTTTTTCATTCTCTTGGTTTTCTTGGTTTTCTTTCTTTTCATTATTATCAACAATAATTATATTCTTTTTCTTTATTATTTTTTTATGTTTTGGAACATCCATATAAATATATATATAATATACATATATATTTATAATATATCAATTTTTACTTTTACAAGTTTCTAGCAAGAAATCTTTTTCTATTAAATTTATTAAGATTTTTATGAGAAACGATTTGATAGCAAGTAGCAGATCCTTGAGAAGCGATAATAGAGCTCCAACTCAAGAACCATAACCAGATTCTATACCATTTTTGTGAATATTTATCAGTCATCTTAATTTCGTTTTTCTTCCAATGATTATACCATAGTTTAATAGTATGAGAATAATGAATACCAATATTATCTACACTTTGAACTTCAAAACCATGATCCTCTAACTTATTAACGACCCACCATAAAGGACAAGAAGCATCAGCACCGGGAAAAACATATTTTGCCATAAATAAACCCCAAAGTAAATCTTCAAATTGCCAAGATTGTCTTAATCCTGCTATCTGTAAGAAAAATACTCCGTCATCTTCTAATAGTCTATAAACTTGTGCCATAAAATTACCAAATAATCTAATACCAACATGTTCTGCCATTTCAACACATGTAATCTTATTGTATTTACTTTCTGGAATATCTCGGTAATCAATACATTTGATTTCTACATTATCTTCTACATTGGCTTCTCTAGCACGAACCATTCCCCATGCTGATTGATTTTTACTAAGTGTTATACCTGTTACTTTAGCACCTCTTTTGGCTGCATGGACTGATAATGTTCCCCATCCACAACCAATATCTAATAATTTATCACCTTTCTCTAATAAAATTTTCTCACAAATTAAATCTAATTTTCTTTCTTGTATTTTAGCAATATCTTCAGTATCATCTTCATTTGATACTATACCTGATGTATAAACCATAATATCATCTAAAAATGAATTGTAAAAATCATCTCCTCTGTCATAATGGTCTCTTACTTGATCTTCATCTTGTTTTTTATTGTGAACTAGTAATTCGGGAATCCATTGACAAACAAAAAATTTAACATGTCTCCATCCAAATGTAAAACAAGCATATTCGTGTCTGTGATGTAGAGTTGTTAATAAATCTTCTTTAGGTTCCATTTTTCCTTGAAAATATAATTCATGTAGTGTTTCAATAGGAATACATTTCCCTCTATATTTATTAGAGAGTGATTCATCATTAAAAATCCAATATTTATGAGGATCACCTTTAATAAAAGGATTAAACAAATGAGAACTAACATACATATATAGAGCAAAGGATGGTATAATGGTTAGTAGAGTTAAGGGTAATAAAAACCACCAACTTGGAGAACTAAAATATGTAAAGAAAGGTATATATGTAAGAAAAGGTAAATAATTTGAAATATATAAATTAGAGTATGTTATAAGATTAAAAGTTAAAACTGGCATTAATATTATGGTTAAAAATAAACCAAGATTAGAAAAATTCATTTTACCTTTTGAATCAATTTGTGGTTGTAAGTTTGATATTGGAGTTCCGAAAGTATGTGAATTAAACATCATTATATATTATATGGTTATTATATAAACTCTTATATTGGTTTTTGTTATTTATATAAAAAAAAGAATTTATATATTATTAATGGAAGATAAATTATTGCCATATCAAATACAACATGTAAATAGTTTACATAATACTTTAATTTTACATAAGAGAGCACTAGATGCATCAGATACAGGAACTGGTAAAACCTATACAACTGTATATCTATGTAAAAAACTTAATTTAATACCATTTATAGTATGTCCTAAATCAGTTGTTTCAACATGGTTAAAAGTATTACATTATTTTGATTATAACGATAATGAATTTATATTAACCACTTATAATCAATTATTAAAACATCATTTTATTAAACAAGAAAAAATAAATAACAATAATAAAAATGAAGAAGTAAATTTTAAATGGAATTTTACAAATATTGACAGGATGGCATATTTATTTATATATGATGAAGCACATAAGTGTAAAAACAAGGATACAATTAATGCTAGAATATTAACAAATTTATCGGATTGCGGAGTGAATATAATATTACTATCAGCAACTATAGCAGACAAGCCATTATATTTTATGATTTTAGGTTATGTATTAAGATTGTATACAACATTTAACGATGGTTTATTTTGGTTAGACAATGTAATAAATAGCAATAAAAAATCAAAACATCCATTATTAGGGGTTCACAATGTTTTATATCCAAAATATGCGAGTAGAATGAGGGTAGATGATTTAGAGAATATGTTTAAGGATAATAAGATTAATTTTGATGGAATATATATGGAAAATTATTTTGAGATAGAACGAGAATATGGTTTAATAAACAAGATGATGGAACAAACGGATAAGAAAAATCTAGGTAATATACAAAAGATTAGGCAAAAAATAGAAACTTTCAAAATAGATACGATAGTTAAATTAACTTTTGGTTATTTAAAAGAAGGTAAAAATGTAGCAATATTTGTAAATTTTACGAATACAATAACAGAATTATCTAAAAAACTAGGAACAAAATGTATAATATATGGAAATCAGACTTTAGAAGAGAGATCAAAAAATATTGATGATTTTTACAGTGATAAATCAAGAATAATTATATGCAATATACAGAGTGGTGGTTCTGGAATTTCCCTCCATGATACGATTGGAAATTATCCGAGAGTTTCATTAATATCACCAACCTGGTCGGCACAAGATTTACTACAAGTGTTAGGCAGAATACATAGAGCAACAGGTAAAACAGATGTAGTTCAAAATATAATTTTTTGTAAAAATACAATTGAAGAAAATATTGGTAATGTGATTAAAAATAAGATTAATAATATTAGAATTTTGAATGATGGAAGTAAAGAAATAAAAAAGAATGATAATTTAGAGAAAATCTGTAAAATAGAAAATATAAAAAAAAAGAAAATAGAAGAAAAGAAATTACAGATTTATCAAATAAATGATTTTGATAATATTCAAAATAGATTAGATAATTTATATGATAATAAGACATATTTAGAAAATAAGTTAAGAAAGATGGTTGATAATAGTAATATTTTGTATAGAGAAACAGAATATAAGTTAGAAAAGTTGAATGAAGAAATAAAGTTAAATAAAGATTATCTGGATAAATGTATAAAAAATTTAATTGATAATTAAAAATTATAGAATAATTTTTCATCATTTTTAGGCCTACTAGTAGCCAACCAACTTTTCAATGAAAAAGGTTTAATATAAAAATGAATATATTTAGTTAAAAAATAAATAAAAATAATATATATATACAATAAAATTTTATATGCAAACACCTTTTTATAATAGTATAACTAAATATAAATCAATTTATTTTCATTTTTTAGATGGATTAATTAATAGTATAGTCGGCAATGAAATAATTAATTCAATAAATACAATTATTAATTTTAATTTAATTGAAAAAAAAAATTATTCTAATATATATTTTTTAACTACATCTATTATTCAAGATGATACTAATTCATATATATTAGAATTTAATACAATAGATTATGATCGTAAAAATTATATTAGTTTTATATTTGATTATAAAAATCCGTGTCAAATTTATGAAAAAGATGATTTATGTAATTTAAAAAATTGTTTATCTTATTGTATTTTTCTAACAGAATTTAATTCACATTTATCATCGTCTATTTTATTTATAAAAGATTACAAATTATATTTTTATATTTTAAATAGTGGTGATGGTATTGAACATAATGGCCCAGGATTAGAATTTAAGAATGAACAATTCTCATCTAATAATATACATTTTGGTATGTTATCAAAAGGAATAATGTTATGTGATAATATCAATAACGATGATGCCTTTTTTGAAGGTATTAATAAACTTAAAGATATTTTATTTATAAGCTTTTTTTATAATTTTTTACAAATACCTGATATCTTGTTTCCTACTAATATATATTCTGAAGGTTCACATGTAGATGAGTCTGAAAATTCGCCACGTGCTGAATCTGAAGGTTCGCAACTTGCTGAATCTGAAGGTTCGCAACTTGATGAGTCTGAAGTTTCGCAACTTGATGAGTCTGAAGTTTCGCAAGGAGATGATACTAAAAATCCAAAAATAAATATTAATTTAGAATATTTTTTAATATATATGAACGGTATAGCTGGAAATCAAGATTATTATTATTTAGATGATGAATTGAATTATAATCAATTAAATATTGATGAAATAAAAGATTTAGATTATTATAATTATTCACAATACACTAAAGGTTTTGAATTATACAAAAAATATTATCATATAATTGCCGATTATATTGATAATCAGAGTGGATTAATTAGTATAAATTCGCATATAAATAATATAGATGAATATGATAAAAAAACAATATTTGAAGAATTAAAAAGAGATACAAAATTTGATAATATTTTTATATCAAAAATTACTTTATTTTTTCAGAATGAACAAACATATATTATAGATCAAGAAAGTGGTTCATGTTCATGGTTTGCTTATTATTTTTCTATAATATTTTATTTAATAATATTTGAAAATTGTCAATCATACATAAATTTTATAAAAAATATCAATACTAGATTTAGTGATTATTTAGTAAAATTATTTACTTATGAAAATTTTAAAGAGGAATTAAAAATAATTGATTCAAGTAATTTTATATATATGAAAAAATTATGTAGTAAATTAATAGATTTTGGAATTATTGATAAAGAAATTTTATTTAATATTCAAGATTTAATTTACGATACTGAATTTACTATAAATTTAAAAAGAAAAAATATATTTTATCATAGAGCTTATTTATTTGATGAAAAAGATACTTATAAAAATTATATATATTCAGCAAAATTAGCTTCTAATGTAATGTCTTATAGTAGGAAAATAGATTGGATAAATTGTGATTGGGTTACACAAAAGGCAGAAAATTTTTATAATGATTCATATGATATTTATATAAAAAAAAAAGAATATTTGGGTGATTTAGTTTTTAAAAATATTACAGATATAAAAAAAGACTCTATAAAAAGAAATATAAATAAAAATTTTAAACAATTAGAAAAAGAGAATATATTGCATCTCATTGATATATTTTTCCAAACGTATAATTATGATATTTGTGATAAATGTCCATCATATCTTTTTAATTTTATACCAATAATTTTATATATAAATTATATTAAAAGAATTAATGATGGATATCATATAATTTTAGATTTAGAAGATAATAAAGATAAATTATTTAGTTGTTGTATAATATTTTTAAGGTTATACATAATAAATGAAATTATATTGGATATCAATATTAATATAAGAAATAAAGATAAAAAAGATAGATTAATTAATTTAATTATAAAACCTTTATTACAAAATAAACAATATTGGCAAATTACATTATATCAAAAAATAGATTTTGAATTTAAGATGTTTTCAGAAAAAATAATTTTAAAAAATAATATCTATGAAAGTTTTGATATTATTATTGATGATTATATTAATTATGAAAATTATGTTTATGATAATCCTAAATATATTAATTCTTTTTTTATAATTTGTAATTTAGAGAGAATATATAATAAACCAATAATTAAGGAAAAATTAATTAGATTTTTTGCTTCAAAATATTATTTAGAATTTAATATGGAAAATAAAGAAAGTGATATATGTTTATTTACATTATTATATAATTATCCTCCTCATATCTCTAATGGTTGGGATAAAAAAAATATAATACTTTTAAAATATGTAGATTCTTTTTTTTATAGAAAATTTTTTAAAATCTTAGATAAGAAAATTAATAATGAAAATCTTGATAATTTTATAGAGTACGTTAATAGAGAAAGATCTAATATTTTAGATTATAATTTATTTAATTTAATACCAAATTATGATGAGAATAAAAATATAATTTATGATAAGGAAACATGTTTAGAATATGAAGTTAAAAATTATGTTTTTACTCATATTAATTCATGTGTTATTTTTAGTTCTAATGAAGAAATTTTAATTTCTAATATTGACGATAAAAATAAATTTTTTATTTATAGTATTTATGAATCTAATATTATACAATATAATTGTAATCAAATATATAGAGATGAAAAAGAACTAATATTTAAAATTAATAAAATATTTTTTAATGAAAATAAAATTATACAATATAATAAAATATTTTATCCATTTAAATACATGATTCCAATTACTGGAAATAATTTTATTTACAAAATAAATAAAATTTTTAAAGTATCTTTTATAACAAATAAAAATAATGATATAATAGATTACGAAAACGATTTATTAGGAAAAAATGTAACAAAAAAAAAAATTTATACTTTTGAGATAAATCCAAATACACAATTTTATTTAAAAAATTTAAATAACATTGATGATATAGTAGATTGGCATGATTTGTGTATTGATTATCAAATAAATAAATATAATATTTTATATATTGATTTAGCAGATAATTCTCAAAATTATAATATAAATAATACTGGATATAGTTTTACACCAAAATATATGAGAATATTTAACTTTGATAAAAATTTTAAAAAACAAATTTCTTATAAAAAAATAAATATTAATCTTTTTTATAAATCTAGAGAAGTTCCTATTCATTTTAAATTTAGTATAGAAGGTATTGGTAATATAACCAAATCTTTAAATAAATTATTATTTAAAATTAGTAAATGTGAAATTAGTAATAATTGTCAATTTGAATATATGTTATTAGATTATAAAAAAAGGTTAATTGATTTTTTTATAAAAACTATAGAAAATTTTAAAAATTTTAATTTAAATTATTTTTTAGATAAAGAATATCATTTTTTATATTATTATTTAATTGCTATAAAAATTTATAATCTAATAAATAAAATTATAAAAAATTTTGATAATCAAAAATTTATCTGCTTACTTATTAAAAATAATAAATTTTTATTTGATATTATGAAAGAACCATTTACATATAAATTTGAATTATTATTTGAATTATTAAGTGGTAATTTAATATTAGAAGAGCAGTTCCAAAGATATAATGAAATGATTAATTCTTATAAAAATTATTTGGAATCACCAAAAGTAGTTTCTGATGGTGGTGCTGATTTTAAAATATTTAATGTAGAAACTACTCCTGAAAATTTATTGGATCATGATAAAAAAATAATAAATAATAAATGTGAATATAACTATCCTCTTCATCATTTTATGATGGGTAAGGGTAAATCATCAATAATTACACCACTACTCACTTTATATTTTAATATAATTCATAAAATAAAAGTATATATAATTGTTCCAAAACATTTAGTAAAACAAACAAAAGGCACACTTGATTATTATAATTTTATATTTAATTTAGATATTGAAGTAATATCAGGAGATGATATAAAATATAAATTTCTTATTGAAGATATTAAAAAAAAATCTATATTTTTAATTGATGAATTTGATAGTTTAATTAATCCTTTAAAAAGTAATTATAATTTAATAACCTCTAAAAATATAGAAATTAATAATATTGGTATAATTATAAAAAATTTTATTAAACAAATCATAGATAAATTAATAAATAAAATAGATATATCAAAAAATGAAATTGATATATTATTATATGATATAGAATTAAAAAATAAACATATATTAATTGCTAATATATTATTATTTATAAATCAAATATATTCTAATAAATTAAAATATAATATAAATTGGGGTATTGATAAAGAGAATTTATATGCGATACCTTATAGAAATAAAGATAACCCATTAGAAAATTCATCATTTTCATCAGTTATCTTAACTTTATTTTTAACATATTATTATTATTTTATTATAAATAAAGAAAACATAGATAAAAATATATTAAATTTTATAAAAAAAAATAAATATTATGAATCAATATTAAATTTAAAAATAGAAGAATTTGAATTAACCTTTGATTTAATTAAAGATAAATATACTAACAATATTATTTATAAAGAATTAATATTTGAAAAAATAGAATTAAAAATATTTGATAATTTAAAATTATCATCAGAACAATATAATACTTCATTTATTGATATAATAAATATTGATAATATATTTAAAATAGGTTATTCAGGAACAACATATATTAATTTCCCAATTTTATATTCTAAATATACTTTCAGTAAAAAATGCTTATATGGAGATGAAGACGAAACTATAAATGTAAATTATGCTATAATATCTTCAGAAATTAATAAAAGTAATATTGATAATGATTTTGATTATAATATTTTAATAAATTATGATGCACTAATTGATATTTGTGGATATTTTTATTCTAAATCAAATAGTGATTTAGCAATAGACATAAATAAAATTTTAAAAAGAGATATTATATTTATAGATGAAAATGATAACATAAATATAGTAATAAATAACGAAATAATAAAATATGATGAAAATAGTAAATATAATAATCCATTTTTTTATTATGATCAATCACATACAATAGGAATTGATATAAAACAAGATAATTATCCTATATTAAACGGATTATGTATAGTTGATATACATTCAAAATATACAGAAGTTGCCCAAGCTATATATAGATTACGTCAATTGAATATTGGTCATTTTGTATCTTTTATTTTATATAATTTTAATTTTGAAGTACAAAATAGTGAAGAATTATTAGAATTTTTTAATAAAAATCAAGAAGATCAATTAAAAATAGAAGAAAAAAATCTAAATCTACAATCATTAAAATCTGATTTTAGAAAAAATCAGAGTGGATCAATATTCCAGACTCATAAAGAAAGAATATTTAATTATTTTCAAGATGAATTATACTTTGATCCATTAGAAATGATATTTACTAATTTAGATATAAGTACAATAGATACATGTAAATATCATTTAGATATAAATGATATAAATGAAATATTTTTTGAGGGAGATTTTAATGATATTCAATCACAACAAGAAGTAAAGAATAAATATGAAGCCAAAATAGAAACAGAACTTAAAATTAATTTTTTAAAAAAAGATGATTTATTTTTATATAATTTTACTAATTTTAAAAACTATGATTTTATAAAAAATATTAATTCACATAATTTTAATGATTTTACATTTAAAATTGATGAACATATATCTTTTTTACCTAACATCTTTAAGGATAATGTTGATAATATATCTTCAATTAATAATTATGATGAAAAACAAAGTAAAACAGATTTTATATTTATTTATTTTCCTTTTAATAAACTTTTATTAGCACCAAGACATATAATTCCTTATATATATAATGATTATGCACTTTTAGAAAAAAATTTATTAATTATAAATAAGTTTGAATTAGTAGAAAATGATAATTTAAAATTTTTAAAAGATAATAATATTTTTATAAAAATATTAAATAATAATTATACTGAAAATGAATTAGAATGTTTTTTATCAAATGATGAAAATATAATATACATAATTATTTTGATATTTTTAATTAATTTATCTTTATTTAATAGTAATAAAATATATGATTATTATATTCAAAATACTGAAAAAATAACTTCATTTTTATCAGATTATTTTAATACATCAACAAATAAAACAGTTATTTGTAATTTAGAACCACATCTAAGACAAAAGATTATTATAAATATATTAGATGGTGGTTTTGATAATTTTTTCTTTAAAAAATATTTAAAATATAAAAATAAATACATTCAGTTAAAAAATAAATAAGACCAAATACTTTTTTGTATAATATAATTATATGGATATAATTATATTAGTTATACTAATATCAATCGTTTTAATAATTTGTAATAATTGTATAAATAATAAGGAAGATTTTCATAATGTTTATAATGGATACATAAATCCTTATTTACAACAACCATACATGAATCCTTATTTACTACAACCATACATGAATCCTCTAGTACAACAACCAATATTATTTCCTATATATTCACCATATAGAAGATATTATTTACTAAATGCGCCTTATATTCCAAGTATGTTTGCTCCATATTATTCACAATATGATATATTAGACAGAAGTGGTTCATTATTAAATTAAGTTTATGATAAATATTTTTCGTAAATAATAATATAATGGAATTTATAAAAAATAATTATTTAGTGCAGTACATATTAATTATAATATTTTTATTTATATCAATAAATATAATTAATAATAATACATGTTTAATTGTTAAAGAAAATATAGAAATCCAAGAAAAATATAAATAAAATTTATTTTATGTAATAACTATAATTATGATTTACAATATACTAATATTTTTAATTTTAGTAGTAATAATAATATTTTATGGAGGTGAAAATAAAACAATTAATATAAAATATAATTCAGAAAGATTTAGTTATTATAATAATATAGGTATCTTTAGAAAAAAGTTAATAAAATATCAAAAAATAATTGATGTAGATTACATTGATATAACTGATGATATTAACACATGTAAATATTTAATTCCAAATATTGTTTATTCATATTGTATTAAAATAGAACCTAAAACTATTTTTGATATTAATTATTTAATTAAAAATGATAAATATAAAGATGATTATGAAATGTTAATGAATATTTATACAATTAATGATGATTATAAAAATTTATATATAATTCTAAATAAGGAAAAAAATGAATATACTATGGTAGAAATTGATGAAAATATATATATAACAAATATTTATAATATATATAATGATAAAAATAAAGAGGTAATTTTAATTTTATTTTTTGTTAAAAAACCTTTTTGGTACTAAATAAATAATTTAATAATTTCAATAATAGAGGGATTATCAATTTTAATATCATCAATCTCATCTTTTCTCTCATCAATAATATTTTTAAATAATGTTTTAAATGAATCAATATTTTGATTTAAAAATAATACAAGTTCTTTAATCAGAGGACAGCTTTTCAAATTAATATCATATAAACCTGTTAAAATAGCTATACATTTTTCTCTATCAGAAATAGTTGATTTTATTAGTATTTCTAAAAAATCCTCTTTATAATTTTCTAAATCATCTTTATGAGTTCTACTAATTCTGTTAGTTATATTTGTTATAATAACTACATCTTCAGTTAATTTTATTATATCTTCTTCATAATTACTTTTAACATTAAAAGAAGTACTTTCATCACTGCCAATATTTTCTTTATCATCTAAAAGTATAAGAATTTCATATTCAGAAGGAATATTCTTTAATTTTAGTAAAATTTTAAGTGCAGTACATAATTCAGTTTTATCTTTGGTTGATTTACCTAATAAACAGGTTTTCATGTAATTTGAAATAAATTTTTTTTCATTTGGAATATTTGTTTTAATATTAAAACCAGATTGAATTAAAAAATGCACTATACCTCTATTTATCCATGATTTTATAAAATCATTTTGTGAGTTTATTTTAGATGTTAAGTAAGTAATAATATAATCTTTCAATATTTCTAATTTATAGCAATCACCAAGAACAGCGAGTAATATACGATATGACAATCCTTTATAATCATATTCTACGATAGAATTATCTTTTTTGTAAGAATCATCAAATTCTTGTGTAATTAATGTATCAGCATTATCAATAATTGTTTTAATAATGAAATCTCTACTTTCATTTAAACTTACAGTTATATATAATTGTAAAGACGGAATAGGCTCCGAAGGAAATAATAATCTAATTATAATATTAATAAAATTATTATATTCTATTTTAGGTAATTTTATACTCATTAATTGATAAAAAAGTTGTTTTATATTTTTATACAAGTCTTCTTTATCATGATTAATAAAATAGTTTCTATGCAACATAAAAATTAATTTAGGTTGTAATTTTTCAAATGTTTTTTCAGTAATTTTATTTAAAAATTCTTGAAAAGGAAAAAAATCTTCTGGAAGACTTATTAACCATCTCCATATTTTTTCTCTTACATCCGATAAGATTGGATTATGTGGTGAAAATAAAGCTTCAAAAATAGTTTCATTACTGAAATCTGTATCATTTGCTGTAGCAAATATTTGTATTTTATATTTAGTTAATAATATATATATAGTTCTAATTATTTCTTCATGATCTTTATTATTAGTCCATACAGCACCGTTTAATGGTAATAAATCACCTTCATATGATATCTTTATATTAAGTTTAGGATCTCTGGTTATAAGCAAATCTAACATATCATGTCTAGAATATCTAGATAGATAATATACTATATTTCTATGGTTTAATGAAAAGAATCTAGGATCGTTCCATTTAGGATACCATTTATCTAACATCTCCTGACAAGTAAAATTTTGAGAAGCCCACCAATTGATGGCTTTTCTCATAGGATCATTTTTTCTTAATTCATTACCTTTTTTATCCGAAATAGATGCTGATTCTCCAAGATTCATGTGGTCTATATGTATTTTTATATATATTATTATAAATAATCAATTTTTTGATAATACCACTACATATATAAATATTATATCATATAATTATAGATAAAAATATACATGAATACAAACTCTAAATTTATAAATTTAACTTGTGATAATTATTATGAAAATCCTAAAAATATTGATAATAATAAATTATGTTTATTTAATCCTATATTATTCACATTAGTTGTAAATAATCAAAAAAAAGATTTGATTCTTATATTAAAAAATAATAAAAATAATATAAATATTCAAGATAAAGATGGTGATACTCCTCTTCATATAGCAATCTTTCTTTGTAATTATGAAATTATAAAAATATTATTGGATAATGGTGCAGATATAACTATAAAAGATAAATACGGTCAATCAGCAGTCCATAGATTATATTTTGGAATAAAAGATGATAATATAAATAAAATTATTAAATTATTAGAAGAAAAAAATGTAAATTTTTCAACTGTAGATAATTTAGGAAATACAGTTTTACATATAACCTTAAAACAAATAATAAAATTTAATACAGTTTTAACCATAAAACATAAAATTTTTATAAATAAATTAAAATCTCTAATACCAAATGATATTAGAAATAATGATAATTATTCAATCACAGAATTATTAGAAATTATTAAATTTTGATTATTTCTTATAAATATATCTAAACAACTAAATTATTATTGCTAACACTTATAGTTAATTTTGAAACACCTTGATTAGGTACAACAATAAATGTTGGATTAGATGTTTTATTATTTACAATAGTTGTAGATGTAGTAAATTGTGTTGATGAAGATGCTGAAGTTGCTAAATAATATATAGATGTATTTGTTGAAAAAATATTTAAACTATTAGTTCCAACATTAGCAGGATAATTAAACATTGCTTCTGGTAAAATTAATAATACACCATATGGCACATTGTTTACTAATTGATTTCCAGCATATAATGCATTTCCAAATACTTGATTATTAACAGTTGCTAATGTATTAAATGTAGCATTGCCATATTTACAATTTCCTCCAGCACATAATACACTATTTACTATTCCTAAATATGGATTATTTAAAGAACCACTAAATACAACTTGTTCGGATGGATCAATACTTAAATTAACATTATTTTTACTACTTAAAAATAGGTAGTACATAGCAGGACATCCATTCGCAAAAGAAGGATTGGTTATTGAACCTTCTAATAATGGTTGTGGAATTAATGGTTGTATGTTGTAATTTCCTAAATTATTAACCTGATTAATTACATTAGGATTAATAAAATAATCAACTAGAGATGTGCTATTATCAAACTCATTTAATACAGCTCTCATTATTGACATAAAGTTTCTTAAGGATGTGACAGCATAACTATCTACTAAACTTATAGGTGTTCCTGTATTGGTGACTAAGAAGGTACCACCGTTAATACTCTTTCCAAATAATACAACTACCTGTCTAGTAGCCATATCAATAACAGAATATGAAGCATAACTGTTATAAATTGAAATAGGTGATCTCCAAATATTTTTAAGTTGAACTTCTGCTTGGATAGTTGTATTTGGTGAATATTTTTGATAATCACTTGAGTATGAAACACCTACAACAAAATGTCCGAAATTAGTTTTATTTACATCAGATAAATCAGATAATTGCGCTATACCAGTTAAAGTAGTATCAACACGCATTGTTCCTGTAGAATCAATATAATATCCACCAGTTGTTGTTGGAGCACCACTAGTAGAACCCTTTAAACTTTCGCCATAAAAAATATTTGAACTTACATATGGAGGAACATAAATTATAGGCATTGTAGCATATACCTTTGTATAACCTGGAGCTATAACAATTGGAACATTATTAAATAAATAATAACTAAAGGTTGTTGGTGAAAATGTTGCTCCATTGCTTAAGTATTGAAGAGGAATTGCTCCTGCAGTATATGTTTTAATCTTAGAATTATTAAAATTTGAATTAGATGACATACTTGCAATAACATCCTTTGTAATTACTTTATTTTTAACAATAACACTTAGAGTTGGATAAGAATAGTTAGTTTGAGATGAATTAACATTTGTTGAACCAGTATTAGAAACAGTAAAAATTAATTGAATTATTAATATTTCACTCTTTTGTTGTATATAATAATTTGAAGTAAATAAGAAATTATCACTGTTGTTATTACCATAACCAGGTGCTACATTAGTAATAGTAGGTGTATTTGGTGTTGGTGGTGATGGATATTTATTTGTATATGGTTGTGATGTTAAACTAAAAAATAATGCTTGTTGATTAGAACCATTAGTTATATCAAGTGAATATTTTCCTGTTGGAGGAGTAGTATTGGTAGGTAATAAATTAGTATATAAATCAACTTCATTGTCTAATAGGGATGAATAACTATATACACCATTAACTATATTATTACTCTGCATATCAAAATTCCAATCTGAAGTTGTTGATGTAGCTGGATCATAATATTTAGCCTGTGCTGTATTAATATTTTGATTAAGAGTACTATTAACCATCAATACAGTCTGTCCATCATACATATAATTTGATGGATCAATTGTAGTTCCAACAGGAAATATGTTGCAATCAGTTGGAGAATTATTAGAGGAAGAAGTAGATAAAGTAGTTCCTGCAATAATTGAGTTAGTATTTATTCCTTGTATAGATCCTGACATTGAAGCATTAAATGTTGAGTTTGGATTTTGAATATTACTCATATATAATTTATATATATATATAATATATTTATTTTGGAAGAAAATATTTTTATATTAATATAATTTTATTATAATGACAAATTATGAATCAAAATATATAAAATATAAAAAAAAGTATGATAAACTAAAAAATAAATTATTAAATAAAGTAAATAATGATCCTGAATTTAAATCGCTTTATAATATTTTTGTAAATAATTACATATATAATGATGATAATAAAAATATTCTATTAAAAAATGTTATAGATTTAAATTTAATTATTCATGATCTAAAATTTGATTTAAATAATAATATTAAATCTCATAAAAAACTTGATACTATTATAGAAAATGATGATTAATAATATAAGCCTATTATTTAAAAATAATAAATATTTTTTTCTTTTTAAATAATATAATTAATATGTCAGGACAAGTTCAACAACAAAAACCTACTTTCTACGTCTACAAAACATTCGATCCTCTTTATGCTTTAACCGATGATAAAATCTTATATTACAGCACCAGATACACTGTCGTCTCTGTTAAGAAGAATGTAAATCCTTCTGAAAATAATGATACACCCACCTTAGACGATTTTATCTACAATAACTCTCCTCAAAATAATAACACTAACAGAAATTTAGATAATTTATTAACCGTTCAATAAATTTATATAATTATAAAAATTGTTAACAAAAAATTATATATATAATAGTTTTATCAAAATTAATATTTAATTTTCTTTCCTTAGAATTAATTATAAATTCCTGTATTTTTGGTTTTTTCTATTTATATCAAATAATTTTTAATCTTATCATCGACACATACACCAGTAGTATAAATATATTATTATAATATATTATTACATAAGGAAAAATGTGGCGACAAATGTTATTAGATGATCTACCATCAGTCTTCAATATAGCAATGAACGTATGGGCTGAATATGGTGAGACCTTTTCTATATACGAAAATAAATTCCTTACAGCACCACATGGATGTTTCGTATATACAATAAATAAAAATATTAAAGGATATTTAATATCACATCCTTGGAATATACTTTATCCTCCTCCAGCACTTAATACTCCCCTTATTAAAGTAGAAGAAAATTGCTGGTTTATTCACGACATCGTTATCTTACCAGAGTATCGTGGAGCAGGCGTCGGTGATGAAATTATTAAAAAAATTTTACATGATAATTCTATTGTCTCATTGGTTGCTGTTGATGATGAAAATATCAAAACAAAAAATTTTTGGATGCGTTATGGCTTTACAGTATGTGATATTCACACTTGTAGTTATGGTGTCTTTATGATAAAATATAGTTAAATAAATGAATTTTTATATATGTAAAACAGTTTTATCAAAATTAATATTTAATTTTCTTTCCTTAGAATTAATTATAAATTCCTGTATCTTTGGTTTTTCTATTTCAAAACCAAGTAGCTTTCTAAAACTTTCATGAAGTATTCCTGCCTCCGTAAAACTATTGATTTTGTGATAAATTGAGTTTGGATTACTATGATTACTTTTTACAAATAATGGATATGTTTTTACTAACATATCTTTTACTATCTTATAATCAACACTTCCTACATACTCACCGCTCTCTAAATCTAATTCAGCAGCATTTAACCAACTCCAACATAATACACAATAATTACTCTTATCATAAAAATATTCTACACCATGCCGTTTTTCACAATAATCACAAAATTTCCATAAACTTGCCTTTGGTCTATTCTTGTATTTTAGATCATCTTCGTATAATCCAATGAATTTATCTATCTCTGATGCAGCTTCATCTACTTTATCATTGTTTTTAATCTTTTTATTAATAAGATTATTATCATTGTTGATGTTGTTATTATAATTATTATTGTTGATATTGTTATTATTGTTGATATTATTATTATAGTTGTTATTATAATTATTATTATTGTTATAGTTATTATTAATAATATTAATATCATTATCATCATCCTCTTTGTCAGCAAATAATTTTACTGGTTTAATTTTCTTTTTAAGAGGGATTTTTTTATTAATTTCTAAATCAAACTCTTCTTCATCGGTTGAATAGCTCATTTTATGAATATATTTATATATTATCATATTATTTACTATATAAATCAATTTTTTCATAATATTAATATATATACAAATCATGAATGCGTTAGAAAATAATCAAATTTCATATTTATCACTACTCTCCCTATTAGTAGGCTATCCCTTATACAAAGAAAAAATTATTATGTCTTATTTAAAACTTATTAAACAATTATCTGATACTGTTGTTTATGATTATGATAAGTTTATGGTAAATTTAAACCATATTAATAATTATGGTATTATATTTGTTGCTTTTTTAAATTTACCTCCAACTGATGACTTTATTATAATTGGTTCTGGAACTTGTTTTTTAGAACCTAAAATAATCCATAATTTTATGAATGTAGGACATATAGAAGATATTGTTGTTGATACTAATTTTAGAGGTAAAGGTATAGTACATAATATTCTAAATCATCTAAAAAATTATGCTGTCTCTAATAATTGCTATAAGGTAATACTTGATTGTCATCCAGAACTTGTTAAAGTATATTCTAAATCTAACTATATACAAAAAGGGGTTCAGATGGCTATATACTTTTTGTAAAAAAAAAGTTGATTTTTATATTATTTTAATGTTTTAGGCCGATGAAACCATCCAAAAAATTAGAACCAATACCCCGTAAATCAGCAGCTGCTGATTTGATAAATTCATCAACGGTGCTAAAGGTGGTTGGTTCTCAACTGAAACATGATTCGTCGTGTTCGGCCTTTAGGCCGTTTATAAAAAAACAAAGCATACAAGTAAATTAGTATGTTATATATATATTTGTAAATATTTTTTTTTATAAAATTTTATCATAAAAATTGATTTTTTATATATATTATTATCAATAAATAATGTCTAGAACATGCATAAATGAATTACTTGTAGGTGGATTGATTATTATACCATCTACTTACTTTATAGTTTGTCATTTACTGAATAGTCAAGAAGATGAATTAGAAAATAAATTCAAAATTAAAATGAATCAAATTATAGATCAAAAAAATAATGAAATAAAATCATTAAAAATTCAACATACAAATGAAGTCGAACAGTTATCACTTCAAATTATACAAGAACGCAATTTGCATGAAAAAAAAGTCAGTATGATAGCACGACGGACTAAAATAGTTATATCAGCACTAATTGATGCTATAGAAATGAGAAATCGTAAGTTGTCATTACTAGAATTAATGAATAATAAGTTATAAACTGATAATAATTATCAATATTTTTTAATATTGTAATATTGTAATCATGGAATCTTCCAGAAATATACGACCAAAACCTCTCAATGCTACAGGCGTTATATTTATAAAACCACCACCAGTATCGTTGAAGCAGTCCGTTTATGATTCATTATGTTCGGCTTTTAGGCCTTTTACCAAGGAAAAGAAAAACATTAGCGTTAAGTAATAACGCATAATTTGTATATACCTTTATTATTAACCTTAAAAAGTTGAACCTAAAAGGCCAACTTAAATGTTGAACCTAAAAGGCCAACTTAAAAGTTGAACCTAAAAGGCCAACTTAAAAGTTGAACCTAAAAGGCCAACTTAAAAGTTGAAATTTTATTTTATCTAATACTCTTAGTTCAACAATATGTTGGAATCTTTGCTAGCATTTTTGGCATTTTTGGCCTTTATGTTTTGTGTCTTCGTGTCCGTCGTGGGCGTTGTAGTTCTCTTTCAGTGGAGAAGACTCCGTACACCTATTCCGCCCCTCGGCTTAGGTCTAGCCACACCTCCTATTCAACCCCTCGGCTTAGGTCTAGCCACACCTCCTATTCAACCCCTCAGCTTGGATCTAGCCACACCAGCTGTTCCGTCCCTCGGCTTACTACCCTCTCCTCCTTGTATGTCCTGCAGAATAACCAAAAAAATTCTGCAGGACTATCTTCTTGCCAAAAAGATCAAGAGGTTTGAGAGAGAGATTGAACGCATTGTGCTGTTAGAAAACCACGACCAAGATTTTATCGCTTTTCTCAACAGAGAGCTTCAAAAGCTCTACACAGAGAGGAACGTTCTGTTGAGTGAAATATAGAGACAGTATTAGATGCGTAGAGCAGCACTTGCACAAGCAGGTGCATTCTAAATTTTATTTATATATTTTTAATCAACGGTAACAACTTTTGCTAAATTTCTTGGTCTATCTGGATTTATATCTTTTAATATACTTAAATTATATGACAATAACTGCAAAACAATAACTGACAACAATCCTGTCATTGTTTTATTTGCTGGTAATTTAATTGAATAATCATTATCTTCTGCATATTCGCTAATTTCAATAACTTTTGCTTCTCTTGTTAAAAGTTCTTGTATAATACTCTTTACTACATGATCTCTTTTTTTATATAGTATAAAAACAGGTGTATTCTTTTCTAACATAGCATAAGGTCCATGTTTTAACGAAGTTATGTAAAATCCTTCAGCATGAATGTAAGCTATTTCTTTTATTTTTAAAGCTCCTTCTAGTGCACTTCCATATAATTCATCCTTACCTAATAAGAAAATACTTTTTGGATTATCATTAATAATAGAAGTGGCTATCAGTTTAATTTTATCTTCTAATGATAAAACTAGAGCTATATCACTCTCTAAATTCTTTAAATCATTAAGAAATTTATTTTTTAAATCATTGTCAAGATTATTATTTAATTCAGCTTTATAAATAGCTAATAATAAACATGCCATAATTTGTGAAGTACATGATTTTGTTGATGCTACAGCATTCTCTCTACCACAATTAGTATAAATATTATCTATAGTTCTTCTTGATATAAGAGAACTAATAAGATTGATAATACCTAAAATCTTAATGTCATAGTCATAGTTAGTGTCTATAATATTTAATTTATTTCTTCTATTTGATGAATAATCTCTACATATGGTAGTTGCTATATTTAAATCTCTTGT
>Ga0169931_10001354_pt1 | contig 40528 bp, 15 predicted proteins | sample Kivu_15m_20L_FD_129675 | JGI IMG/M metagenome (GOLD analysis project Ga0169931, IMG submission 129675) | Freshwater microbial communities from Lake Kivu, Western Province, Rwanda to study Microbial Dark Matter (Phase II) - Kivu_15m_20L... | ecosystem: Environmental > Aquatic > Freshwater > Lake... | reverse complement strand
TCGGGCTGTCTTCGCAGTTTTGAGCGAAACGTTACCGTGCTTCCTGATCCTAGGGTAACCTTACCTGCCAATATGAACATTTGCACGGGCACCAATGTTTCGACCAGTTTTAGTACCGTCAACTCGGGCGGGGTAACTACCTATGCTTGGACAAATAACAGAACACAGATCGGATTGGCTGCGTCGGGTACAGGGAATCTTCCTTCTTTTGTGGCCACCAATACCGGCTTCTCGCCTCTTACGGCCACTATAACGGTAATACCCAGTTATACCAAGAATAATAAGACCTGCGTTGGGCAAGCCTCTAGCTTTACCATCAAAGTAAATCCTGTTGGTCATGTTAATCAACCCGAAAATCAAGTGGTATGTCATGGTCAACTCACCTTGGTAAATTTTACAAGCAACAACACCGGTGGCACCACTACCTACAGTTGGACCAATGATAATCCTACTATCGGCATTGTTACTAACAATACCGGCAACATTGCCACCTTCTATGCTATCAACGATGCTGCTTCTCCAACCGTAGCAACGATTACCGTTACCCCCACCTTTACCAACGAAGGGGTATCGTGCACGGGTCCCTCAAAAACATTTACCATTACCGTGCTTCCCAAAGCAGTGGTAGATCAGCCGGCCAACCAGGTGGTTTGCAATGGAGAGGTAACGAGCTTTACATTCGGAAGTTCGAATACAGGCGGAGCCACCTCTTATCGCTGGACAAATGATAATGCCACGATCGGGCTTGCCGCTAATGGAAACGGCGAGGCTACCTTTACCGCTACCAATACCGGCACGGCTCCGGTTGTCGCTACCATAACTGTTACACCAACCTATACCTACCAGGGAAAATCTTGCGATGGCCCTCCCAAACAATTTACCATTACCGTTAACCCCTCGGGTCAGGTCAATACGGTGGGAAGCCAGATACTCTGTAATGGTGCATTGGCGCTAGGCGTACGATTCAGCACAAGTAATACAATTGGAACCACTACATATAATTGGACCAACAGTGAACCCAGCATAGGGCTTGCCGCCTTTGGAACCGGTGAGATCGATAGCTTCCGTGTAATTAATAACGGAGTGGCTCCTGTCGTTGCCACCATACGCGTAACGCCCAGCTTTGCTCATGCAGGTCTTTCTTGCCCGGGGCCTGCCACCACATACACCTATACGGTGAACCCGTCTGGTCATATTAACCAGCCAGAGAATAAACAATTCTGTGATGGAGTAACGACCACCGCCCTCGGCTTTACGTCGAATAATACCGGAGGAACGGTCGCTTACACCTGGACCAACAATAATACAGCGATCGGATTAGCAGCCAGTGGTACGGGTACTATTGCTCCGTTCAGAGCTACCAATAACACGTCGGCACCAATTTTAGGGACCATTGCGGTAACCCCTTTATTTACCAACGCGGGAGTAACCTGTAGTGGACCTTCAAAATCATTTACCATTACAGTATTGCCGTTGCCACAGACCCGATTTGTTGTCACCCCCGACTCGGCCTGCGCACCCATGGTAGTCACCTTCTCGAACCTTACGCTCTATGCCGATACCTACCAGTGGTTCCTAAATAACATTCCATTCAGTACGGCCTTTAATCCGCCTCCGCAGATCTTGACCCAGGCCGGCACCAATTATACCTTTACCCTGTTGGCCAGCAATGTAGCGGGCGGTTGCGGACCTGTCTCTTATAGCTATACCGTTAAGACGCTTCCTACTCCTTCGGCCAGCTTCTTTGTTAATAATGCCGTGGCCGACACCTTATATGCCTGCAAAGAATTGACCGCCTCTATTAATAATAGTTCGTACCTGAATACGCCCGCTACCACTACGGGGCTATTGTACTCTTGGTATTTGAACGGTGTGTTGCAATCGGCCACCACCCGCAATCCTGTTTTTGCACTTCGCAATACTTCGTATACCAGAGATTCGCTTATTCAAATAAAACTGATCGTTTCGTCGCTGGCAGGTTGTATCGATTCGGTAAAAAAATGGGTGCGGCTTTATCCGGAACCCTTGGCCTCTTTTATAATTAACGGGGGTACCAGCAATTGCGCCATACAACACACCGGACTTATCAAGACCATTACCAATAATTCACAGATCAAACAACCGGGTCGCTACGAGTGGTCTATTTACAATCGAACATCTGCCTCGTTCAGTCATGGGGTGCGAATCTCTTCGGTTACGGCCGCCTCTCCGCAGTTTATTTTTCCTGATAATACGTCGGCAGCCGATACCACCTACGATATTAAACTAAAAGTAACCAGCCCCGATGGCTGCACAAAAGATACGATCATTACACAGATCGTTTTTGCTAGACCTATCGTCAACTTCAGGATCACAGACTCTGTTTCTTGTACCGGGTCGCTCAGCGTCTCTTTCTTAGATATGTCTCAATCGCCCACCAGCCAAATAACCAGCAGAAAGTGGTGGTTCGACGATGGAGCGGCCTTTAGTACCCTCCCTGCCGTCAATCACATTTACAGCCACTACGGCGCTTACTATCCATCGCTTTTCGTAACCAATGCAAGGGGCTGTATCTCTGACACAATGAAAAAGCGCATTGTGGTATTTGGAGCGCCTACCGCCAACTTTACCGCGCCCAATACGATCTGTGCGCAAACTCCCCTGACCTTTATCAATACCAGTATTCCGGGATGGGGCAGCACTTCATTTAATATGATCACGTGGGATTTTGGAGATGGCAATACCAGCGATCAGCTTCAGCCCACGCATACCTACCAGGCTTCTGGAACGTATCTGGTGACCCTTTCTATTAGAAGCGACAGCAGTTGCATCACCTCTACAAAGACCAAAACGGTTATCGTGTTCGGCAAGCCAAGGGCCGACTTCGAGTATTCGAGCAGTTGCGTTAATACCCCCATCAACTTCTTTAACCGTTCTACGGTGGGGTATGGAGAAATGGATTACAATGTAGTTCGCTGGACCTTTGGTGACGGGCAACAATCACAGTTGATCAATCCTACCCACACCTATGCACAAACAGGCAGCTACACCGTGCAATTAATTGTAAGTGGCAATAACTGCCCTCACCTCTTAGATACCGTTGCCAAGACGCTGGTCATTAAAAACCCCAGACCCGACAGCACGTATCCCAGAATATTCGCCTCTCGTTTACAGCGCTTCTCGATGACCTCTCTGCCCGGTGGCATCAGCTACTTGTGGACCCCCCCCACAGGGCTTACGCATCCTAATCGACGCACTACGGATGCGTACTACTTACAAGCCGATCCTATTAAGGTGTTTTATACCATCACCATTAAAGACAGCAGTGGTTGTATTAATAACGACAAACAAGAGGTATGGGTATTTGAAAAACCCGATGTGTATGCGCCAACGGCCTTTACGCCCAATGGCGATAGCAACAATGACGACTTTAAGCCTTTCTATATTAACATCAAGACCTTGACCAGCTTTAGGATCTACAACCGTTGGGGAGCGCAGATCTTTGAGACCAATGATATGAACAGAGCCTGGAACGGGCAGATCAACGGATCGCTCGCCCCGCTAGAGACCTACACCTGGATCGTGGAGTGCTACGATGTTAACGACAAGAAGATCACACGCAAGGGTATGGTGAGCCTGCTGAAATACTAGTTGCCACCTACCCCAAAGCGAACACCCAGTTCCCAAGCGCGCATCGAGTTAAGGCCAAGGCCTTTATTATCCATGTTAAGATCGTAACTAAGACCAGCATTAAGCTTATTGAACTGAACGCCCAGATAAGGAGAGAGGGTTTTTGTATTCCGATAAAATGTACCCATATCTATAGAGAGACCTCCCTCAATTCCATTCGGCATAAAACCCAGTATGGCACCGCCCGAAAAAAAACTGTTACCCACTTGGCTTTGATAAATGGCACAAAGATTCATCGATAGCTGAGGAGTCAGCTCGGCTGTAACACTACCATGCGCCGTATAACGCGTGGGAATCTCTTCGTACACATCGGTTACCAGCGTTTGACGGGGCGTATTAAAATGATATCCGCCAGCACCCACTTTTATCAAATACCCATCTAACTGATGGGTAAAGAGTATACCGGCACCGACCGAAAAATAATTACTCATATTGGCCAGTGCATTCTCGCCGGTGGGAAGTGCCGTATTGAAACCACGGCTAGCGAACTGGCTGGTAAAAGTGAGTTGAGAAAAATCAATGCGGCGATTACCATAGATACCGGCCAGACCAACACCCAGCCTTGAATTACCTTCTTCGTCGAGCGACAAAAGGTAGGCAAGGTTTAGCGAAGCATAGGCCGTTTTATAGGCACCCTGCAAAGACTGATCGGTCATTAACATACCCCCGATACCCAAGTTACCGGCCGCTCCCCTTTCTACACTCAACAGACTTCCATAAAAAGAGGCCAGTGCCGTGTTGTACGAGGCAGAAGAGCCAAACCACTGCTGGCGGTAATTAGCAAATACCTGAAAATCGGAGGTGCCCTCTGCGGCATAGGCAGGGTTTACCGCCAATGGTGTATTAAAAAATTGTGTGGATACCGGGTCTTGCGATCGGGCCGACAAGGCCCAGATTCCACCAATAAAAACAATCAATAATTTCTTTTTCATATTATCTAATTAAGAGTGTCTGTCCATTACGTTTAATTACCTGACCGGAGCGATCTACACCCTCTGCATACCAGGTGTATGTATCCATGGGTTGACGCTGGCCGTTGTTGGTTCCATCCCAACCTGCGTTGGTAGAGCCGCGCATCTCGTAGATCAATTGTCCCCAACGGTTATAGACCCTAAAGTAACGCAGCGTAAGTCCGACCAGCTCTGGATAGAGTCGATCGTTTTGACCATCTGCATTGGGGGTAAATGCCTTGGGAACGAATATGTCTACGGCATCGAAGACAAATACCTTGAGCGTATCGGTCGTAACGCAACCCGATGCCGCTGTAATTCTGATCGTATAATTCTGTGGTTGCGTGGCCGTAAATACAGGATTTGCGATCAAGGCATTGTTGAGTCCGGTCGAAGGTGTCCAGAGATAGGAAACCCCGATGGTTCGCGCCGAAAGCGGAGTAGCCGTAGAAGCAAGCGCTTTTACAAATGGATAAGTAGTCGAGCCAACCGGTCTATCTATACTAATATTACGCGATTGCGTTCTGGCTAACTCTGGGCAAAGTTGTGGTGCCACACGAAGCGATACATTATAGATACCACTTTGCGTATAGGTATAGGTAGGCTGTTGTTGAGTGGAGGTATTATTATCACCAAAGTTCCACAACCAGTTGACCGTGCCACTACCCGCTACTTGCGATAAGTTGGTAAAGCGCACAGGTGTATTAACGCAATACGTATCGAAAGAGAAGTCTGCCACAGGGGTCTTGATAAGCGACAAGGCCAATGGTTGGGTCAAACTGGTCTGACAACCTTGGTTGCTGATCGCCATTACCTGATAAGAACCGGCAGCAGAAGCGCCGAAGGTAGAAAGGACCGCTCCAATTACAGGAGATCCGTTCACGTACCACTGATAGCTGGCCGCATTGGTAGCCGTTGTAGTAAGGGCTACGGAGCTTCCTTCGCATATAACTGTAGTTGCAGGATTGCTTACCTGAACGGTTGGGTTGGGATGAATAGTAATACTTCTTGAAGCAGTAGTGGTACAGCCGTTGGCGCTGGTACCGGTTACCACATAGGTGCCGGACTGCGTTGGCGTAAAGGCCACTCCATTGGTAATACCGCCCGTCCAACTATAGGTAGCTGCACCAGTGGCGGTGAGCACTACCTGGCTTCCTTCGCAGACACCGCCAGTGGCCGGCACTGCGGCAATAGAAAGCACCGGTCTTGGATTTACAAAAATAAATCCTATGGCGGTATTGCTACATCCGTTAGCATCGGTACCCGTTACCACATACGTGGCAGACTGTGTGGGTGCAAAGGCCACCCCATTGGTAATTCCGCCCGACCAGCTGTAGGTAGAAGCCCCCGTAGCAGTAAGTGTAACATTCTCACCGGCGCAGACAGATCCATTGACAGGACTGGTCGCCACCAAAAGGGTTGGCAGCGGATTGACATCGATCTGGAAGTTAGCAGAGTTATTGGTACAGCCGTTGTTATCGGTTACACGCAAGCTATACAAACCGGCACTACGTGCCACAAACGAAGTAGCGCTGGCATTTTGAATCGGTAAGCCCGAGCTCAGCCACTGACGTTGCAGTGTCGAAGTAGTAGAAAGGACTGCACTATCGCCCACACAGAATTGAGTTCTTGTAACATTAACGGCAGGTGCAGACGGACGAGGATACACATTTAAGACAAGCGTATCGGAGTTCGAGATACAGCCATTGGCATTAGTGACACGAACAAAATAGTTACCACTAGCATTGACCGACAGGGTTTGGTTAGCACTAACAATAGAAGTGCTGCCGGTACGGTACCAGCTATTATTGCTGAGCGAAGAAGAAGATAACTGGGTTGAACCCCCTTCGCAGAACGCCAAGCTACCATTAACAGAAACAGTAGGTCGCTGTGGAACAGGGTTAACCACCAGGGTAAAGGTATCTGAGTATTTCTTACAGCCGTTATCAAAGAAGTTCATCCGCGTGTAGGTGCCGGCTGCTCTTGCAAACAGAACCGTATCGGAGATATTAAGAGGCTGGCCGTTGAATACCCAGGTGGTATTAACTGTGCTGCCAGTAGAGAGTCGAATGCTGTCTCCGGTACAAATACTGGTTATACCGGCTCTATTAATAGAAGGACGCTCTGGGCAATCAAGGGCACGAGAACCCGTACGGCGATAATTACCTTGGAACGTACCCCATATAGGCTCGGCCGTAGTACCACTTACCGGGCTTACATCAGGAGCAGGAAGTCCCCAATCGGCAATATTGATCACCTTGACAGGCTCATCGGGACTATCACATAACGAAGGATTATCGGCACGTGCCAACTGCAACAAGCGATTATACGATAGGCTTGTATTGACCGTATTGGTGGCCGGATTATCGTACAACCCAATAAAGGAGCCTGACTGCGTTCCTACATAAACGATATTATTAATGTAGAGCAGATTGGCCGACACAGGACTCAACTCTTTATGACTCCATTTTACATTATTAAGTGAGTCAACCGCTACAATATTACCTTCCATGGTCGCAAAGACGATATTGCCAAAGTCAGTTACAGCAGGAGTAGATTTGATGGCTCCCACAGACTGTCTTGTCCACATAAGCTGTCCATTTTCGGTATTGACCCGATGAAAGGTACCTGCATTGGTTCCTGCATATACATAGCCGCTGGCATCAATGACAGGAGAAGATTCAACCGGACTACCTAATGAAACAGACCAAAGTTGTTGCACCGTTCCGTTGGGCAGCAGTCGTATTTTAATCAACTTACCGGACTCAGTTCCAAAGTACAGATCGTTATTAAGGTCAACAGCACCCGATTTAGAGATGATCTCGCCCAGATTTTGATTCCAACGAGGGGCGGTCTGCACAGAATCGCTAACAATGTTAAATCCATATAATGTTCCGCTTTGCGAAACAAAGACGAGTTTTCGATCTCCGGTAATTACAGCAGAGTTTCTAATCGGTGCATCGCAGAAGATACTCCACGCTACCGTTCCGGTCAGGTAATTAACCGCCAAGAAGTTGGCATTCGATACCCCCACATAAATTCTTCGGTGCATCGAGTCGATCGTAGGTGTTACAAATGATAATCCCCCTAATGGAATAGTGGGCCACAGAGACACACCTGCCTTGTTGAATCCATTCAAGCTACTTCCGGATGTAATAAAGACCGAAGAATCGGAGGCTACCGATGGCGTCGTAAAGATCTTCGAGCTTACAATAAGCGGATATGTAGTATTCCCCAATCGATCTAACTTAAAGATAGAAGCACCGTTAATGGGGCTATAGGTGGAGTCGGCCGTGTAGATAATGCTTGGGCTGACCGCGGTGATACCACCCAGGATACCCCCCGTAAACTGGCGAGTGAACGTACGAAGCACAATGGTGGCATTGGCCGTATCCATGGCGCCGTCGTTATCGATAGTTATAAGTCGCAGTTTATTGGTACCCCTTGCATAATAATAGATAAGTGTTGTGTCGCCAACCCCTACCAGGCTGTCGTTGACATACCACTGGTGACTTACGATCTGCCCATCGGGGTCGACAGAGCCGATCATTGAATACACACAGCGAACAAAATTGAATTCACCCACATTATCGAAGGTCTTATTCTGTAAACTGACCGTTATGGGTCGCTTATTGAACGGCTTACCCGATAAACGATTACTATAGGCACTGACCGTACCTACCTGGTTCACGGCAGTGATCCAATAATAATAAGTAGAGTCGAGCATCAACCCATTCGTATCTATATAGGAAAGTTGTGTACCCGGTACTGTAACCAACAGTGTTTTATTGATAGTATCGCGGCTGCGATAGATCCTGAACGAAGCAATATTGGTGCTATTGGGATTAGACCAAACAAGGGTATCACGCTTGTTTCCGGGACTAACAGAGACTAATCGGGGCGGTAGTACAAAGGTCTCGAATTTCTTTCTGGCAGACCAGGCACTGAATCGAACGCTATCCCTTGTTTGTACGCGCCAGTAATACATGGTATTACCCGGTAGACCAGAACGAGTATAGAACGTATCGGTAACCGTATACTGTTGCGTGCCGGTTGTAAACGTACTATCGGTTGACATTTGCAAGAAATAACGAGTCGCATTCGGGATCCTGTTCCAACGAACCCTTACGATCGTATCGACCCCAATTGCCGAATCGGCAGGGAATACCAGCGCGGGCGGTGTGTAGGCGATTGTGCGTATCTGATTGCTGAAGCCGCTCTCGCTAAGACCCGTTCCCTTTGAGGTAAAATTATAATACAGTATTTTATTAAAAATGATGTTCGCGGTATCTCGATAGGAATAGACCAATGCGGTACTGTCATACAATCGCTGGGTGCTGGGCAAGGTGTCTTTATAGACATAAAATTTATTGACCGTAGACAAAGGAGTTTGTGTCCAGCCAAATGAAATAAGTCCATTTCTTGAGCTATCTGCCACAACAATAGGTGAGGGGTGGTCGTACGGTGACTCAAAAGCCCCTAAATCTGGATTGGTGGCGGCTGGACCAGGTCTTAGGCTATCATTAAAGTCGCGTGTGTGTCCAAGCGTAGCTAATCCAACACCTATCGCTCTTGATGAATTCTTGAGTTGGAAATTATTCGCGGCACTATCCACGAACGAAGGTGAGACATCTAGATTGGTGGTGGTTCCCGAAAATCCTCCTTTGATAATAGAATTTTCCAAAGAAATTACACCCGAAATCAAAGGATTAGCCGAAGACCAGATGATACAGTTACGAAATTCTGGAACAGGTACTGCATTGCCGGAATTACCGGCATTATAGAAGTTTCCGGTATTATTTGCATACGTAAAATGGTGGATCTTGGGCACTGCTGTTACCTGGTTCGAAAGCTCAAAGAAGGTATTGGGTGAATTACCATAAGCGATAGAATTATACAATTCAAACGATCCTCCATAAGTAATAATCACACCACCCGCAGCTCCATTATTTCGGAAAATACAATTAGTTATAATAGGATTAGAATTCGTCTCCGCAATGGCAGAGCCTGGTACCTGCGGTGAGCCATTGGCAAAAGTGAAACCCTTAACATAAGAAGACCCGGCATTGGTAAATCGCATAATTGGAGCAGCTTGCAGCGGCCTCAGAATAGTTTGTGCCGCACCATTGATACCAAAAATTGCCAGGACCTTACCATTTACGAAGATATTTTCTATGTAGGTACCCTTTTTAACCTGGATGGTATCGTTTGTGATGGCATTATCTACAGCGGTAGAGATAGAGCGGTAAGGTGCTAGCTGAGAACCAATACCTGTTGCGTTATTTCCCAATGTCGAATCTACCAACCACTTATTAACAGGGGTCAATCTAACACCAGCAGTAAATGTGCTCAATGCCCCTGTGCTATTTATCGCTCTTATGAAATAATAATGAATCGTATTGCGACTAAAACTGGTGTCCGTATAGGTAAGTGCGTTGATGGTATCGGCGATCAACGTTTTAGTGAGTGAATCAAGACTACGATAGACCTGGTAACGAGAATTAGCCTGTGAAATACCATTCCAAGTGAGTCGTGCGTAGCGAGGGCTGTTATCAATGGCCAAGTTGGTCGGTAGTCCAACTGAATCGGGTCTGGCGGTTCGCTGAATACTAAATCCGCTTAGCAAACTATCATTTCGAACTGCTTTTAATCGATAGTAATAAAGTGTGGAATTGACTACCCCAAACGAATCGGTAAATACCGTTCCCAAAGAAGCCACCACTGTTGCCAATGGTGAAATTGAAGAAGTGTCGCTAATCGGAGCAGTGCTTCGATAGACCTTGTAAGCCGCAATTGCCGTAGTTGGAACCTGGTTCCAATAAAGGACCACGTGTCTGTTTCCAGGTTCTACTAAATTGAATGTAGGGGCTGTAACGCCATAGATAGACTCGAAGGCACCGACGTCGGGCATGGTGCCAGCGGGCTGGGGTCTGGCGCTACCTGCAAAATCGGTAGTATTTAAAAAATCTAATCCCCCTCTTGCAATTAACTGAGAGGTATTAAGAAGCCTGAAATCTTTATTTGAAAAGGCGGCGAATCCAGCTGAATCGGTATTGCTAAGATACGAATAGGTTGAGCCAGTTTCGGGGACATAGCTTTGCAAACGAGAATCAATAACTGAATTATACAAATATACTTTAGGCCCGACAAAAGGAGTAGAGTTAAATGAATAGCCGGGCGAGTGCCAAAAACCTGGCTCATTTAGAATTACCGTGTTATAAAATCTATTAACAACAACTGTATTTGATTGAGTTAGCGTATATGAATTAATAATGTTACAATTTATAATATTATTAATGCGATTTGCATCAGCCACATCATTAATAAATACAACATTAGTAGTCTTATAAAAAGTACTATTATAGATATCATAATATCCATAATATGAACTAAGCGCCAAATCAAAATTGTCAAAAAACAGATTACGAAGCGTAGCCGAGAAGCATCTTTCTACCCTAAGACCAGTAGTCTGTCCATTTTGAGCCCTATTGCGCACTAAACTAAAGCCAACCACATGAGTCCTTAATGTACTTGGAGCGCAATTAAAATTAGGGTCCGAAATAGTTAAAACAGTACTTGCCAATGACTCCTGAAAGATCCTTGTACTATCAGGACCTTTTGTGGATACTAAGAAAATAGGCCGCTGTATCAATACTGTTTCTTGGTAGGTACCCGGACGCACAAGGACCGAATCGCTTGTTATAGTGTTAGCAACTGCCCTCATGATTCTTCGGTATGGAAGGGCTGTAGACCCTATTCCAGTCTGATCATTTCCGCTTGATGAATCAACATGCCAAGTATTGGTTGGAACTAATTGTATCTCGTCACTATACGGACTAAGAGCACCCGTCGCATTCATAGCCTTTACCCAATAGAGATAATAGGTATTTCTAGCCAGCACCGTGTCATTAAATGTTGTTCCCAAAACACTGTCTGCTAAAAGGGCGCGCGTAGATATAGTGGTGCCTCTGAAAACCTGGTACTTTGCGACATTGCCGGGACTAGTCCAGCTAAGTCTCGCACGCCCTGGGCTATTATGTAATACGAGCGAAGTTGGAGCTGCAACCGAATCTGGTATCGCAGTAAGCTGATTACTAAACCCACTTAACGTATTCGTGTTATCTACAGATTTTAATCGGTAATAGTAGGTGGTGCCATTTGTTATACCCACACTATCGATAAAAGTGAGCGTTGTTGGTGTTACCACTTGCGCTACAAAACTCATAGTCGAAGTATCCGGTATTGGAGAGGTACTACGATAAATTCTGTATCCCGTAATATTGGTAGTGGGTGATTGCGTCCAGAATAATACATTTCGTCTATGCTCTGGCTCTGTTTTAGTTAAAATGGGCGATCTGAACTTAAAAGCACTTTCGTAGGCGCCCATATCGGGAACTGCGCGCTGCGTATTGATGCGAGGCTGTCCGGCAATATCCTTCGCTGTCAAATAATTAGTAGCAATACCCGAGGCAATACATGGGCTCCATGCTAAAAGACGGAAATCATTATTTAATGTATCGACGAAATAGGGATTGCCGCCTATATTGCCAGTTGTATCAAGAATAGTATTATTAACAGACGCAAGACCTGTAGCCGCAATACTGGCACTGGACCCAATGAAATTATTCTTTATATAAACGGAGGGTCCATTAATGACCACATTACAAGAGAGGTTCTCCAGCTTGTTATAAGAAATAATATTATTCATCAAAACGCCCATGTATACGCCACCCCATGTCTGAAAGCGAATACCATACCCCTCGTTTAAGACCACGGTATTGTTGACTAAAATCATAGAATCCAATCCGTTGCCTCCTATATGAATACCTGACGTACGATTTCGATAAATAAGGTTGCCTACAACACGGCCCTTCCCTGTTCCTCCGACTTGTATTACACTGTTCTCCCCAGAATATGAAGAAGAGGACGAAGTATTATCAATGCTATTGTCGAAAAATTTATTATTCTGAACCTGCGGAGCAGCTATTGCACAGTTACCGAAGCCATTACATGCACCACCCTCTACGCTAACTATATATCTACCTTTCAAGCCATAAACAACACATGAATCTAGCATTCCACCCTGGCCAACACCTATAACACCCCAAGAACCAGGTTGGCCAGAATTACGAATAATAGACCTGGTTAGTTTGTAAGAGTATAAGAAATTGCCAATATTCAAATTGATAACAGTTATTCTGGCATCCTCTAGCGTCAAGCCGTAAATGTGAATAACCGATGTGTAAGAGTTGGCAATGTTTCTGATCAAGGTCTCATTCCCGTTTTCAATACCACTAATGATAGTCTGTGAAATATCACTGGTATCTCCCGTTTGCACAAAGCGAGATGATAATAAAGCGATCTTACCTTTAAGGTCTACCCTTTCTTTATATAAGCCTCTAAAAAGGATAATCGAGTCACCAGAAGCGGCCGCATCTATAGAATGTATGATGGTAAGTTTAGGGCTGGCAAAACTTCCGATATTGCTGTTATTACCCGTATTTGAAACGTAGGTTATATTCGAAGGCGTCGCCGTTACTACAGCAGTCGCACTACTTTCAAGACCGAAGTTGTCGTACGAAAGATTCAAGCTATCAAAGGCTGTTATTCGATAATAATAACGCGTATGAGCCGTAAGGTTAGAATCCACAAAGCTGGTGGTACTTGACTTTCCGGCATAGCTAAATGTATTATTATTGGTAGAGCGATAGACATAGTAAGCATTGACTCCAGCAGAGGTGCTGGCTGTCCATGAAAGACGTATGCGTCTGGCCGCAGAATCAGCCACAAGGCCACTTGGTGGAAGCGGGTTTGCATTAGCGGGTGCATACCAAGACTCGTATCCGTTAATATGATCATCGGTGCCCGTTGCAGTGGCATCAAAGGCAGTAACAGCTATATCATCACCAATGGTCACACCCGCGGGCATGGTATAGGTTAGGGTTGATGTACCTGTAAGTGAAATGGTATTAGCGTACGAATAGCCTGTAAACCCGCCATAATAGATCTTATAACCTGCCACATCGGTTTCGGGGCTTGCCGACCAAGTAAGCTCCACGGTTGAACCCACAACAGACTTTCTTACATTACGAACCGGAAATAGTGCCACACTATTATCGATCGTAGTGCGAATGGGGGAAATGTTGACTAATGATTTCTGGTTGTTATCCTCGTAGTCGTAAATGGTCTCTTTTATAGCTGACTCAACTGTTGAACCCCAGTATGTATTACCTGCATTGATGCTATTGTTGGTAACACTGCGATTGTTATAGACAATGTAGGGGTTGTGATTGTAATCGATCTTATTGTTATTGATCTTGTAGTCGGGCTGTGCGCTGTTGACACTTGCTACGTTGATCAGATTGTTAGTATACGAAACATGCCTGGTAATAAGATTATACTTGATATCGACGGGTGCATCATTGCTGCCAAAACTTGGAAGATCTATAAAATGCGTGTTACCCGTAAAGTTGTTGTTGTTTATTACATACGTGCCGTTTTCATTTAAGCGAACCGCACCGCCATTGGAGGCGACCAGATTATTTTGAATATTGTGTGTTGCATACTGCGGTTGTATCCCGTAGTTGATATTTCCGATTACACGGTTTTGCTGAATCGTAAACGTATTGAATGTGTTAGAACTGGTAATGCCGGTTCCTCTGGTCTTAATTCCAATGGCATTATTGTAGATCAAATTATTTTCGATTGTTTGCAACCCATTACAACTGGTTTCAATTCCGGTTTGTCCATTGCCAATTACAGTATTGCCGGCTATGTAATACGTGTGGCTTACGTGGCTTCCGACCTCATCTGTTTTTACTCCATTTAAAGTATTATTCGATATGGTATTATTAATGATGCGCAGATGTCCGCCCAGCTGATAGGCATCGAACTGTATACCATTAAAACTATTGTTCGAGATCTTTGAATTGGCAATAACTACTTTATCTAGGTTCGTAAACATGCCTGAGTACGCAAACCGAATACCGTTGGCATTATTTTGATTAAGGGTAGAATTGCTTATATAAAGAGCCGTGTTAACCGTGTAGATCGCGCCATTTGTAGACGTTACATTTCTAATGGCACAATAATTAAATACCGAACCGCTTTGATAGGCATACTGAGCACTGATCGATGAAGCCACAGAGCCTACCGAAAAAGTAATCCCCGCCCAGTTTTGAGTAGAAGAGTTACGTAGAAAGTAAATGGAGTCATTACTTGTACCATTGGCAATAAGTTGACCAGCTACTATCAACTGCACATTGGGCTCGAACTTTACGATGGTACCTGGCTCTAGGGTAAGACTAACCCCGCCCGCAACCATTAAATTATTGGTTACGATATACGGGCTGGCCGCCTTCGTCCATGTCGTATTGGCTGTAAGCGTTCCCGCCGTAATAGTAGTTTGCGCGATAGCCTGCGAGCTACTAAAACAAAAAGAAGCAATAGCAATCAATAACAGGCTAAGGGGATTCCTGGCTCTCATAGGTGTCGTTTTGGCTGAGGTAAAGCAGTAGATCTACCTCGGGAAATTAACAAAAGAATCTTAAATAAAAATAAGTACATATTCTTAATTTATTATGCTTAAATACTCGCACTGAAAAACCGCGGGCAAAAAAAACACCTGCTCCTCTTAAAAGAAAAGCAGGTGTCTTGCAAAAAAAGCGATCGAGCTGCGTGCTTACCGCACTATGGTCACCTTAAAGCCTCCCACCTCGAACGATGAGGGCTGGTAGATATTGGTTGCTCTGACCTTGATGGTATAGACACTATTAGGCAGATGGCTTAGATCGATGGGCAGCACCTGACCGAACACCACCTTGGGCAAGCGCTTCACCATAACGAAGCGGCCTTCTTTGTTGTACACGGCCACCTCCATGCTCTCGAACCGGGTGCTGGTGACCTGCAAATTAAAGCGTCCACTGCTGGGGTTGGGATAAATAGTAACGCCGCCCTTTTCGAGCATCCTGTAGCGCTCTTCGCACAAGAAGACCTTGACACTGGTGGTGTCGCTGGCAACGCATCCGGCCGCACTGGTAAAGGTATAGGTCAGCACATAGCTGCCACCGGCGGCAAGGCCACCTGGGTTAAGCTGCCCTGCGCTTACTCCTGTACCCGTCCACACGCCACCACTCGGTGTGCCCGTCAACGCAATGGGTTGATCGCTCACACACACGCGGCGGTTGAACAGATCGGTGGCAACCACCACCGGCGTGGGGTTGACCGTAAGGGTAAAGCTGCGCGGCGTGCCCACACAGGTCGTAGCACCCACCGTAATAGAAGGCGTAACCGTAATGGTGGCTACCAGCGGATCAACACCGGTGTTTCTGGCAATAAACGAAGCAATAGAGCCCGTACCCGAGGCACCCAGACCAATTGCGGTGTTGCTGTTGGTCCAGCTGTAGCTCATCGTGCCGCCCGTATTAACCGAGCTAAACGTGATGGCACCGGTAAACGCACCATTACAAACAGCCAGATTGCTGACCGCATTGACACTAGCAGTAGGATTAACTGTGATGGTAAAGCTGCGCGGTGTGCCCACACAACTGAGTCCGCCACTAGACAAGGTAGGCGTAACCGTAATGGTGGCTACCGCAGGAGCCGTGCCCGCGTTCACGGCACTAAAGGCAGCGATGCCGCTGCCCGTACCCGCTGCACCCAGACCAATAGCGGTGTTGCTGTTGGTCCAGCTGTACGTAGTGGTACCGGCCGTGGCCGTGGTAGCGAAGGTTACAGCGGCACTAGAAGCACCGTTGCACAACACCTGGCTACTGATGGCGCTGACAGCACCCACAGGATTGACCGTAATGGTAAAGGTGCTGGGTGTACCCGCACAAACAGTAGCACCCGTGGTAACAGAAGGCGTAACCGTAATGGTGGCTACCACAGGGGCCGTACCGCTGTTCACCGCACTAAAGGCAGCAATGCTGCTGCCGGTGCCCGTAGCCGCCAGCCCAATGGAGGGCGCACTGTTGGTCCAGCTATAAGAGACAGCGCCCGATGTAATGTTAGAAGTAAAGTTCACTGCGGTAGACAAGGCGCCACTGCATAGCAGTTGATTGCTTAGCGCACCGGCCACTGCCGTAGGATTAATAGTGATGGTAAAGGTTCTTGGCGTACCCACGCAGCTGACCCCGCCATTAGTAAAGGTGGGCGTAACCGTAATGTTGGCCACCACAGGGGCCGTGCCGCTGTTCACCGCACTAAAGGCAGCGATGCTGCTACCGGTGCCCGAGGCATCCAACCCAATAGACGTGTTATCGTTGGTCCAGCTGTAGCTAACAGTGCCCACCGTGTTGGTGGTACTAAAGCCAATGGCCGACGTAGTGGCTCCGTTACAGAACACACGGTTGGTAACAGCATTCATAGTAGCCGTGGGGTTCACCGTAATGGTAAAGGTGCTGGCTGTACCCAGACAGCTCACCGCTCCATTGGTAAAGGTGGGGCGAACACTAATAGTGGCGACCACAGGGGCCGTGCCCGCGTTCACGGCACTAAAGGCAGCAATACTGCCCGTTCCACTAGCGGCCAGCCCAATGGAGGCCGCACTGTTGGTCCAGTTATAGACAATCGTTCCGCCGCTGGCAGGGCTCGCAAAATCTACCGCCGCCGTGGTGGCACCATTGCACACCACCTGGCTGGTAACAGCGCTCACCGTAGCCGTCGGGTTCACCGTAATGGTAAAGGTCACCGCAGCACCCGTGCAACTGATGGCACCGGCCGCAAAGGTGGGCACCACCGTAACGGTAGCCGTAATGGGTGCCGTAGTGGTATTGCTGGCCGTAAAGGCCGCGATGTTACCCGTGCCACTGGCCGCAAGGCCAATCGATGTATTATCGCTGGTCCAACTATAGGTGGTCGTACCACCGCTTAGCGTCGTAGCAAAGCTTACCGCAGCCGTCGTGGCCCCGTTACACACCACCTGGCTGGTAACAGCGTTCATGGTGGCCGTGGGGTTCACCGCAATGGTAAAGCTGCCCGCAGCACCCGTACAAGCAGTGCCTCCGTTTGTGAGCGTGGGGGTAACCGTAATAGTAGCCGTAACAGGAGCCGTAGTGGTATTGCTAACCGTAAAGGCCGCGATACTACCCGTGCCACTGGCCGCAAGCCCAATAGCGGGGTTGCTGTTGGTCCAACTGTAGCTGAGCGCGCCACCCGTAGCCGGGCTGGCAAACACTACCGCCGCAGTGGACGAACCGTTGCAGAGCACCTGGCTGGCAGGAGCCGTCAACGACGGGATCGGGTTGACCGCAATGGTAAACGTAGTGGGAGCACCCGTGCACGTTACCCCGCGGTTAACATAGGTGGGGGTCACCGTAATGGTGGCAGTAATCACTGCCGTAGTGGTGTTGCTGACCGTAAAGGCAGCGATGTTACCCGTGCCACTGGCCGCCAGACCAATACCCGGAGTATCGTTAACCCAGTTATAGGTAACAGTACCCTCGGTGGTAGCTGTACTAAAGGTGACAGGAGCAGTCGTACCACCCACACAGACCGCCTGGTTCGCAATAGCGTTAGCGCTCACCGTAGGATTAACGGTTACAGCAAACAACCTCGAAGAACCAGAGCAACCCGTGCCTCCGTTTGTAAAGACAGGTGTAATAGTAACGATCGCCGTAACGGGGTTGGCCGTAGTGTTGATCGCCGTAAAGGAAGCGATGTTGCCCGTGCCACTGGCCGCCAGACCCATCGAAGGTGTATTGTTGACCCAGTTGTAAGTAACCACCCCACCCGTTGCCGTAGAACTGAAGGCTACCGCCGTGGTGGGCGATCCGTTACAGACCACCTGGTTTTGCAGCGCACCCATCGTGGGGATGGGGTTTACCGTAATGGTAAAGCTGCGTGGTGTGCCTACGCAGCTAATACCCCCACCACTAAAGGTGGGCGTAACCGTAATAGTAGAAGATATCGTTGCCGCAGCGGCACCGCTCGCCGTAAAGGCCGCGATGTTACCCGTGCCACTGGCTGCCAGACCAATGGCCGTATTGCTATTAGTCCATGCATAGGTAGTGGTACCACCCGTGGCCCCCGTAGCAAAGGTGATGGCCGTGCTGCTAGAACCCGTACAGATAAACTGATCGGCCACCGCATTGACAGTAGCAACAGGGTTAACAGTAATCGTTAGCGTTCCAGAGGTAGCCGATGCACACACCCCACTGGTTACCACCGCACGATAGTACGTGGTCTGTGTAAGCGCAGGTGAGGTATAGCTGGCAGCAGTAGCGCCGCTTATGTTCGTAAAGGTGGTTCCATTAGCAGAAGACTGCCACTGGATCGTACCGGTATTACCCGTAAGTGATACCGTAGCCGTAGCACCAGAACAGATCGTAGCCGCAGTAGTCGTTGCCGTACCTGCCACCGAAGTTGGGTTAACAGTAATCGTTAGCGTTCCAGAGGTAGCCGACGCACACACCCCACTGGTTACCACCGCACGGTAGTACGTGGTCTGTGTAAGCGCAGGTGAGGTATAGCTGGCAGCAGTAGCACCAGTTATGTTCGTAAAGGTCGATCCATTAGTAGAAGACTGCCACTGGATAGCACCGGTATTACCCGTGAGTGATACCGTAGCCGTAGCACCAGAACAGATCGTAGCCGCAGTAGTGGTTGCTGTGCCTGCCACCGAAGGCGTATTCACCGACACAGATGTAGACGTAGAATTAGTACAGCCACTGGCATTGGCAACAGTGTAAGTAATGGTCGTTGTACCAGCACTGACACCCGTAACAACCCCAAGGCTCGATACTGTGGCAATACCAGTATTAGCTGTAGACCATGTGCCAAAACCTGTAACACCGGTAACCCAATTAGAACTAGTGCCAGAAAGAGTAAAGTTTGCGAGTGTGCCGTTGTTAGAATTACCACTATCGTCGGTTAGTGTAGTAACGGATGTATTCGAGGCCCCGGCGGTGCCCTGGTTGAACTTATAATAAGCCACAAGAGCCGAACTTGTTTGAACTTCCGAGTTTCGATTGTTGGCGATCTCGGATTGCGTTCTGGCCGTATTCCAGATCCTTAGCTCATCTATGGTTCCATTAAAGTATTGTATTGCCGTTTGAAGCGAACCAATTCTAATATTGGGCGGCGCAGTTCTGGCATCGGTACCAGATGTACCAGTGGCCTCTAACTCACCGTTAATATATACCTTCATGGCGCCGGAAGAGCGCACCCAGGTAACAGCCACATGCGTCCAATTACCCGTGTTAATACTAGTGGTAGAGGTTATAGTAACATCAGGTTGGCCTATCCCAAAAGCCAGCTTTCCATTTAACAAAGAAGTTCCAAAATCAGTAGTACTCCCACCAACTTCGGCATCGACTATACCACTACCTTGATACCATTGATTACCCGTCCAAGAACTTTGTGAAGTCTTGACCCAATATTCGATGGTAAAATCGCCCGATATAGATCGTGGGATGGTAACGTAATCATTTGTACCATCCATTGAAAGCCCATTGCCCAAACTGGAATTGGAAGAGAATGTGGTAGTTCCTCCTACACATATGGCCTGGGTGCCGGTAATGGTGCCGGCACTAGGAGCAGCTGTAACTGTCACCGTTCGTGTGGAAGAAATGCCTCCGATAGTATAACTAATAGTTGCAGTGCCGGCAGCTACACCGTTAACAAGGCCAGAGGAGCTAACTGTAGCGATAGATGTATTACTAGATGTCCATGTACCGCCAGCAGTTCCATCAGTTGAAAACTGGCTAGTACCTAACGCACATATAGTTTGTGCACCAGATAGTGTACCTGGCGTAGTAGCGGGATTAACAGTAATTGTAAAAGTTGTAGGCGTTCCAGAACAACCATTAGCAGATACTGGAGTTGCTCTAATTGTTGCAACTACAGGCGAAGTTCCACTATTAACAGTAGTGAAAGGTAATATGTTACCAGTGCCACTTGCTGCAAGTCCGATAGATGGGGCGCTATTAGTCCAATTGAAACTTACATTTTGATCTTCAAAACCAAAAGCCATTGTACAATAATATTCAGCTACGGTATAATTAAAGCTTATGGTGGACACCGTTCCATCTATTCTAATTATGTTAAAACCCTCACGTCCAGTAAATGTATTATTAGGAAGATCGTATGTTGTTGTCCAACCTGGGGTAGCATTATCCGTCCATATAGGAGTAAATGGAGTAGATACTATAACAGGAACATCCATACCAGGATTTCCAACACTTGCAAAAGCCACCAATGGGTTAGTTACAGGCTGGCTAAAGGTCACAGTGAATACCCCTCTCGCGGTGTTCATTATTGTAGTAGTAGGCGGAGCAGGGATATTATATGTAGTAGGAAATCTATTGTGAGCATACATTCCACTATGTGATCCCATGCCACCTCCACTTTGCGTTATGTTCATTGTAATTCCGTTTTGGCCAGTACCAGATGCACTGGACGACGAAATACTATTGAAAGTCATCCACTGATACCCAGAATTTGTTGCAGACTGACTGAAGTTAACAACAGCAGTTTGAGAACCAACAGTCACAGTTTGGTTTGCAACCGGTGCAATTGTTGGTCTTGTATTACAACCAACGCCATTTACAACAGAATTGGAATAAGTATCAGTGAAGCTTTGATCATCTGGATTAGACCATGTTCCATATTCAATTACATAACCACTTATTGCAGCCGGAAAATTAGAAGCTGGCGGCCCATAATCATTCCAACAGTTACCACCACTCCATTTAGTCACGACATAATCTTCACCAGAACCATAATCGTTGGGCTCCCCACTACACCAGTTATTGTACTGACCTGAAACATTAGTTGAGCCATTTCTAATTGTAGTTCCGGCTTCTGGACCAGTATCCCATTTGAATACTCCCTCAGAAGCCGCATCAGTTAAGGCGATCAAAATATTACTACCAGGAACATTCGCGTTTATAAAGTCTTGTTCATCTTGATTTGTGATAGTTACCAGATAACCAGCTTGTCCTCGGAAAGAGGTGGCGGAAGCAGCATTCTTAACAGTGGTGTAAGCGGAGGCACCGCCGGTGGCCCCACTCAAACCAGTAACTGGTTTGTAAAAATGCCCATTAGTGGGCAAGTAGTAGAACCCTACTGGGTTTACCGAGGCTGATACAGTAATTTTTACATCTCCTGTTGCGGAGCCTGTACTGACTTTTAAAGTTGCTAGTGCAGCATTAATGCTGGCCATTGTTCCTGTAAAGGATCTTCTAGTAAAGCCAGTCCATCCACTATATCCAACAGAAAGAGTTAGTCCAGTTGTTGTTGAAATTGAAAGAGTGGTACCAGATGGAGGATTAACCAAACCAACAGATACCAATAAGACATCGGAGGTTGCAAAACCATTTAGAACAAACCCACTAGCATCTTGATTAGTTGTGCTAAGCGCATACTGTCTAACCGCTGGAGCGGTTACTGACTGTGAGTAAGCAAAACTCGTTTCAAAAACTAAAAAAGGGAATATTAAAGCCCATAGGTTGATGCGACAAGAAAGAGTCATAAAAATTTTACTCATATGCTTGATTTTGTGTACAGCTTTGGTTTCTATTGATCAATTAGGCTTTTACCTCCCTATCCCTCCAATTATGCTGTATAGGTCTTTTTTGATTTAGGATACTTTGAATCAGAAGAGGAGGTGTTTGTATTGTACGCGTTTGGTATTTGGTTTTGGAACAAATAAGGCGAAAACGAGACTAAAATACGGAAAAATACGAAGTAGTTCTATGAGTATACAAAAAAAAAGAGCAGAAAATCCTCATTAAATTGAAGAATAACTAATTGTTTACACTTACAATAAGTAAAATAACACTCTAATTTTATGAAACGCCTACCTCACCCCCATCCCAAAATTTTGCATCACAAAACTCCAGACATCGGCTGCTTCTTCGATCTGTTTACTGGTAGGCTTACCGGCACCGTGGCCGGCCTTGCTTTCTATGCGAATTAACACGGGGGCGTTACCGCTATGGGCCGCTTGCAAACGAGCCGCGAACTTAAAGGAGTGAGCGGGCACGACCCGGTCATCGTGATCGGCGGTGGTTACCAAGGTGGCGGGGTAAGAGACCCCGTCTTTTAACTGATGCAGCGGCGAATACTCGATCAGGTACTTGAACTGCTCGGCATTATCGCTGCGCCCATACTCTACAGCCCAGGCCCATCCAATGGTAAACAAATGATAACGGAGCATATCGAGTACGCCCACCGCGGGGAGGGCCACTTTAAACAGATCGGGGCGCTGCGTCATGCAAGCACCTACCAGCAATCCGCCATTAGAACCCCCGCGAATAGCTAACCGCTCTTTGCTGGTATACTTATTGGCGATCAGATACTCGGTCGCCCCAATAAAATCATCAAAAACGTTTTGCTTATTGGCCAGCATTCCACCCTGGTGCCAAGCCTCACCGTACTCACTGCCGCCGCGTAGGTTAACGACCACATACAAACCGCCCTGCTCCAGCCAAAATGCATTTGAAATACTAAAGCCGGGTGTTTGTGCAATATTGAACCCCCCATACCCATACAGTAAAACGGGGTTGGTGCCATTTAACGAAAATCCTTTTTTTCCGGTAATGAACATAGGCACGCGGGTGCCATCCTTGCTGGTAAAGAAGACCTGCTTGGTCTCGTAAGCATCACTATCAAAAGCGGTCTCTGTTTTTCTAAAAACAGACGACACCCCACTGGCAACATCATATTTAAATATGGTAGGCGGATACGTGTACGAGGTAAACGTATAGAAGAACGAAGATTGATCGCGCTTTCCGCCAAAACCCGATGCAGTTCCAATACCGGGCAGCTTAATTTCTCTCACTAACTTTCCCTCGTAGGTGTATTGATATACCTTAGTCGAAGCGTCTTTTAGGTACGAACAAAAAAGATAGCCGCCACCGGTGCCTACACTTTGCAAGACCTCTTCCTTTTCAGGAATAATAGTAATCCAGTTGTCAATACCGGGGCGCTCCGGATCGATCAACACCACTTTATAATTAGGAGCATCCTGGTTGGTCTTGAGCAGTAGCAACCCTTTTCCGTTATGATCGACAACCTCGGGCTCTGTTTTAAATCCTTCTACCAACTTAGTAAAAGACGAACCACTTTTTTTCAGATCCCTTATCGATAGTTCATTACCGCTGGTGCCTTCGGTGGCAGCGATAATTAAAAACCGGCCGTCTTCGGTCAGGTCGGCACCGACATTTCTAAGCGGATGATCATTATCCTCATAGACCAACACATCTTGCGCCTGCGCGGTGCCAACTGTATGAAAATATACTTTATGATACTGATTTTGCTTGGAGAGTTTGCTGCTGGCATCGGGCACCGGGTAGCGACTATAATAAAATCCCTCGTCGCCCTTCCAGGTAATGCCACTGAACTTAATATAGCGGATGGTGTCATCGATAAGTTTACCGGTACCAAGGTCCATGATGAGCGCCTCTTGCCAATCACTACCACTGCTAGAGATCTGGTAGGCCGCATAGCGAGCCGTTTTAGAAAAAGAGAGACCGGCGAGTGCCACGGTACCGTCCTGAGAAAACCGATTGGGATCTAAGAACACTTCGGGAGTTCCTTGCAATCCTTTTTGGCGGTAGAGCACACTTTGGTTTTGTAAGCCATCATTCTTAGAAAAATAATAATAAGCCCCTTCTTGACGAGGAGACCCATACTTGGGATAATTCCATAGCACCGACAAACGCTCCTTGACCTTATTGCGAAAGGGAATCCCAGAAAGGTAGTCAGTGGTTACGGCATTTTGTGCTTGTACCCAGGCCTTGGTCTCTTCGCTGTTGTCATCTTCTAACCAACGATATGGATCGGCAATGGTGGTTCCAAAATACGTATCCTGAACGGTTCCTTTTTTTGTTACAGGATAGGTAAGCTGGGCATTGATCGTTTTTATTCCCAGCACCAAGATCGAGACAAGCAGTAGGCGCATAACAGAAATTTAGAACTACAATATTAGTTTTTTGCATCGAAATCTTATCTTTCCAATGCAACCCAATGAATAAAACTGTACTCCTTTTTTGCCTTTTAACCCTGGGGGCTTTGTATGCACAGGCCCAACGCACGACCCTAATTCAGCGGGTGCGCATCGTAGATGGCAGTGGTGCTGCGCTGGTACGGGGATCGGTGCGTATCAAAGACAGTGTTATTGTTGCGGTGGGCCAGTTACAAGCCCTTTCGTCTGATAGCCTCATTGATGGAAAAGACCAGGTGCTGGCCCCCGGGTTTATCGATACGCATAGTCACCACTTTGGCGATTACGATGATGACCCTTCGGCGCTGGCAACGAACAGCCAAGGCATTACCACCATTGTCATTGGCCAAGACGGCAGCAGCTATGCGGTCGATACCATTCGAAAGCTGCTAAAAAATAATCCTGTCGCGGTCAATGTGGCCACGTATACCGGACATACGACGCTGCGTGAGCAAGTACTACATAACGATCTGCTGCGACCGGCCACCGAAAAAGAGACCGTGCAGATGCAAAACCTGCTTGCCCAAGAAATGCAAAAGGGTTCGTTGGGACTCTCTAGCGGATTAGAATACGAAGATGCTTTTTACTCGTCTACCCAAGAGGTAATTGAACTGGCGCGTACCGCGGCTCGTTACAAAGGAAGTTATGCCAGTCATATTAGAAGCGAGGATATTACACTCGATGCAGCTATCGAAGAGATCTTGACCATTGGGAGAATCACCAAGATGCCAATTCAGGTATCGCATATTAAGATCGGGCTAAAAGACAAATGGGGCACGGCCCGCTCCATTTTAGATCGACTAGAAAAAGCGAGAAGCGAAGGAATTCAAGTAACGGCCGATGTGTACCCTTATGATTTTTGGAGCTCCACGCTCCGGGTACTTTTTCCTAAAAGAGATTATTCCAATTTGGCAAGTGCAGAATTTGCCGTTGCTCATCTATTCGATCCCAACCGATCGGTGCTGGTACGGTATGCCCCCGAATCTTCGTTTGTAGGAAAGACGGTTTCTGCTATTGCTACGCAGCGAAACGAACCTAGCTCTCGAACGCTTATTGAACTGATCGAAAAAGCCGATAGTTTTAAAAAGGCAAACCCCACTTACGCCTACGGAGTCGAAGCTATTGCCGCCAAGGCTATGACCGAAGAAGATGTTACTACGTTTATTGAATGGCCTTTTGCCAACATCTGTTCCGACGGAAGATCGGGCGGTCACCCTCGTGGCTTTGGAGCGTTTACCAAGATCTTGCGACAGTACGTAAGAGAGCAACGTCTCTTAACGCTCGAAGAGGCCGTTCATAAGATGACCTATCTCGGAGCCCTGCATACAGGTATAAAAAACCGAGGGCTTATAAAAGAAGGATACTATGCCGATCTGGTGCTTCTGAACCCCGACACCGTAGCGGACCGCTCTTCGCTAGGTGAGCCCACGGCGCGTTCGAGCGGCATTACCGCGGTTTGGATCAATGGGCGTATTACCTACCGCGAACAGAAACCCTCAGGAGAGCGTCCGGGTGTATTCGTTAATAGGTAAAGCCATGTGCATGAATTAGATTAACTTTCTTAAAATGCTGTTATGAAAAAAAATAATTTTTTACTCCTACCACTCGCCTTTTCGCTGTGGCTTGCCGGCTGTTCAAAAGAAGAAGACCTTACCCCGCCGGTAGAGACCGCCATGAAGGTTTTTGCCAGTTGGTTACAAAATGACCTCCCGACCGCTTCTACGGTATCTGATCGGGTTCGGGTTTACATTAGCGGGCAGCCCGATTATTTTTTTGGATCAACAGTAACTCTTTTAGACATCAATGGGGCCGCTACCACAAGCCCGTATTGGTATAGAAAAAACGGAAGCCTCGTAAACAAAGAATTAGCGATTCCAAGCTACAATATCAATACGCAAGAATGGCTTCGCAAACCCATCGACACCAAGGCCCCCTACTGGAGTGCCCCCTATTTTGATAGTGGAGGTGGTGAGATATGGATGCGCACCTACTCGGTGCCGATTATTATCAACAACAAAGTAGTGGCTGTAGCCACCACCGACCTGGCGGTCAAGAAACCCTAGTGCATATGGCTGCTGGTGTAAGCATCTACTCCATTCATGACCTTGCGCTAACGATTTCTTTTGACCTTGGCATAGGAGAAGAGGCCCACCGCATTGTAATGCTTCTAAAAAAGGAGCTAGAAAAAGGGGTTACAAAAGAGATAGTAGATATTGTACCGGCCTACAATAGTTTATCGGTATACTTTTCTTCAAAGACCGCATTGATGTTAGCCATGGCGGGCATAAAAAAAATCGCAACAGAAATAGCGACCTCCCCTACTACCAGCACCGCCACTAGTGTCGAAACAAAAACCAATACACTCGTAGAGATTCCTGTTTGCTACGAATTACCCTTTGCCATTGATACTCCTGCTATTTTAGCTCGCCTGGGCATGAGCCAAGAAGAAATAATACAGCGACATTCTCAAAAAAAATATACAGTATATATGAACGGGTTTATTCCCGGATTTTCTTACATGGGAACGCTTGATTCACGACTTGAACTGCCCAGGAAAAAAGTTCCGACAGGCAGCGTACCGGCGGGCAGTGTAGCCATCGCTGCGCAGCAAACCGGAATCTATCCGTTTGAAAGCCCTGGCGGATGGCACATTATTGGGCGAACGCCCATAAAGATGTTCGAAAAAAATAGAAGTCCGGCTTGTTTGCTACAGCCCGGTGATACCGTTTTATTTTATCCGATTACCGTAAGCGAACTAGAGAACTGGCTATGAGTTTAAAAATACATAAGCCGGGCATTCAAGCCAGCCTTCAAGATGCGGGTCGGCTGGGCTACCAGCATTGGGGCGTGCCCATTGGAGGGGCTATGGATATTCTATCGATGCAAGCAGCCAATTTAATCTGCGGTAACGATCTGTCGGCAGCAGTTATTGAATGTACGCTGCATGGCACCTTACTAGAATTTCAAGAACCCCATCAATTTACAGTTACCGGAGGAGGCGCCATTGCCACACTTAACAACCGGCCGATCTCTTTTAACGAGTTGATAAATGCCACCAAGGGCGATCTGTTTCAACTACATCCAAGCCCTAATGGATGCCGATCGTATATAGCCGTATGCGGCGGTTTTGCCATTGAACCAGATTTAAACAGCTGCTCCACGTATCCACCGGCCAAGTTGGGTGGAATAAACGGCGATTATTTAAAAGCTGGAGACACCCTTGCTATCTGTACAAGAAAAAATGGAGTACGACATCAAGCATTGGCAGATACAAACAATTCAAGCGATGAAGAAAGCATCCAAAGCATCCTTAAAAAAGCTAAGAATAATGTTGCACTCACTCAAAAAGAAGTAACCCTTTATATTCACCGCGGGCCCGAATGGGATTGGTTCGATCTATTGGCAAAAGAAAATCTTTTGAAAAAACAATGGGTCGTGGGCAATAGTTCCACTAGAATGGCCTACCTGCTAAACGGCCCGGCGCTACAAAAGATCGACACGCAAGAGTTGATCTCTACTCCGGTCACTCGCGGAATTATTCAAGTAACCACATCGGGCCAACCCATCATTTTAATGGCCGACGCACAAACGATCGGAGGCTATCCAAGAATAGCCTGGGTTGGCAGTAACGATCTTCCTATTTTAGCACAATGCCGCCCGGGCGTTCAACTTAATTTTCAGCTTCAAGAATTAGTAGATGCCATCGACAATTGATATCAACTGCGATCTGGGCGAAGAAACCGGTGTAGAGGCTGCCATCATGCCCTCTATAAGCTCCGCGAATATTGCCTGCGGAGCCCATGCGGGCAATGAAGACACCATCCGAAGTACGATTCAGCTAGCCAAAGAGCATCAAGTTGTCGTGGGGGCACACCCCTCGTACCCCGATCGTAAAAATTTTGGAAGAGTCGTTATGCCCATCGGCTTGCAGCCATTGATAAATTCGGTGGTAGCCCAAATTACACTAGTTAGCGACATCGCCACCCAAGAGCATTATACGATCGGACACATCAAATTACACGGGGCCCTCTATAACGAGGCCGCAAAAAATAAGATACTGGCAGAGGCGCTGGTACAAACTATAACATCCCTCAACCCGTTGTGGGTGCTGTATGGACCTCCCGAAAGCGAGCTCGAACTAGCATCCTTTCGCCAAGGGCTGGCGTATTGTTGCGAGGCCTTTGTAGACCGCAGCTATCAAGACGACGGCAGTCTGACGCCACGCTCAGATTCGCAAGCGCTCATTAATGGCGAAAAAAAATGTATTGAGCAGGCGCTGCAACTAATAAAAAGAAAAGAAGTGACAGCGCTAAGTGGAAAGCTAATTCCGCTGCACGCCGCTACTCTTTGTATACATGGCGATGGCCCACAGGCCGTATTATTTGCTAATGCCCTTAAAAAACAATTACAAGTAGAAGGTATTTCTATTCGAGCTGCTTATGGCCGACATCACTAAGCATACAAAAAAATCAAGCGTACTAATCAGCGCCGCTTTTCTAATGGCTACTTCGGCTATTGGGCCCGGCTTTCTAACACAAACCGCGAGTTTTACCAATACGCTACTAGCGAGCTTTGGATTTGTGATTCTTATCTCGATTCTACTCGATATCGGCGCACAGCTAACCATCTGGAAAGTACTTTGTGCGGGTGGTATGCGTGCCCAGGTAATGGCCAACAAGGTAATTCCCGGCGCGGGCTATGTGCTTACCTCCTTGATCGTACTAGGTGGGCTTGCCTTTAACACCGGCAATCTGGCCGGAGCGGGCCTGGGACTAGAAGTACTTACGGGATGGTCACCAAAATGGGGAGCTGCGATTAGTGCTGCAATAGCGCTGCTGATCTTTTTGAGAAAAGATTCCCTTCAATGGATGGATGCCTTTACCCGTGTATTGGGGCTGCTCATGATCGCGCTAACTGTGTATGTAGTTTTCAAAGCGTCTCCCCCGCTTTCAGAGGCGCTCCAGCGAACATTTGTTCCGGCTACCATCGATCTTACGGCCATCATTACACTCGTTGGCGGAACGGTGGGCGGCTATATTAGTTTTGCCGGTGCCCATCGGTTACTCGATGCCGGACTAATCGGAAAAGAAAATACCGCGGCGGTGGGTCGCTCTGCCATCAGTGCTATTTTGCTAGCCTCTGTAATGCGTGTGCTGCTATTCTTAGCGGCGCTGGGTGTAGTGGCCAAAGGAATTTCACTAGGCACTACCAATCCTGCGGCGGCAGTTTTTAAAGAAGCGGCCGGAGCCATCGGCTACAAATTATTTGGCATTGTTATGTGGTGTGCAGCTATCACCTCGGTGGTAGGCTCTGCGTATACCTCAATTTCTTTTTTGCGCTACAACGAACGAGCGGAGACAGAAAAATCAAGCCAAAAATGGATAGTTGGTTTTGTGATCTTGTCGCTGGTCATTTTTTTGATATGGGGAAAACCCGTTACGGTGCTACTATTAGCCGGTGCCATAAACGGATTTATTTTACCTGTTGCGCTGGGCATTATCTTACTGGCAGCCGGTCAGAAAAAAATAATGGGCGACTATCAACACAATAAATGGCTAACGCTACTGGGCGTACTGGTCTTGATCGCCACCTTATACCTGAGTATAGCCACGCTTTGTAAGCTGGTCAACTAACTAGACCTATACGCCCACAAAAAAAAGACACCCCTTTCGAGGTGTCTTTTACAAAACTAAGATCACTTATTAGTTAGCAGGATCGCTAGGTGTGTTTGGATTACCATCTCTTTCTTGCTGTGGATAGGGATAAAAATTACGCGTACGCTCGGCATCGGTTTGACCGGGTCCGGGACGACCAAAACGACGGCTGTCCTCTAGCTTCATACCGCTCATGTAAAGTTCCATACAACGATTGCGATAGATCTCTAGCAAAATGGCGTCCTGTGTATTGGCGCCACTGTACGCAGGCTGCGCAGCCCCGAGACTAAATGCATCGGTAGTCTTGGTAAGCACTTGATTGAGCGCTGTAACAGCACCGGTCAAGTTGTTTGCGCGGGCATGGGCCTCGGCCTGAATCAAGAGCATTTCTCCGGGCAGAAAAATGGGAATGGCAGTATCATCGGCACGAAAGAATCCAGACCCATTGGTAGCATTACGCACAACATAAAAAGGAATACGACCATCATTCGACGCAGGAGCCAATGCACCGGTAAGTCCAAAGTTGGCAACAATACCATACACGTTATTGGTGATGAGTGAGCTGCGATAAACCGGATTAGGGTTAAGGGTATTATAGGAATATATGCTGCGTGATGTAAGATTGACGGCACTGGCACGAGCCAACGCCAGGTCGTTATTGCCGGCCATAATATAAAAGCGAGCGGCCAGAGCGATCAACGTGTTGCGCACATCGATCTCGCTACCTACCTGGCTTAAGAAGGCAGCAGGCAATGGAGTGGTACCTATAAGGGCAGCAGCATCGTCGAGCAGTTTAGTGGCTGCAGCCAGTGCTTCGGCACGAGTACTAAATGTAGCATTTGCTCCGGTCGTTACAGGAACACGCTCCCAGAACTGCGCCATCGTACCAATGGCCAGCGCCTTGTATAGATGCGCATAGGCTTGTACGGCATTGCGATAATTGACATCGGAGATAACGCTAACGTTAGCGATAATCTTGGTAGCCTCGCTGTTGACAATGTTAGCCGTGGTCCAAAACGAATTGAGTACCCCGTTATTGGGAGCCAAATTGGTTCCTCCGTTTTGCAACTGGGCCAGATCGGCATTACCCGCATTAAGTACGGTCAGCTCGCCGGTGCTTAGCCCCGCGGCAGAAATAGCTTGATAAAGACTACTTACGCCTACACCATTTACGGCCCAGCGTTGCTTGATCCCTACCACAGCTTTGGTTAACCCATCCACACTGCTAAACACCTGGCTATCGGTGGGTGCGTTGGGATTGGTATAATCTTTTTTACAGGAGACCATTCCCATGGTCAGCACTGCAAGAAGTAGAATGTATTGTTTCATATGCATTCAATTAAAAGTTGGTGGTGATGGAAAGTTGAAGGACGCGGGGAATGGGGAACGAACCAAAATCGGTACCGCGCACAATGCTTTGTCCGGCAGAGTTGACCTCGGGATCGAATCCTTCGTCGTACTTGTCGAAGCTAAACAGGTTGCGACCCACCAGGGCGATCTTCATGCTCTGACAGAATTTCAACTTGTTGATCGTATACCCTACGGCCATCTCACGCAATTTGGTAAAGCTTCCGTCTTGTACATGATACTCCTGAATACGAGGGCCAATAAATCCACCAATAGCAGCTACTGTTCCGCGAGGTACTTCACCGCGCAGTTCAGACTCAGCCAAAGGACCAACCCCTACGTTGTTGCGGGTAATGCGGTCCCAGTTGTAGACTTCAAAACCATACACCCCATCAAATTGTAAACGAAGACTCCAGTTCTTAACGGCAAATTCGTTAACGATGGTCATGTTAAAATCAGGATTGGGATCTCCAAACACCTGACGAAGCGGCGTACCGGTTGGCTGACCATTCGCATCGCGCTGAGCCGCACCGGTGGCTGCATTACCGCGCTCTACTTGTGGCAGACTAAATCCGTTTACATCGCGCATCAACCAGCTGCCATCGGCGTTGCGGGCAAAATAGTTGATATAATAAACGCCCACGGGATGACCCACGAGCACCCCTTGTGTACCGCTGTTATCAAAAGAAATAAAGGGAGCGTTGTTATAGAGTTCTGTGATCTCGTTACGATTACGGTTGTAAAGTAAGCTGGCATCCCAACGGAATCCTTTGCGCTGAACAGGCGTACCGGTTAGCATCAACTCGATCCCTTTGTTGGTCATGGCACCTACGTTATCCAATAAACTGGAAGCTCCGGTAGAAGGGGCCACGCTAAAGGGAAGTACCAGATCTGTGATCTCTTGATTGTAAACACTAAACTGTAATCCCAAACGTCCTTTTAAGAAAGACATCTCGGCACCGGTCTCGAACTCTGTTTTGATCTCGGGGCGAATGTTCGGATTACCAACTCTGTTTTGGGCAACCACGGCACCACCGGTATACACTTGAGGGCGATAGGTGGTAAAGCGGTCGTAGGCACCAATACCGGTCAGGTTACCGGCCTTACCCCAAGAAGCGCGCAGCTTAAGGGTATTGATAGTCTTAGCAGCATTCTTAAAGAAAGCCTCATCACTTACATTATAAGAAAGTGAGGCTTTAGGATAAAAAATGTTGCGGGCATCAGCACCAAAGGCCGAAGAACCATCGAAGCGACCCGCCAGCGTTAAGAATAATTTGCTCTTATAGCCCAAGGTCTGCTGCAAGAAATAACCGAAGATGCTTTGCTCAGAACGATTATCAACAGGCAGGTTAAAGAAATTCTGTGCTGCATTGATGGTTGTTACGAAAGGAAGCAGGTCGCGTCCTTCTTGCGCCTGAAAATTATTGCTAATGTACTGTGCGCTATAGCCCAGCGTAGTGGTGCTTTGCAGATCGTTATTGGCAGTGGCCGTTTTGTAAGAAGCGATCGCATCGCCAGTCCACTGAAAATAATTGAACTTGGCGGCACTCACGTAGCCATCAGGAAAGAAGGCCGCACTCACGCCAGTGTAAGGTACACGAGGCTGAATGGTAGTTCCCTCTTGCGCATAGGTATCGAAACCGGTGGTCAGATCGATACTAAATCCTTTAAAAGGAGTCAGTGTCAACTTAAGATCGCTCAGCATACGATTAGTATTCTGGCGCATGTTGTAAGTCTCGATGACCGAGTTTGGATTCATACGCACCAGCTCTACGTTCTTTAAGTTACCGGCCGCATCGCGAGCGGTAATATCCCACACATTATCGATGATGTTCATGGTAGAGATGGGAGAGAAGAAGTTGTTACCGTTGGGCAGGTCTTTACTGCGAGAGTTAGAGAACATAACTCCACCCGCCAGCTTGGCCCACTGGCTAAGACGGCTATCTACGCGAGCCTTAAGACCATAGCGTTGAAAGTTCGTGTTGCGAATAATTCCTCCGTTGCTGGTGTAGTTAGCACTCAAATAATAATTAGTGCCTTCGTTACCGCCATTCAGACTCAAGAAATTATCGGTACCATAGCTGGTATTAAAGATCTGATCTTGATAATCGTAACGGGTAACAGGATAAGTAACGCGGTCTAATCGACCGGCGCCCAGCGCCTGAGGACCAGTACCGGGAACGGCAGCGGCATTAGGACGCAGGTTACCCACCATGGTCAGACGATCGCCGGCGGTAAACAGATCGGGTCCGCTGGCAATACCAAAGCGAAAAGGATAATCATTAAGTTCTACCCGCTTACGAAGTGAATTGCTATTTACACTGGTAGAAAATGTTACCTGAGGTTTGCCCGACTTACCACGCTTAGTAAATATCTGCACCACCCCGTTAGAGGCTCGGCTACCATAGATGGCGGCAGCAGCAGGACCATTAATGACCTCAATGCGCTCGATATCGTTGGGATTAAGATCGGCAATACGGTTGGTTCCGGCCTGTATGCGGCTTCCTTGCGCATCGGCATTTAGATTAATTACATTGGCAGAGCTGTTATCGATAATAACTCCATCCACAATGTAAAGGGGCTCGGAACTTCCGAATATAGAACCCACCCCGCGAAGGCGAACCGAAAAACCGCCGGCCGCATCACCCGAATTCTGCGTTACTTGAGCCCCCATTACGCGGCCATTCAAAATACCACTCAGATTCTGTGTACCGGTATTTTGCATTTGGCGAGCGTTGATGGTCGAGATGGCATTACCCAACTCCTTTTTAGAAGTTCTTACGGTGGCACCGGTTACCACCACCTCGTCCAAACCGAGTACGTCGGCAGCGAGATCGGCATCGGTTACCAGTTCTCCCGAAGCGGGCAGCGAAATTTTCTTTTCGATCGTTTTAAGACCTGCACTGGAAAAGACCAGTACGTAGCTGCCGGGTTTTAAGTTGGCAACAAAAGAATAAGTACCCGACTCGTTGGTAGTGGCACCAAGATCGGTAGTCTTGATGGTAACGGAAACTCCGGAGAGTGCGTTACCTCCCTGATCGGTCACCTTACCCTTTACTACCACTTGGGCAGAAAGCGTAGCTCCGACAAAAAGGAAACAAACAAACAGCAGGGAAGACAAGTACTTTCTGCGATTGGAAAGTAGACGCTCCTTCATAAGCAAGCAATTTTTATGTTAGAGAAAATAGATTTGGAAACACAAATTTAACAGTCGACCCAACAGTTTGTTTACCTACTTATTATCCGAGTGTTAATAAAAATCCCGCAAAAAAACGCAAACCCCAGGGGCTAAACCGCCTTGCCCCAAAAGATTCTATCTTTAAAACAATATTTCAGTCATGAAAAAAAGCACTGTATTTGTCTGCCTGCTGGCCCTGAGCTTTTGGGCGGGGTTTAGCGCCCATGCGCAACCCGTATTATCCGAACGCGAACAAAGTAAGATCGTCGACGAAATAATCGAAGAGCGTTTTACGACGCTGTTACCATCGCTAATGGAGCGTACCGGTATCGATATGTGGATACTGATCTCAAGAGAGTACAACGAAGATCCGGTACTACGCACTATGCTCCCTTCTACCTGGCTAAGTGCCCGAAGAACCACCATGCTTGTTTTTTCGTACGACGCGAACCAGAAAAAAGTAGACCGCTTAGCCATTGCCCGCTACGATGTCGGCAGTGCGATTAAAGCCGCCTGGGACATGAAAAAATTTCCCGATCAATGGAACGCGCTTATCGATCTGATCGAACAAAAAAAACCTACGCGCATTGGCATCAATACTTCAGCGCATTTTGGACATGCCGACGGATTAGATCATACGCACTACGAAATGTTGATGAGCAAACTACCTGCTGCTTATCAAACAAAAGTGGTGTCGGCCGAACCCTTGGCCGTAGGTTGGCTCGAGACCCGCACGCCCCGCGAAATGAACTACTATCAAAAATTAGTAGCCATTACGCACGAGATGATTGCCGAGGCCTTTTCTTCTAAAGTGGTAACCCCCGGTATTACCACCACCGACGACTTGGTGTGGTGGTTTCGTCAACGCATTACCTCACTGGGGCTGAGCACCTGGTTTCATCCCTCCGTTTCTGTACAACGTAGCGACTCGGTCAATTTCGAACACCTGCGTAGTTTTTCGAATCGCCCCAAAGACGAAGTGATCATCCCCGGCGATCTCTTACATGTTGATGTCGGCATCACCTACTTGCGGCTCAATACGGACATTCAGCAACATGCCTATGTGCTGCGCCCCGACGAGATCGATGCTCCCGCCTCTCTCAAAAAAGCATTTGCCTCGAGCAACCGCCTGCAAGATATTCTTACTGCGCAGTTTACCTCGGGAAAAACAGGAAATCAAATTCTTGCGGCAGCGCTCGCCCAAGCTAAAGCAGAGGGTATCAAGCCCAGTATTTATACGCATCCCTTAGGCTTACATGGCCACGCGGCCGGACCCACGATCGGTCTCTGGGACCAACAAGACGGCGTACCCGGCAGCGGGGACTATCCTGTCTACCCTAACACCGCCTACTCCATTGAACTAAAATCGGCTACTTTTGTTTCGGAGTGGGGTAAAGAGGTGCGCATTATGCTAGAAGAAGACGGGTACTACGATGGTAAGACCTTTCGCTACATTGGTGGAAGACAGCAGCAATTAAGAGTAATAAAATATTTGTAATGAAATCGAATAATGCATTGAATGCCAAAACCTGGTTAACCACTTTCATAGTAGTGTCCCTCAGCATTTACAGCTGCTCAAAAGGAGAACCCACTCCGAACGATCCTTGTGCGGGTGTAACCATAAGTGTAACCGGAACCGCGACCAATCCCACCGGAGGTGCAAGTAACGGCAACATTTTAGCGACCGCGAGTGGCGGATCGGGATTTACCTATAGTTTGAATGGAGGCGCCTCGCAAGCCACGGGACAGTTCGTTAATTTAGGTCCCGGTTCGTACACGGTCACCGCCAGAAGTAGTGCGGGTTGTACCGGTACCGCTAGTTTTACACTAACAGCAAATACAGGTTGCGGGGGTGTTACCATCTCGCTTACACCTACTATTACCGGTGTTACACCTTGTGTAAGCGCCAGTGGTTCTATTACAGTAGTAGCTAGTGGTGGAACAGCTCCGTACACTTACAGTTTAAACAGCTCAACACAATTTCAAAGCAATAATTTGTTTTCGGGCTTAAATCAAGGAACATATACCATTGGGGTACGAGATGCCAATGGATGTACCTCTACCCAAGGCTCCATTACAGTGGGACAACGTTCAGCCGGACAATTATTTACTGCCGTCAAAGCAATTATTGTCGCTAAATGCGTTAGCTGCCATGGCGCTAGCGGAGGCAATGGAGGAATTAATTTGGATGGCGATTGCAATATAGTCTCTGCAAAAGACAGAATTAAGGCCAGAGCGGTAGATGCAACGTCTAACATCATGCCTCCTGCACCTCAATCACCATTGACCACAACAGAAAAACAAGCGATCACCAACTGGATCAACGCGGGTGGAAGGGTAATCGACTAAACTCAGTTAATTAAAGCAGGTTGGGCCATTTGTATCGCCTGTAGCGCGCCACTCCATAATTCCACACGAGAGCGAAGCGCTTGCTCAACCGCTATAGTGGCTTGGTTCCACTTTTGCTCATCATGGCCACATAATTCACTGGTCATTTCGAGTGCTAATTGAGAGTGATGTCCCCCATCAACTTCAATATGCCGCTCTACATAGTATTTAAAAACAGAGATATCAGCATTCATGGATGTCTCTATCTTATTGATCAAACTCAAGAACATTTCAGGAATCAGATCTTCTCTTCCAAATGTAAACACCGCAGAGAGCACATGTGATCGATCTTCGTCGATCAACTGAAAGGTCGTGCGTACAAATTGACGAGCTGCCACAGGAGCTTCAGCAATGTCGAGAGCATGCGATACAGATTGTCCTTCGAGCAGCGCGGCAATAAACCGTTGAATGGAAGTGGTGTCGGCACCGGCTTTTTCCATCGCTTGCAGATATAATTCAAAATGACTGATCCGATTGCCCGCTGCATCTACATCAGACTCCTCACCGGCCACGATCTCATTGATCAAAAACCGAGTATTGGCAGAACCCACGGGCAGCCAAGGCAGTGTTACACAGGTCAGTTTTTGTTGTAACGATTTCAGCAGCGACATGAAATCCCAAACCGCATAAACGTGGTGCTCCATGTAAACTCGGAGCGCCTCGACGCTATTTATGGAGCGGTAAAGCGGATGTTGAATTATCTCTTGGCGAAGCGGATCGATACTTGAACGTAGCCTTTCTATATGCATGAGTGGTTGTCTTTTAAGAGATAACAAAAGACAGGTAAGAATGTTAGCAAATTTGCCCCCTGTTTTGTAAGTTCGTCGTCTAAAATTTACCGCTTGAAAAATATTTTGACCTTATTGTGCTTTTCTGTTTTATGGACAAGCACTAGCTGGGCCCAGCCCCTCAACACCACTGAATTCAAAAACTGGAAACCCCGTACGATCGGTCCGGCCGGTATGAGTGGTCGTATAACGGCGGTCGATGCCGTAGTATCTAATCCCAATATTGTATACATTGGAGCTGCCTCGGGAGGCGTTTGGAAAACAGAAAATGCCGGCCATTCCTGGACACCGGTCTTCGATGAACAGCCCCTTCAAAATATCGGTGCCATCGCTATACAGCAAAGCAATCCGCAAGTGGTATGGGTGGGAACCGGAGAGGGAAACCCGCGTAATTCCCTCAACCTTGGCGCAGGCCTGTACCGCACTCTTGACGGCGGACGCAGTTGGAAAAAAATGGGGCTCGATAAAACCGTTTGTATTCACCGGGTTATTATTGATCCTACCGATCCTAATACGGTTTATGTAGGCGCCATTGGTAATCCCTACGCAGAACATGCCGACCGCGGTGTTTTTAAAACGACTGATGGTGGAGAGACGTGGAATAAGATATTATATGTAAACGATACCACGGGTTGCGCCGATATGGTGATGGACCCCTCCAATCCCAATAAAATTATTGCGGCCATGTGGCAGTTTCGCAGAAAACCCTGGGAGCTAAAAAGCGGTGGTCCCGGTAGTGGTCTCTACATTACCAGCGATGGTGGTAAGAACTGGAAAAAATTAGGAAAAGAGGATGGCATTTCCGCAGATCCCCTGGGTCGTATCGGCATTGCTTTTGCGCGCAGCATGCCTTCCAGGGTCTATGCAAAGATCGAAGCCACTAAAAACGGATTGTATAAAAGTGATGATGGCGGATTTAGTTGGAAGCTCGTCAATAGCGATGCCTCGCAAGTAACCGATCGCCCCTTTTACTATCAAGAGATCTATGTAGATCCCAAGAACGAAAACCGCATTTATGATGTGCACTCGACCATCACGCTTAGCGAAGACGGCGGTAAATCATTTAACACCCTGATTCCCTACTCGGGCATTCACCCCGATCACCATGCCTGGTGGATCCATCCCGAAGATCCGAATCTGATCATAGAAGGTAATGATGGTGGTATCGGCATCTCGCGCGACAGAGGCAAGACCTGGATCTTCGACGAAAAGATACCGGTCGGACAATTTTATCATGTAAACGTTGATAACGAATTTCCCTATAATGTAATGGGCGGCATGCAAGACAATGGTAGCTGGCATGGCCCTGCTTACACGTGGACCAATGGAGGTATTCGTAACTACTATTGGAACAATGTGGGTGGCGGCGACGGCTTCGATGTAATGCCCGATGCCGAAGATGCCAGTTGGGTGTATAGCGAAAGTCAGGGTGGTGCCCTCGGAAAAAGAAATTGGAAGACCGGTGAATCTTGGTACATCAAACCACCCACTCTCGATCCAAAGTTGCTGCAACGATTTAATTGGAACTCGCCCATGGCACAAGACCCCTTCGATGCCAAGACCATTTACTACGGCAGTCAGTTTGTTCATAAGAGCACCGACAAAGGTCTTAGCTGGCAAACCATCTCTCCCGATCTTACCACCAACGATACGGCCAAGATAGCTGCCTTTCAAAATACTGGCGGACTCACACTCGACATTACCGGTGCAGAAACGCATTGCACTATTCTCAGCATTTCTCCGTCGAGAAAAGAAAAAGGAACACTGTGGATCGGCACCGATGATGGCAATGTGCAACTCACGCGCGATGGTGGTGCCACCTGGATCAGTTTTCAGGGAAAGATTCCCGGACTTCCTGCCGGTTGCTGGATACCGCAAGTAGTAGCCTCTCCCCACAATGCGGCAGAGGCATTTGTAGTAGCCAACGATTATCGAAGAGGAGATGGCAAGCCTTATATTTTTAGAACGACCGACTATGGAAAAACCTGGAAACGATTACTCGATGAAAATAAAGTAAAAGGATATGCCCTTTGCCTACTACAAGATCCAACTGAGCCTTCGTTACTTTTTGCAGGAACCGAACATGGACTTTGGGTCAGCATCGACAATGGTAATAACTGGGCACAATGGAAAAATGGATATCCCTCTGTCTCTACCTACGACCTGGCCATACAAGAAAGAGAAGCCGACCTGGTGATTGCCACCTTTGGTCGTTCTCTTTGGGTACTCGATGACATTCGCCCGCTTCGCAAATTAGCCGCGAACACGCGAATGGCCACAGCAAACACCTCTTCGTTAATGGTATTCGATAGTCCTGGAGGCGTACAAGCGCAGTATCGTCCGGCTACCGGTTATGAGTGGAGTACGTGGGGCCTTTACGAAGGACAAAACAGAAACAGAGGTGCTGCTATTTCGTTTTTGATTCGCCCGGCAACGTCGAGTGCAACAAAGGCAAGCATTGACTCTGTAGCCGTCAAAATTTTTAACGAGTCGGGTACGCAAATTCGCTCCCTTCGCTGGGCGGTAGATAGTGGATTTAATCGTCGCTATTGGGGCATGGAAGAAAAAGGCTATCGTCAACCCGGCGGTGGTGGTGGAGAAGGTGG
>Ga0169931_10001353_pt1 | contig 40529 bp, 32 predicted proteins | sample Kivu_15m_20L_FD_129675 | JGI IMG/M metagenome (GOLD analysis project Ga0169931, IMG submission 129675) | Freshwater microbial communities from Lake Kivu, Western Province, Rwanda to study Microbial Dark Matter (Phase II) - Kivu_15m_20L... | ecosystem: Environmental > Aquatic > Freshwater > Lake... | reverse complement strand
TGACATGGTTTAAGTTTTAAAATTAATGATGGGGCAAATTTCAGCCAATCATAAAAATAGAACTTGCCATATGACAAGAAAAACTATTCGCTTGCGATTTCTTTTCTAATTCGACTTAATGAAGTATCCGTAATGCCTAAAAACGTTGCAATATGTTTCAAGGAAACATTTTGAACAATGTAGGGCTTTTCTTTAAGTAATTTTAGGTAGCGGTCTTTTGCTTGGTCGGCTATCAAAGAAATACTATGTTCTTTCAAAGCAAAATAGCTTCCAACTAAAAGCCCCCTTTGCTGCTCTCTAAAGTTTAAAATTGAATTGAACATTTCTTGAAAGTCGTTAAAAGTAATCTCCCAACAAACCATATCTGAAAGGGCCTGAATGTTTTCTCTTGTTGGTGCAAAGAAAAACATAGATGGATAGTCAATTACAACATCTCCTGGACCATAAAGGTTAAAAGTGATGTCATTTCCTTCTGTATCTGTAATGTAAGAACGAATAAAACCGCTTTCTATAAACCAGTAACTTTTCTCAACTTGTCCTTCTTTGAGCAAATAGTCATTTTTTAAAAAAGTCACTTGTTTGTAGCGAGGAATTATCTCCTTCAATTCGTCATTAGTTATTCCGCTTAATGCGAAAACTTTATTTAAGAAATGTTCTTCAGTCATATTTTGTATTTATTGTTATTTTTATTTGCGCCTTCTGTTGGGTTTTGTCTTATCGCTAACGTTTTATGGCTTTGTGAAGTGGGAGATTTTCAGCACTAATCTTCATTAGAAGCACAAAAATCCAGGTTTGCATATCCTGTCCCGATCGACTCAAAGGAGCATCAGGATCAATCCGCCTCAGGCCAAACCTGTTTAAGCGGCTGCCGTTATTGTTGCTGCAAAACAAGTTTTGTTTGTCATTTTATACTCTCTCCAAAAGTTAATAGGTTGTTATCCGGGTCAAGTAGTGCAAACTCTTTTTGTCCCCAAGGTTTTGCTTCTAATTGTCCGTGTGGGTGAATTGAAACCTTATCGTTTAAAAGTGTTTGGTACAGTTTATCAATTTCATTGGTCCTGATATAAACTTGTCCGTAGTTTTCTTTTGGGTTAAGGTCTTTATGCTCAAAAAAGTGAATTTGGATGTTGTCTTTATAAACCATTAAATAACCTTCAAAGTCATTGTCGCCAAAAATTTGAAATCCCAATATGTTTATATAATAGTCTTTAGTAACTGCTTTGCTGCGCATTGGCAACTTTGGATTTATTTCTGTAAGCATTCTTTTATTTTTCTATTTGTTGTAAATGTAGTAATGAATTTATGGACCTTAGTTATTGTCGTTCGATTAATTGTTAAGCTTGAAGCCATGTGCATAAGACAATGAATTGCTGGCAACCGAAACCGAACTGAACGAAAACACACTTAATTCTGATTTTTCATTTTTAATGTTATGTCACCAATGTTGTAGCTATAAATTGAAGCTGGCAAAAATGAAAATTGTAATTCATCTATTTGTTTAATTCCAGATTGGTCGATTGATGTCACCAAAGCATATTTAAAATGGTTGCTCTTACAAAAATGTATTAAACTTTTTAATTCGTTTGGTTTTTCATAATATCTATTACTCCATTTTATTTCTACCCCCCAAATAGGTTTGTATTTTTTGTCATCAACTAGCACTAAGTCTACTTCACCCTCCTTTCTGCCTTCTTTCCATCGCGCATATGTTAGATCTAATTTTTCTCGGTGCATCCATTGTGATAGTACTGCGGTTTCAACCATGTTGCCCATTTCACTATCTGCTTCACTAATTGGAGAAAATAGGGCTGTCCGTAGCGATGGATTTGTCAAATAGACTTTGAAGCTGGTTACACGTTTTAGTCGTTTTGCGTTTACGTCAACTTTGTTTAATACTTTGATTAGAAACGCTGCTTCTAAGTATTCCAAATATTTTTTCAAAGTGTCTTTTTGTATGCCACTTTCTTTGCTCATTGTTTCATAGGAAAATTCATTTCCTGTGTTGTATGCTATATAAGTGAAAAAACGATTTAATTCTTGTACATCTTTTATACCGTATAAACTGGGTAGGTCTCTCAATAAAACTTTATCTACAATATCGTTTTTGACATATCGTCCCATATCACTTTGTATCGTGTCACTTAAAACAACTTCTGGGTAACCTCCAGTTCAAGTAATGCACAAACTCTTTGTTTAAAGCCTTTATGTCATGTGTAAGACAGTATGGTCTTTGATTTTCTCCATAGGTTATATAACCGTCATAAATTAAATGATTCATCTCTTTAAGATGAATGTACTCTTGAAATGTAAGAGGTGGCAACATGAAATCCGTGAATCTACCTGCTCCACTTTCGGTACTGTGCCATTTTAATGCCGCAGCCGCTGAACCGGATACAATAAATTTGGTTTCTGGGTAAGAGTCAACTAGCACTTTAAGGTGTCGCTCCCAATCTTTTAGATATTGTATTTCATCAAAAAAAACAAAGCAACCTTTTAAATTGTCTTGGTTAAATGATTGTTTACAAAGATTTAAAATGTCCTCTAATCCTAAATGTACGTATATTGGATTGTCAATTCCAATAAAGAATATTTTTTGAGGATTTGTATTTCTGGTCAATAGTTCTTGGATACTATGAAATAACATTACTGTTTTACCAACGCGTCTTGGTCCCATTAGAACTAGAGCTCTTCTCACGTTTTTTTCAATAACAAAAGGAAAAAACAAGCTAAAATAGAGTCGCCTAGCCATTGTGCTGTATACTCCAGGTATTCGTTTATTGATCCACCAAGGATTTTCGTAACGTAGACGCTCAATGATTTTTTCTGTTGGAATAAGGCTAATACTGCTCATGAGATCACTTGTTTTTGCAAATATAGTAAATATAAGCAGGTTGCAATCATTTTATTTAAACATAAATTGTAAGAATAAGCAACGTTCGCATTTTTGCTAGTTCTAATTGATGAGGTTTAAGCTAGTCATTGTCTTGATGATTCGCTATACAATGACTCACGACTACTTTATACTTGCGCACAACCAAATATGAATCGAAGCGTCCGGTCGTTTAACTCAGATCAGATTATTGTGGAAGTCTAAAGCAAAATACACCAAAAAAAAACGCCACAGCTAGGCTGTGGCGTTTTAATAGAAAAAATAAGGATTAGTGTTTTACTACCATTTTAATGGTGCTGGTTTTGTCACCTGCAATCACGTTAACGAAATAAATACCTGAATTAAACTCAGCAGTATTTAACTGAACGTTGTGGTAACCAGCAGCAGCTTTTTGCGTGTTGATGGTGCTCACGTTTTGTCCAAGCACATTGAAAATTTCAATGCGTGTATCTACTGAATTATCAAGTTTAAAACGCAATGTTGCCATTTGCGAAGCCGGATTTGGCATCAGGCTAATTTCTTCGATATTGTTTTTTACCTCGTTAATACCTACATCTTCAAAATTCTTGAATACAGGAAGGTAAATAATGTCATTTGGAATATCGAATGGATGCACAGTTGCATTATCAATAGTAACTGCCGCGCCTGGAGTATAATCGCGCTGGTAAAGAAGGTGTACGCGGTCATCAACACGACGGGCCATAGAGCAATAAGCATATTCAGCAAATTGGTCAAATCCTGCATCTTCATTATCTACCATATCCACAGGATCAATCCAAGTTTGACCGCCATCTGTAGATTTGGTCAGGTAAATGTGACGGAAGCTTGGACCTTCACCAAGGTATAGGTAATTGTTACCTTCTTTTGAGCCTGAATAAGAAACATACAAATTGCCATCGGCATCAATTCCTGCGCTTGGATAAGAAGTTAATCCCATACCATAAGGTACTGTAGCTCCATCTCCAAAACGAACTGCTATATTCAGTACTTCATCTCCGTTGTCATCTTGAGCAAATGCAATAAATGTAGGCAGAGAATCAAGGTCGAAATCTTCATTCCAGTAACGAATACCATCAGTTCCCGGATAATACGAAACAGCTTCATCACCGGCAATGTCGTTGCTGAAGTTCATTGCACCAAACCAAACGTGTACTTTGTTATTATCATCAATCAAAATAGCAAATGTTCCGTCGTTGGTATTTACCCATTCTTGCTCATATCCATCGAAACTAATGAGAGTTGAATCAATTTGATCAATAATCTGCGTTTGAACAGAGTCAACAATCACATCAAAGTAATCGTAAGTGTAAACGTAAAAAGAATCAATGATTTCATTGAATTCGTCAAATACATATTCAATAGTAGAATCTGCAACCGTTGAATCCTCAGCAGTAATGTATTCAGTTACATTGGTAAAAGTAGTATCGTATTCGTAAACCACATTTGCCATAGCAGAGTCAACTAAACCATCGCCGTTGAAATCTGTAAGTTGTGAGTCATCCCAAGGCTCATACTGAGCCGGGAAAGGCATCACTGTCCTTGAAGTCCAAGTTTCGCCGTTGTCCGTTGATTTCCACATTTGAACACGGGTAGTTAAATCGCCGGCAACAAAAGCTACTGTATTGCCAACTGCATCCATGGCGTAGGCATCACCTCCGAATGAACGGAAAATGCTTGAATCAACACCAGGAAGCTGAACCATCAGCTTATCGAAGCTTTGTCCACCATCGGTTGAGCGGTTGTAAAGCAAGCAACCGTTGATACCATTGAATGGAGTTCCAGCGAAATTTGTTCCTTCGGGCTCGGTAAGTCCGATAATGTGAACTGTTTTTCCATCAGGACCTGCAGTGCGCATTCTTGGCCAAATAAGTGGCATTTCGGTGCGCGCGTTTTCAATCCAGTTTTCTTCGGGGAAACTGGTGTTTCTGTTTACCTGAAGAGCGTTAATAGTAGTTTGGTGAGCAACAATAATATCTCCAACACCAGTCACCCTTGCTAAAGAACCAAAGCCGGTACGCGCTGATTCAATACGCTGGATGTTTCCTGCCTGGGCATATTGAGGCAGCTTTGTCCATGATGTGCCGTCGTAAACATGGTAAGCCATGCCTCGCTCAGCCCAGCCTGTTTCCTGGCTACTGTGTGTCCAGGTAGCGGAAAGGGTTCCATCGCCATGATTTTCAAGGCGGTAGTTCACCGAGTTGTTTGTTTGAAGGTCATAAAATGTTTGACCAATGATTGTTTCTGTACCCGTGTTGCGGTTTTTTGGAGCGCTCACCGTAGGGTTTTCAGGATTGAGCATCAGAACAGGTTGTTCTGTCACACCCATGTGGTTGTGAATGGCTCTTTTCAGGCTCATGGTCCTGATTGATTTTGGAGCTTTTGTTTGATTTGTGTTCTGTGCTGATAGGCCAGCAGAGACAAACACAGCAGCAAACATGCAAGCTGAATAGAAAATGTGTTTCATGTGGTTTACTGTTATTAATTATCCTCGAACCGCAAATCTAAATTAATTATCAATACCAAAAACACGACAAAAAAAGTAGTACGTCGGCTCAATTGTTTTTTTGATTTGCAATAAAAACCTGGTACCAAACGGCAAAACTGATAAACTTAAACAGTCTGTTTTCGTTGATATTCTTTTGTTTCACGAAAAATTGAGTGTAGTCCCTCATTAACTTTTTGGTGTTAATAAATTCGCCAGGCATCGCCTCAATGATAGATTTAATTTTTGGAGCAATTGCTTGAATCCATTCGCTATTGGGGGTGGTATACCCTTGTTTGTCCTGTCGGTTAGTAATTTTATTGTTGCAAATACCTTTGCTGGCTTCTCTCAGCAGCGATTTTAGCTGCATGTCGTGTATTTTATTTCTGCCCGAAACAGAAAACAGATATTCAATCAATTCAACATCATCGGCAAAAGGGGTGCGCGATTCAACCGAATGCCACATGGCACAACGATCTTCGCAGCGCAAATACGTTTTTAACGTGGTATTTTGAATTTCTCGCGCAAGTCGGCTATTCAGGTCTTTCTCATTTGCTGCTTTCGCAGCGATGCGATGGGCATAGCGATTGAAAAAATCGCGGTTGAGGTATTTTAAATCACTAAAATAGTGCAGATAAAAACCCGGTATCCAATTTTTGGGAAGCTTGTTGATTGCATCAAAACGAAGCCATTGTCGGATGTAAAAAGGAAGCAAGCCCTGCATGTTGGATTGCAGAATGGTTTTTATCCGCCCGAAGGGCGATAAACCCTTGAGCAGGAAATACCTGTGAGGTGCATAGCCGGCAAATACTTCATCGCCGCCCTGCCCGTCAAGAACCACTTTAATGCCCTGCTCAGCAACTTTTTTCATTACCCGAAACTGAGCATAGGTGCTGGTTGACCAAATAGGAATATCCTGAGCATACATCAAGTCATTCAAATCCTTGAGCAGTTCCGTTGCCGAAGGCTCAATTTCATGCGTTTTTGCTGAAGTGCCATCGGCCGCCAGGGCGGCCCAATGCGACTCATCTACATTTTTGCCCTTAAAAACTGCCGTAAATGTGTGGAATGCCTTGCCCTTTAACAGGCGGTTCATGTGCGCAACCAAAACCGATGAATCAAGCCCGCCGCTTAAGCAGGAACCTACTTCAACATCGGCGCGCAAGCGCAGGCGGACTGCATTTTCGAGCAAATGCGAAATGTGTTCAATATCGGGTGCATTATCGGTAAAACGATCATCCTTGTAGGGCAATTGGTACCATTGCTCCGGCTTCAATTTCAAATCGCTTAGCGAAGCGGAGGCCTTAAAGCCCGCCGGTAATTCAGTAATTCCTTTAAAAAAGCCCTCAGGTTCGTGCTCCAGTTCACCCAAGACAAAAAAATCGAAGACTGCCTCGGGACGTACTTCCGGTCGTAAAAGTCCGGCACCAAGCAAGGTTTTATGTTCGCTTGCAAAAAGCAGCCGGCCTTCGCCCTGATGGTAATACAAAGGTTTAACCCCAAAACGGTCGCGGGCCAGAAACAAAGTTTTGGATTGCAAATCAGCAATGGCAAATGCCCACATTCCGTTAAAACGATGCAAACAGGCTTCGCCCCACTCGCGCCAGGCCGCCAAAACAACCTCGGTATCTGAGCGAGTCAAAAACCGATGCCCTTTTTGCTCCAATTCTTCACGAAGCTCTACATAATTATAAATTTCACCGTTGTAAGTAATCCAGGCATCGCGGTAGCACATCGGCTGATGCCCGCCTTCGTGGGTTTCAATAATGGCCAAACGGCGATGAATAAAGGCTCCCACCGTATTTTTAAATGACAAATCCGAAAGCGCATCTTTGGGTGAAAATGGGAGTAAATTTCCAATGCATTCCGGAGCTGTGTTTTTCGAATAACAAGCTTGGGTTTCGCTTTCGTAAAAAAGCAGAAAGCCGTCACCATCGGGGCCCCGATGTTTCATGGATTCGCTCATGTTAAGCAATAATTCTGCTCCCAAACCTTCCCAACCAAAAACACCTGCTATTCCGCACATGCTACTGAAGCTTTTCGATACTGATTCTGAATCCCTTTTGCGGATTCTGTGGGTACTTTCTTTCTCTCACGGGCATTTCGAAAGGAAGATAGGCGGCGCAAAGCGAATGCGATACAGCTCTTAAATCCTTTCGTTTTTCGGGTGGACATCCTTCCCAAATGGCATGTGCCACATTGAAACGTGTTTGTTCGGGCGAATTTGAATAGTCGTGCCAAACAATGGCACCGCCTTTTTTAATCAGCCGAAAGGCGATTTTAGTATCATTGACAACTGAATCAAAGTGATGATCGCCATCAACAAAAACCAGATCCATTTTTCCTTCGTAGGGCCCAAAATCGAAACTTCTTGAATCGCCGAACAGGTGTTCAATGTTTGGGTTATTTTTTGAAAAATGCCTGTGCAGGCCGATGTATTCTTGAGGCAATTGTCTCCGTTGAAGTTCCTCGTCAGAAAGATTCAGTGTATAACATTGAGGAACCAATGAAGCGACATTGGCAACACTTTCGCCCCGCCAGGTACCAATTTCGAAGTAAGTGCCAGCATTGATGCGCTGCGCAACAGCTTTAAGTAAGGCTAAATCGGTAGGTAAGGAACCCCCATCTAGAAACGCAAATGGTTCAACAACAGATTTTTGTGTTAACAGGTCTTGTAAATCAATTTCAGGAAAACCGTTTTGCATGCCCGACTTTTTGCGAAACCATTCGGCATGCTCATCTTCTTCGTCGAGCACGGCATTGAGCAGCGCCGGCCGGCGTATTACGGCAGCCAAAGCACGAATCAATTTGGAGAACTTTCTGCCTGCACTCATGAATTTTTAACCTTACGTTTTATTCTGTTTATCAAGGTTTTAAGATCCGATAAGCGGGGAAGCAATTCGGTAATCGCAATACCGCTGTCGGATTTAAAAAGCCAAATAACGGAAAAAAATGTGGCCAGATTTGCACAGGTTGTCACCATTGCGGCTTGCGTATCGGCTATTTGCTTGCCATGCAGCAAATAAAGAAGTAAAAATCCGGTAAGTGTTACTACCAGTCCCGAAGCAATGGCGCGGTTGTTTTTCATGAACTGGCCCGTTCCCGAAAAGTAATGTCCCAAAATCAGATAGCCTGAAATAGCAATGACACCGGGCATGAGAATGACCATAGAAGTTTTTACACCTGTAAACGCCGGTCCAAACAGTACGCCGAACACTGCTTCGGGCAGCATAAGCAAAATCAGGCCTGCGGCCGATGTTACCAAAATACTGGCCCTGAAAAGCGGCAAAGTCAAACGAATGGCTTCCTGCCTGCTGTTTGAATTAGCAATGGTTCCGTACTGAATGGTGGCAATGCTTGTTGAGAGCATCCACATGGCTTCGGCAAGCGATACGGCATTGCTGTATATCCCCAGACTGTAAACCGGCAGCAGAAAAAAGGCGATTCGTTGCGATGAAAACTGCAATAAATGCCCGAACTGATTGGCCGAGGAGTAGGTGAGGAGCGATCGAAGTGATTTTAAAATGCTTACCGAATCGCCCGTTTTGGGCAATTGCCAAAGAATGAGCGTTGAAATGATAAGAGAAGGTAACCAACCGGCGTACAAGGCATACACGTAGTGGATGGGCTTGGGATTGTACCAGATAAACCAGGCAAGTGAGCTAACAACCAACAAGGCTGTCATTAAATTGAGGGCGTTCACCTGATTGTACTTTTCTCTACCGTTGAGCAGGTGCAACTGCTGGTTCATGGCGGCATTCAAAAACGAAAGTCCGGCGATGTGCAAACCGTAGTATTCATATAAATCGGGACGAATGAGCAAAACAACCGGCGGGGCCAGCAATGACCAGAAGGCTGTCCAGCTCCAGGCAGGAATAAGAATGTTTCGCAGGCGGTATCTGGGCGCCAGGTAAACCATGGCGGCGCCGCCCATAAAATCGCAAATGAGTTGTACGCTTATCACGATTACCAGCATGAGTGTGGCAAATCCTTTTCCTTCGGGACCTAATTTTCGCGATAGCAGCATGATGGTACCAAAGTTCACCACGGCCGTGGTAAGCCTGCTGGCCAGCGTCATGAGCATGAGTTTCAGCATTTTCCTGCTGCTTTAAGGTAGGCACGGCTCAGGGCTTCGCCCACCGCAAGCCGGCTGTGTTTTTTAATCGCCTCACGGCGGATGTGTTCTGCATCAAACACGGCTTTCGTTTTGTACCACGAAAGTATCGCCTGTTCAAGGCCGGTTTCATTTTTTGGATCAAACAGCAAGCCCTTGCTTTCGTCAATCATTTCGGGAATACCTCCAACAGCGGGAGCAATAACAGGAATGCCACAAAGCAGTGCTTCTACAATCACAACCGGTTGATTTTCGTACCGCGAATTCAACACCAGTGCAGCAGAATCAGCAATGGCTTTGGCAAGAGCTTTCCCTTCAAGGCGGCCTGTAAAATCAACTCCACGCTGCGTGAGTCCCAATTCATTCGAAAGGCGACGAAGTTTGGCTTCATCGGGACCGGTTCCTACAACAAGTAGCTCTAAATCAGGATGTATGCGTCTAATTTTGGCAAACGTCCGTAACAATCCACTCACGTTTTTTTGTGCATCATCCAGCACCGAAACATGAATGAGTCTGTTTTTTCGTTCTCCGTGCTGAATGTTAAATACGAGTTCGTCGGCCACGTTTGGCACGAGTTCATAGTTGCCATGAAGACCATGTGCAAGCATCGCTTCTTTTAGCTGGGCACTCACAGGCAAAATTAACTTCGCTTTTCGGGTAGTTTTTCGGGTCAGATATTTCATCATCATCCCGCGATAGCGGCCATCCTCAGGCTGGTAACCGGTCCAGTGTTCGGTTAATACCAGGGGGATTTTAAGTTTCGAAGAAATGCCAAGTGCGATCAATCCGAGGGGCCAGATTACGTGAAGGTGAACTAAATCCGGTTTGCCAAACCAATCAACAATTTTGTCGAGACCGAATTTGTAGTGTTTTTTGAGCAGCTTTTTTTGTTTGAGCATGCTTCTCCAGCCTGTTTTTCCGGCCTTTCGGCCGAAATACACAATCACTTCTCTGAAACGTCCGTGTTCCTGTTTAACTATTCTGAATTCGCCCTCTTTCAAGTCTTCGTCGGCCAGAGCATGCAGCAATGTCACATCGTGAAACTGCGCCGCGGCCAGGGCATGCCTCTTTACAAAAACACCCAGCAGCGGTTGTTTTTGATTTGGATACCATGACGATAGAAACAAAATATGCATAAAGGGCAATGAGCTCGGTGTGGCAAAATAAGCGAAATTAAAATTGAATTACTTCAATTTACGGAATTGCAATCGAATGGAATTGCCAATAACAATAACATCTGAAAAAGCCATTGATAGCGCAGCTACCATTGGGTTAAGCAGACCTGCCGCGGCAACCGGAATTGCAATTACGTTGTAGAAAAATGCCCAGAATAAATTTTGATGAATTGTACGGAGACTTAAACGGCTAAGTTTCAACATATCAGGCAAGGCTTTTAAGCCTGCATTTTCGAGTAAGATGACCTGTGCCGAATTTTGGGCCACTTCGCTTGCGCCGGAAATGGACACGCCTGCATCGGCTAAATTCAGAGCCGGCGCATCGTTAATTCCATCGCCAATCATAGCAACCGGTCCGGCCTTTTTCAGTTTTTCAATAAAATCTAGTTTATCCTGAGGTGTTTGTTCGCCGTACCATTCCTGAATTCCCAATTGTTTCCCAATTGTTTCGCATTTTTCGTTGCGGTCGCCACTTAACAGCACAATGCGATACCCCATTTGATAAAGCTCGCTCAGGCTTTCGGCTGCGCCGGGACGAATTTCATCGCTTATTTTTAGTCCTGCGATGCATTCCCCGTTTTTACCAACAAACAGATCGGCGCCTTGCAGTTCGTGTGGGATTTGATGATGAAAAAGCCGAGCCGATCCCATCGTCCAGCTATGACCTTCAGCGTCGCTGCCTTGCATTCCTAAACCTTTGAGTTCCTCGATTTGACTAAGTTTTGCTGCTGGTTCAGTAATTTGCTTGCGCAATGATTTAGAAATCGGATGCGAGGATCGGGATGCAAGTGCTTTGAGCACGGCATTGATTTCAGAAACAGAGAAGCCCGTACTTGTTTTCAGCTCACCGGGAACAAATTCGCCGGTTGTGAGTGTTCCTGTTTTATCAAAAACCAGGGTTTTTATGCCTGAAATGGTTTCCATGATTTTTCCATCGCGAAAAAGGATTCCTTTTCGGGCCGCCCGGCCCACGCCCGACATAACAGCAGTAGGTGTGGCCAAACCCATGGCGCAGGGGCAAGAAATAACGAGCACAGCAACGGCACGCATGAGTGATTCGCCGGAGCTTAAATCAAGCAAAAACGCATTTATCGCAAAGGTTATCAAGGCAATACCAATCACCACGGGTACAAAAATGGCGCTCACCCGGTCGCCGATGCGCTGGATTTCGGGCTTGCCTGAACGCGCTTTTTTAACCAGATCGATGATGCGTGCCAGGTCGGTATCGTTACCGGTTTTAAGCGCACGATACCTAAAATTACCTTGTTTGCAAATGGTTCCGCCACCCACACGGCTTCCTTTTACTTTTTCCACCGGCAGGCTTTCGCCTGTCATGAGCGCTTCGTCAACCAGTCCAAAACCCGAGAGAACGAGTCCGTCGGCCGCTACGCGGCCTCCTTCGTGCACTTCCAAAAGGTCGCCCGGCTTAATCAGCACGGCATCTATTTCGGTAATACTATCGTTACTTTCATCTACGCGAAGCGCTTTTACGGCTTGCAAGCGCGCCAGCGACACCAAAGCGCTGCCTGTCTTTTTTACCGAACGTTGTTCAATAATATTCCCCAGTAAAACCAGGGTAATGATGGTGGCAGCGGTTTCGAAAAACAAGAAATCATGCGCTCGCGGGCTGCCCCAGTAAATCCATGAACCCCAAATGCTGTAAATAAAGGCCGATGCCGAACCCAGCGCAATGAGCACATCCATGTTGGGAACGCCGCTTTTAAGCGAGTTCCAGGCGCTTTTTGCGAAATACCACCAACCCACAACCATCACCGGAATGCTGAGTAAAAACTGCACACGGGCATCGTGCAAAGGATGCCACGAAATAAACATGTGAGCAAACAGGGGCAAGGTAAAGATCAAGCAAAACAGGAATCGTTTTTCGATCGAACTCATGCCCGACTTTTCGACAGCATTTGTTTCAGGTACCTCGTAGCCCAGCTTTGAAATATCGCTTTTGATTTCTTCGGGCGAATAGCCCGAAATCGGAGTAAAAACAACCTCACCAGCGGCAAAACTCACCTCTGCATCTGAAAGTCCCTTTTTACGAAGCACTTGTTGAACGCCCATGGCACAATTCGCACAAGTCATTCCTTCGATACGAAGCGTTTCCTGTGATTGTGTTTTTTCCATGGCTGTTTACTTATTCGTCGGTATGAAGCGCGTTTCGGTCAATCACTTCCAGTTTGACCTGTTCAACACTGTGTTTAAAGCGTTTTACAATGGTAATCAGGTACCCGCCGAATTCCTGTTTTTCGTTCACCGCCGGTATTCCGTTAAATATTTGGTTTACCAGACCTGACACGGTTTCGTAATCATTGCTTTCAATAATGGCAATGGGAAGCAGGTCATTCACATCGCTGATGGATGCTGTGGCGTTTACCAGAAATTCGGTTTCGCTTTTCTTTTCCACCACCGGTTTTTCTTCATCGTATTCGTCCTGAATTTCGCCCACCAGCTCTTCAATGATGTCTTCCATGGTAACAATGCCTTCGGTGCCGCCAAATTCGTTGGTTACAATGGCCATTTGTATGTGCTGGCGCTGAAATTCGCGTAAAAGTTCATTTACCCGCTTGCTCAGCGGGATGAAATAGGCAGGTCGAAGTAATTTCTCGATCTCGAGTGGCATCTTACTGTGAATCAATCTAATAAGATCCTTTGAGTGAATTACTCCTACAATGTTATCAATGGAATCTTTGTACACCGGCAATCTCGAATATCCTTCTTCAATAACCTTTTTGATGATTGTTTCGGCTTCATCTTCGATATCGATGGCTGTTACCCGGGTTCGGGGGACGTAAATTTGTTTTACCAGACGATCGTCGAACTCAAATACATTCTGAATCAACTCGTGCTCCGAGGGTTTGATGGCTCCACCTTCTTCACTTTCGGTAAGAATCATTCTTAATTCTTCTTCGGTGTGGATGTCGTTGTGTTGTTCGTGATGTAATCCAAACAATTTAAGTGTAAGAATGGAGAGTCCGTTGAGCGCCCAAATAAACGGGATGAACATCAGATAAAAAACTCTGAGTGGCGCTGCCACGAATAAAGTGGTAGAAATCGGGTTGCGGATAGCAGCCGTTTTGGGCACTTGTTCGCCCAGCACGATGTGCAGGGTGGTAATTAAGCTAAAGGCCACCGGAATAGCAATGGAATGCGCCACTTCGGGACTTGCGTCGTAACCCATTTTCACCATGATATCAATTACTAGATTGGCTACTACACGTTCACCAATCCATCCCAGCGCGAGGCTTGCCAGGGTAATTCCCAATTGGCATGCGCTCAGGTAGGAATCGAGTTTTTCGATGATGTGTTTGGCTATTTTGGCAAATCGATTGCCCTGAGAGGCAATGAGTTCAATTTGCGATTGGCGGACTTTAACAACGGCAAACTCAGCGGCGACGAAGAATCCGTTCAAAATAACCAATACCAGCGTAATTAAAATATCGCTCAGCATGACCAAAAATTAAAGGATTCAGTAAACTTAACAGTAGATACGCAGCGGGGATAACTGCAGGTTGAGAGCTGCTTTGTGCAGCACAATCGGGGTTCAGAGGGAGGTTGGTCCAAAGTATTATTCATAATAACGTCGGCAAAATTATAAAAAAGAGCGCATCTTGTGTTACACTTTCTTGCGTTTTATTTTGAATTGCTTGTTTGTTGCATAAAGTGTTTTTTTATATTTGCGCCCTCAATTACGGTGGCCATAGCTCAGTCGGTTAGAGCGCTAGTTTGTGGCACTAGAGGCCGTGGGTTCGAACCCCATTGGCCACCCGATCCCGGTCTTTCAGACCGGGATTTTTGTTTTTTACGCGTTTTGCACCCGCATATTTCAAGCCGGTTCCCTGGTTGAAGGAAGTAAATAAATTATAATATCCTGTCAATTAATACATTAGTAATATTAGGCGTATTCTTTCCCGAATGTGACTAAAGTCATATTCGCTCTGTTGGGAGCTGCCTAGATTTGTTTGTTGGTGTTGTTTCAGCGCTTTTGTTTGGAATAACTTTACAATTCAGGGCTTCGCCCTGAGTGAAGGCATACAAACAAGCACCAATTTAAAAACCAAATCAAACAAAATGACTAAACAAATTAGCTTAATACTTGCTCAGGTGCTTTTGACACTAGGTTTGATTGCGCAAAACGCTCCCTTTGATGTTGTGCTTGAACCAGTTTCAATTCCTGACTTAGGCGGGATACAATCCTATGCCTTTGGCCAGCACGATGGTAAATGGTTGATTGTGGGTGGCCGTTTGGATGGTTTGCATCGCCGACAGCCTTTCGCAGCATTTGATTTGGCAGGCCATAACAACCAGATAATAGTGGTGGATCCCGTTTCCAGACAAAAGTGGACCCGTCCGCTTAGCTCGCTGCCGGTTTCGGTAAGAGAACAGCTTAGTTCAACCAACATGCAGTTTCATCAGGAAGGTGACATGTTATATTGCATCGGAGGCTATGGTTACAGCGAAACCGAAGGTGACCACACAACATTTTCCAATTTGACGGCCATTCAGGTTTCACTGGTGATTGATGCGGTTGTTGCCAACACTGACTTTACGGAGTATTTTCGTCAAATTACAGATCCTTTATTTCAGGTAACCGGCGGTAGTTTGGAAAAAATAAACGGGGTTTATCACCTTTCAGGTGGACAAAAATTTATTGGCCGATACAATCCCATGGGACCCGATCATGGACCAGGTTTTATACAGGAGTATACAAATTCGATCCGCAAATTCAGTATCAACGACAACGGAATTACCATTTTGATTAATCACTTGCCTTCCTTTACCGACAGTGAAAACCTGCACCGCAGGGATTACAATGCGATATCTCAGATTTTGCCCAATGGCGAAGAAGGCATCACCTTATTTTCGGGGGTGTTTCAACCAACCATCGATTTACCTTTTTTAAATTCAGTAACTGTGAACAGTCAGGATTACACTGTTAACAATACTTTTCAGCAATACTACAACCATTACCATTGCGCGGTAATGCCTCTTTACTCGGAGGCAAGCAACGAAATGCACACGGTTTTTTTCGGTGGCATTGCACAATATTATGATAGTGTTGGCATTTTGGTGCAGGACAACAATGTGCCCTTTGTGAAGACCATCGCGCGGGTGAGCCGCGATGCAGAAGGCAACATGACCGAATACAAATTGCCGGTTGAAATGCCTGAGTTTTTAGGAGCCGGCTCGGAATTTATCCCCAACAAGGATTTAAGTTACTACAGCAACGGTGTGCTGCAATTGGATGCGATTACTGCCGACACCACTCTGGCAGGTTACATTTACGGAGGTATTAGCAGTTCTGCCGCTAATGTGTTTTGGATCAACGACGGCACCCAAAGTTCGGCCAGTAGTCAGATTTACAAGGTTTTGCTGCTGAATAATACGCCGCTTTCGGCGCACCAGCTGAATGAACAAGGCATTGGAACCCTCAAAATGCAGGTATACCCAAACCCCAGCGATGGCGATTTTATACTTAAGTTTAATCTGCAGAAACAAAGCGATGTGAAAATCACTATTTACAACATGAGCGGCAGGAAGATTGAAGAAAAAACGCTAAGCAACCTGAAAACGGGCGAAAATGTGTACAAGAAGAAAATCAAGAATCTTTATCGCGGCGGGGTATTTTTAATCAGTTTGGAAACATCCTACGAAAAGGCCGTTCAAAAAATTATTATTGAACCCTGAGTTCTTCACAGGCAGAATAAGCGCTTCTTTCCCGTTGAAAACAATATTTACGGGATAAACTCGTAAATTTGGAGCTTTCACCTCAATTCATCTCCATTTTTATGATTACCGAAACCACACAGCAAGCTGTTATCAGGAATTATCTGGATTCGTTGTTTCCGATGCTTGACAGCGAACTTCGCGAGCAGATGGCAGGCATAGCGGTACTAAAAAATTTCCATGCTGGCGATTTACTGCTCGAAAAAGGGCATTATTTCCGGTCGACCTATCTGGTAGTTGAAGGAGCGGTACAAATGTACCGCGAGGACGACGAAGGCAACGAGTTTTTGGTGTATCTCATTACGGCCGGCGAAGCCTGTGCTTTGTCGATGATTTGTGCTTTAAAACACGAAAAAAGTGCTTTCAGGGCGCGAGCCATTGAAAACACCACCGTAATAGCCATACCGCTCGACGATATGGACAAATGGATGCAGAATTACAAAAGCTGGTATTACTTTGTTCTTGAAACCTATCGGTCAAGAATGGATACGCTGCTGGAGGTGATTGACCAGGTTATTTTCAGAAGTATGGATGAGCGACTGGAATTTTATTTGAAAAACAAGATCAAGAAGCTGGGCAGTCCCGTTTTGCAAATTACACATCAGCAAATCGCCAACGATTTGAATTCATCGCGCGAGGTCATTTCCCGTTTGGTCAAGAAAATGGAAATAAAAGGAATGCTGAAAGCAGAACGAAATGTGATTGAGTGGATCGAAAAGTCCTAAGCCGGGCGATTTAATTGAACCGATTTTGATTGAATGAGCTTGCGGCTAAGAGGTTTTTGAATTAAAGGCTTGAGCCGAAGATTTTCCAGACTATTTGTTTGGACTCTGTAAATGAAGGTATTACAAACAAAAAACCCCGACAATTGTCGGGGTTTTTGCTGGTGGTGCCTCCAGGGATCGAACCAGGGACACACGGATTTTCAGTCCGTTGCTCTACCATCTGAGCTAAGGCACCAGCCTTTGCTTTTTTAACGAAGCGGGTGCAAAAATAGTTTTTTTAACATTCCATCAAAAAAAAATTACTCGTTTTGGAAATTTCTAATTCTATCTTTGCGCAAGCAAAAAGAAATCATGGTTCAACTTGTGATCGATATCGGCAACACAGCCCTCAAAGCAGCTTGTTTTAAGGGAAGAAATATGTTGCGCTCTGTGCGGGCCGCATGGACGGAGCCCGACCAAGTTGAAGAAGCCTTGCTGCGACTGATGGCCAACAACCCTGATCAGGTGCTGATTAGTTCGGTGAGCGGGCCCAACAAAACAGTAAATGCATTTTTGAAGCGGGCCGGATTAAATGCCACGTATTTTAGTCCCGAAACCCCGGTGCCCATTATTAACCGCTACGAAACCCCCGAAACTTTGGGTAGAGACCGTTTGGCCAATTCAGTGGCTGCAAGCCTCATGTTTCCTTCGCAACCAATCGTGATTATTGATGCAGGCACCTGCATAAAGTTTGATTTTGTAACCCACGAAAATGAATATTTCGGAGGATCCATTTCACCGGGCATCGACATGCGTTTCCGTGCTTTGCACGAATTTACAGCCCGATTACCCCTGTTGGAACGAAGTGAAATGGTGTATTTGATAGGAAAAAACACCCGTGAATCCATTCACTCAGGAGTTATCAATGGAGCCTGTGCTGAGGTAAAAGGCATTTTGGAACAGTACCAAATGACCCACAAAGACCTGCAGGTAATTATTACAGGAGGCGATTATCCACTTCTGCAACGAACATTAAAAACCAGCGTTATCCCCGAACCCTGGCTCACATTAAAAGGACTCAATGAAATTCTGCTTCATCAGAAATCTGCATAAGACAATCGTTCTACTTTTCACCCTGTGTGCCTTGCACACCCAGGCTCAAACCTTGAGTCAGTCGCCCTACGGGCGATTTGGATTAGGCGACCTGAAATATTCCCCTTCGCCATACCAGCAGGCCCTGGGTGGACTTTCAAAAGCCATTGGTGATTCCAATACACTTTCGTTTAATCAGCCGGCGGCCCTGGCTTATCTTGAATCGGGTGTGACCATTTTTGAAGCCGGTTTAAGCGGAACTCAAACCAGTTATGTGTACCCAAACCGATCAACGGTAGGCAATACAGCAGGTTTTGGTTACTTCGGACTGGCCTTTCCGATCAGCAAAAAATTCTGGAACACATCCATTTCTCTGACACCGGTTTCAAACGTAGGTTACACCCTGCGCGATACGATTAACAACAGCATTACCGGCGATGCCTACCTCACCTATGCCGGAGCCGGAGGTTATTCAGCATTTTCAATGACCCATGCCTTTAAACTGGGTAAAAACTTCAGTTTGGGTGTCCAGCTCGATTATGTGTTTGGCCGAACCGATTATTCTTCAACGGTGTTTTTTCCATCGGCATTGAACAACGGAAATCGTAACTCGTTGGTAACCAGGAGCAATCGCATTAATGGCTTTGATGTCAACACCGGACTGATGTACCGCAAGTATTTCAGAAAACGCAAGCAGGGCGATGGATCCAAACCGATTCAGGATTCTTTGCATTTGACAATCGGAGGCACCTTTCATCCCTTGATGGACTTAGCCGGCTCTTATTCGTATTTGTCGCAGACCTTTTTTGGCAATGCTCCCGGCACACTTTCCATTGCAGGCACTAACGATACGATTTTATACATCGGCCAGCAGGCCGGAAATGTGAGTATGCCCATGCAATATGGCGGCGGCATTACACTTGGAAACAGCGCTCAAAAATGGCTTGTTGGAGCTGAATATGTTTATACCAACTGGAACGATTTCAGGTTATTTGGTTTGGCCGACTCGGTTAAATCGTCGTACCGCCTAGCGGCGGGAATTCAAATCATGCCGGCAGGCATAAACACCACGGGGAAAGTCAATTACTTTAAGCGGGTGCGGTACCGGGCAGGATTTAATTACTCCGACGGGCTTTTATCGGTCGATGGCAAACGTCTGCCCGAAATGGAAATCAGCCTTGGATTTGGATTTCCGGTGGTTTTGCGCACCTACAATACGCGTCCGGCCACCAGCATGTTAAATGTAGCCATATCGGCCGGCAGGCGGGGAGTTCGCAATTCCAACCCTCTGGTTGAGGAATATCTTCGCGTAACATTGGGTTTTTCGCTAAACGACCGTTGGTTCAGAAAGGTAAAGTATGATTAACAGGCTTTCAGCTGCGCTGGGATGTGTTGTTCTTGTGTTTTCGGCATGCACCAACGACCTGGAGGAAGTGAAGCGCATTGGCGATGCACCTGATTTACCGGTTTCATCCACCCGCAGGGTGGAGATGACCTATTCTGATTCGGCCAGGCTCAAAGCAAAAATAAGTGCCGCACTTCGCGAAACCTATTTGGGCGAGCGACAGGAAGTGGTTTTTAAGGAAGGCATACGAATCGAATTTTTTGATAGCAAAGGGCGTCTTGAATCAAAAATGAGAGCCAACTATGCAATTTCCTACACCGGCAAGGACAGGCTCGAGGCAAGAAACAACGTGGTGGTTGAAAATACCATTGGCGACAAGCTCGAAACCGAGCACCTGATTTGGGAGCAAAAAGAAGATCGTATATATAGCGACGTTTTTACACGGATTACTTCACCAGACAGGATAATTTACGGAGATGGATTTGAATCGAATCAGGATTTTTCGAAGTATCGGATACTGAAAGTAAGAGGGGTAATTAATATGAATGAATAATGGATCAATACCGAATTTTCAAAATTTTGGAGCGGGTATGGCTTGGATTTGCTGTAATCATTCTGCTTCTGGGTGCCTGGTTTTTAAGCAAGGGCCAGTGGGAACCCGCAAAATTTCCATTTTTTGTGGCTGCGTGTTGCTTCGTACTTTTTGGTTTGCGCCGTTACCAGCGCAAGAAAATCGAAAAGTCGATGGAAAATAAGAACCGAAAGCAGTGATTAAAATTTGACGCGCGCAAACTTATAATTGAAGCGCTTGTAATTGTAAAACACCACCGACGAAGGCGATTCCTGAAGGAATACTTTGGGAACGGCGATGGTTTCCTGTTCTTTTCCGTTAAACAGCATGGCTGTTTCCTGACTGGTTCCATCAAAGGGAACTTTGGTCATGTAAACAGAAGCCTTGTTCACATTTGACATTCGATCGGAAGGATCATCGCGATTGGCATTGTATATAAAATGGAGTGCATCTGTGTTTTTAACCAGACACACCGAATTGAAAAAGCCACCATCTTCGGTTGTTCGCTGTTTCTTTTCAATTTTTTCCTGCTGCGTAATTTTTCCGGAAGCATCAAAGCGGAGCATATACATGTTCCCGTAATAGAAAGTGAAATCATTGTTCAGATAAACAATGTAGTATTGTTCAGCAACAAAGGTTAGTCCACCGTCGTCCATCGGAAACACCTTACGCATGTGTAGGTTGGTCAGGTATTCGGCATCTTCGGCTTTTTCTTTGCCCAAAGCAAGTTCCATAAAATCCTTATCAAATTTTTCGCGGGCACCACTTACTTCTTTGCCTGTGCTCACATCCATTTTTGAATAAAAATAGCCTTCGGCCGATGACTTGCTTCGTCCCGAAAAGAACCCTGATATAATCAGGTGACCGTTACTGAATTCGAACAGAATGTCGTTGGTATAATAGCCGTCCATTCCTAATTCGAAGCGGCTGAAAGTGCCTGAGGACTGTAACCAGGTGTACACATCGTACAAATTATCAGGGCCTTTTGAATCGGGATTTTTGTATTTCACCAGAAAGGCGGCATCGCCGGCGTCAGAAACCTTGCAATTGACCAGTTCCATGCCTTCGGCTTCGGATTTTATATCCATATCTTTTTCCGAAACAACGTTCAGGTTTTCATCGATAAGGCTAAAATGAATGTATTTGCGTTCCCCGTTGTTTTTGGGTTGCCTTAAAAAGGAATGCACGATTAACAGATGCTTTCGATCGGGCGTGGGGAAAATTTTGAATGTATGCGACTTTTTGCCCCGAACGTTTTTGTTTTCGGTATCGTAGGATGCCACCACTTTTCCATCAAAATTAAGTTCACCCTGATCAGAAAGGGTATAGGCCATGAGTCGGTTTCCCGGACCTTTATCATCTTCTTCGTAGGCAAACGCGTAAAGATTCTGGCCCGCCATTTCAAACTGCACAGGTTTGATTTCATCGGCTTTTGGATTTGGTTTCAGAAGTACTTCTTTGGAGGAAATCTGATTTAGATTTTCGTTGTAAATTTCAAGAAATACTCGGCTGCTTTGGCTGAAATAGAGTTTTTGCTGGCTAAAGGGAGCATCGTCTGAGAACTTCGAAACCCCAAGAATCATTGCTGAAGCAGCAGCTTTTCCATCGCTTTTCATAAGCTGAGTATAAACTGTTGCGGCATAACCTGTAATCCGAATGGTATAAATTTTCCCGTCCCTTTTTCCCAGGAAAAAGGGAATGTTTCTGTAGGATTTCGATTCACTTTCGTTGCCGAATTGAACTTCTTGCGCGCTTGCTCCGGCGCATACCGAAAACAAAAGGAATAATAACAGAGTTCTCATTTTAGTACATTATTTTGAGTTGCAATAATAATTAAATACTGAATACTCCCTTGGTGGGGATTTTTTTTTAATTTTCGGCAATACACAAGCCGGGGCTTGATAATTAAAAGTTAGCCTTTGCAGGACCAAAAAAGGAAGGATTCCTGGCTTGATCAAAATTAAACTTGAGGAATTAATAAATAAAATTAACTGATTTTGAGCATACTACGCCTTATCGGCGGAAGCTTCTCTAGCTTGTAGGTTTGTTTCAATTTAGTCGTATATTCGCAGCCCTGAAAATCTTTGATTTAACTACTAATGGCTGTATTAGAAACCATTCGATCAAAAGCCGGAACCATCATTATTGTGGTCATCGGGCTAGCACTTTTTTCCTTTGTTATGCAGGATATGTTTTCCTCGGGAAGTTCCATGTTCAGCAACCGCGACACCTCTCTTGGAGAGATTAACGGAAAAACCGTTGAAGGAGAAGAATTCCAGAGAAGACTAACAATTGCTGAGGAGAATTTTAAGAGAGGGCAGGGCACTTCAACTGTTGATGAAAACACCCGTCAGCAGCTCGTTAATCAGGTTTGGACCGAATATTTGGATGAATATCTCTTCAATGAAGAAATGGCCGATGCCGGTATTGCTGTATCTGACGACGAACTGTTTGACATGGTTCAAGGGGAAGAAATTGACCCGCAGGTGATGCAAATTCCTGCGTTTAAAGATTCGGTAACCGGACAATTTGATAAGAATCTGGTGATTCGATTTATCAAGACACAGTTAAGTGAAGAAAACGACCCTGACGGACTTTATCGCGATTCCTGGGCTGAATTTGAACAAGCTTTGATGAAACAGCGTCGCAAGGACAAGTACAACAACTTGATTAAGAAGTCGATGTATGTTACCGCTGCTCAGGCGAAAGCCGACTTCAAAAACAAGAACAATAACGTGAACGTGCGTTTTGTGCAGAAAAAGTACGACGAAATTCCTGATTCGACCATTACAGTTAGCGATGAGGAAATAAAAAATTACTACAACGAACACAAATACGAATTTGAGCAAAACGATGAGACTCGTCAAATTCAATATGTTGTTTTTCAGGTAAATCCTTCTGCTGACGACCGTCAGGTTGTGATGGAAGAAGTGCAGAAAATGAAGGACGAGTTTCAGACTACAACAAATGACACTGCCTTTTTAAATGCCAATACAGAGCAAGGATACAATCAAACTGTGATTAAACCGGGTAAGGTAAATCCACTGATCAGCGATGCTGTATTTGCAGCCGAAGCGCAAGCAGGAATCGTTTACGGACCCATCATTGAAGGCGAAAAAGTACGTCTTGTAAAAGTGATTAAATTTTTGAGCACAGCCGATTCGGTGAAAGCTCGTCACATTCTTATTTCAACACGCGAAGTGGCCGAGGCAGTGGCGATGACACGTGCCGATTCACTTTTAAAAGCAGTAAAATCAGGAGCTGATTTTGCCGAATTGGCTAGAAAGTTCTCTCAGGATCCGGGTTCGGGTGCACAGGGTGGCGATTTAGGTTGGTTTACTGAGGGTCAAATGGTTCCTGAATTTAACGATGCTTGTTTTAATGGAAAAGTGGGTGATTTGGTGGTTGTAAAATCACAGTTTGGAGCGCACTTAATCAACATTCAGGAGAAAACAGCACCAAACAGAAAAGCAAGTGTTTCTTATCTTGATCGTTCTATCGCGCCAAGCGGCAAAACAGTTGATGAGTACTACGCAAAAGCAAATGATTTTGCGGTAAGTTCACGAGATCTGGCCACTTTTGATGCAGAAGCGAAAAAACGTGACTTATTTGTTGTACCATTTGAAAACCTGAAATCGAATGATCGCCAGATAAACGATTTAGGAAATAGTCGTGAAATTACCCAATGGGCTTACAACGCCGACCGCGAAATTGGCGAAGTGTCGAAGGTGTTTGATTTGGATGGTAAATACATTGTAGCAGCTTTGAAGGGAATCAAGGAAAAAGGCTTTCCTCCGGTTAATCAGTTACGTGCTACCATCGAGCCACTGGCAAAGAGAGAGAAAAAGGCATCTAAGTTTATCGAAGACATGACCAAGGCGGCTTCCGGCAAAACTGATATTGAAGCCATAGGAGCTGCATTAAGTTTACCTGTGAATCAGTCCAATTATAACTTCGGTTCTTTCGCCATTCCGGGCGCTGCTAACGAACCCTATGTTATTGGTGTAACATTCGCCCTTGGAAAAGGAAAAGTTTCAAAACCAATCAAAGGGAAATCGGGTTGCTACATCGTGGTAATTGACGATGAATCGACAAGTGGTGTAACTGAAGATGTGCCTGCCAACCAGAAAAACCTCAAGCTAATTATGGCAAACAGAGCTTCAAGCAATGTAAATAACGCACTTACCAAATTGGCCAAAGTAGAAGACCAGCGTTATAAGTTCTTCTAATCGTTGCCACGCTTAAATATTTTAAAAAAAGCTGCCCACCGGGCGGCTTTTTTTATTGGCAATAGGTTGAAACATCTCAGTGCGCAATGGCCAACAGCGGTTTGATTCTCGGCGGAAAGGCTACCTTTAAGAAAGAATTTCCGTTTCGTTTATATTAAAACATGATTGCATTTACGAGTTCGCCTTGTCACCTTTTTCCCGGTGCTGGGTATTGAGGAGTTCATGTTTTGTGAGCAAACGCTTAATTGAATTTATTATCACTAAGTGCAGGCGTCCTTCCCCAATGAGTTCTATCGTTTAAAGTTAGACGTACTCGTCTATTTTTACTCAGTAGGAAAAAGGCTTGAGGACGCAGGCAAATAAAGTTTCATGCTACCGGGAGTCAAGGCATCCAGGTGACCCATTTTGGTTTTATCGGCCGTAATAAGGTGCAAATGCATAAATGTATCGTGATGGGTAAATACCGCCTTGTGTTCTGTTGAGAAAAATCCGGTGATTTCGACCGGCTCATTGGTAATGTGGTAATTAACCTGTCCGGCATGAGCTTCCTCGGGCGATGATACCCGGGCACCATCGGGCAAGTTTTGAATGTGGATATTGGCTTCCAGGGCTAGACCGTTCAATCTAAATGCAAAAGGCCTTGGCCTGTTGAGGCTTAATTCGTCCAGATAAATTTCCAGCATTTCGAGGTTCCGGATGCTATCAGGCACTGAAAATTCTTCCCAGGCTAGCACTTTGGCATACACAAAAAAGGGTGCTCCGGCTTTGGGGTCCTCAAACGCGCGCATTTCAGCGGGACCGCTCACTTTGGATACGTAGCAATGTCCATCCTGAAGTAGAATTTCGCCCTGCAGTCCGCTAAGCGGACCGATGCCGTAAAGTCCCTTTTGGCCTGCGAGCGAATCCAATTGTATTTGTGCGTCGAGTTTGCCTTCCCACATGACCTGACGCATGGCGCCGGTAACCATAACTTTGTTTTCGGGAATCAATGTTTGGGTTTGTGAAAAACCATATTGGACGGCCAGTATGGCCAGAATCAGAAGGATCTTGGTTTTCATTTTTATTTCCGCTTTTTAAAAGGCACTTATCCGGGAGTGCATGGATTAATTTTCGGTAATGCGCAGCAGGAATGCACTTTTACCGTGTCCAACAAGCAGTATTCCATCGTTTCCAGAAGGAAGCGCCTCGTAAAGGGCAAAGCCATCGTGGGTATTAAAAAGGGGTTGTTCAACATCATCCGCCGGTAGGCGGTAAACAATGCCTTGAGAACTAAACCCATAAATTTGCTCATTGATTTTCAAAAGATTACAGATAATGCCTGCGCCGGCAATACAGCGATAGCTTGAATCGAGTCCTTCGAAGCCCCAAATGCCGGTACGGTGGTAGCGTATGGAACGGCAGCCGCTGTAAGCCAGTTTGCCATCGATCGGTTGCAGGGCATGAATGAGTCCTTTGACTTTGTATCCGGCCTTCCAGGCCGATGATTCCTGGGCATCCCAGCGATAAATTTGCGATGAAAAGCCGTTAAAAACGGCGGCAGCCAATCCTCCATCGGGATGAACAGCCAGCGACCACACAAATTTGCCGGTATTTTTCCAAAGTATTTCAGGCTCTTCCTGCAGCGAAGTATCGATTCTGGCAATGAAGCCATTGGGAACCCGTTTCTTGCCACGACCGATGCCTGAACTTCCGCCGCAAACAATCAAATGCCCCTGGTTATCGTAGGCCAGGTCGTAAAAACACCTATGCCCGAAGCCTTTGAATGAGGTGCGGGTGCAGTGCCCGGTTTTTAAATTGTATTTGTAAATATTGCCGTGATCGGCAGAAATGTACATGTAATCGCCCAGGGGTAAAAATTTCAAAAGATTCGAACCGTCGTTCGGAATGTTGATGTTCTCGATACTTCCATCGGCACGCATGCGCTTGAGCACCCCGAATTCACCCCCAATCCAAATATCATCAGCCGAGAGGCGATAAATGTCGTAATAACTACTGTCATTGTCCAGCCCCGGAAATGCTTGTTCGAGCACCTGTGCGTTGGCTGACCCTGTTCCTGCAAACAGCAGGACAAGCATCAGGGAAAATATTTTACAGACAGTATCCATTCAGGCGCGTAAAACTAATCAAAAGCATCATGCGGGCTACTTGTACTTTTGCCTTTTCCAAAAGTTTCTCTTTCATGAAAATATTCTTGGTACATAAGCAAACAATCAAGTAAGAGGGTTGAGCTGTAAACATCTGATTTCCAATACATTGTATTTCTTATCACAGTTCCACCCGAAAAGTAAACGCCGCCTTCAATACACATGCCATTGTTGTGATTTCGAAGCTGAGAAATAAGATACCTTAAAGAAGCATGCACCATGTCTGCCGTTCCTCTTTCGCGAGGAGAGCCGGCGCTGAGCAGGGCATGCAAGGCATAGATGCTTGACTGGGTCCGGTCATTTTTATTGACGATTCGTCGCGAATGGAAAGAACCATTTTTTTGAATCGTTTTTTTCATGTGGCTGATGAGCAGATCGACCGATGGTTCAAGTTCCTGAATTCCGGCATGATAGGCTCGCATGGTTGCGTAGTGTAAATTGTAACGGTTGGGATAATAAATGCCTGCCCGGCTCCATTTTTTACGTTTGATTTTATTTTCAATAAAGGCCACAGATTCTTTAACACCGGGCGATTTGCCTTCGCCGTTCAGAGCCAGGGCGCTAAGCACATTGGCATTAACAACCGCATCCACATCGTTGCAACCGTAGGGAATGTAGGGCGTAAAGGCTTTGGGGTAGAGGGTGCTCCAGGGGAACAGAAACATAGCGTTGTTGAAAAGCAATCGGGGAATGTTCCAGGAAGGAAAGGGACCTTCCAGTGCGCGCCAGGTTAAAAAGGCACCTGATTCACGCTCGTCGAAATGAATGATGTTGTACCAGTGTTGCGACTTGCGGGCCGTATCGCGCCAGTATGAGAGCAGCGGCGACATGTTGATGGAAAAGTCGTTGCTGAAGCCTTGTTGGTTTTTAACTTTTGCCAAAAGGCATAGAGCAAGCAAGCCTTGTGAGGTATCGTCGTTGTCGTTGACCACATTGGCCGCTTTTCTTATAAAGGGCGAATACAATTTATATTGTACGGGTCGGCGCACGAGGGTTTCGCTGCGGTTTTTATGAAACATATACATCCGCCCGCCGGGCGGAAGCAAAGGCCAAAAATTAAAGCCGCCATTGTTGTAAAAGCTCATTAAACGGCTGGCCGAGCGGTCAAGCATGCCGGGAATCTGAATCAGATCGGGTCTTTTCAGGTAAATGCCTGCCAGTATGTTTTGAATACCCGCCAGGGCGAAGCAATTGGAGTCGTATACTCCGTTTTTGGGATTGTTGAGGAGCAAAAAACCTGTTCTGAAATGTATGTAGGCCGGCCATTCGCCAGCATATTCGAAGCCCGGAATATCGCTCGTGTTTTGTTCGTTTTCGATGTAATTGAGCAGCATTTTGCAGATATGCTCCAAACTATCGGCCGGAACGGCCTGGGCCTGCAGAGGCATCAGCCGCAGGCTAAGCAATACGATAGCGAACACATACAAACGCCGTTTCATGGCGCAAATATACGCCAGCAAGGGTGTGGATTTATAAGAATAGTTTTTATCTTAAAATTTGAAAGCGGTAAGCGTCCAACCTTAAAAATATGAAAGTAAGAATTGTAAACGACCACAGCGAGGAACCTCCATAGCTAAAGAAAGGCAGTGGAATCCCCACCACGGGCGCCAAACCTATGGTCATACCAATGTTGATGGCAATGTGAAAAAAGATGATGCTGGCCAAGCCGTAGCCGTAAATACGCGAGAAACTGCTTCGTTGTCGCTCGGCTAGAAAAATAATGCGCAGAAGCAGTACCACAAACAGTCCCAGAATGGCCAGGCTGCCTAAAAAGCCCCATTCTTCGCCAACGGTGCAGAAAATAAAGTCGGTGCTTTGTTCGGGCACGTAATTGTATTTTGTTTGCGTGCCGTTGAGGTAGCCTTTTCCTATCAAGCCACCCGAGCCAATGGCAATCATCGACTGGTTTACGTTGTAGCCCGCACCTTTGGGGTCAACTTCCTTGCCCAGCAAGACATTGATACGTTTTTTCTGATGCGGTTCGAGGATGTTGATGAAGGCATATTCAACCGAATGGACAAAGCCGGCGGCAAAAATGAGCAAGCCGGAAACGATGAGTAAATTTTGTCTTCGGAATCGTATAAACAAGAAGGAACCTGCCGCAATCACGGCGAGGATAATGAGAAGGATCCATTCATCAACAAGCAGGGCGCTGATAAACAGGATAACCATGGCCACGCCCAGCAAGAGAATGTTGCCGGAGAGACCTTCGCGGTAAAGTACAAGCACAAAAGACGCATACACCAGGGCTGATCCGGTTTCATTTTGTAGAATAATGATGAGAGCCGGGACGATAAAAAGGGCAGAGGCAATTAGCTTGGTACTGAGTTTTTCGAATTTAATGTTGATGTTGCTTAAGTACTTCGCCAGGGCGAGATTGGTGGCAAACTTGGCAAACTCGGCCGGCTGTATTCTGAATGAGCCGACACCAATCCAGGAGCGTGAACCTTTTACTTCGACCCCGGCAACAATTACGATTAAAAGCAATAAGATAAATGCGCCATACATAGGATAGGCAAAGGAGGGAAAAAACTCACCATCAATAATCAGTATCATAAAGGCGATTACCAGCGAGCTTACAATCCAAACCAGTTGCATACCATAGCTTTGCGAGGTGTCGAATATATTTTTGTATTCTTCGTTGTAAACGGCGGCGTAAATATTAAACCAGCCCAGAGTAACCAGTATGAGGTAGAGCAGCACCAAGAGCCAGTCTATGTTCTGAAGAACGTCTTCTTTGTTTCTTTTGGCCATGGTTTATTTTTTTGAAACCCAATCTTCTTTTTTAGGCAACAGGTTGGCATCCATTATTCGCTTTTCCATTTCGGGGCGTTTCACTTCCCTTCGAAGGTATTTTTCAATCATGAGGCTGGCGATGGGAGCTGCCCAGGTGGCTCCAAAACCGGCATTTTCGACATAAACGGCAATTGCAATTTTGGGATTGTCCATGGGAGCAAATGCAATAAAAATGGAGTGGTCTTTTCCGTGTGGATTTTGAGCTGTACCCGTTTTTCCGCAAATGGTGAGTGAGTCCAGCTGAGCGATGCGTCCAGTTCCGTTGGTCACCACATTACGCATCCCCGCTACGATGGGGTCGAAGTATTTTCGGTCGATTGTGGTTTTTTGTTTTGTTCGGTAAAGGGTGTCAATGCGACCACCGTCGATGCCTTTAATGATATGAGGAGGGTAAAACCAACCCCTGTTGGCGATTGTGGCGCAATAATTTGCCATTTGCAGTGGGGTTACTCCCATTTCGCCCTGACCAATGGCAAGCGAAATAACCGTAATGGCATTCCATCGTCCTGAACCATGGTATTTATCGTAATACTTAACTGTGGGCACATTGCCCGATGATTCCTGCGGCAAATCGATGGGGTATTTTTCGCCCATACCAAAGCTTAGCACATGGTTTCGCCAGACCGAAAAGCCCGTTTGAGCCCTGGGGTACTTATTGATGATGCTTTTGAACGTATTGCAGTAATACGAATTGCAGGATGTGGTGATAGAGAATCTCAAATCAACCGGCGAGGCATGCGGGTGACAGCCAACGGTGAGTCCGCCGAAATGGAAGCCACGTGAGCATGAAAACAAGGTATGTTCATTAATCACACCTTCCTGAAGCCCGATGAGGCCGTTGACCAGCTTGAATGTGGAACCCGGCGGGTACTTAGCCATAGTGGCCCGGTTGTAAAGCGGTTTCAGGGTATCGATGAGCATTTTACGGTAATTTTTGCTTTTTACCCTTCCAACCAGCAGGTTGGGATCGTAAGTGGGTGAAGAAAGCATGCTCAGAATTTCGCCCGTTTCGGGCTCGATGGCAATAATGGCGCCCACCTTATTTTGCATCAATTGCTCGCCATAAAGTTGCAGATCGGCATCAATGGAAGAGGTTAAACTTCGTCCGAGCACTGAGGCGGTATCGTATTTCCCATTTTCGAAGCTTCCTTTTTCGCGGTTATACACGTCTACCATCACAATTTTAACTCCTCGCTGACCGCGAAGCGGGATTTCGTAGCTTTTTTCAACACCGCTCAAACCCATGTTATCGCCCGAGCGGTAATATGGATTTTGTTCAACCATTTTTTCGTCTACCTCGCCCACATAGCCCAGTGCGTGAGCTGCAATTTTCTTCGGGTATTTTCTGAGGGTTCTTGCCTGCACAAAAAATCCCGGGAATTTGTACATTTTTTCCTGGAGGGTTGCATAGGTTTCAAGCGATAATTCACTTTCAAATACTTCGGGACGGAAGGAGCTGAATTTTTTCTTTTTCAGTTCGGTCAATTTCTTGACAAATTCTTCCTTCTCAATTTCGAGCAATCGGCAAAGGTCGGCAGTATCAATTTGTTTGACACGTTTGGGAATCACCATCAGGTCGTAGGCGGCTTCGTTGTATACGAGAATTTTTCCGTTACGATCGTAAATGACACCCCTTTCGGGGTATTCAATTTTGTGTCTCAGGGCATTATCGTTCGCTGCCAGCTTGTATTTATCATCCAGCACCTGAATATAGAAGAGGCGACCCAGGTAAATGAGTATCAGTCCTACGAAAATAAAACTGATCATGTATTTTCTATCCGAAAAAACGTTCATGTTCTCAATTAGCGGTTGCGTAAAATCAGTAATTGACTGAGCGCAATTAAAATAATGGTTGAAAGCGAAGCGGTGACCACCCGAAGCAGGAGATTCAAAAAGTGAAGGAAATTAAATGCTTCGAGCATTAGTAAAAAGAAATGATGTATAAAAATCAGCAGCGAGGCATAAATAAGAAATGACTGAATGCCCATGCCCATCATGCTGAGTTCAATGTTATTGTCGTTGTTGTCTCTTGAAATAACCAGGTTAATTAATCCCGGCCTGGCCAGGCCGATAAACAGGCAGGCCGAGGCGTGCATACCGGCGGTGGACATAAATATATCAATGGTGAGTCCGCATAAAAAACAAATAAACAGCAAGAGAATCCTGTTGATATGAATGGGCAGCATCAGCAAAAACAACACATATATATGTGGATTAAAGAAAGCATTGAGGCTTCCGGGCAGCACGATTTGGTTCAGAACAAAAACCTGAATAAACACCAGTATCAGAAATCTGAAAAGATTTTGTACAATTCGAATAATCATTCCGGTAGTTCTGCAGTTTTGGCTTCAAGGCTGTCTCGTTCGGCTTTGAATAAGTTACGCACCACATAAACGTACGAGAGTGTGCGAAAATTTGTACTTAATTTAATCTCAATGTCTTTAAAGCTTTCGCCGCTTTCGCCAAGCTGGCTTACCGTTCCGATTAAAATGCCACGCGGAAAAATTCCCGAATAGGTGCTTGTAACAATGGAGTCGCCCAATGAAACTTTGGCATGACTCGGGATGTCAAACAAATTGGCATATTCGGGTGAATTTCCGTCCCAGATGGTTGAACCAAAGTACTCGCTTTTCGCCACTTTGGAAGATATTTTGGTACTTCGGTGCAGCACGGAAATGACGGTACTGAAATGTTCCGAAACATCCTTAACAATTCCAACCACCCCGGTCGAGCTCAATACAGCCATTTCAGGGGCAATGCCATGCATGGAGCCTTTATCAAGCGTGAGGTAATTATTTACATTTTTAACGCTGTTATTAATCACCCGGGCGCTCACAAAGGTGTATTGCTGCAATTGCAGGCTGTCATTTACTCGCACAGAGTCGATGGCGGTTGAGTAAAACGCAATGCTATCGCTTGTTCTGAGCTTGGCATTTTCTTCGGCAAGTAATCTGTTGGCTTCGCCAAGAATTAAATAATCGGTTACCCTGCTGTAGGCTGAATACATATTTCCTGTTAATTTATTAGCTGCACCAACAATGCTGGCCTGCTGGTATCCGGGATTTCTGGAGAGCAAAAAGAAGGACAGCCCCTGCAACAGAAGAAATATTAACAGGAAATTATATCTTCTGATGAGTAGGAAAAAATTCCGCATAATTTATGGCCCTCCGGCAAATTATCGAATCAGGAATTTGAATTTATCTCTGTTTTTAAGTGCGATACCGGTTCCGCGGGCAACCGCGCGAAGTGGATCTTCAGCAATATAAACAGGCAATTTTGTACGTGCCGAAATACGTTTGTCTAGTCCCCTGAGCATGGATCCGCCGCCGGCGAGATAAATACCTGTGCGGTAAATATCGGCCGAAAGTTCGGGAGGAGTCATTTCAAGTGCGTTGAGAATGGCCGTTTCAATTTTAGCAATGGATTTATCCAAACAATGCGCGATTTCTTGGTACGAAACCATAATTTCTTTAGGAATACCGGTCATCATATCGCGACCATGCACGGCATAATCCGGTGGAGGGTTATCGATTTCGGTGAGAGCGGCGCCCACTTCAATTTTGATTTTTTCGGCAGTACGTTCGCCAATATGGATGTTGTGCTGGCGGCGCATGTAGTCTTCAATATCGGCCGTAAAATCGTCCGGCTACACGTATACTTTTATCGCAAACAATTCCACCCAAAGCAATTACGGCAATTTCGGAGGTACCACCTCCGATGTCGATAATCATATTCCCCATGGGTTCTTCCACGTCGATACCAATACCGATGGCAGCAGCCATGGGTTCGTGAATCAGGTAAACCTCTTTGGCACCGGCATGTTCGGCCGAGTCGCGCACGGCGCGTTTTTCAACCTCCGTAATGCCCGAAGGAATACAAATAACCATCACCAGTGAAGGAGAAAACAATTTGCGTCCGGGATTAATCATTTTAATCATTCCCCGAATCATGTGCTCAGCGGCATTGAAGTCGGCGATAACACCGTCCTTTAAGGGACGAATGGTTTTAATGTTTTCATGGGTTTTACCATGCATTTGCTGGGCTTGTTTGCCCACGGCAATGACTTTGCCTGTTGATCGCTCAATGGCCACAATAGAAGGTTCATCAACAACAACTTTGTCGTTATGAATGATAATTGTGTTGGCTGTTCCCAGGTCGATGGCTATTTCCTGGGTAAAAAAGTTAAACATGCCCATGTGTCGGTTTCAGTAGCTTATTAGTTAATGTTTAAAGTGTCTTGTTCCTGTAAAAACCATTGCTAGTCCGAGTCGGTTGGCGGCATCAATCACTTCCTGATCGCGTACCGAACCACCGGGTTGAATAATTGCTTTTACGCCGGCTTGCGCCGATAATTCCATGCTGTCGGCAAAAGGAAAAAAGGCGTCTGAGGCCAATACACATCCATTTACTTCGAGATTCATTCTTTCGGCTTTTTCTGCCGCTTGCCGCATGGCGTCAATCCGGGATGTTTGTCCGGTTCCGCTTGCCAGCATTTGCAATCCTTTTACCAATACAATGGCGTTTGATTTTGTATGTTTTACCAGCACCGAAGCAAATTCCATATCGGCCTGAAGCGCTTCGTCGGGAGCAATTTGAGTTACCACTTTAAAATCATGTCGATTTTCGGTGATATTATCGCGTTCCTGTATCAGTTCTCCGTTGAGGGCCGATCGTTTTAGCATAGCCGGACGGGCAAATGCTTTGGTTTTTAGTATGATTCTGTTTTTTTTCGATTTCAGAATATCGAGTGCTTCCTGATGGTAATCGGGTGCAAGAATAATTTCGAAAAACAATTTGTCACATTCTGTTGCGGTAGCTGCTTCGAGTTTTCGGTTAAATACGAATATCCCGCCGAAGGCGGAAACAGGATCACCGGCAAGAGCCAGCGCCCAGGCCCGCTGCTGATTTTCGTGCATGGCAGCACCACAGGCATTGTTATGTTTGATAACTGCGCAACCGGCAGCACTGAAATCTTCGATGAGCGAAAGTCCCGCATCGATGTCCAGAAAATTGTTGTAAGAAAGCTCCTTACCGTGCAATTGTTCAAAAACATCGGTGGCAGCGCCACTAAAATAGGCTTTTTGATGCGGATTTTCGCCGTAACGAAGCGCTTGCGCTCCTTGGCTGAACCAGGCTGAAATGGAGGCATCGTAAGCTGAGCTTACCCTAAAAGCTTCTCCAGCGAGACTTTTACGGAATGCTATATTTGTGATACCCGCATTTTGTTCAAGTTCCGCCGAAAGGCGAGAGTATTGCGAGCGGTCAGAAATAACGACCACATCGTTAAAGTTTTTCGCCGCTGCGCGGATGAGGCTAATGCCTCCGATGTCAATTTTTTCAATGATATCTTCCTCAGAAGCCCCTTTGGCAAGGGTTTCTTCGAAAGGATACAAATCCACCATCACCAGATCAAAAGCGGGAATATCGTATTGCTCGAGTTGAGCGACATCGCTGCTGTCCTCGCGGCGACCTAAAATTCCGCCAAATACTTTGGGATGAAGTGTTTTTACGCGGCCACCAAGAATAGAGGGATAGGAGGTAAGGTCTTCCACGGCGTGCACGGTAATGCCCAGCGATTCCAAAAAACTGCGCGTGCCACCGGTTGAAAAAATCTCCACCCCCAGCTCGTTTAATTTTAAGGCAATCTTATCCAGACCTTCTTTGTAAAAGACTGATATTAAGGCTCTATTGATGCGCTTCTGTTCCAAGGTATTTACTCGTGAATGAATTGGCAAACTTAAGCAAAAGAAAAGGCTCGCAGCAGGCTTTTTACATCTAAAAGGCAACAATTGTTAAGAATTTTTGAACAATTTGTTGTCCTTTCTTTCATCTCATCAATTATCAGGCGTTTGGAGCCTGCGGAGCCCTTGTTTATACCTTTTTGGCGTAGTGTCTGAATTGCGTTTATCTTTGAGGCATGCTTTTTTTACGTCTTTTTGCTGAAAGCTTTCGTTTTGCGGTTGATTCGCTGGTCACCAATAAGCTGCGTACATTCCTGTCGCTGCTTGGTATAACCATTGGTATTTTTGCAATTATATCGGTATTTACCATGGTTGATTCCATTCGTAACAACATCGATAAAAGCATTTCATCGCTGGGCGACAATGTCATTTACATTCAAAAATGGCCCTGGGAGTTTAGTTCTGATTATCAGTGGTGGGAGTACATGAACAGGCCCACGACCAAGTTGAGTGAATTACAGCCCCTGCGTGAAAAAGCACAGCTTGCTCAGTCGGCGGCATTTTTAATTCAAACCAATGTAACATTAGAATATCAATCGGCCTCGGCCGAGAATGTTCAGATAAGTGCGGTAAGCGATGAATACGACCGTATTAAATCATTCGAATTGCAGGAGGGTAGGTATTTTTCGCTGGCAGAAATTAACCGTGGACAAAATAAAATTGTGATTGGAGCCGAAGTGGCAGCAGCCCTTTTTGGGAATGCAAAACCGGTAGGAAAAACAATTACGATTCAGGGCGACCAGGTAACTGTGATTGGCGTATTTAAAAAAGAAGGGCAAAATCTACTCGATTTTGGACTGGACAATGCGGCCATTGTTCCATTGAATTTTGCACGCCAGATCGTGGATATTCGCAGCGAATTTTTGAATCCCTACATCGCGGTTAAAGCCGTTGATGGCGCCAGCAACGAAGCATTGATTGATGAATTAACGGGAATTATGCGTTCGCTTCGCCGTTTAAAGCCCCGTGAAGCAAATAATTTCGCACTCAACGAAACCAAATTATTATCCAATGGCTTTGCTTCATTAATTAGTGTGGTAAATGTAGCCGGCGGGGTCATTGGTTTATTTTCAATTTTGGTGGGTGGTTTTGGAATTGCCAATATTATGTTTGTTAGTGTGAAGGAACGTACCAATATTATTGGGATTCAGAAAGCGCTCGGTGCCAAAAATTATTTTATTTTATTTCAGTTTTTATTTGAATCCATGTTATTGGCCATTCTTGGAGGAATTATTGGTTTAATAATTATTTTTCTGCTTACCCTGGCTTTAAGTGTCGGTTTGGATATGGATATTTCACTGAGTCTGAAAAACATCAGTTTGGGAATTTTAATTTCTACCGTAATTGGATTAATTGCCGGCATTGCACCTGCTTTATCAGCCTCGCGGCTGGATCCGGTGGAAGCTATGCGATCAAAATAATTTTCTATGCAAATACCAGCCAAGTCACCCGAAGATTATATTTCTCAATTAGAAGAGGATCGGCAGGCAGCCTTTCAGAAATTAAGAAAAACAATTCTGGAGCATTTACCTCCGGGATTTGAAGAAGGCATGACTTACGGCATGATTTCTTATTTTGTGCCACATTCGGTTTATCCGGCAGGTTACCATTGCGACCCGAAGTTGCCTTTGCCATTTATCAGCATCGCTTCGCAGAAGAATTTTATTGCATTTTACCACATGGGTATTTATGCCGATAAGGAGATCCTCGATTGGTTTACACATGAGTATCCGAAACACGTAAAATTCAAGTTGGATATGGGCAAGAGTTGCATCAGGTTTAAAAAACCCGAGCAAATACCTTTCGAATTAATTGCTGAATTGGTAAAGCGTATGTCGGCCGAAAAATGGATTGAATTATACGAAACTGCAATTAAAAAATAACCTCTTGATTAGATTCATTGAACATGTCAGTGTTTGATTATAAATGTTTTATGGTCTCAAAGAATGCCAGGAATTCGAAGGCAACTGAATTGATTTTAATTACAGGGCTGAGGTTTGTAAAAAAGTATGTAAACCGGAAAAATGGGATTGAATTCATTAAATACGATTTAAGCATTGGTCGATAAGCAAACCATTTTATTTTTTAATAGCATGCCATTTTGGGGTGGTGGCGAGAAATTGCATTTGGAGTATGCCGAGGCCTTTTTGAATAAAGGTTATCGGGTCATTTTATTTATTGCAAAGGATTCACCTTTGGATAAAAGGGCGGTCGACAGCCGCTTTATCAAAGAATACATCAGTATCGGAAAGTTCAGTTTTTTAAATCCCTTCACGATCTACCTGCTTTCCTTAAAAGTAAAGAAATACAGTCCGGGCTTTATTGTATTTTCTGCTTCGCAGGATATGAAGGCAGCTTCGCTGGCCGGAGCCGGGATTTCTTCCCTGGTCTATTTGCGGGGCTTAGCGGTTTCCGTTAAGAATAATTATTTTAACAGAATGTTTTTTTACAAGTACATTACTCACTTTGCAATGAATTCGCTGGAAACCGAGCGATGCACGCTGGGTAATTTCGACAGGTCAAGAATTCCCGGACTTGTAAAGGTAATTTACCACGGAATCGATTTGGAGGAATACCATCCGGATCGGTTCTCAAATGAGAAATTTCGAGGTGGTTTTGATGGGGTAATTATTGGTAATGCAGGCCGGCTCACTTCTCAAAAAGCGCAAATAGATTTAATTCATGCAGCGGTTTATCTCAAAAAGAAGAACCTGAATTTTAAAATTCTGATTGCCGGTTCCGGTGAATTAATGGGCGATTTATTGATTGCCATCAAGCAGTATCAGGTTGAAGATCGTGTGAATCTGGCCGGATTTGTCCGCGATATGCCGGCCTTTTTGGCGGGCATCGACATTTTTGTTTTATCCTCGCATTGGGAGGGTTTTGGTTATGTTTTGGTTGAAAGCATGGCATTGGCCAAACCGGTTATTGCATATCGAATTTCGAGTAATCCCGAATTAATTGAGGATGGGCTGAACGGATTTTTATGCAATTTGGGAGGCCGGCAGTTGGCAGAAAAAATTGAGAAGTTGATTTTGGATGAGGAGCTCCGCAGGCGTATGGGTAAGAATGGCCGGAAAATAGCCGAGGAGCGATTTGAGATTCATCACCGGGTGGATGAATTTGAATTGTTTATTCGTCAAAAGGTGGCTGGAGTTCAAAAAGCACGGGCGAAGCAAGCGGCGTTAAAATCGCCGGATAATTCTAAAGGGCAGAGGAGGAATTATCAACGATAATGTAGGGTTTTACGGTCCGCGGCTTTGCGCAGCGCGGGTTTTAGAGATTTAATGTATCAAAAGTAAGGGTAACTTCCAAGCAACTTGATGACTTTTTGAAACACAAAACCCCGCGTTGCGCAAAACCGCTGTTAGCAGCTGTGGTTTGTTAATTGCAGTAATAGCATAGCGTGCAACTATTATATTTTTTAGATGGCCTAACTCACATTTTTTGAATTCTGACCGTCTGATTTTCTTTTAATTCACTCTTATTCAATTTTTTATTTTCATTTCTGACGGTCTCCTTTCTGTTCATATCTTCTCAAATAAATAACTTTATCAATACCAAATATCTCCTAAATTAGCCAAATAATACTATTAATCAATTTACTCTATGGCTTTCCCGCAAATCCGTTTGGAAAAGGTACATCATCGCCAGGCGCCTCGAATCGCCTTGCGGTTTCCTTATCACTCGGAGCTTATCCCGGTTATCAAAACATCGGGAGCCCGCTGGAGTAAAACGCTGCAATGCTGGTATCTCGATTATACGCCAGAAGCTTTTGCAAAGCTTAAATCGCTGAATCTGAATCTTATCCTTCCAAAGGAAGAAAAGTCTGATATTAAGATGGCCGGTGATGAAAGCCGTGAAACTCCATCCATAGCTCCTTCGAGCGAAATTCCGTCAAAGGCAATGGATCAGCCTTTGCATTCGGAACATAGGGCTGCTCCGCAGTCCGACGATTTATCAGACCTCCGGCTTTTGGAAAATGTAGGTCGTTACTGGGTGTTTAAGATGCATTTCAGGCATCGCTTAAATGCAAAGCTGAAGCAGGTTAAGGGCGTTTTTTGGAACGATAACTACAAATGTTACATGGCCTTTCAGCACGAAAAGGTCAAAGAGCAAGTTGAAGAAATTCTTGGGCGAAAAGATTTTTTTCCTCCTGTAAAGGAGTTTGAGTATTTAATGCCTGAAAATGGAACAATTCGAATTTGCAAACACAAGGTAGATGAAAAGCTAATGCAGGTGCATGTTCCTATGCGGTTTTCCATTACCGACCGAATGAAGCGGTTTTCCTTTAGTTCCTTTAGCAAAACCTGGCAGTGTTTTTTGTTGCCGGCTACGCCTGATGTGCTTACTACATTAAAATTAATGTTTGAGGCAGATCAACTCTCTTGGGAGCTTCAAGTTCCCGAGGCCTATTTAAAGGCATCAAACGCGCCTTCGCGCAAGAAACTCAGTTTAAGTACTGCCCGCGAGCGTTTGCTTTATCAGGTGCCTGAGGCGCTCAGGCCCCCGCTCGAGGACATGATAAATCTGATGTTGGCCAAGAATTACAGTGCTTCTACGGTCCGCACTTATGGTCAGTGGATGATTCGTTTGATGCGTGATCATGAATACCGCGATCCTGCCGAATTTACTGAAAGAGAAGTTATTAAATATATTTCAAATTTAATGTTGAGTGGTTTGCAGAGTGCGAGTGGGCATGCCATGATTAATGCAATCAAGTTTTATTACCGCGATGTTTTAAAGTTAACAGGCTGGCAGCTTCAGCTTCCCCGGCCGAAAAGAGAGAAAAAGTTACCTTCTGTTTTGACGAAGGAAGAATGTCTTCGTATATTCGGGCAGCTTGAAAACAACAAGCATCGACTTTTATTGCTTATGACGTATGGTTCTGGTCTTCGTATTGGTGAGATAGTCACTTTAAAATGGGGTGATGTTTTGTTTGATGAGTATAAGATACATATTAAGTCGGCGAAGGGTAAAAAGGACCGTCGTGTTATGTTGCCCGGTATTATTGTTGATCAACTACTCCATTATCAGGGTTTTCAAAAAAGGAATAGTAGCAATGACTATGTTTTTGAAGGTCAAATGGCGGGTGAGCCTTACAGTGAGCGTAGTGCTCAGATGGTGATGCAGCGGGCATTGGCTAAGGCTGGAGTAACAAAAAAGGCCACGATGCATACCTTGCGTCACAGTTTTGCGACACATTTGCTTGAGAGTGGCACTGACATCCGATACATACAGCATTTGTTGGGTCACAGTAGTATCAAGACCACAACAATTTATACACACCTCACTAGCAAAAAGTTAAAGGAGATCTACAGTCCCCTAGACTCTTTGGGCATGAGTCTTCCTGCCCCTGAAAACCCGAACATACCCACCGATACAAAGTAGTTGTACGTAATGCTCTTGCTTTCGCCCATGTAAATATCATAATATCAGATAGATATGAGAGAAGTTAAATTAAATAAGGAGCAGTTTTTAGTATTTAACTCCTATGATCAGTTTCAATTATT
>Ga0169931_10001352_pt1 | contig 40530 bp, 30 predicted proteins | sample Kivu_15m_20L_FD_129675 | JGI IMG/M metagenome (GOLD analysis project Ga0169931, IMG submission 129675) | Freshwater microbial communities from Lake Kivu, Western Province, Rwanda to study Microbial Dark Matter (Phase II) - Kivu_15m_20L... | ecosystem: Environmental > Aquatic > Freshwater > Lake... | reverse complement strand
GCCGCACCGTTTGGTTCGCCTCTGTCTGGGGCGTTAACTTCGTTTTAAGTTGCACACCTTGAACGACGCCAAACGGTGCGCTCGTTGGCGACTACGCCTTCAACTGCATAGTCCCGGCTCAGGCCGCCCACCGCGTGGGCCTCTCCGACGTGCCGCGCAACCCCGCGGAAACCGCTGCGTCAGGGAATGGGTCGCTCGCTCACGCCGCGCGGCGGCACGCCTCGAGGAACGCGTCGGCCGTGGCGGTGAAGCCCACGTGCGTTTCGACGAACCGGATGAATGCGTTCGTCAGGGCGAGGTCGCGGTAGGTGTCGTCGCACTCCATCCCCAGCGTGCAGTCGCGGAGGAGCACCACGCGGTAATTGCGGTACAGCGCGTCCGTCAGCGTCGTGTGCACGCAGGCGTTCGTGGCGAAGCCGACGACGACGAGGGTCTCGATCCGCAGGTTGCGGAGGAGGGTGTCGAGGTGGGTGCCGTGAAAGCCGCTGTAGAAGAGCTTCGGACAGACGTGGTCCCCTGGCTGGGGCGCAACGCAGGCGCTGAACTGAAACTCCTCCGGTGACTCGTGTCGCCAGCGTTCGTCGTCGGTCAGGCCATGGGTGCGGCGCAGCACCGCGCCAAACTCACTGCGATCGCCGCGCACGCCGGGGTTGCTGTTGTTGGCGTAGATCACCGGCAGGCCGATGCGGCGGGCGGCCTGCAGACTGGGAGCAATCCGTTCGCGCAGGAGGGTGCGTTGGAGTTCGAAGGATCCCGGGAACCAGAGTGGTTCGCGTTCCGGCCGCGGCTCACCCTCGGAGTAGCCGAGTCCATAGACGTCGATCGGCAGGAACGCGGTGCGTTCAACCGGGAGAGTCAGTGTCTCCTCGCGGTGACCGCGCTGGTGCCCCACCGGCAGCAAGTCGTAGAAGCGGGCCGGGAGAACGAGGTCGGGCATGGCGGGCGAATTCAGGGAACACGCGGGGTGGGCGGCGGAGGATCGGGCGTCCTAGCGCACCCGCATCTCCACGGCCCCGACCCGGGCGCGCCAGGCACGCAGGCGCGCCAGAAGGTCCGCCGTACGCTCCGGCATCGCCGAGGCCAGGTCGCGGGTCTCGCCGGGGTCGGCGACCACGTCGAAGAGGGAGGCAGCGGGGCCGATCCCGAGCCGGCTGCCCTCAAACCACTCGATGAGTTTGTAGCGTCCCATCCGCACTGCGGCTCCGGGTCGAAGATCACCCAGGTGGTGATAGTGCGGATAATGCCAGAAGATCGCCTCCCGCGGCAGGGTGTCGGCCTCGCCGGCCAGGATGGACCGCAGGCTCGCGCCATCCTGCAGGCGGGCCTCGTAGGCCGTGCCGGTGAGTTCCATCAGCGTCGGAAAGAGATCGTGGGAGATGACGGGTTCATGGGAGACGCGACCGGGTGCGATCCGGCCGGGCCAGCGGATCGCGAGCGGCACGCGCAGGCCCCCTTCCCAAAGCGTCGCCTTGCCCCCGCGGAAGGGAGTCTGGTCCTGATCGGCCGCAATGTTGCCGTTGTCCGAGGTGAAAATCACGATCGTGTTCCCCTCCAAGTCCAACTCGCGCAGGACGTCGAGGATCCGGCCGATCCCGCGGTCCATGCGCTCGATCATCGCCCCCATCACCACGGAGTTCTCCGGCCGGTCCGCCCCCGGCTTCCGCCGGTAGCGTTCCACCGCGTCCAGATCCTCCGTCAGGGGACGGTGCACGACGTTGTGGGCGACGTAGCAGAAGAACGGCTGGCTGCCCTGACGGCGGATGAAGGCCACGGCGCGATCCGAGATGGCATCCGCGTTGTGCGCGTCCGGAATCCTCAGCTTCTCGTCGTCCGGCTTGTTGGTGTGATAGACCTCATCAAACCCCTGCGATTCGGGGTCGAGCGGACGACCGGGCGCATACGCATAGGTGTGCGCAAGGTGCCACTTGCCGAACAGGCCGGAGCGGTAGCCGCGCGTGCGAAGCATCTCCGCCAGCGTCGTCTCCTCCAGCGGAAGCCCGCGCTGCGTGCCGGGACTGGCGAGCGGCTTGTCCGGCCACAGCCGCCCGGGAATGTAGTCGGTCAGCTGCAACCGCGCCGGCGCCCGGCCCGTCAGGATCGCCGCCCGCGTGGGCGAACAGATCGGGGCGGCACTGTAGGCGTGCCGGAACTGCATCCCTTCCCGCGCGAGTCGGTCGATGGCCGGTGTCGTGTAGAAGGAAGAGCCGTGGTAGCCGACCTGATTCCATCCCAAGTCGTCGGCGAGGATCAGGATGATGTTCGGCGGACGCTGTCCCGACCCACCCGCCGCCTCGGCCGGGCCCGCCTTGGCACCCATCGCCGTCAGACCCAGCAGGAGCGCGATAACCGTAGCTCGCATCCCACCGTTTCTGCCGGAGCGATGGAAATCGAACCAGCTTGAAATAAGTGAAAATAAGACGGCGCGTCGAACGATCAATTCCCGAGGAATCGGCGCGAGAGGGCGCTCCACGGGCTTCACTCCGGGTGATCGGGTTCTGCGACGTGGTTGAATTTGTTAATTTCAATCGCTTATTTCAAATTTTCCTTGCGGTGGGTAGGCCGAGGCGGTTCTAGGGTGATGATGACTTCGGCGACCTCGTTGACGGCAGCCAAGCCGACGGTATCGGACGTGGCATTGGCAGCCGGGGTTTCGGTGGGCACGGTGTCGCGGGTGTTGAACACGCCGGAGGCAGTGGGGGCGGAGGTCCGTCAGCGGGTGACGGAGGCAGTGACGCGGCTGGGTTACCGGCCGTTGCGTCGGCGGCGGAAGGGAGGGCAGGGGACGGACGGGGTGGGGAGTACGCGGCGTCGGGGTAATCTGGGGGTGTTGCTGCTGGGAATGGATGATTCGTTGACGCACCTGCCGGTGATCACGGAGGCGCTGCACGGGGTCGAATTGGCGGTGGCGGCGGAGGGGATGACGCTTATGCTCGCGAACGTCCCGGAGGCGGACCGGGTGCCGGCGTTCCTCGCCAAGCGGCAGGTCGACGGTCTGATCCTGAAGAGCCCTCTGCTGGGCGACCTGCTTCTCTGTGCGAGTCCGGCGCTGATCGAGGCCATCCATCGCATCCCGCACGTCTGGCTGCTGGGCAAGCCGGGCTCGGGGGAGGGTGACATGTGCGGGACGGACTTCGATGTGGGGGCGCGGATCGGGATGGAGTACCTGCATGCGCGGGGGCATCGCCGGATCGGCTACCTGCATCCGCGTCTCGGGCAGACGCGATCGGAGGGGCTCAAGCGTGCCTTGTCGGCCCACGCCCAGCGTTTGCGGCTTTCGCTGCAGTACTTCGAGCGGACGCAGCATGAGCCGGTGCAGTGGCCTCTGCCGGCGGTCACCCGTCCGGCCGAGGTCCTGCCCCTGCTTGAGCGGTGGAAAGCGCTCGCTCCGGACGAGCGGCCGACCGCGATGATCGTCAGCGCGGACAGTATCGCGGTCCAGTTGTACGAGGCGATGCGCCAGTTGGGGCTGCGGGTGGGAGCCGACCTGAGCGTGCTGTCGTTCAATCATGAGAAGCCGCTGGTCATGGGCCTCAATCCCTCGCTGACGACGCTCGATGTCCGGGCGGAGGCGATTGGCCGCCGCGCCGTGCAGCAACTCCTCTGGAGAATGCGGCAGGCCAATGAATCCGTGACCACCAAGATCCTGGTCGAACCCGTCCTCGTGGAGGGCGCGTCGGTCATTGCGATCGCGCCGACGGAGTGAGCTTCCCCCATGCCTGTTCCTACCTCCTCCCGTCGCCTCGTCCCTTGGTGTGCCGCCCTGCTGGCGCTCGCGTGGCTCGGCCTTCCCGCCCGTGGCGGTCCGGACACGTTTCCTCAGGCGCTGGTCACCGAGCGGGTGGCGCGTGAGGGGTACGCGAGGATCCTGCACGTGGCCCCGGGCGGCGACGATTTGAAGGGGGACGGCAGCGCGCAGCGGCCGCTGGCGTCGTTGCCGGAGGCGATGGAGCGTGCGGGACGCCCGGCGGAGGGCGCCCGGGTCGCGGTCCTCGTCGCCTCAGGCCACTACCTTCAACCGACGCTCGCGCTCAAGCCGCGGGTCGACCTCTTTGGCGGCTTCTCCCCGGACTTCGCGCAGCGCGACCTCTCGATCCACCTGTCGTCGCTGACCAGCCCGGAGGGATCGCGCATCCTGCTCGGCGCGGATGATGTCCGGGTGGATGGCTTCCACCTCCGCGACGCGCGGGTGCGGGGGAAGGGCGCTGCTTTCCTGTGCGACGGGGTCTCGCCGCAGGTGACGCACTGCGTGTTCACGAACAACCGCACGCTGACTCCCGCCGACTGGAACCCGCCGTACCTCCACGAAACGGCCAACGACGGCGGCGCGATCTTCTGCGTCAACGGCGCGGCCCCGCTCATTCGTGGGAACGTCTTCTATGACAATGCGACCGAGTGCGGTCGCGGCGCCGCGGTCGCCGCTGACGGCGGGGCCGCGCCGCGCCTCGTCGGCAACGTGTTCGCCAACAACCGCGCCGGCCTCACGGACCCGATGCGGAGTTCGGACGGCGGGGCCGTCTCGTTCTTCGGCGGGAGCCGCGGCGAAATCAGCGGCAACGTCGTCGTCGGCAACGAGGCACTCACCCGCAACGATGCCGGCGGCATCTTCGTCGCCCTCTGGTCGGCGCCCGTCATCCGTGACAATCGCGTGGTCGCCAACGAAAGCGGCGACGACGCGGGCGGACTCTTCCTCGGAGGGCAGGAGCATCGCTACGATGCGCCCCTCGATCCCTATCCGCCCGCTGCGGAGTTCAACATCCTCGTCGAACGAAACTGGTTCGTCGGCAACGCCAACGGGGCCCGCAACTCCGGCGCGATGCGCATCACCATGGAGACGCGCGCCCGCTTCGTGGAGAACGTCGTGACCGAGAACGCCGGCGGGGTCTACCTGCAGCGTTCGGAACTGGACTGGGAGCGCAACACGCTCTGGCAGGACTGGCGCTTCGTCGAGGACAAGGCCTCGCTGGGGCCGAGCCGGTTCACCGAGAACGTGCTCCTCGGACCGGCGGGCCCGGTCAACGCGCGGGTCAGCTTTGTCCGCAACCGGGCCCCGGCGGACGCGCCGGGTGGGCCGCATCTTCCCTTGCCGGACCGCTTCGTCGCGGACGGACTGAGGGGCGAACTCTCCGACCTCGCGTTCGACCGCGAGCGGGGCGTGACGTCGCTGCGAACCGCTGCGCCCCTGCCCGCCGGAGTCGCGCTCGCCGGCCGAATCGTCCGCGTGTCCGACAATCCCGTCCGGGGAGGACAATGGCGCGTGATCGCGCGGGCCAGCGGCCGGGAAATGGTCCTGTGGGGCCGTCTCGACGCGGTCACGAAGGCGCCGCGCCACTTTGAGGTGCTGCGCTCATTCACCCCGGCCGCTCCCGGAGCCGAAGCGGCTCCCGGTTCGCGTTGAGCGCGCTCCGTCCCTCTTTCCCCATGAAGCTACTCCCGTCCGCCCTGATTCTCGCGACGCTCGCGGGCGCCGTCGCTGCCCCGCACACCGTCCGCGCCGGCCCGGCGGCGGCTTCCGCCCCGCCCGCCGCAACCGTCGCCCCCGCCGCCGGGACCTACACCGGACCGAAGCGTCTGAACAAGGTCATCGAACTGCTCGAATCGGGGCAGCCGGTCTACTACTCGTACGGTGCGCGCGGCCAGGACCCGGCCCGTACGCCGCAGGAGATGTACGAGTTCGGCAAGTCGCTCGGCAAGACGTGGGCCGATCTCCTGATGTACGACATGGAGCACGCCCCCCTGGACTTCAACCTCCTGCGCGCGTTCATGCAGGGCTTGGTCGACGGTGGACCGACGCCCAGCGGTCACCGGACGCCCGCGGTGATCGTCACCTTGCCGCTGCTGGGGTTGGACCGCGAGACGGTCCGCAACAACCATTGGATGATCCAGCAGGCCCTCGCCTGCGGCATCCACGGCTTGCACCTGAACCGGGCCCGTGATCCGGAGGCGGTGCGGGAGTTCATCCGCCAGGCGCGCTACCCCATCCATCCGCAGGGTGTGGGCGAGGGGCTGGAGGAGGGCATCCGTGGGTTCGGCTCCCAGAACTTTGCGGCGCGCATCTGGGGCGTGAAGCCTCAGGACTACTTCCGCCTCGCGGATGCGTGGCCGCTGAATCCCGCGGGTGAACTGCTCTTCGGCGTGAAGCTCGAGGACGCGCACGCCGTGCGCAACGCCGACGCCTCGCTCCGGGTTCCCGGGATTGCGTTCGGGGAGGCCGGGCCGCGCGACCAGAGTCTCGCCCGCGGACACCTTGAGGGCCGCGCGGATCCTCCGCTGCCCCCCGACGTGCAGGCGGTCGTCGATGAGGTGCTCGCCGCCTGTCGGCGGGCCGGGAAGCCCTACCTCGACAACGTGCTCCCGGATAACGTCATCGACCGACTCCACTGGGGCGTGATGATCGGGGCCGGCGGCAGCGAGCGCGCGGCCGACATCGGCCGGCGGCACACCGGCCGGACCATGCCGTGGTGACGCGCCCCTTCCCGCCATGAGCCTGTCTCCCATCGATCTCGGCATCATTGCCGTCTACTTCGCCGTCATCGGGGCGATCGGCTTCTTCGTTTCCCGCGGCGAGCGCACTGCGGAGAAGTTTTTTGTCGCCGGGCGCAGCATCCCGATGTGGGCCGTCGCCTTCACCCTGATGGCGACGATCATCGGCACCGGCACGTTCGTCGGCCATCCCGGCACGGCCTACGCGAAGGGCCTGATCCTTCTCATCCCGCACCTGACCGTTCCCTTCGTCCTCCTCTTCGTCGCGAAGGTGGTCGTGCCGTTCTACCGCCGGGTCGTCCGCATGAGCGCCTACGAGTACATCGGCCAGCGCTTCGGCCTTGCGGGCCGGCTCTACACGTCGTTCGGGTTCCTCGCCGACCGCATCTTCGACCTCGGGGTCACCCTGCTGACCACGGCCCTCGCGATCAACGTGCTGACCGGCTGGGACCTGCGCTCGGTCATCCTCGGCGTGGGCTGCTTCACCATCGCCTACACGATGGTCGGCGGCGTCACCGCGGTGGTCTGGACCGACGTGGTGCAGGGCATCGTCCTCATGGTCGGGGGCCTCTTCATCCTGCTCCGGTTGCTCTTCGCGCCCGAAGCGGGCGAATGGTTCGCGGTCGTGGGGGAAACCTACCGTCAGGGCAAGCTGACGCTGGGGCTCGAGGGCTTCAGCTGGGACGTGCTCTTCTCGCCGGAGAACCACACCACCTACCTGTTCATCCTCGCCTACATGGTGCAGTGGACGCGGCGCTACGCCACTGACCAGCACATCGTGCAGCGGTACCTCGTCGCCAAGGATGATGCCTCGGCCAGCCGCGCGGCCTTCGTCGGAGCCCTCCTTTGCGTGCCGGTCTTCGCCCTCTTCATGTTCGCCGGCGCGTGCCTCAACGGCTTCTTCGCCCTCAGCCAGCTGCCGCCGCCGGCGATGGGCGACGCCGCGATGCCGTATTTCCTCGCCCACTACATGCCGGTCGGCCTCCTCGGTCTCGTCATTGCCGCAGTGCTCGCCGCCGCGATGTCCACGGTCAGCGCCGACCTCAGCAGCGTGGCGACCGTGCTGACGACCGACTACTACCTCCGCGTGCGGCCGGACGCGGGCGATCGCACGCAGTTGTTCGTCGGCCGGATCATGGTCGTGCTCGGCGGTGCGCTCACCGTGGTCGCGGCCTGGCTCCTCCTGCCCGAGGAGGGATCGGCCCCGCTGATGGAACGGGTGATCACCCTCGCCTCGGTGCTTTCCGGGGGCACGCTGGGTCTGTTCTGCCTCGGCTTCTTCACCCGCACCGCCACGCGCGAGGGCTGCTACGTGGGCATCGCCGCCGCCGCCCTCTTCACTGCGTGGGCGATCCTGACCGGCCCGGCCTCGCGTGTCGTGGACGTGGGCTGGAACTTCCCCCTCAATCCGTTGCTCATCGGGGTGTCGAGCCACCTCGTGCTGTTCTCGACTGGCTGGGTCGCCAGCCGGTTGCTCGGCGGCTTCGTCCCGGCCGACGTGGAGCGGCTGACCTACTGGAGCCTGCGGACGGCTCCCGCCGCGGCTCCCGCCGGCGGTTCCCGGACAAACCATGGGTGAGCGTCCGAACATCCTCCTTGTCATCGTCGATGACATGGGCGTGCACCAACTCGGCTGCTACGGATCGTCGTTCTACGAGACTCCCTGCATCGACCGGCTCGCCGTCGAGGGCGCTCGCTTCGCGACCGCGTACAGCGCCAGCCCGGTCTGCTCCCCGGCGCGGGCGGCGCTCTACACGGGCCTGCACCCGGCGCGCCTCCACCTCACCAACTACATCCCGGGCACCGAGCCGGCCAACGCCCGGCTCGCGACGCCGCCGTGGCGGGCCCACCTCCCGGTCGAGGTCGACACGCTGGGGGATCTTCTGCAGCGCCAGGGCTACGCCACCGGACACTTCGGGAAGTGGCACCTCGCCCGCGACTACAACTACGCGCCGGGCCGCCCCACCGACCCCGAGTCCCAAGGCTTCGTCTCCGTCGTCGTCACGCGCAAGCCGCTCGCGACCGCCGATCCCGAGGGCGATCCGCATCATATCGATCGCCTGACCGAGGCTGCGCTCGACTTCATGCGCACGCCGCGCGAGGGCCCGTTCCTGTGCGTCGTCGCCCACAACGCGCTCCACCGACCCGAACTGGCCCCAGCCGCACTCTGCGCGCACTTTTCCGCCAAGCCCGGCGCCGACCAAGACTCATGTCGGCCCGTCCTGGCCGCCATGACGTCGCACGTCGATCAATCAGTCGGCCGTCTGCTCGCGGGCCTTGACCACGAGGGGCTCCGCAGGAACACCGTGGTGGCGTTCGTCTCCGACCACGGCGCACTCGGGCGCAGCGGAGTGCGCAAGCCGCTCCGCGGAGCCAAGGCCGACCTCTACGAGGGCGGCATTCGGGTTCCGTTCATCCTTTCCCAGCCCGGCGTGATCCGACCCGGCGATCGGGGCGGGGTGGCCTTCGGCACCGACCTCGTACCCACGCTTCTCGAACTCACCGGGACTGGAGCGGCGGCGGAGTTCGACGGGGTGAGCCTGACCCGCAGCCTCCGCGAGGGCGGCGCGGCGGGCGAGGGGAGGGAGGAACTGTGCTGGCATTTTCCCCACTACCACCACCTGGGACTCGCGCCGTGCGGGGCCATCCGGGTCGGACCATGGAAGCTGGTGGAGTGGTTCGACCGCACGATCGGCGGGGCCGGGGACGGACCGCCGTGGGAGTTGTTCCACTTGGAGCAGGATCCTGGAGAGACCCGCGATCTCTCCGCCGACCACCCCGAGCGCTGCGCGGCGCTGCTTCAGCGGCTTCGAGCATGGCGCACGCGGGTGGGGGCGCAGGAGATGACGCCGAATCCGCGTTTCGATCCCGCCGCCGCGGTCGCCACCGCCCCACCTCCGCCGGGCGATCCGGCCAATCCTTTCGGAGAATGAAACCCGTCACCCTGCAGCAACCTCAACGCATCCTCTTCGGCGAGGGCACCAGTCGGAGTGCCCCCGCGGAATTCTCCCAGCGGGGCTGGCGGAGAATCTTCGTCGTGACCAGCCCGCCCGTGGCCGAGGCCCAGGGCGGCCTTCTCGCTGCGTGGAGGGCCGCCGGACTCGAGGTGGGCGTCTGCGCGCGGGTCGACCGCGAACCAGAAATCGCTTTGTTCGAGGCGGTCCTGGCTGAGGCCCGTGCATTCTCACCCAACGTGATCGTCGGATTCGGCGGCGGCAGCCCGCTCGACGTCGCCAAACTCGTCGCCGCCCTCCTCGACTCCGCCACGCCGGTCGCGTCCGTCTTCGGAATCGGCCTCCTTTCCGGTCGCTCCCGTCCGCTGGTGTGCATCGCCACCACCGCCGGCACGGGCGCGGACGTTTCACCCAACGCCATCCTGCTCGACGAAGCAGAGCGACTGAAGAAGGGGGTCGTTAGTCCGTTCCTCGTGCCGGACCTCGCGATCTGCGATCCGGAGCTGACCTACTCGCTGCCGCCCGCCGTGACCGCCGCCACCGGGATCGACGCGCTGGTTCACTGCCTCGAGGCCTACGCCAATCGATTCTCCCACCCGGTCGTCGACGTGTACGCCCTCGAGGGCATCCGGCGGATCGGGCGGAGCATCGAGGCTGCGGTCCGGGACGGCAGCCAGCGCGAGGCCCGGGCCGATGTGATGCTTGGCGCCCTCTACGGCGGACTTTGCCTCGGTCCGGTCAATACCGGCGCGGTCCACGCCCTGTCGTACCCGCTCGGGGGCGAGTACCGCATCCCGCATGGCGTGGCCAACTCGCTCCTCGTGCCGCATGTCGTCCGATTCAACCTTCCCGCCATGCCGGAGCGCTACGCGGACATCGCCTGCGCGCTCGGGTGTCCCGACGCGGGGAGCGCCGCCGCCACGGCCGAGCGCGGCGCGGCGCGGCTCGGCGAACTGTCGGCCCGCTGCGGCATCCCGCAGCGCCTCCGCGACGTGGGAGTCCCGCATGGGGACCTGCCCCGACTGGCCGCCGAGGCGATGAAGGTGACCCGCCTCCTGCGGAACAACCCGCGCGAACTCGCGGTGAGCGACGCCCTGCGCATCTACGAGGAGGCCTACTGAGATGAAGCCGCTGACGACCCGAAACCTCTCCCGGCCGCAACTCGCCGGCACGTCGATCGTGCCGATGCTGACCCCGTTCCTTGCCGACGGACGCGTCGACGCGGCGGCGATCCCCCGCCTCGTGGAACACATCCTCGCCGGCGGCAGTGACGGGATCATGGTCTGCGGTACGACCGGGGAGTTTGCCTCCATGTCCGTGGAGCAGCGGTGCGACGTGCTCCGCCTCGCCACCGCAGCGGTGGCTGGCCGAGCCCTCGTGTTCGCCGGCATCGGCGACACCTCGCAGGCCCATTCGCTCCGTCTCGCGGACGAGGCGATTCGCGCCGGCGCCGACGCGCTCGTCGCCAATCTGCCGTCGTACTACCCGCTCACCGACACGATGATCGAGCGCAGCTTCACCAGTCTGGCCGACGCCGTACCGGGGCCGCTGTACCTGTACAACATCCCCCAGACAACCCGGCACACGGTCCCGCTCGCCGTCATCGAGCGACTCAGTCACCACCCGCGGATCGCCGGCATCAAGGACTCGGAGCCCGACGGCGACCGACTTGAGCGCCTCGCGGCGATGTTCCGCGACCGCCCGGACTTCGCGGTCTTCTGTGGCTCGATCGCGTTCAGCGTGCGCACCCTCCGTGCCGGGGCGGATGGGATCATTCCCGGTGCGGGAAACTTTGCCCCCGCCCGCTTTTCCGCGCTCCTCGACGCCGTCGTGGAGGGACGGTTCACCGACGCTGAAGCGGCCCAGCAGGGCATCAACGCGCTCAACGCCACGTACCAGAAGGGGCGGACGATCAGCCAGCTCTTCAGCGCCCTCAAGGCGATCCTCGAAATCCACGGGCTGTGCGGGCGTCACGTGCTGCCGCCCCTCCTGCCGGCCAGCGACGAGGAAGTGGAGGCGATCCGTCGCGACCTGCAGGCCCTGGGGGTGGTGTCATGACGCCGCGACCCATTCTCGCCGTCACGCTCGGGGACCCGGCTGGCACGGGCCCTGAACTGCTCGCCCGCGCCCTCGCCGATCCTGCGGTGCGGGCCGTGTGCCGACCCGTCGTGGTCGGTGACGCTGGCGTTCTCCGCGCGGCCGCCGCGATCGTCGGCTCGCCCGTTCCGGTGGTGGCGATCCCGCGCATCGACCCGGCGGCGGGCGCCGGCGAGGGCGTCATCGAGGTGCTCGATCTCGCCAACGTCGACCTCAGCCGCCTCGTCCGCGGTCGGGTCAGTCCAGCCTGCGGGCAGGCCGCCTACGAGGCGATCCGGGGCGCCGTCACCTGCGTCCTCGAGGGACATGCTCACGCCGTCGTGACCTCCGCCCTGAACAAAGCGGCGCTCCACGCCGCCGGTCACCGTCACGAAGGCCACACCGAACTCCTCGCGGAACTCTGCGGCGTCACCGACGTCACCATGATGCTGGTGGCCGACCGCCTCCGCGTGTGTCACGTGAGCACGCACGTCTCCCTGCGCGAGGCGATCGAACGCGTGCGTCCGGAACGCATCCGGCGCGTGATCGCACTGGCCCGCGACGGCGTGCGCGAACTCGGCGTCGCCGAGCCGCACATCGCCGTGGCCGGACTGAATCCGCACGCGGGCGAGGGCGGGATCTTTGGCGACGAGGAGATCCGCCACATCACGCCCGCGATCGAGGCGGCGAAGGCGGACGGCTTCCGCGTCAGCGGTCCCTATGCCGGCGACACGGTCTTCGCGCGCGCCGCCGACGGGCAGTTCGACTGCGCGATCGCGATGTACCATGACCAAGGGCACATCGCGGCGAAGATGCTGGGAATCTGGCGCGGGGTGAACGTGACCCTCGGCCTGCCGCTGATCCGGACCTCGGTGGAGCACGGAACCGATTTCGAGAACGCCGGGACCGGTCGCGGTGATCCGCGTTCCCTCATCCAAGCATTGCTCCTCGCCGCGACCACGGCGCGCCACCGGCTGCACTCCACCGGTTCCGCTCTCCGCCCGATCCCGCCCCGCTGATTCCCATGCCCCTCCCGCGCACCCGCTTCGTCCTCCCCTCGCTCTTCGGCCTCTCGATGGCCTTCGGTCTCATTCCTGCAGCGCGGGCGGAGACCTTGGCCCTGTGGCTCTTTGACGAGCAGATCGGTCTCTACCCCAGTTCGATCCTGAACGATGCGGGTCCGGATTCCTGGTTCATGGTGCTCGGCCGCGGCGGCGAGATCGTCCCGGGGCGGTTCGGCCACGCCCTTCGCGCCCGTCCGCCGGCGCCGTTCGAACCTTCGTTCAAGGGTCGCGCCTCGCAGGAGGAGTTCACCAACGCCGGCCAGTTCGCCTTCGGCCTCTCCGAACCACCCCGGCAGCCCGGACGGACGATGGCGCCCATGACGTGGTTCAACGCCACCTTCGCCGCCGCGTTCGTGAACGGCGATTCGCACCTCCGGCGCGAGCCCTTCGGACATCCGACGCGCGGCGGGCTGAACCTCGGCGCGACGGACTTCACGGTGGAATTCTGGCTGCAGGCGGACGCCCCCGGGGCGTCCGCCGAGGAGGGCGTGGTGCTGGAAATCGGCAGCGGCCCGCGGGGCGAGAACGATGTCGTGACGCGGCTCAGCTACGACCCCGCCCGTGCGGCGTTCACCCTCGTCAACCAGCCGTCCGGCTCTCGGGTGGTGCTGCCGTCCGACGCGCGGCGCCTCGCGTCCGGCTGGGTGCACTGCGCCTTCGTCTACGATGCGGCGGTGGGGGAGGTGCGCCACTTCGTGGACGGTGTTCCCGCCTCCCGCGCGCCCGCGCGGCTCCGCCCGCTGCCTGAAGGCGACGAGGACTACGTGTCGCTCGCCCGCGACGGTCGCTGGGGTTGCCCCCTCGCCGGCGCGATCGACGAGCTCCGGATCTCCCGCGGCGCTCTCTACCGCGAGGCCTTCGCGCGCCCGGGCAGCGTCTCGCGGCGCTTTGGGAAACCCGCCGCCCCGCCCGTGCTGCAAGCGGGGCCGCCGCTGCAGTTCTCCGCCGGCCGCCCCTCGGGACCGGTCGTTGAGCTGGGCTCCCACAAGCACCTCTTCATCGATGGCGCCCTGCTGGCCAGGCACGACGGACTCACCTTCACCGCCCACCCGGCGCGGATCGAGGAGACCGTGCTGCCCTACGGCACGGGATGGTCCACGGTCGTTGAGGACGATGACGGACTCATCCGGCTTTACGGGGAGGGAAAGGAGGGAGTGGCGGTCTGGACCTCCAAGGACGGAATCCACTTCACTGCGCCCGACCTCGGGGGAGGCCGTGGCAACCAGGTCGCTCCTCCGCCGGCCAAGCGGGGATCGGTCTTCATCGATCCCAACGCCCCCCCGGCCGAACGCTGGAAGCTCTTCGTCGGCCTCCACGAACGCGGCGGTCTCTTCATCTTCACCTCTCCGGACGGCTGGACCTTCCAGCGCAACGAGGTCACCGCGCTCCCATTCTGGGCCGGGTCCGCATCGACGGTCTTCTATGACGACCAGCGGCAGGTCTACGTCGGCCACCACCGCATGGACTACGCGCGCACCCCCGCCGGCCGGACCGAGCGCTACTTCCTCCGCACCGAGGTCACCGACCTGATGGACGCCTGGCCCTTTTCCCCCGTCACCGAGGCCCGCAAGGCCGAAATGCGGAACGTCATCCGTCTGGGCGACTCCGTCCTCGACCCGTGGTGGCTCGACAACGGGCCACTCGCGCCAGGCGGTTTCAGCATTGAGTACCCCATCGCCTTCGGGCCGGACCCGCTGATCGATTCCGAGGCGACCGACGTCTACAACACGCGCGCAATCAAGTATCCGTGGGCGCCCGACACGTACCTCGCCTTCCCCCTCCTGTACTTCCACTACGATGACGCCGGGCCGCGGACCCGGCGCGCGCTCGGCCGCCCCGATCTCGGGCTGGGCAGCGGGATCGTCGAGACCCAGCTCGCGGTCAGCCGCGACGGGCATGACTGGACCCGGTATCCACGCCCCGCCTACGTCCCGGTCGGCGATTTCAGGGGTTTCCCCATGCGGCGGCCCTACATTGCGTTCGGCATGGTCCGGCGCGGGGCGGAAATCTGGCAGTACGTCTTCACCCGCTCCTCGTACCACTCGCCCCACACCAAGGGTCCCCCGGGCGTTCCCGGCGCCGTCGTCCAGCGCCTCTCGCAGCGCCTCGACGGATTCGTCTCGGTCGACGCTCCCTACGGCCGCGAGTCGGGATTCACCTCCCACCCGCTGCGCTTCGCTGGCAACCGTCTGGTCGTGAACATCGACACCGGAGCCACGGGCTACGCGCAGTTCGGCTTCGAGGACGAGACGGGTCGCCCGGTCCCCGGCTTCTCCGTCGACGACTGCGTCTACGTCAACGCCAACGCCGTGGAGCAGGAGGTGGCGTGGCTGAATCCCGACGACTCGCTGCGTCGCGACCTGACGGAGCTGCGCGGTCGCACGCTGCGACTGGTCGCCCGGCTGCGCGGTACCTCCCTGTACGCCATCCAGTTTCCGCTCCAGCCTTGACCCTCTCCGGGGCGGCGCCGCATCCCCCGCGATCCACCGACTCACTCCGGTCTTCGTGGGCGTATGCCGCATCCCCCATACTCCCTCCCGATGCCTCCCGCGCCTGACCTCGCATGTTTTCCGCAGCCTGTTCACCCCGCCTCGCGCCTCGCATCGGGAGGCGCGGCTCCCGTGCCGGATGACCGCTGATCCGAAATGGCCTCTCCCTACCTGATCGCGGATGACCTGACCGGCGCGCTGGAAGCCGGCGCGACCTTCCACTCGCGCGGTTGGACGGTTGCGGTGCAACTCGGCGATGGCTCCCACCCGGCCCCCGGTGCGGATCCCGGACTCCGAGTCTTCTCCACCGAGTCGCGCAACCTGCCCCCCGGGGAGGCGGCCGCGGCCGTGCTGGCCTTGTTCGCGGCCCTCGGACCTGCGGCTGGCGCTCCGCTGTTCAAGAAAATCGATTCGACGCTGCGCGGCGCCGTCGGCGCGGAACTCGCCGTGCTGCTGGCGGCGTTTCCCGGCCACCGCGTGCTGTTCTCCCCGGCCAATCCCCTGACCGGCCGCACCGTGAGCGGCGGCGTGCTCCGGGTGGACGGGCGCCCCGTGCACACCACCGCGTTCGCCCGTGATCCCGGCTCGCCCGTCGTCGCGGAGAGCATCGGCGCGCTGCTCGAGGCGCAGGGCATTCCCGCGGCGGAGATCGGGCACGGGACCGGAGGTTCGGCGCGCGTCTGCATCTGCGACGCGGCGACCTCGTCGGACATCGGTGCCCTGGTTCGCCGGTCGCAGGAGGAGGCCGGACGCTGGCTGCTCGTTGGATCGAGCGCCCTCGGTGCCGCGCTCGCCGACGCTCTTCCCCCGCCCACGGACCGCGTTGCGACCCACGGCGTGTCGCCGCTCCGTGAAGTGTTGCTCCTCTGCGGCAGCCGGCATCCCGCCTCCGCCGCGCAACTGGACGCGTTGACGCAGGCGGAGGGCTGGAAAGTCGTGGAGATCGACATCGACGCACCGCCGGGGGACGCCGTCGGCGCACTTTCCCGGGCGCGGCAGGAGTCACGTTGCGTGGCGGCGAGACTCCGGTTGCCGCCGCAGGCGGGAACCGACCGCATTCCGATCTGGATCCGTCGCGTGCTGCCCGAACTCGAGGCGGCCCGACCGCTTGATGGCCTCTTCCTGACCGGGGGCGAGACGGCGGCCGCCGCCGCCGCTGCGCTGGGTGTTACCCGATTCGACATCGCCGCAGAGATCGAGCCCGGCATCGTCGCCTCACGCCTCTCTGGTCCCTCCGCGCCGGCGCCGCTGATCGCGGTGACCAAGCCAGGTGCCTATGGGGCGACCACGGTCTGGGTGACACTGGCGGATCGCCTCCTGAAGTAGGGTTGTTTCACGACCCTCCGGTGCGTCTTCGTCACGGCGAGGCAACGATTCTGCGGCTTCCTTGAGTGCTGCTGGACAGGTAGTAAGGCGATCAAGTGATTATCTTGGTCAAAACACCAAAATAGGTTTGCATAAAGCCTATAAAACGAATCTACATTAAACCGATATTAAATGAATATGCCGTTGATATCCCGGCCTGCTTCGGAGGCCCGAGACGCTTCCCTCCTGCCCCGGTCCCGAGGATGGCTGACGAAGCTGGCGTGCGTCGGCTTCGCCCCGGTGTTCCGAGGGGTGCGCGAGGGCCGCGCGGCCCGGAGCGAGCGTGTGGAGGTCACGGGGTCGGTATTTCACTTATTTCAAGCTGGACAGAGCAAATTTCAGGATCGTTCGTCGGGGCGTCGGTCGACGTGTTCCCCGCGTCCTGCTTCGCTGGCCCAACTACCCCTGTGCCTCGCCTTCCGAGGCTCCTTCCTCCCGCCCATGAACTCCCTCCGTTCGTCCCTCGTCCGCCGCTTGGCGGTGCTTTCTCTTTTCGGCCTCTGCGGCAGCCGTCTCTTTGGCGGCGATATCGTCGGTCAGATCACCGACGTCCAGAGCCGCGCTCCGCTCCCGGGCGCGGTCGTCACCGTCGTGGAGTCGGGACGCTCGGTCACGGCGGACCAAGGGGGCCGGTTTTCGCTGACGGATCTGCCGGCGGGCACGTACACGCTGCAGGTCCGTTACCTCGGGTATGACGTGCGCTCGGAGTCGGTGACGGTGACGGAGTCGGGCGCTCGCGCGGTCAACGTCGCGCTGGGTTCCGAGGTGGTGGAGCTTTCCGCGGTGACGGTGGAGGGGTACCGTGAGGGCCGTTCGCGCGCGCTGCAGCAGAAGCGCAACCAGACGAACATTTCCGACCTGATCGCCGCGGACGGGATCGGCAACCTGCCGGACCGCAACGTTGCCGAGGCCGTGGCGCGACTGCCGGGTGTGAACATGTCGCTGGAACAGGGCGAGGGCCGCTACGTCAGCATCCGCGGCGTGGAGCCGAACCTGAACCAAGTCATGATTGATGGAGCGATCGCGGCCGCGCCGGGCGGCACTCGTCTGGGTCGCGCCGTGCCGCTGGACACGCTGGGGGCGGGGCAGGTTTCGCAGATCGAGGTGGTGAAGACGGTGACCCCGGACCTTGATGCGAACTCGCTGGGCGGCACCCTGAAAATCCGCACCGCCAGCGCCTTCGACCGCAATGGTCGTTTCGCATCCGCGTCCGTGAGCACCAACTACAGCCAGGATACGGATAAGCAGAACCTGGAGTCGCGGGTCCTCTACTCCGACCTCTTCGGTCCGCAGCAGACGTGGGGCATCGCGGTCGGCGCGAGCTTCGATCAGCGCGACTACTCCAACCATTGGCTGCAGTCGACCTGGGCGCTGCGGACGTTCCCCACCTTCGGCAACGTCTATCTTCCCAGTGCGCTGGAGTTGAAGCCGGAGGTCGGCAACCAGACGCGCTATGGCGGCAACCTCGCTCTTGAGTTTCGCCCGTCGTCGTCGCTGAAGTTCTACCTGCGGCCGAATCTCTCGCACAACGAGCGCTTTGAGCGTCTTCAGGAAATCCTTCTCAACGTGGACAGTTCCCCGGCGCGCACCACGCTGACCTCGCCGACGACGGGGACGTTCCTCGCGTCGGGCTACCGCCCCGAGCGGCGGGATTACTACGGCACCCGCGAGCAGGATCTCTTCAGCGTGAGCGCAGGATTCGACGCCAGCTTCGGCGACTTCAAGCTGGAACCGATGGTGACGTTCTCGAATGCGAAGGAGAACCGCGTGAGCGACCGCTGGCTCCAGTTCCGTCCCGCCGCTGGTGTTTCCGGTCCCGTGAATTTCGATCTTGGCGACATGTTCGAGTATAATCGGTTTGGTGTGGATTACGCACTCGATGTCCCGGGTAACTACTCGCTCCGACGGACGCGGGATGACTTCGGTATCGTCGATGAAGACACCTACACGGCGAAGGTGGATCTGACTTGGTCGCCCGAGTCGCTCTTCGGCGGAAAGTCCGGCTTCCTCAAGACCGGATTCAAGTACACGCAGCGCGAGCGCATCACCGACCTCGAGTCGCGACGGCTCGTCCCCGTCGGCAACTGGCGCCTTGGCGCCATCGGCGTCAGTCCCGCCGTACCCGTGTACGGTGGCCGGTACACCAGCGGGTTCCTGATCAACACCGACGCCACGTGGGCCTACCTGCAGGCCAACCCGGCGCTCACGACGTCCGATCCCGTTGACTCGGCCGCGAACTCCATCGAGGACGACTACGACATCGCGGAGTACATCTACGCCGGCTACGCCATGGGCAGCGTCACGTACGACCGCCTGACGATTCTCGGCGGGTTGCGGTGGGAGCGGACCGACGCGCGGATTCGCGCCGTGGAAGCCCGTTTTCAAGGCAACACCTTCCTCGGTCACTTTCCCAGCTCGGGCGAAACGTCGTACGACAAGACGTTCCCGAACCTGCAGGCGGTGTACCGGGCGAATGAACGGCTCGTCGCGCGCGCCGCGGTCTCGCAGACCATCGGGCGCCCGGCTTACGAGGACGCCCGGCCGCTGTCGAACTTCCGCCGCGACCCCCTGGGCAATGCGGCCCTCGACCCCGCGCGTTTCCCGTTCTCCGGCACCCTCAACATCGGCAATCCCGACCTCAAGCCGTTCGACTCGCGCAATCTCGATGTGTCCGTGGAATGGTACAGTCAGTGGGCCGGCATTCTCTCCGTCGCCGCGTTCCGCAAGGATGTCCAAGACCCGATCTACACCTATTCTGAGACCCAGCGGAACGTCACCTACAATGGCTTCGGTTTGGAAACGCTGAGCCTCACCAGTCGCCGCAACGCGGACAGCGGGCGGATCAGCGGCATCGAGTTCAACGTCTACCAGCCGTTCAAGTTCCTCCCGGCTCCGCTGGATGGTCTCGGAATCGACATGAACTACACCAAGATCAGCTCCGACGTGAAGGTGCCCACCCGGCCCGGCGAGGACCTGCTGTTCTTCCGGCAGCCAAAGGAGATCGTGAACGCGACCTTGTTCTTCGAGCGGGGCCGCTTCTCCACCCGCCTCGCGTGGAACCGCACCGACGAGCAACTCTACACCCTGGGCTCGAACGTCCTGAACGATGTCTACCTGCGTCCACGCCAGCAGTTCGACCTGCAAATGCGCCAGAAGGTGACCGAGCACTTCTCCGCGACCCTCTCCGTCCGCAACCTGACCGAGGAGAAGGAACAGTACAGCTTCGGCGTCCGCAACCTCCTGCGCATCTCCCGGCTCCTCGGCCGCGAGTTCCGGGTCGGCGTCGACTATACGTTCTGACCGTCGGCCCCCGGCTGTCCGCCGGGGCCTCCCGATCTGATTTCATGGACCGCCGCGCCTTCCTCGCCACCCTCGGTGGCGCCTCCGTCATCCTCGACGCCCGCGCTGCGGCCCAGGCTCGCGAGGCGGCCGCCAGCGTCGCGGGGCTCGGGGCCGATGATGTAGCCGCCCGCGAGGACTACTGGCTCGGCATCCGCCGCGCCTTCGCCCTCGACGCCAATCACGTCAACCTGAACTCCGGCAGCGTCAGCCCGGCCCCGCGCGCCGTGTTCGATGCGATGACGCGCTACTGGACGGTCACCAACATGAGTCCGTCGCTCTTCGTCGACGACTTCATCCAGCCCGGGGTCGAGCGGGTGCGCGAGCGGTTGGCGGCGATGCTGGGCTGCGGCACCGACGAACTGGCCTTGACCCGCAACACGAGCGAGTCGCTCCAGATCGCCCAGATGGGGCTCACCCTCCGGCCCGGCGACGAAATCGTCAGCACCAATCAGGACTACCCGCGGATGCTCTCGGCGTGGCGCCAGCGCGAGCGCCGCGACGGCGTGGTGCTGCGGTTGGTGAACTTCCCGACCCCGCCACCGTCAATGGACACGCTGTACGAGCGTGTCTTCTCCGCCGTGACCGAACGGACGAAGGTGATCCTGATCTGCCACATGACGTACACGACCGGGCAGATCTTCCCGGTGCGGCGGATCTGCGACGAGGCCCGGCGGCGCGGGATCATCACCATCGTCGACGGCGGCCACACGTTCGCCCACTTCCCGTTCACCATCGCCGACCTCGGCTGCGATGTCTTCGGGTCCAGCCTGCACAAGTGGCTCTGCGCCCCGGTCGGCAACGGCATCCTCTACGTGCGCCGGGAGGTCATCCCGGACATCTGGCCGCTCATGGCGGCGGGCGATTCGAAGCGTGGCGACATCCGCAAGTTCGAGGAGATCGGCACCCACCCGATCGCGTTGCGGGCCGCCGTGTCGGACGCCATCGCGTTCCACCACGAGATCGGCGGCGAGCGCAAGGCCGCCCGGCTCCGCTTCCTGCGCGAGCGCTGGATGCGGGCGCTGCAGTCGGTGCCTCGGGTGAAGCTCCTCACGAGCTTCGACCCGGCCCAGGCCTGCGCGCTCGGATCGATGCTGATCGAGGGCATGGATGCCCGCGCGCTCACGACCGAACTGCAGCAGCGCTGGGGGATCCACGTGCGCCGTCGGGCAGTGAAGGGCGAGTTTGAGTGCATCCGGATCACGCCGAACGTCTTCACGTCGCTCGACGAGATCGATCTGTTCGTCGACGCGATCCGCACCCTCGTCCGGACCTGAGGTTGGCCGCCACCGGCCGCCCAGGCGCGCCGCCCGCGCCGTCATCCGCTTCCGCGCGCGGTTCACCACCCGATGCCGTAGTCCTCGCCGTGGTTGCTGGACCCGCCCCAGAGGGTGCCGTGCCGCGTGTCGAACCAGATCGCGTTGATCGGACCGGAGGTACGGTCGTCGAAGCGCAGGCGATAGCCCATCCCGGCAAGCTCCTTCCGCACGTAGGGCGGCGTGGAATCGTGCAGCACGATGCTGCCCGGGCGCGGCCGGCGGTCCTCGCCCCCCAGCGACAGCCAGAGCTGGTCGGTGTTCACGTTCGGGGCTTCCGTGGCCTCCTGCACCGTCATGCCGAACTCCACCACGTTCAGGAAGAACTGCAGGAGGTTCTGGTCCTGCACGTCTCCGCCCTGGACCGCGAACGACAAGAAGGGCTTCCCGTCGCGGAGCGCGAGCGTCGGCGTCAGGGTGACGCGGGGACGCTTGCCGGGCTCCACGACGTTGAAGGGGTTCTCGGCCGGATCGGTAACGAAGCTCTGCATGCGCTGGCTCATGCCGATTCCCGTCCGGCCCGCGATGCAGGCAGGGTTCCAGCCGCCGCTCGGCGTGACCGAGACCACCCAGCCTTCGCGGTCCGCCGCCTCGATGGAGGTGGTCCCGAGTTGGAGATCGCGCAGGAATTCCGCGTGAGACGCGACGCGGCGGGGCGGCGCTGCGGGCTTCGCCCGCGTTGGGAGTAGGTCAAGGTACGGGTTGATCCGACCTTCGAAGGGATACGGATCGCCGGGCGCGACGTGGGGTTGGTTGCGCGCGGGGTCGATCGCCTTGGCGCGTTCCCGGGCGTACGCCTTGGAGAGCAGGCCCCGGATCGGCTCCTCCGGCGGGAAGTAGGGGTCGCCGTAGTAGAAGTCGCGGTCCGCGAAGGTCAGGTGCATCACCTGCAGGAGGGTGTGCAGGTACCGCGCCGAGTTGTAGCCCATCGCCCTCAGGTCGAAGGTCTCGAGGATGTTCAGGGCCTGGAGCATCATCGGCCCCTGGGTCCACTGCTGCAGCTTGTACACGTCGATGCCCCGGTAGTTGACCGACAGCGGTTCCTCCTGGAGCACGCGCCAGTTCGCCAGATCCTGCTCGGTGATCAATCCGCCCTGCTCGCGGCAGCCGCGGACAAACTCCGCCGCGATGTCACCGCGATAGAAGCGGTCGTAGGCGGCCATGATGGCCTCCTTGCGGCTCCGGCCCTGCTGTAGGGCGGCCTTCTCGGCCTCCACCAGTTTCTGCAGGGTCGCGAGGAGGTCGGGCTGGCGGAAGATTTCTCCGGCGCGCGGAGCCTCGCGCGCCTCCCCGAGGTGCGGCAGGAACAGTGCCTTGGAGTAGGGCCACTCCTTCAAACGATCCTTGTCCTTCTCGAAGCTGTTCGCGGCCTGCGCCTCGATCGGGTAGCCTTCGGCCATCTGCATCGCCGGGGCGAGCACGTCCGCGAGCGAGAGCGTGCCGTACTCCGCCAGCATCACCATCAGCCCGCCCGGCGTCCCGGGCGTCACCGCCGCCAGCGGGCCGTACTGCGGGGGATAGTTCATTCCCTGCCGCCGAAAGAATTCCGCCGTCGCCCCGGTCGGGGCCACGCCAAGTGCGTTGATCGCAATCACCTTCCCGGTCTTGGGATGGTAGATCAGGGCCTGGGTCTCGCCGCCCCAGCTCAGGACGTCGAACATGGTGCAGGTGGCCGCGAGCATCGCGCAGGCCGCGTCGACCGCGTTGCCGCCTTTCTGGAAGGTCATCGCGCCCGCCGTCGCCGCGAGGGGCTTGCCCGTGATCGCCATCCAGTGCCGGCCGTGCAGGGGCGGCTTCTGCGAGTGGACGGGCAGGTCGTTGAAGGACTGCGCGACGAGCACGGGGCAGAGGGCGATCGCGGCGGTGACGAGGAGGGGGAATTTCATGGTGGGAGGTTCGCCGCGGTCACCGCGGAGCCGGGGTGCCGCGGAAGGCGTCCGCCCCGACGTCGATGGCCGGATACTGCCGGAGGTCGCCGTCGATGTCGAACAGCGGGAACTCGGGATGGGTCCCCGCCGAAATCGCCCGCGAGTCAGCGGCGAGGTGCAGGGTGGGGAGGATCTCGACCGCACCCGCCGGGGGTGGCGGGCCCCAGATCTCCAGCGCCCGTCCCGTGTTGGAGCGGACGAGGGACCAGTGGTCCCCGACGCGGACGACGCGACCGGCGAGGGACTCCGGCACGAGGGTTTCCGCGACCGCGATCGTGGTGACAAACGCGCGTTCGTCATGACGAACCGCGCCGGCGGTGAGGCTGCGCCCGTCCTCCACGAAGCCGGGCGGGGCATCGCGGTTGTAGTACCCCTCCTTGTACCCACCGGGGTGCATGATGTTGTAGGCCGTCTCGGCCTCGGAGTCGAAATGGACCTGCCCCGGGTTGTTCAGGGCCATGAGGTTGTTGCGGAGGACTGGTGGGCGGAAGAAGGGGTTCTTCACGTTGACGAAGTGGATCGCCCCGCCGTTCTGGGTCGCCTCGTTGAAGACGAGCGTGTTGTTGAGGAGGCGGGCCCAACTGTGCGTCCCGCCCACGCCGCCGCCCTGCTTCGCCGCCCGATTGTACGCGAAGAGGTTGTTCTCCAGTTCAGCGCTGGAATCGTCGCTGTGCACGCCGCCGCCGGACTTGCCGGCGCGGTTCCCGTAGAAGAGGTTCGCGCGGATCTTGGGGTAGCTGAGCTTCTGGTGATCGATGCCGCCGCCGTCGTCCTCCGCCCGGTTGCCGAGGAAGGCGTTGCGCGCCACCTCGGGCCAGCAGAAGTACTCCATGAAGACCGCGCCGCCGTCGCCCTTGCCGAGGGTGGCGTTTGCGACGAAGAGGTTGTGCACGAGGGCGGCGTGCGAGCTGAAGATCAGGCCCACCGCGCCGCCGTTGCCGGAGCGGGTCACGTTCCGATCATCGACCCCGGCGCGGTTGCCCCAGAAGACGTTGGACACGATCGCCGGGAGGCAATCATGGGCGGCATTGATGGCACCGCCGTAGCCAATGCCGGTCTCGTTCGCGAAAAACACGTTGTTGCGGATTTCGGCACTCGCCCCGTTCAGCAGGGCAATCGCGCCTCCATCCCAGCCGCGCACGCGGCGCCGTTTGAGGCCGTGCGGATGGTCCGGGGGCTCCGCCGTGCGGTTGTTCCGGAAGACGTTGTTCGTGATCCGCGGGGAGGTGCCGTCACACAGGATCGCGCCGCCATGGCCCCGGCTCACACCCTGCTCGATCACGAAGCCGTCAAGGGCGCAGTCGTCCGCGCCCACGAGGATGCGGTCCGCTCCTGTGCCGCGCAGGATCGTGGGATGACGGAAGATCTCCCGGCTCCAGTCCGCCGCATCATACCCGCCAAAGAGGTCGACTCCGCCCCGGAGGGCGAGCGCCGTCGCCTCGTAGGTGCCGGACGCGACGAGCACCGCCGTGCGTTTTCCCGCCGGCGCGTTTTCGAGCGCGGTGCGAAGATCGGGCCAGGGACGCTGGCGCGAGCCGTCCGCCGGCCCGGCGGACGCGGCCCGGTTGACGTACCGCACCGCGGCGTAGGCTCCGAGATCGATCGCCTGAGTCGAGGGACCAAGCTCTCCCCAGCGGAATCCGCGCGTGGTGTCGATGTCGGCGGCGCTCTTGTCAATGGGGTCCGCTGCCAGCGTCGCGGCGGCGGCGAGGAAGGCGAGGAGGATGCGGGTGGACTTCATGGGGGAGTCGGCGTCGGGTCCCGGGACGGCACCGGGGCGCTCACTTGCCCGGGCGGCCCCACACCTGCTCCGCGAAACGCAGGTACTCCTGCCAGTCGGCCAGCAGGATGTCGTGCTCGCCTTCACGGATGTGGTAGTTGAGCCGCCGGCCCGGCGTCGTCGCCGGAGCCGCGAACGGGGGCGCGCCGAAGAGCGCGAACACCGGTTCGGCGAGTTCAAGCCCGAGTCGTTCGCCGATGGGGTCCGCCCACGCGTCCTGCGACGCGCTGCCGACGGCCACCGCGCGGGGCGCGACGAGCGCCACCAGTTGATGCTGGTCGACCGGCAGCGCCTCTTCGCGGTCGTTGTAGGCCCGGAAGTTCCCGGCAAACCAATGCGGGAAGCCGGTGTTGATCGCACGCACCGTCTCGCCCGCGATCCGCTTCGAGAGCGCCGCGCCGCCGCAGCCCGAGTTGTTGGCGATGACGAGCGCGAAGCGGGTGTCGCGGGCTCCCGCCCAGAGCGAGGCCTTGCCGAGCCGGGAGTGACCGATCACCGCCACGCGCGAGGCATCCACGAGCGGGTCGGTCACAAGGTAATCCATCGCCCGGCTCAACCCCCAGGCCCACGTGGCGATCGCCCCCCAGCGATCACTCCCGGGCCCGCGCTGGTCCGGGGGAAACAGGCGCTGCATGCTCTGCGGGTAACTCGCGACATCCTTGTCCGGAAAGAAGTCGTCGCAGCAGAGCGTCGCAATCGCACTGCCTTGCTGCGTGACGAACTCGACCGGCCAGCGCCGCTCGTGCCGTCCGCGCTTGCGGCCTGCGGAGGCGAAGATCCCAGGGTCCGTCGAGATCGTCCAGTTTCCCCCCGTGTTCAACCCGAGGAAAACCGGGACCGGGCCGCGCGCGTCCGCCGGGACGTAAAGGAGCAGGTCAGCCGCCGCGCTGCCGAATTCCGATCGAAAGGTCAGGCGCACCTGCTTGCGCCGGACGCGCTTCGCTTCGACGACGACGTCTTCCCGGACCTCCGCCGTCAGGGTGACGCCCGTACTCGGTGTGCGCCCGTAGATCTCCCGTTCAAAGGTGGCGAGGAGCGCTTCGCGGGGTCCTTCGTTCCACTCCGCCGCACGGGTGATCCGGCTGCCGTCGGCGCGAAGGAGGGGATCGGGGATCGGGTGAGTGACGACGCGCCCGGCGCAGGCCGTCAGGAACAGGACCGTCGAGACGAGTCCCAGCAGCCACCCTCGGCGCGGGAGAGCAAAGGTGCGGCACACGGGCGAAGTCGACTGACGGGTGATCATCGGAGGGGCGGGGGACGTAGATGGGATGCGCCGTGGAGCGCCGGCCGGCAAGCTCTTCCACCGATCGCGTTTGACACCGCCGGGTGGGGGAGGGTGAGCATGGTCTTCGCATGCCCGCCGCCCCGCTCCGCCGTCGTTGCCTCCGCGTCCGGGCGTGGTTTCGGCCGACCTTCGGTCCCGGCCTGGCCCGGCCCTCTCCGCGGATCTTCGCCGCCTGCGCCGCCGCGGCGTTGGCCGTGCTGTCGGCCGCGGCGGCCGGTGGTTCTCCGGCGTCCGCGGAGGAGATCCGGCGGGAGCGGTTCGTCGCTTCGCCCAAGCCCGGGGTCGCGGTGCTGGCGAGCGCCTACTACACGCGACCGACGGGACTCGACTTGATCTCGATGCACCAATGGATGTCGCGCTCCGACACCACCGACGTGGCCTTCATCCGGATCTCCCCCGACCATGGCGCGACGTGGTCAGCGCCGGAGGAGGTGCGCACCGAGGAGCGGCGGCCCGATGGCACGCTCCGGCGGATGCTGCGCGGCGGGTGCGTGGATGCCTACACCGGTGTCTTTCTGCGCTTCCGGATCGAGGGAGTCCTGCCCACCGATGATCCGTTGGAGGGGCTCCGGCGGTGGACGGTGCATTACAGTGGATCAAGGGACGGCGGGCGGACGTGGTTCGTCGATGAACAGATCATTCACCGCGGTCCGGGCTACACCGCAGTGCGGCCCCTCCCGGGCGTCGAAATCGGCAAGACGTGCTACATGATCGGCGACACCGCCTCGGTGCCGCTTTTTCTCGCCGATGGCACGCTGCTGCTGCCGATCATTCTCACGCCGGCCGGGCCGGACGGAAACTACGTGAATCCGGGCGGCGGATACACCTACACGGATGCCGCCGTGCTCCTCGGACGCTGGACGGCGGACCGCTCCCGGCTCGAGTGGGAAATCTCGGAGCGCGTGCGTGGCGACCCCGCGCGGTCCACCCGGGGCATGGACGAACCCACGTTGGCGGCGCTGGCGGATGGGCGGCTGCTGATGGTGCTGCGGGGGTCGAATGACCGGAAGCCCGACCTCCCGGGCCATCGCTGGGCGGCGTACTCCAGCGACCACGGACGCTCCTGGACCACTCCGGCGCCTTGGACCTACACGGATGGCACGACCTTCCATTCGCCGTCGTCGTGCTCGCAGTTGCTGACCCATTCGAGCGGACGGATCTTCTGGCTGGGCAACCTCACGCCGGAAAACCCCCGCGGCAACCGGCCGCGCTATCCGTTCGTCGTGGGCGAGGTGGACCGCGGGTCTGGTCGTCTGATGGAGCGCACGGTGCGCGTGGTCGACGACCGCCGTCCGGACGACAGCCCGGATTTGGCGCTCTCGAATTTCTCGGCCCGCGAGGACCGGGCCACCGGCGAGATCGTGCTGCACCTGACGCGCCTCTTTGCCCGCTCCCACGGCGAGACGCGCGACTGGACGGCCGACGCGGAGATCTACCGGATTCCGGTGCGGTCGGAGTAGGTGCCGGCGAGCGTGCGCGAGGGAGAGGCGGCGCGGGGGGGCACGTTCCCCGAATCGGTCCTCGCCTTCGCGGCCCGGTTTCCTCCTAAGTGCGGGAGCGGCCGGCTTCGCCGACGCGGCTACCCCCTATGGCTTCACCCTCTCTTTCGACTGCCCCACGCGAGCAACTCTCCGAGGCCGAGGAACGTTTTGAGCGGTGGCGCAAGCGGCTGGGGTGGTACCTCGCCCCGGCGGTGCTGGCGGTCTTTTGGTTCATTCCGTTTCCCGGACTCCCGCCGGACGCGCGGCACTTGTTCGCGATCGTCGCGATGGCGCTCGTGCTGTGGATGACGGAGGCGATCCCGCTGGCCGCGACCGCCCTGCTGGCCCCGTCGCTGTGCGTCGTGGCCGGCCTCGGCTCGGCCCGCGAGGTGTTCAAGCCCTTCGCCGACCCGGTCATCCTCCTGTTCATCGGGAGCTTCTTCCTCGGACAGGCCATGCTGAAGCACGGGCTCAACCGGCGCTTCGCCTTTGTCCTCCTCGCCCTGCCGTGGGTCAGCGCGAGTCCGCTCCGCCTCTATGCCGCCTTCGGCGGGATCACGGCGTTGATCTCCATGTGGGTCTCCAACGCGGCCACGACCGCGATGATGCTCCCGATTGCGGTCTCCATCCTCGCCGAAATCGGCGCCCGGCAGGGGGTCTCCAACTTCCGCGCCACCCCCTACGCCGCCGGCTTGATCCTCATCACCGCCTTCGGCGCGTCCGTGGGCGGAATGGCAACGCCCGTCGGCACGCCCCCGAACCTCATCGGCATCGGTGCCCTTGAACGGTTGCTGGGCTACAAGGTCACGTTCTTCCAGTGGATGAGTCTGGGACTCCCGATCGCCGTCGTGCTCGCCGTCTTCCTGGTCTGGCGCTTCAGCCGCCAGTGTCCGTTCCCGACCCTCCTGCTGTCCGACAATCGCCGCTGGCTCGAGGCGGAGCGGGCTGGGTTGGGTCCCTGGACCCGCGGGCAGGTGAATGTGGTGACGGTGTTCGCCCTCGCCGTGGGCTTCTGGATGCTGCCGGGGCTGGTTTCCGCCCTCGCTCCGCAGGGCGCGGCGAGCCCCGCGTACGCGTGGGTTTCCGCGCACCTGCCCGAGAGCATCGTGGGGCTGCTCGCCGCTTCGATCCTGTTCTTCCTGCCGGCGGATCGGTCCCGCGAGTCGTTCACGCTGGAGTGGCGCGACGCCGTCGGCATCGACTGGGGCACCATCCTCCTGTTCGCCGGCGGCATGGCCCTCGGCGAGTTGATGTTCTCCACCGGTCTGGCCCACTGGATCGGTCAGGGCCTGTCCGGGCTTTTCCAGACCCACTCGGTGATCGGCCTGACGATCCTTTTCACCGCCGTTGGAATTGTCGTGAGCGAGACGACCACGAACACCGCGTCCGCAACCATGGTGGTCCCGATTGCGATCGCCGTCGCCCAAGCCGCCGGGGTCGATCCGCTCAAGCCCGCCTTGGCCGCCTGCCTCGGCTGCTCCATGGGTTTCCTCCTGCCCGTCTCCACCGGACCCAACGCGATGGCCTACGGCACCGGGTGCGTCCCGCTGCGCGCCATGATGCGCCACGGCATCTGGCTCGATCTCGTGGGCTGGGTCGTGATCGTGATCACCGTGCTCCTTTTCGGCCCGTCGCTGCCCGCTCCTCGCTAGGCCCCCCGTCAGGCCCCCCGCCAAGCCCACCGCCAAGGCCCGCCGTGAGAGTCCTCGCCACCCGAGCGTCCGGCGCGGACTACCTCGCGCCCGCCGGGTGCCGATCGAACCGAAAGGAGAGGTCGGTCGTACCCAACGGCGCGGGACGCGCGGCGGGGCGATGGCGGCGCGGTGCCCGGACGCCCCGCGGTTCCCGAACCCACCCGGCCTATACTCCGGCGATGGAAACTGCTCATCTCATTTTACCAGTAGGCCAACCTCGCGGGGATGAGGGAATGGCTGCGTCCTTGTGAGGAGGTCCTTGTTCCCAGACAAGGGACCGCGTAGACCTGCGAGTCTAGGATTCTACCCCGAATACCCATTTCGATTCCACGGCCCAGTTGTGTCCGTCAATTTCAGCGAACGACCGCCCAGAGGGTCAGGCTTTGTCCTTTGCTGTCGAACGCTCAGCCGGCAACCAGCCGGGTCGGAATGGCGCGGATCGCACGGTGACAGCAAAGGACAAAGCCTGACCCTCGGCTCCCGATGACCTTGCCCTCCGCCATGTCCCCGACTTCTACCCGCGATGATGTCTGTCACTTCGCGCGCTCGTTCATCCGGTGGCGCATCGACACCACCAAGCGCATGCCGACCACGGTCTCGCGTCCGCCGCCAACCACGCTCAACGACGTGCGGATGCCGCTCGACTGCATCGCAACGGTCTCGCGCGGCGGCCGCGAGGAGGTGTTCGGTCTTGGGGTCTCCTGCAAGACGGAGCAGGTGTTCGTCGAACGCGATGTCTGGCACCAACCCAACGCGGACATGCTCGCGATCTGCGGCGCCGGGCAGTTCTTCATCCTGAAGCGCTTCGATCGCTCCGAAAAGGGGGTCATGCTCAGCCCGCCCAGCCTCGGGCGGCAACCCGAGCGCGCCGCGGTCGATCCGGTCGCCGCCTTCGAGAGTCATTCGCTGGACCTGCGGCGGCGGCCCGCCCGCCGGCTCGAAGCGATCGAGGACGTCATCGCCGAGTTGCGGGGCTCCCGCGAGGTGGTTGCACGGACGACCCACGGCATCCCGGGTGGCGAGGTCACCGTCGAATACCCGGTCCGAACCGTGAACTACAGCGACCGGCATCGCTACTTCCAAGTCGACACGGGCCCGGTGCTCTTCTTCGGCGAACCGACCGGTCCGCAAACGGTCGAGCACTTCCACCTCGCCTTCGTTGCCCACCTCGGTGGCGACTGGGCCGAGTTCTTGGTCTGCCGCCCGACGCCGCTTGAGGACACAGGCGTCTCCGTGCATCACTACAGCGAAAGCCGCCGGGTCAGTGCCCGGCACTCGCTGTGGGTCGTGGAGGGGTAAGGCCGCCGCCGGAGCGGCGCGCGATCGGCGGCAGGTCCGATCCGGTCGGGACGCCTGTTCTGGCTGTCACGCGCGATACAGTGGAACTCTCCGATTCGCCAGTGCCAGAGGAGGGCGGGTGGAAGTGCCCCGATTCCATAGGTCCGACCCCTCTTCGAGTTTTCGGAGGGGGTTCAGTCTGCGAAGACGACTCGCTTTGCCCGTTGCCATCGAACGCGCGGCACGTGGTCGAATTCAGTTCGCGCGGCCGTGCCACGTCCAGCGATGGCCAAGGCCAGAGACCGAGCGCGACTGTGAAGGTGATTCCAGGGTCGGACCCGGCGTCAATGCTTTGGCCCCGGCGGTGGAGAACAGCGACGCGCGCACCGGGGGCTTCGCGCACGCATGATCGCGAGTGCTTCGTGCCGGCGTGACGCGGAGGGCTTCGCGCCGGCTGCACCAGCCGGTTTGGACCCTCTGGCCACGCGAGCGCACGGTCCGCAGGCGAGGGGGTGGCCATATGTCCCTTGACTGGCAACGGTGCGCCGCATCCAAATGTATACAGTTACGACTGCAACCCGTTCCAGCCTGCGGCTCAGCGCCGCGTGTGCCGCTCCCGCGCCCTCAGCGCCCTTCGCAAAACCCCTGCGCACCCTGCAACCCAGCAACGCGAGCCTCGAGTGGGTAAGCTCGGAGGTTCCTATCGGCAACCCCCGCAACCCCTCTCATGAAAATCACAGACATTCGTTCCATGCGGCTCGTCGGGCCGCGCAACCACGGCGTCGGCGGCGGTACGTCGACGCTCTCCAAGGTGATCGTCCGGGTGGACACCGACGCCGGCGTTTACGGCTTGGGCGAGGTGGACAACTTCATGGGCGTGCGCGAGGGGCTCGCGTACATGCGCGACTTCTTCCGCGGGCGCGACGCGTTCACCGCCCGGGCGCTGATCTCGGAAATGATCTACGGGACAGTGGCGCCGCATAATCCTCTCACCCCGCGCCAGGGCACCGTGATGCCGGGCGGTGCGATCGCGGTGTCGATGTGCTCGCCGACGGCGACGCCGTGGGGGCCGGTCGCCTGGGCGGCCAGCGGGGTCGACATCGCGCTGTGCGACCTGATCGGCAAGGCATTGAAGACGCCCGCCTACGTCCTGCTGGGGGGCAAGTACCGCGACCGCGCCAAGGTGTACCTTGATCGCAGCTCGCCGGACGATGTCACCGATCTCGGCGCCTGGGAAAAGATGGCCGCCGAAACCGTCGCGTCGGGCTTCACGCAGATGAAGTTCGACATCGACTACATGGCCACCGAATGCGTCGGAGACATCTGGAACCGCACGCTTTCTCTGCGTCAGATCAACCGGATCGTCGAGCGTCTGCAGGCGGTGCGGCGCGCGGCCGGGCCGGACTTCGAAATCTGCGTGGACTGCCACATGCAGTACAACGTGCCCGACGCCATCCGGGTCGCGAACGCCCTCGAGTCGCTCAACCTTCTCTGGCTCGAGGACCCCACGCCGATCACCAACCCCGACTCCTGCGCCGAGGTGCGGGCGAAGGTGTCGGTGCCGATCTGCGTCGGCGAAATGTTCATCGCGGAGCAGTTCCGGCTCTTCATCGACCGGGGCGCCTGCGACATCCTGCATCCCGACGTGCTCTTCTGCGGCGGGCTCCACGAACTGCGCCGGATCGCGGACTACGCCGAGTTGCACCACCTGCCGGTCGCCTTCCATGGCAATGGCGGTGCCTTGGCCACGATCGCCGCGGCCCATGCCGGCGTCGCCAGCCGCAACTTCCTCGGCTTGGAATACCACTTCGTCGAATCCGCCTGGGTCGGCGAGTTCGTCCGCCGCGATGTCCCGCTCTTCCGCGATGGCCATGTCGAGCTGACGGACGCCCCGGGGCTCGGCGTGGAGCTCGACCGCGAGCTCTGCCGCCGGCACCTTGCGCCCGGTGAATCACTCTTCGACTGATCCTCGTCCCAGACGCCTGCCATGACCTCCTCGACCCTGACCATCGCGGTCCACGAACGTTTCCGCGCCGAGTTGCAAGCGGCCCTCCCGGCCGGCCACACGTTGCGCAGCTTCGGCGCGGAGAGTGACGCGGCCATGGCCGCGCTGCTCTCCGACGCCGACGTGCTCGTCTGGGGCGCCTACAAGGCGGCGTGGCGCGACCCCCGCGGCTGCCGGCTCCGGCTCGTGCATTCGACCGGCGCGGGCGTCGACGGTATCGACTTCGCCGGCCTGCCGCCGGAGTGCACCGTCTGCAATGTCTACGGACACGAGTACGGGGTGGCGGAACAGGCGTTCCTCCTCATGCTCGCCCTCGGTCGTGACCTCTTCGGTCTCGACGCCGCCTTGCGCCGGGGCGATTGGACGCCGCAGCGCCCTTACCTCCCGGAGCTGCGCGGCCGGAGCCTGCTGGTGCTCGGACTCGGACACATCGGGCGCCAGTTGGTGCGCTGGGGGCAGTTCGTCGGCATGAACGTGCGGGTGCTCACCCGCACGCCGGAGAAGTCCCGCGGCGAGGCGCCCGGGGTTCCCGTGCACGGGCTCGATCAGCTGCACGCCGCCCTGCCGGAGGCGGACTTCGTGGTCGTCGCGATCCCGGCGGTCACGAACACGCTCGGCCTCCTCGGCGCGCGCGAATTCCAGCGCATGAAGCCGACCGCCTTCGTGGTCAACGTCGGCCGTGGCCCCGTCATCGACGAGGATGCCCTCTACGAGGCACTGCGGACGCGCACGATCGCCGGTGCAGGGCTGGACGTGTGGTACCAGTACCCCGCGCCCGGCCAAAACCTGCTGCCCTCGCGTCGGCCCTTCCATGAGCTGAGCAACGTCATCATGACACCCCACAAGCCGACGGTGGAAACGATGGCCTACCGTTGGGGCGCGATCGCCGAGAACATCCGCCGCCTCGCCGCCGGGGAACCCCTGGAGCGGATCGTCCCCGCCCCCTGACGCCCGAGGGCGACGCGATTTTGATCCGGGATCCGTCCTTGCGGAGGAAGCAGGCGGTCGCCACAGCGCAGTCCGCAATCGAACGCTCACGGTCCGCGCCGATACTCCGCCCACCACGGACCACGGCACGGGCGAAGTGTCTGAACGCCCTTTGGAGGGTCCGGCTTTGCAGTGTGTCCTGGGTCCGCGTCTGCGCCCGCCGTTCCCGGGTGGTTGTCGCCCTTGACCAGTGGAATCGCGTCGCCTCGCGGCGGGCGATGCAGCGGGATGTTCCCATGCGGTTCGCTCGCCTCCACGATCCCCAGGGACGGCGCGATTTCCTTCGCCACAGCGCATGTCTTGGCCTCCTGGCGGCGCTGCCGCTGCGCGGTAACCCGCGGCCCAGCCCCGGTGATCCCACGTCCGGCCCCGGCGGCGAGGGGGCCTCGGGAGCCTCGGATTCCGCGGGTGTGCCGCGCGCAGCCGGCCGCGGCGGCCTTCCCGGCAGTGCCTCCGAATCCCTTGGCGCCAGCGAATCCAGCGGCGCTCCCGGCCCGGATCGCGCCGACGCGCGGGCCTCCGCTGAAGCTCACGGTTCGGCGCCTCACGATGTGGGGACCTTCTCCCAGCTTTTCATCGACGACTTCCTCGTCGCCTCCTCCACCGGTCTCTCCGCCCGCCAGCATCAAGCCCGGAAGCATCCCGCCAATCCGCTTCTGGTCGCGGACCAACCGTGGGAGCACCGCTGGGTCCAGATCTACGGCGACGTCCGGTACGATGCGTCCGAGGGGCTCTTCCGGATGTGGTACATCACCGACACCGGCGATCTGTTCCCCGAGCGCTCCAATACGTGCCTGGCCACCAGCCGCGACGGCATCCGTTGGGAGAAACCCCTGATCGGCACCGTGCCTAGCCGCACCGGCATCCGCACCAACGTGGTGATGAGGAGCGTCGAACTCGCGTCGGTGATCCATGATCCCTCTGACCCGGATCCGAGCCGGCGCTACAAGGCGATCTGCTGGATCGATAGCGGACCCGACCGCGGAGCCCTCACCCTGGTGTCGCCGGATGGACTGACGTGGCGGCGGTACTCGCCGGGGCGCATCTTCGAGTGCAGCGACGTCGTGACGGGTTTCCGCGATCCGCGCAGCGGGCGTTACGTCGCGTTGCTCAAGGTCTTCGCCAACATCGGGGGCGCGCGCCGCCGCGTGTTTGATGTGTCGACGTCCACGGACTTCCTGAACTGGTCGCAGCCGGAGCCGGCGCTGCGGTCCGACGCCCGTGACGACGCTGGATCAGCGGCGCGCATCGAACGTATCCGGAGCCTGCTGACCGACGCGCCGGACGATCCGGCCGCGCTGCGCACGGAATTCTACGGCAGCGGTTTCTACGCGGCGGAGAGTTGCATCGTCGGCTTTCCGTGGATCTTCACGATCAACCGCGAGACCGGCCCGCACTCGCGTTCGAACGTCGGCGGCATCGACCTGCAACTTGCCGTCTCGCGTGACTTCAAGCATTGGGAGCGCCCGTTCCGCACCTCCTGCCTCCCGCAGGAACCCGGTGCCTGGGATGAGGGAATGGTGGTCACGCAGTCGCAGGCGGTCCGCTTCGGCGACGAGATCCGGCTCTACTACGCGGGAATGAACCACGCGCACGGCATGTCCAAGCAGGGCGGCGGCATCGGGCTCGCCTCGTGGAAGCTGGATCGCTTCGTGTCCCGCGATGCCGCGGACGAAGCCGGCACGCTGACGACGATTCCGCTGGTGTTTGGCGGCGACCGCCTTGAGGTCAACGCCGACGTGGGCGCGGCCGGGGTGCTCACCGTCGAACCGCTCGACCTCGATGGCCGACCGATCCCCGGCTTCGGCCCATCGGAACCGGTGCGCGGCGACTCGCTGCGCCACTCCGTTTCATGGCGTGGCGGGCGGATCACCGCGCTGCGAGGGCGCCCCCTTCGCCTGCGCTTTCGCCTCCAGCGGGCGAGCCTGTTCGCCTTCGCATTCCGCGCCGCCGCTTGACGGGAGGAGCACCGCCGGACGCCTCCTTGGAGGGTCAGGCGGCCCCGGCCGCCGCCAAGCCCCGTCAGTGCAGCTCGAGGATCACCTCGATCTCCACGGCGATATTGCCGGGGAGGGAGCCCATGCCGACCGCGCTGCGCGCGCCCACTCCGTGGTCCGGGCCGAAGACCTCGGCGAGCAATTCACTTTCAGGATGCGGTAGCGGAAGCGCTGTTTTCTTATGGGTCTGGAAACGGTCGAATCTTGGTGAATCCAGTCGCCACGAAGTTGGAGTTACAGCCGCAATAACGCATTCCCACGTCCGTGCCCCTAGCTCAAGTTATCAACCGACGCTCGAATTGATTGGTCAATATTTCGCCTGTGAAGCGAGGCAGTCATCACGATAAGGTCCGGGGAATCTGAGAAGAGTGATGATGCAGGACCGGCTTGGGCCGGGCGGTATCGACCAGGAAACTGAACCGAGCCTCAAACACGAGAGGTTCGCCGTCGATCTCAACGTGAAAGCGATAGATCCCGCTGGCAATCTCGACGCGGCCGAAGACAGGTTGAACCCTGAGCGTCTTCTCGTGCAAAGAGACCGACAGCCCCGGACGCGCTGCCAATTGTTCAAAATAACTACGGCGCGCTTCCTCCGTGCGGATGGTGTTGGGCGAAAACGTCGGCAGCAGGACGGCATCATCCGCATATAGCGAGAGCACATCGGCGATTTGACGGGAGTTGACGGCGCTCATCCAAGCATGGACGAGATCACGGGCATCGAGGATGGGCATGGAGGGAATTTGAATGGGCTGATGGAGCGGCAAGGTCACGAAGGCGGCTGCGTCCGGTTGAGGCAGTTTGCCGCGAATACTTTGATCTGGCCGCGCAAGCCGGCGATACCGTTACTGCGATTGGGCGAGATCATCCGGCTGAGACCGATTTCCTGGATGAACGTAGGCTCGGTGGTCAGGACGTCCGCGGGGTGCTCGCCGCTATAGAATTCGCAGACCAATGCCGCCAAGCCTTTGGATATCCGGGCCTCTGCATCCATGTGGAAATAGCAAAGCCCCTCCCGCCACTCAGGCATGAGCCACAGTCGGGAGACGCAGCCCGGAACCAATCGTTCGTCAGTCCGGCAGGACGCATCGAGCTTAGGAAACCGGCGTCCTGCGTCGATGATCGCCCGAAAGCGCTCATCGGCATCCGGCCATCGTCCGAGGTCCGCGACGATGCGAAGATGTTTCTCGACAAGACTCAAGGAGCCAGGCCCTCCCGGTTGGTGGATAACCCGGAAGCGATGGGCGCGGGATCGAGGCAGGCTTCGAGCGCGGTTCGCAACGCCGCCTCATCCATATCCCGACCGATGAAGACAATTTCCTGCCGGCGATCTCCATAGGGCTCGCGCCAAAGTGCGAGTATCCCCGCGGGAATTTCCTTCATCGTCAGGATGCCTTGATCGCGCAATGCCACCGCCCACGTGCCGGAAGGCTCTACGCTGACCACGCCGCCTGCCAACGAAACGAACCCGATGTCGTCGGGTCGCCCGCGCGTCCAAAAGAATCCCTTGGCTCTCACCACTCCGGGCAGTCCGGCCGCGAGCAGGCGCTGAAAATACTCTTCGCGCAGTGCTCGCCGCTCCGAAAAAAGAAAGGTCTTGAGGCCGTATTTATCGGCGGAGTTTTCCTCGGGAACGGCGCAGGTTGGTCCGCGGCGCGTCTCCGACACAGCGGCGTGGAGCCCGGGGATTGCCTGACCGCGCGCTTGGTTGAGCACGCGCACCCAGGTCGCCGGTTGATCGTCCCGTGCCTCATAACGGCTGGCGCCCGGCCAAATACCCTCCGGAAGCCGGCTCCGGGTGCTGGCATGGATCTCAGCCCGCGTGTTAACGCCGCGCACCATCGCTGCAGCCTCCTCGTTCTCGGCTCCGGTGATCAGGTCAGATTTGTTCAGCGCAATAATGTCAGCGCCCTCGATTTGCTGGAGCATCAGTTCGGCAAGGGGCTTCGGCCGCTCGTCGGAATTGACGAAACGTCGTTTGAGCGGGAGGTCCGCGTGCTGACCGCAAAGCCGCAACAACTCAGGCGTGTCCACGATTGCGAGCACGGCGTGCAGCCGGGCAAAATCGCTCAAGCGGCGGCCGAACGGGTTGCGTTCGCTGAACAGCCGCACGAGGGACTGCGGTTCGGCCACGCCGGAGCACTCAATCAGGATATGGTCATGCTCCCGCCGGGCGGCTAGTTCGGCCACCGTCTCGGCCAGTTCGTCGCGCACGCTGCAACAAATGCAGCCATTTCCGAGTTCGATCGTGGTGGGACGCTGGCCATCCCTGTTCTCTATTTTTCGGATCAAGGCAGCGTCGATGTTGACGGCACCAACGTCGTTGACCACGACGGCCAGACGCAGGCCCGCCGGTTCGCTCAGCACTTGGCTCAACCAAGTCGTCTTCCCCGCGCCAAGAAATCCAGTCACAATCGTAACGGACGGCTGGCTCGGACTCTGACCCGCAACGAATGAGTGGATGGGATCGTTCACGGTGAGCAACACTCGCAGGGCGGCGGTGCAGGAAACAGCTCTCCGCTGATCCGGGCATACGGATGCAGGCTGCCGCGATCAGACCACGCCACCGGATGCGCCTCCGTCAGTAAGAATTTCTCAGGGTGCAGGGCACGCAGCTCGCGCGGTTCCTTGATTGCGCATTCGCAGATGTCGATGAACCCATCGAGTTCGTAGCAAACGATGCGGGCTTCCAATTCCGCGATAGCCGCCACCTGCTTTAGCTTCCACGGCTGTCCGTGAAAGGCACGCAGGGCTTCGGTCGGAGTGAGCTTAACATCACGAAAAGTCCGAAAGTTACGAAGCACCCGAGCCATATCGTCGGTCAGGGCCGAAAGTTCTCCGGCTCCGGGAACTCGGACGAGTCCGAAGTCGGCGTAGAATCCCGTGGCCGTCTCGCCGCTTTCCCCCAAGGCCACCCCCGGCCAGCGCCTCACTGCGGCGACCACCAACACATGCGAAAGGAGATGCTTGGCTTTATGGGCAGTGATGACGGCGTCGGTCACGCACTCACCTTAGCAAAGTCGTCAAGACCCTGCGGTCGCGAATTGCACCTGCCTGAAGCGATCTATTTTTGACCGTGTAGACGGACCACGGTGGTCCGCAGGGCTTTTGCCAGTTCGACGACCTCTTTTCTGTGGAAGCTCCACCAACGGCACTCGACTTGGAGGCGGTGCGCAGCGGCACGATCACCATAGTCCGTCTTAGCGATCTTCATTGTCTCGCGGGCGACGGCATCTGGCATCCCATTGAATCAGGGGCTTTGACGAGTCCGACGGTGGATGGGAGGCCGTTTGGTCCATTTCACATGCCACGTTCGATGCTACAGTGACCCGCCTATCGGCAGGCGCCGACCACAGGTATCGCCCAATGCTGTCCCACTTAACGGCTGAATTGATCGCGTAAGTACCTGTCCGGGAGACAAAAGCGGCGTCTTCGAGCTGCTCACGATTTGAAGCCGACGGGCGTGTCGGGTGCAAACTGGCCGGGTGAACACCGGCCAAGCTGTCTTCGCCCAGATCATGGCGCGCATCCCACATTGGGAGTTCCAGCGCGCCTACCAAGCCAGCGGAGCTATCACGCCTCGCGCCGATGCGCTTTCGCCATGGGACCACTTCCTCGCGCTTTGCTTTGCACAGATGACCTTCCGACAAAGTCTGCGCGACATCGAGGCAGGCCTGCGCGCCCAGCGCGGCCTGAGTTATCACCTCGGATTTCGCGGCACGATTACTCGCAGTGCCCTCGCGCGCGCCAACGAACAACGTGACTGGCGACCGTGGGCAGTCCTCGCGCGCAAACTGATGCCCAAGGTCCGAGCGCTCTATCAATCCGAGCCTTCGGCCTTGGATCTGGACGTGCCGGTGATTGCAGTTGATTCCAGCCTCATATCCACGTCGGGGATTGCCAATGTCCACGCGCAAACTTCAGCTCCTTTCTGCACCGTTGACCTCCTGCCCTTGTCCACCTGACCTTCGCGTCATGCGTGCGAAGCGTTCTCTCCGTCGCGCCGCGGATCTACTGTCGGTTGCAGGTGTGCCTGTCGCCGAGGCTACCAAGGTGGTCGCGCGCGAGTCCACCAGCCCTGTCACGCAAGCCATCAAGCTTAGGGGCGACGACGAGGAGCCATTCAAGAATCTGATCACATCGTCCGCGTCTGCCGCGCGCGAATGGCGGAAGACCATGGCGCGCATCATCGCCCACCTGGAAAGTGACGACTCGGGGCGTCCCGTTTTCCGCGGTTGGTATTTTGGCAGCTCGGCGCAGCGCGCCGAATTCATGCGCCCCATCTTGAAGCAGGGCTTCTTCGTCAATCCGCGCATTGGCATGAGCGCCAGTCGATCCCGCCGCGTGTCCACCAGTGCGGCGTTTCTCAACCGCCATGGCGTGATCTGGGAGATTCGCGCACCGCGCACGGCTCGTGATCTCGCCCCGATCTTCGATGCCATCGGTGCGAAATACCCAGAACAACGCGAAGTCATTTTTCCACGGCACAGCCGGTTTGTCCTGATGGAGACCCAACGAAAGCTGACCCTGCTTCGCGGTGGACAAAAATTACGCGTGCCCTACCTTGTTTTCGAGTAAGCCTGAAATGCCGACCGACCTCCAGAAACTTGCGCGGGCCGTAGCCCAAATCAAGAAGAGCGCTCCCGCGCATGGAAAGCGCTACAGCACCGTCGTGGAGAACCCGTTCGAGTCCGGCTATTGGCCGCCGACAAAGCCGACCAAGCGTGATTTCGCCGTGACGCTTCGCCTGCGGAAGAAGCACGCCGCTGCGGTTGCTGCGTCGCGTTAAGTCGGTCGGCAGGTTCCGGCCAGCGCTAATTCGCCTCGATGTCGTGCGGCCTTGGCGCCGGCGGTTCGAGCGCCCTGACCGGCTTCAACTTTTCGAGCCACCCCGAGTCTTAGTCCGGGATGTAGTTATGGGTTGATCTATCGGTTGTCGTTGAAGCTGTCCCGACGGAGGGAGGCCGGAGGCCGACCGGAGTCGGGGCAGCAGTAAGTTGGGCGTAGTTCACAGG
>Ga0169931_10001350_pt1 | contig 40543 bp, 30 predicted proteins | sample Kivu_15m_20L_FD_129675 | JGI IMG/M metagenome (GOLD analysis project Ga0169931, IMG submission 129675) | Freshwater microbial communities from Lake Kivu, Western Province, Rwanda to study Microbial Dark Matter (Phase II) - Kivu_15m_20L... | ecosystem: Environmental > Aquatic > Freshwater > Lake... | reverse complement strand
TCCTATAGCGTGACAGCAGTTTACAACCCGAAGGCCTTCATCCTGCACGCGGTGTCGCTCCGTCAGGCTTTCGCCCATTGCGGAAGATCCTCGACTGCAGCCTCCCGTAGGAGTCTGGGCAGTTCTCAGTCCCAGTGTGGCCGGTCATCCTCTCAGATCGGCTACCCGTCATCGCCTTGGTGGGCCACTACCCCGCCAACTAGCTGATAGGCCGCAATCCCGTCCCCGAACAGCAGCTTTCGCCACCATTTACCTGCAAGAAGATGCCTCCTCGCAGGGTCATCCAGCATTAGCCACCGTTTCCAGTGGTTATTCCGATCTCGGGGGTTGGTTGATTACGTGTTACTCACCCTTTCGCCGCTTTACTCATCCTTGCGGACTTTCGCGCGCGACTTGCATGCCTAATCCACACCGCTAACGTTCGCTCTGAGCCAGGATCAAACCCTTCACTTGAAGTTTTTGAATTGGCTTGTTTGGAATCAGGAGCCTGAAGCGCCAGGCACGTGGCCGGCGCCGTCAAGGCTCATGCTCGCACGAGTTTCAAGGGTCACCCTTGTTTTCAAAGAGCCGTCGGGTGCCCCGGAGGGACCCGCCGTCGGCGGCCCGAAGACCACCGTTTCCACCCCGTCGAGCGCGTTCGCGTTCGTCGAAGTGGGAGGGAGAGGATAGGCGCGGAAAGCCGCTTGTCAACGCTCCGGCGTTTTTTCGCTCACCTGCCGTCCTGCGCTGTCGTAAGTGGCTGTCGGAAATAGGTTTACGGCGGTAGTTTTTCGGGGCTTGCGGCCCGTTCGCTGCGCCGAGCCCGCCTTTTCGGTTGCCGGCGGGGCGTGACATGGGGGTTCCGGGCTTCTCGAGGCACTCTGGGGCGTGCGAGGGCGGCCGGGGGTCGTTGCCTGCGGTCGGTGCAGAGGGTCTTGCCGCCCGCCGCTGGAAGCGCCCGTTTCCCGGGAGTTTTCGCGGTTTTCGGCCGAGGCCGAGCGCGGCGCTCCCCCGCTGGGCCCCCCTCTGAGGATGGCTGCTGCGGGCTCCTGGGGGCCGCTCGTCGCTCGCGGTCCCGCTGCTTCGCATGTCGCGGGGATGGCTGGTGCGGGCTCGCGCTAGGCCTCTCCGCGAGTGGCTGAGGCCGCGGGCGAGGCTGGCCCCGCTGCGCGCAAGCCTTGGCTGGGGTGCTGCTGGAGGCTGCGGCGCGATCCGTTGCCCGCGGGGGTTCGCGCAGGAGCCTCTGCAGCCTCCGCGAGCGAGGACCCTCGGCACGCCGCGAGCTGCCTGGAGAAATGCCACGAATCACACGGGTTTTCGCGCATTTCGGCTCACCGCCGCGCGCCCCACTTCAACGCAGAAGGGGCCTCGCGGCCCCCTCTGCTGCGCGGGCACCGGGCCCGCCAAGGCTAAACCTGCGGCAACGCTCAGGGCTCGACGCGGACCTCGGCGCCGACCGGCAGGATCTCGAACAGCTGCTCGACGTCCTCGTTGCGCATGCGGATGCAGCCGTCGCTGATGCGCTGGCCGACGCTGGTGGGGTCGTTGGTGCCGTGGAACCCGAGCGAAGTGCCGCGCCCCTCGAGGTTCCAAGCGAGCCAGCGCGTGCCGAGCGGATTCTGCGGGTCACCGAAGGGCACGGGCTCGCGCCCGGCCGGGCTCCACATGGGGTTTTCCTGCTTGTTTCCGATGGTGTACGTGCCCGGCCGGGTCGCGTTGCCCTCGCGGCCCACCCCCACTTCCCAGGCGGCCGCAACCTCGTCGCCAAAGCAGTAGAAGGTCCACATCGCGCTCAGGTCCACGCGCACCGAGGGCGTCTGCGTGGGAACGCGCAGGAGCGCTCCCGGGCGAATCGCCGTCGAGCTCGCGAGGCGGTTGGCGCGCACGATCTCGCCGGTGCACAGGAGCAGGCCCGGGCGGCCCTCGAGGGTGCGCTTGCGGATGGCGATCAGGCTGTCCCCCAACTGCACGCTCACGTCCGCGGCCGGCCAGCCCCCCTTGGGGTTCCAGCGGTGCTCGGCCTGCGCCGCCGTGAGCAGCGCCGTCCAGCGGGCCAGCGCAGCGCGGTCGTCGCGCCCGGCCGCCACGTGGGCCAGCATCAGCCGCGAAAGGGTGGCTGCCGCCTCCCCGTAGGCCTGCGCCGCGAGCTGCTCGCTGGCGCGCTGTTCGAGTGCGGCCTCGTCCGCCGGGCTCGCCGTGGGAGCGGTCCCGCTGGGAGCGCCCGCTGCGGATGCGGCCGCAGCGCCCTCGGAGGCGCGCTCCGCGCTCGCCCCGCCGGTGGGTGCGCCCGAGCCGGCCTCAGGCGCCTCGCCCTCGGTGCCGGCAGCCGCATCGAAGCGCAGGAACCCGCCGCCCTCGCCGTCACCCTCCCCCGCCGCGGCCTCGGAGCCGCAGGAACCGAGCAGCAAGAGCGAAGCGAGAGCCACGGAAGCGCTGAGCGCGGGGCGGTGGGACATGGGGCGAGGGCCGCGCGCGACGCGGCATAAGAGCGGGGGCCAAAGTACCGGCGGACCTCCCGCGCCCCTCGCGCGGGTGCTCCCCCGGCAGGAGGAGGATCGGGGAGCCCCGGCGATGCCGTGCCGGCTCTAGTACCCGGAACCTTGCGCAGGTTCAGGGGGGTCCCACATGCCCGGACAATGCCGGGCGATCGCGTTGGGACCCGTTGGATGCGAGTTCGGTCCGGGGGTGTGTCCGGGTCACGAGCTCGCCAGGGTTATCCCCAAGACCTTTCTAGCACCGCTGGCCGAGACCAGCAACGGCGTTCAGGCCCGCACGATGCGGGCGCGCAGGTTCTGACCGTGGCCGAGATCCCAGCTCGCGCTCTCGGGGAGCGAGCCGGGGGCAAGGTGCAGCACGCGCTGCGCGAGCGTCTCGCCCGCGAGGAAGCTCTCGTGGGCGCGCAGGGCGGCTGCGAGCTCCGCCCCCTCGGGAGCGAGCTCGAGCACGATGCGGTCCTCGACGGCGAGGCCCGTCTCCTTGCGCAGCGTGTTGACCCGGTTCACCGCCTCGCGCGCGAGCCCCTCGGCGACGAGCGCCGCGTCGAGCTCGAGGTCGAGCCAGGCCACGAAACGCCCGTCGGTCTCCACGTCGAAGGTGGCCGTGCTCTGCACCGACACGAGCACGTCCTCGGGCGTCACCTCGACGCTCTCGCCGTCGAGATCGAGCGCGACGCTCGTCCCGCCGCGCAGCGCGGCGAGGCTCGGCGCGTCGAGGGCCTCGATCCTCGCGGCAGCGGCCTTCATGCGTCCGCCGAGGCGCTTGCCGAGCGTGCGGAAGTTGGCCTTCGCCGAGAGCCTGCACAGCTGGCCGTCGTCGGCACCGAGCGACCCCCAGCCCTTGACGTTGAGCTCGTCGAGCACGAGCTCGCTGGCGAACCGCGAGCGCAGGAGCTCGAGCGCCGCCGCGTCGCTGGAGCGCACGTGCAGCGCGCGCAGCGGCTGGCGCACCTTCTGGCCCGCCTTCTCGCGCAGGGCGCGCCCCATCACGACGAGGCGCTGCACCACCTCCATGCCCTGCTCGAGCGCGGGCGCTGCGAGGCGCTCGTCCGCGTGCGGTGCGAGCTGCGCGTGCACCGAGCCGCGAGCGGGCTCGAGCCGGCGCCAGAGCATCTCGGCCGTGAACGGAGCGAGCGGCGCCATCAGCAGCGCGACGGAGCGCAGCGCCTCGTGCAGCGTCGCGAAGGCCGCGAGCTTGTCCGCCCCGGTCTCGCCCTTCCAAAAACGCCGGCGATTGCGGCGGATGTACCAATTGGAGAGCTCGTCGACGACGAAGGTCTCGAGCGCGCGCGCGCCGCCGGCGAGGTCGAAGTCGGTGAAGCGCCGGCGCACGTCCGCGACGAGCGACTGCGTGCGCGACACGAGCCAGCGGTCGATCTCCGGTCGCGCGGACGGCGCGGGAATGCGTGCGTCGGCAGGGTCGAAGCGATCGATGCGGGCGTACTCTTGGAAGAAGCGGTACGAGTTCGCGAGCGTGCCGAAGAAGCCGCGCTGCACCTCGGCCAGCGCGTCGGGGTCGAAGCGCTTGGGCAGCCACGGCGCGGCGCTCGCGACGAGGTACCAACGCACCGCGTCGACGCCGTGCTTCGAGATGGCGTCCCACGGGTTCACGATGTTCCCGAGGCGCTTCGACATCTTGACGCCGTCCTTGTCGAGGACGAGGCCGTTGACGAGGCAGGTGCGGTACGCGGGCGTGTCGCCGAGCTCGGGGAACTCCTGCGTCATGAACGCGCCGATCGCGTGCAGCGTGTAGAACCAGCCGCGCGTCTGGTCGAGTCCCTCGCAAATGAAGCTCGCGGGGAACTGGTCGCGCAGCTTGCGCTCGCTGCCCGGAACGTGCGGCCAGCCGTGCTGCGCGTAGGGCATCGCGCCGGAGTCGAACCAGCAGTCGAGCACGGCGTTCGTGCGCCTCATGGTGCCGCCGCAGCGCTCGCAGGCAAGCGTCACCGCATCGACGGTCGGCTTGTGTAGATCGAAGCCCTCGGGGAGCTGGCCCGCGCGCTTGCGCAGCTCCTCGCGACCGCCGACGGAGACCTCGTGATCGCAGCCCGAGCACACCCAGAACGGCAGCGGTGTGCCCCAGTAACGATCGCGCGAGATGTTCCAGTCGATGTTGTTCTCGAGCCACTCGCCGAAGCGCGCGCTGCCGACCTCGCCGGGGATCCAGCGGATGCGGCGGTTGTGCTCGATCATGCGCTGCTTGAGAGCGGTGGTGCGCAGGAACCAGGCCGGCGCGGCGAAGTAGAACAGCGCGGTGTTGCAGCGCCAGCAGTGCGGATAGCTGTGCGTCTCCTCCGCATCGCGGTACATGAGCCCGCGGTTCTTGAGGTCCTTCACGAGCGCCTTGTCGGCGTCCTTGAAGAACGTGCCCTTCGCCGCAGGACCGAACTTCGCGGTCTCGGGAGCACCGGCGATGTCGCACACGAGGCGCCCCTCGGCGCCGACCGCCTGCTTCACCACGAGCCGGTTCTTGCGCGCGACTTCCCAGTCGTCCGCGCCGTAGCTCGGGGCTTGGTGCACGATGCCGGTGCCGTCCTCGACCGTGACGTACTCCGCCGTGTAGACGCGATAGGACGCCGCGCGCTCGGGTGTCCACGCGCCGGGATCGACCTCGGGCACCTCGACGTCGAACACCGGAACGTACTGCGTGCCCGCGAGCTCGCGGCCGAGCTTGCGTCCGAGCTCCGTGAACTCGCCGAGCACCGCCTTCGCGCGCTCCGCGACGACCCACAGGATCTCGTGGCCCGCCGAGCCCTTCTCCGCGCCCTTCGGCACCGGCAGCGCCACGCGCGCGCGCACGTACTCGCGCTCGGGGTGCACGGCGAGCGCGATGTTCGAGGGCAGCGTCCACGGCGTCGTGGTCCACGCCAGCAGGCTCTCGCGCTCCGCACCCTGCTCGCCCGCGAGGACGAAGCGCACGTACACGCTCGGATCGGGGATGTCCTTGTACACGCCCGGCTGGCCGAGCTCGTGCGACGAGAGGCCCGTCCCGCAACGGCCGCAGAACGGCAGCACTTTCTTGCCGCGGTACACCAGCCCGCGCGCGTGCATCCGCGCGAGGATGTGCCAGATCGAGTCGACGAAGGTCTCGTCGTAGGTGACGTAGGGCTGGCTGTAGTCGAGCCAGTAGCCGATGCGCTCGCTCAGGCGCTCCCAGTCCTGCTTGTACGTCCAGACCGATTCGCGGCACTGGGCGTTGAATGCGCCGACGCCGTACTGCTCGATCTGCGGCTTGCCGCTGATGGCGAGCCGCTTCTCGACCTCGAGCTCGACCGGCAGTCCGTGCGTGTCCCAGCCGGCCTTGCGCTCGACGCGGCGGCCGAGCATCGACTGCCAGCGACACACACTGTCCTTCAGCGTGCGAGCGAGCACGTGGTGGATGCCCGGCTTGCCGTTGGCGGTCGGCGGGCCTTCCCAGAACACGAACGGCTCGCCCTGTGCGCGCGCGGCCTGCACCGCGGCGAAGGTGCCCTCGCTGCGCCACAGCCCGAGCACGGTCTCCTCGGCGGCCGAGGGCGCGCTGGAGTAGTCGCTCGGGAGAGGCGCGAAACGGGCGTTCGAGACGTCGTGGGGCTCGCTCATGGGAGCGAGCGTTCTACCAAGCCTGAGCCCGGATTTCCGCCGCGATGCGCTCGGCGAGCTCGAGCGCCCGGTAGCCGTCCTCGCCGCTCACCTCGGGCGCGACGCCGCTGCGCACGGACGCGAGGAAGCTGTCGAGCTCGGCCTGCAGCGGGCGGTCGTGGCCGCTGAGGTCGAGCTCCAGCAGCTCGAGCATCCCGCTCGAGACCAAGTCCGTGCGGGCGGCGATTTCCTCCGGAGTGAGGTTCGAGAGCGCGCTGCGCCCTTCGACCCAGCGCGGCCCCTTCTTCACGACGAGCCCGTAGTTCTTGTGCAGGTCGAGGCTGACGTAGGCGGAGGAGGAGAAGAGCCGCAGGCGGCGCACCGGCTGCAGCGACGCGCGGCTCGCGGTGATGTTGGCGCGCGCGCCATTCTCGAACACGAGGCGCACGCTGGCCATGTCCTCGTGGTCGGTCAGGATCGCTCCGCCGGCGCTGTCGACGCTCGCCACCGGCGAGCCGACGAGGAAGCGCACGAGGTCGAGGTCGTGGATCATCAGGTCGTGTACGACGCCGATGTCCGTCGAGCGGAAGCTGAACGGTGCGAGACGCTGGCACTCGATGAAGCGCGGCACGATGCCGAGCTCACGCACCTTGCGCAGGCCGGGCTGGAAGCGCTCGACGTGGCCGACGGAGAGCAGCGCGCGGCCGCGCGCCGCAGCGCCGAGGATCGCGCGGGCCGAGTCGAGGTCGTGCGCGAGCGGCTTCTCGACGAGGCAGGCCACGCCGCTCTCGAGCAGCGGAACCGCCACCTCCGCGTGCGCCACGGTCGGCACCGCGATCACGACGGCGCGCGTGCCAGCGGGCAGCGCGGCGAGCACGTCCGCGGGAGTGCGACCGGCGAGCGTCCGCGGAGCGACGCCCAGCTCGGCGCCGATCTTCTGCGCGCGCTCGGCGCTGGCGTCGATGACGGCTGCAAGCTCGACATCCGGGCGCTGGGCGAGAATGCGCGCGTGGAACGTTCCGAGGTGACCGACGCCGAGGACGGCGACGCGCAGGCGCTCAGTGGCCTGCATGGGCACCGCCGAGAATGCGCTCGCGACCGAGCTGAGTGAACTGCTCGCGCAGGCTCTCGCGATACCGGCCCTTGAGGCCGCGCGCCTGCTCCTCGAGCGCCGAGCAGAGCTCGAGCACCTCGGGCGAGCTGCCCGCGGCCGCACGCAGCGCCTCGACGCTCTGGCGCTGGGGCTGCCCAGAGCGATAGATCAGCCGAAATGCGGCCTGAATCGCCTCGATTTGCTGCTCGTTGAAGCCCGCGCGCGCGAGCCCCACGACGTTGACCTGCCGCACGCGCGCTTGGTGGCCTTCGAGCAGCATGAACGGCGGCACGTCCTGCGGAACGCGCGTCATGCCGCCGATGTAGGCGTAGCGTCCGATCGAAACGAACTGGTTTGCCGCCGCGGCGCCGCCGATGTTGGCGCCGTCGCCGACGCGCACGTGGCCCGCGAGCAGCACGCCGTTGGCGAGGATCACGCGGTCCCCCACCTCGCAGTCGTGCGCGACGTGGCAGCAGGCCATGAGCAGACAGCCCGAGCCGATGCGCGTCAGTCCGCCGCCTTTCACTGTGCCGCAGTTGATCGTGACGAACTCGCGCACGGTGTTGCCGTCGCCGATCTCAAGCCACGTTGGCTCGCCCTTGTGCGAGAGATCCTGCGGCGGACCGCCGAGGTTGGCCTGTCCGACGATCAGGTTGTCCGCGCCGAGCCGCGTCACGCCGTCGATCACGACGTGCGGGCCGATGCGCGTGCGGTCGCCGATGCGCGCGCCGGGGCCGATGATCGAGTACGGGCCGATGACGACGTCGAGGCCGAGCTCCGCCTCGGAGCTCACCACGGCGGTCGGGTGGATCTGCGTGGCCATGCTCAGCCCTCCAGCATCGTGAACATCAGGTTCGCCTCGCACACCACGCGTCCGGCCACGCTGCCGGTGCCCTTGACCTGCCCCATCTCGCCCTTCATGCGCAGGGTCTCGACCTCGATGCGCAGCTGGTCGCCGGGCACCACTGCACCGCGCAGCTTGACCTTGTCGATCGACCACAGCACCGCGAGCTTGCCCGTGAATTCGAGCTTGCGCAGCAGCAGCACGCCCGCGAGCTGCGCCATGGCCTCGAGCTGCAGCACGCCGGGCATCACCGGATGGTCGGGGAAGTGGCCTTGGAAGAACGGCTCGTTGATCGAGACGTTCTTGATGCCGACCGCGCGCTGGTAGCCGTCGATCTCGATCACGCGATCGATCATCAGGAACGGGTAGCGGTGCGGCAGAAGCTTCATGACCTCGCGGACATCGAGGCCGCTCTCGCGCTGAATCAGCCCGCCGGTCTCCTTCTCCTGCATCAAGTCGACGAGCCGCCGCACGAGCTCCGCGTTGGTGGCGTGGCCCGAGCGCGTGGCGATGACGTGGGCCTGCAGGTCCGCGCCGAGCAGCGCGAGGTCCCCGATCAGGTCGAGCATCTTGTGGCGCACGGGCTCGGCCACCATGCGCATCTGCGTCTGCGGATCGCCGAGCACGACCGTGTTCTCGCGCGTCGCCCCCTTGCCGAAGCCGGCGGCCTTCAGCTTCTCGACGTCCGAGGCGAGGCAGAACGTGCGCGCCGAGGCGATGTCCTTGGCGAAGCTCTCGGGCGTGACATCGAACTGCAGCGAGCCGCCCTGCACGCCCGGATCGTCGAACGACGCGATGTACTGCAGCGTGAGTCCGGGCTGGTCCGACGGCAGCGCGACGAGCGTGGCCGACTTCTCGCGCACGTAGATCGGCTCGTCGAGGCGGAACGTGCGCGCCTCGGCGCGCTGCTCGACCGTGCCGACCTGCTGGAAGAGCTCGAGGAACGGCCGCGCGCTGCCGTCCATGCCCGGCATTTCCGCGCCGTCCATCTCGATGCGCAGGTTGTCGATGCCGAGGCCCGAGCAGGCCGCGAGCAGGTGCTCGACCGTCTCGACTTCCGCGTTGCCGCGCTTCAAGCGCGTGCGCAGGTCGGCCTGCACGCGGTACTGCACCAGCGCCGGAATCGGCTGCGCATCCGGCACGTCCGTGCGCACGAACTCGATGCCGTTGCCTTGGGGAGCGGGCAAGACGCGCGCGCGCACGGTCTGGCCCGAGTGGAGCCCGACGCCCGAGAACTCGACGGGGGCGCGCAGCGTGCGTTGCAGGCGACTCATGCTTCTCCTCGCTTCTCGAGCTCGCGCTCGAGCTTCTTCAGCCGATCGTGCATCTCCCCGAGCTTGCGCTCGAGCGCCAGCGTGCGCATGAGCTCGCCCTTCGGCCGCGCCCACCAGCCCATGTAGTCGGCGCCCGCGGGAACGTCCTCGAAGACCGAGCTCGCCGGCCCGATGCGCGCGCCATCGCCGATCTTGAGGTGCGTCGAGATGCCGGCCTGCCCGGCGAGGATCGCCCCGCGACCGATCGAGGTCGATCCGGCGACTCCGACCTGCGCGATCAGCAGCGCGCCCTCCCCCACTTGCACGTTGTGGCCGACGTGCACGAGGTTGTCGAGCTTCGCGCCGCGCCCGATGCGCGTCGCGCTGAAGCGGCCGCGGTCGATGGCGCAGTTGGCGCCGATCTCCACGTCATCCTCGATCACGACCGTGCCGGCGTGCGGCACCTTGTTCCAGCCTTCGATGCCACGCGGCCCGACGAGCGGATCGAAGCCGAAGCCGTCGGAGCCGATCACGGCGCCCGCGTGCACGAGGCAGCGCGCACCGATCGAGATCCCGTCGTAGGCGACGACGCCGGAGCGCAGCTCGGTATCCGCTCCGACGCGCACGTTGCGCGAGAGCACGACGTTGGGGTGCAGCGCCGCGCGCGCGCCGATCACGCAGCCCGGACCGATCACGCAGCCCGCGCCGATCGAAACGTCGGGCCCGAGCTCCACTCCGGCCGCGATCTGGGCTGCGGGGTGAATGCCCGGCGCCGGCCGCAGCGGCAGACGATCGAAGACGGAGAGCAGCAGCTCGAAGGCGCGGTTGGCGTCGTCGCAGCGCAGGAGCGAGAGCCCCTCGCGCGGAACAGCGAGCGTGCGCGGCACGACCAGCGCGCGCGCGCGCGTGGCAGCGAGCTCGCGCGCGTAGCGCGCATGGCCGAAGAAGCTGATCTCGTCGGGGCCAGCTTCCGCCAGCGCCGCCGGGCCGCTGACGCGGAGCTCCGGGTCGCCTTCCAGCGACGCGCCGCACAGGGCGGCCAGTTCTCTCAAGCTACGGTGGGACATCGTCGATCCGGGCCCCAAGCGGGACCCCTCAGGCGTTCTACGGTGCGAAACGGCCCGCGGAAGGCTCCGCAAGGGAGCTTCCGAACTCGAAAGGGTGTACCGGCGGGGCCGCGTCCTGTCAAACGCGAGCGGCCCGGGAGGGCGCTCAGCGGGTGCCCATCGTGAACGAGAACGTCTGGCGGTTGTCGCCGTCGAAGGAGCGCATCGGGTAGCCGAAGTTCAGCGTGATCGGGATCGGGTACGTCAGACCGAGCGTGAAGCCCGCCGAGGTGCGCAGCTCGGCGAAGTCGAGGCTCCACGACTCGGGATCGAGCAAGCCGTAGTCGAAGAACAGGCCGCCGCGCAGCACTTCGAGCTTGCGGTAAGTGCCCGGCTGCGTGGTCGAGTGCAGCGGATAGAACCACTCGAAGGTGCCGAAGAGCTGCGTCTCGCCGCCCCGCGGCTCGCGCGAGAGCGGATCGACCGGGCCCACGCCGCGGAACTGGAAGCCGCGCAGCGAGTTCGTGCCGCCGAGGAAGTAGCGCTCCGAGTACGGGACGCGCGGCGTCTCGTCGTAGGGCTGCTGGGCCGCGATGTTGAACTCGACGTGCAGGACGGGCTGGGTGCCTTCCTCGGTGGTCCACGTCGGCGTGTACCAGTCGCCGCGCAGCTCGGCGGTGGTGATGTCGAACTGGCTGCCCAAGTAGCTCGAGTACAGCACCGAACCGAGCGTGAGCGAGTAGCCATCGTGCGGGATCAGCTGGTTGTCGACGCGGCGCGACGACACGTCGAGGCTGAAGCCGGAGAGCCGCGTCAGGCCGCGGTTGTTCTGATCGTAGAGCTCGAGCGGCACGCCATCGGGATCGAGATCGCTCGTCTCGACGTCTTGCAGCACGTAGCCGGCCCACGCGCGCGTGTCGAAGCCGATGCGACGCCCGAAGCGCAGCCGCAGCTGGGCGCGCTGCTCGTCGTGCGTGCGGTACAGGCGCAGGCGCTTGGAGAAGTCGACGTCGAGCATGATCGGCTCGAGGTGCCAGCCGAACAGGTCGGGCTCCATGAAGCGCAGGCGGTACTCGGAAACGAGCGTGCCGGGCGTGGCGTACATCTCGAGCAGCTGACCGGCCCCGTGCAGCGCCTCCTTGCGCCACACCTCGCCGAAGGAGCCGAACCACGAGTCGGGCGCGTCGGTCGCGTCGAAGTTGCGCATGGTGAGCGCCACCTGCGCGAACGCGCCGTTGTCGCTGCCGACGCCGCCGGCGACGTTGACGTCGATCACGCGGCCTTCCTCGATCACGTACTCGAGGTCGACCTGCCCCGGATTGTCCGCCGTCGGCACGAAGCGATACGTCGGATCGCGGTGCTGCATGCGGTTGTAGGAGTCGGAGAAGAAGTTGGTGGCCGTGATGCGGCCGAGCGAGCGCTCGATCTCCTTCAAGTCCGCGCGTTGTCCGGGGAAGATCGAGATCTCGCGGCGCACGACGCGGTCGCGCGTGTGGGTGTTTCCGTTGATCAGGATCTCGCGGATCGTCACCTCGCGCCCCTGCACGAGGCGGTACGTCACCGCCACCGTGTGGTTCTCGACGTCGAACACGAGCTCCGGCGTCTCGAAGCTCCACGACACGCCGCGCGGCAGCGTCGGGTGCGAGATGCGCGCGTCCTTGCCGTAGCGCTCGCGCAGCGCCGCTTGATCCTTCTCCTTCAGCATGCGCTCGAAGTGCTTCCCCGGTGCGAGCGTGCACAGCGCGAGGAGCTCCGCCTCCGGATACAAGAGCTGCGCGGGCACGAGCTCGTCGTTCATGCGCGCGCCCGGATCGGCCCACTCGAAGGCCTCGATCGAGACCGAAGACACCGTGTAGCGCTCGCCCTCGTCGATGCGCACGTGCACCGTCACGCGCGAGCGATCCTCGTTGAACTCGAGCCGCTCGAGCTCAACCACCGCGTCGTACCAGCCCAGATCGCGATACACGTTGCGCATCGCGAGCAGGTCGGCCTGCAGGATTTCCTCGTCGAAGACCTCGCCGAGCCAGTTGAGCAACGTCGGCCCCTCGAGCTTGGCGCCCGAGAGCGACGTGAGTCCGTCTTCGAAGATCAAGAGCAGACTGGTGTCCGGCAGCGAGCGGTTTCCGTCGACCACGACGTCGCTGACGCGCACCTTGCGCCCCTCGCGAATCTCGAAGATCACGTCGGGCACGACGCCCTCGCCCTCGCGGCTCAGCACGCTCACCTCCGCGAAGTAGAAGCCCTCGCGGCGGTAGTTCTCGAGGATGCGCTGGCGCACGCGGCCGGCCTGATGCAGGTAGAGCTCGCTCTTTTCCTCGAGCAGCGCCCACTGCCGCAGCTTGGCCTCGTCGATGGCCTCGTTCCCGACGAAGCGCGGCTCGCGATCGACGGGCAATTCCTCGACGCTGACGAACAGCTCGATGCCGCCGGGCACGTCGCGGCGCGAGACGAGCGCGCGCACCTGGAACGTCGAGCCCAGTCGCTGAATGCCCTGATCGAGCGCGGCAGGATCGAGCGGCGCGCCGACCTTTTGGCCGAGCACGCCGGCGATCTGCGCCTCCGTGTAGCGCTGCTCGCCCTCGACGACGATGCCCTGCACCACCGGCAGCTCGGGCGCGGGCGCGCCTTCCTGCGCGCGCGCGGACACGAGCGGCGCCGCGAGCGCGAGCGAGAGCGCGATGAGGGGGCGGACGATCACGGTGCGCTGCGTCGCGTCAGGCGAAGATCGGCTCCGCGGCCGAAGGCGCGGGATTGTCGAAGCGCAGCAAGTGGCCGAAGAAGCGCAGCCCGACGTCGCCCGTGGCGCCGTTTCTGTGCTTGGCGACGATGACGGTGGCGTCGTGGCGGATCGCATCGAGCTCGGCCTGCGACATCTGCTCCTCGGTCGCGTTCTTGTTCGTCTCGTAGTACCAGCGGCGATAGAGCATCATCACCACGTCGGCGTCCTGCTCGATCGAACCGGACTCGCGCAAGTCCGACAGCATCGGCCAGCCGCGCGGGTTGCGGTCCTTGCCTTCGACCGCACGCGAGAGCTGCGCCAGCGCGACCACGGGCACGCCGAGCTCGCGGGCGAGCGACTTGAGCGAGCGCGAGATCTCGCTGATCTCGAGCTGGCGGCTCTCGTTGCTCTTCTGCCCCGACGTCATGAGCTGCAGGTAGTCGAGTACGATCAAGTCGAGACCGTGCCTGGCCTTCAGGCGCCGCGCACGACCGCGCAAGGCCATGACCGACAGGCTCGGGCTATCGTCGATGAAGAGCTGCATCTGCGCCAGCTCGCCGACGGCCTCGCTCATGCGCTGGTAGTCCTCGTCGGGCAGGCGCCCCGTGCGCAGGCGCGAGTTGTCGATGCGACCGCGCGCGCAAATCATGCGCTGCATGATCTGGTGCTTGCCCATCTCGAGGCTGCAGAACAGGGCCGACGGCGGGCGCCCTTCGAGGCAGTCGGGCCGCGACATGCACACCGATTCGATCACGTTGAGCGCGAACGCCGTCTTGCCCATGGAGGGGCGCGCCGCGACGATCACGAGGTCGCCCGCGTTGAGGCCGCCGAGCAGGTCGTCGAGCTCGTGGAAGCCCGTCGGGAGTCCCGTGAGTCGATGGGACGTGCGGTTCTCGATCTGGCGCAGCGCCTCGTGCAGCACGGGCTCGACCGGCTCGGGGCCCTGGTTCTGCGCGCGGGTCGCGAGCTGGAAAATGCGCGACTCGCTGCGATCGAGCAGCGCGCTCACCGACTCGCCGTCGGGGCGCGTCTCGTAGGCGTCCGAGAGGATCTCCGTCGCGCCGCCGATCAGCCGCCGCAGCACGCTCGTCTCGGCGACGATGCGCGCGTGGTGCGAGATGTGCGCCGCGCTGGTCACCGACTGCTGCAGCTCGAGCAGCGCCTCGTTGCCGCCGATCGCGTGCAGGAGCCCGAGCGACATCAAGCTCTCGCTGATCGTGATCAGGTCGACCTTGATGTTCTTGCCGCTCATGTCGAGCAGCGTCGAGTAGATGATCTGGTGGCGCCGGACGAAGAAGTCCTCCGCCTTGAGCGTCTCGCCGACCTCCGGAATGCGGTCGGGCACGAGCATCATCGCGCCGAGAATGGCTCGCTCGGCCGCCTCGTTGTGCGGCGGTATCCGGCCGGGAAGCTTGTCCTGTTCCATCCTCGTCTCCCTTCCCGGCGCTCGCGCGCGGCGTCTGCGCCCGGGCCGCGCAGGATACTCGACCCCGAGAGGCCACGGTAGCCGCGCAGGATGTGCGCGGGGCCCGGCCCGCGCGTGGCGGACCGGGCCCCGTTGCTCGCAGGCTCGCGAGAGCGCTCGGGCGCTCTCAGGCCTCGGCGTTGACGTTGACCGTCACCTCGGCGAAGCGCTCGCCGTGGATGTGGACCTTCACCGCGTGCGCGCCGACCATCTTGATCGGGGCGTCGAGGCGCACGTCCTTCTCCGGCACGCCGTGACCGGCGGCCACGAGCAGCTCGGAGATCGCCGCAGCGCTGACCGAGCCGAACAGGTGACCCTGATCGTCGGCCTTGGCGCTGGTGGAGACGACCACGCCCGTGAGCTTGGCCACGCGCGCGTCGATCTCCTCGTCGCGCTTGCGCTCCTCGACATCGAGGCGCGCGCGCTTGCGGGCCATGAGCTTCTTGTTCTCTTCCGTGGCTTCGGTGGCGAAGCCGTTGGGGAAGAGGAAGTTGCGGGCATAGCCGGGGCGCACGCGGACGACGTCGCCGCACTTGCCGAGGTGCTGCACTTGCTCGCGCAGCAGGACTTCGATGTTCGCCATGGGAGGAGCTCCTTACTGGACGAAGGCCATGAGGCCCATGTGACGGGCGCGCTTGATCGCTGCCTTCAGCTCGCGCTGGCACTGCGTGCAGAAGCCAGAGCGCTTGCGGGACAGGATCTGCGCCTGAGGCGTGAGGAACTTCTGGAGGTACGCGACCTCCTTGTAGTCGATCTTCGGGTCGTCGCAGTGACGGCTTGCGATCGGCGGGCTGGGCTTGCGGCTCTCGGCCATGGTTCAGCTCTCCTCCGCGGCAGCGGCTTCGGGGACTTCGGCTTCGGCACCGTCGCCGCCTTCGGCTTCGGCCGGCGCATTGCGCCGCAGGTTTTCTTGAATCGGACGGTCCGCGAGATCGCCGAACACGAGGCGCTCGGCCGAGGTCGCTTCCTCGGTCGGCGGCGGCGGCACGACGTACCCGTCGGCGCCTTCCTCGGCAGCCTTCTCCAGCTCACCGGCCGGAATCGCGTCGACCTTGAGCAGCAGGTAGCGCAGCACGCGCTCGTCGAGCTCGAAGTCGCGGCGGATGCCGTTCAGGCCCGTGCCCGCGATCTCGAAGTAGGCGAGCAGGTAGGTGCCGCGGGTGCGGCCCCTGATCGAGTAGGCGAGCTTGCGCTCGTCCCAGCGCCGGGCGCAGAGCACCTTGGCGCCATTCTTTGCCAGCAGGTCCGTCACCATGGCCTTCGCCTGGCGCCAGTCCGCTCGCACCACCTGGTTGTCCAGGAGGAACATGCCTTCGTACGTCGTACTCAAAACTAGGGTCTCGCTTTCGGGTTGTTGAGCGGGCCGGCGGGGTCTAGCCGCCATCTGGCCCAAGGTCTTTCCAGCGGCTGTGGAACCGCGTCATGAGCTTCTCGAGGCTCTCCGGCTCGTCGAGCCACGCCGCGAGGAAGTCGGCCGCATGGGCGACCGAGATCTCCGCGACGACTCGCGCGTCGCCGGTGAGCTGCGTGAGGACATGACGCGCCGCGTCGGTCCTCGGCCTGCCGACCCCAATCCGTAGCCGCGGAAAGTGGTCGCTGCCGAGCATCTGCACCATGGAACGCACCCCGTTGTGTCCGCCACTTCCGCCGTGAGGGCGGATGCGCAGCGCTCCCGGGGCGAGGTCGAGGTCGTCGAAGACGGCGAGGACCTGCTCCGGCGGAACGCCGAGCGAGCGGGCGAGCGGGGCGACTGCGGTCCCGGAGAGGTTCATGAACGTCATCGGCTTGACGAGCAGCGCGTCGCGACGGGTGTCGCGCGCGAGCACGCAAGGGATACTGGCCATGGCCGGTCCGAGCACCGCGGGAGCTTCAAAGATCAGTCTGGAGCGCCGCGCCAGCTCGTCGAGCGCGTGGAAGCCGACGTTGTGCGGCGTCCACTCGTACTGCGGTCCGGGGTTGCCGAGGCCGACGACGAGACGGGTCACGGAGTGCTCCAGTCCTCCCCTCTCCCGGCGGGTGCCGTTCGAGGAGCGGGCCGAAGATTGTAGGGAGCGCCGCCGCGCGCGCAAGCGCCTGCGCACCGGCGCGCCGGGGCCTCGACGCCCGCTCAGCGCGCGGCACGGGGCCGCGGAAATGGGCGATGCCGCCCGCGGGAGGACCCGCGAACGGCACCTTGGAGCACAGGGCATGGGGCGCGAGCCCCCAACCCGAAGGCCAGCAGGGCGCAAGCCCTACGCGGCGGGCTACTTGGCGGGCTTCTTGGCGTCGCCAGCCTTGGCGGCCGGGGCGGCTGCGGCAGCAGCGGCCGGGGCGGCGCCAGCGGTGGCACCCGCGGTCGCGCCAGCGGCGGCCTCGGCAGCGGCCGGAGCGGCCACGACCTCGACCTTGATCTCGCTGATGCGCGCGACGGTCGCGGCCGGGTTGGTCACGAGGTCGACGTTGGCGGGCAGCTTGACCTGAGCCGCGGTCACGCTCGTGCCCGGCTCGAGGTCGGCCACCGAGACTTCGAGCTCGTCGGGGATCTCGGTCGGGAGCGCCAGCACCTTGATCTTGGCCATGAGCTGGTTGAGCACGCCCTTGGGGTGGCCGACGAAGTGCAGGTCGACCTCGACCTCGGTCTTCTTCTTCAGGTCGACGCGGCGGAACTCGACGTGGATGATCGAGTCACCGAAGGTGTCCCAGTCGAGGTGGCGCACGATCGCGGCTTCCTTCTTGCCCGCGAAATCCAGCTCGAACACGTGCTGGTGGCGGCGGCGGGCCGTCAGGAACTCGTCGGCGTCGATGGAGAAGTCGACGTGCGGCGCCTCCTTCGTCAGCTCGAGCGAGGCGGGAATGCGGCCCAGCGTGCGCAGGGCGGCGGCGGTGCGCGAGCCCAGCTTCTTGCGCGGCTCGGACTGGAGGACGGCGGTCGGGGCGTTCTTGGTCTGCTTCATTGGATTTCCTCGAAGAGCGAGCTTACAGATTCGCTGCGGTGAATGTTGCGGATGGCGCGAGCAAGGAGGCCCGCGACGCTGACGACTTCGAGCGCCTTGGGGCTGTCCCCACGGCGCGGGATGGTGTCCGTGACCAGGATCTTGTCGGCCGGGCAGGCGTCGAGCCGCTGGACGGCCGGGCCGCAGAACACGGCGTGGGAGGCGGCGAGGACGATCTTCTTGGCCCCGTGGCGGCGGGTGATCGCGGCGGCCTCGGAGATCGAGCCCCCGGTCGAGATCATGTCGTCGACGATGATCACGTTGCGGCCGTCGACGTTGCCGATCACGTGCTCGACGGCGATCTCGGAGCCGGAGATGCGGCGCTTGTCGACGATGGCGAGGTCGGCGCCGATGGCCTTGGCCCACGCGCGCGCCATCTTCACCCCGCCGACGTCCGGCGTGACGATCACCGGGTTCTCGATGCCGAGGCGCTTCACGCCCGCCATCAGCACCGGCTTGGCGTAGAGGTGATCGACGGGGATGTCGAAGAAGCCCTGAATCTGGGCCGCGTGCATGTCCATGGTCAGCATGCGGTCGGCCCCCACGCTCGCGAGCGTGTTGGCGACGACCTTGGCGCTGATCGGGACGCGGCCCTCGTCCTTGCGGTCCTTGCGGGCGTAGCCGTAGTACGGCATCACCACCGTGACGCGCCCGGCGCTCGCGCGCCGCAGGGTGTCGATGATGAGCAGGAGCTCGATCCAGTTCTCGTTGACCGGCGGGCAGGTCGGCTGGATCACGAACACGTCGCCGCCGCGGATGTCGTCGTAGACCTTGATGTCGATCTCGCCGTCCGGGAAGCGCCCGATGTGCGCATTCGCGACGGGGATGCCGAGCTCGGCGCTGATCGACTGCGCGAGTTCCTTGTGGGCGGTGCCCGTCATCAGCACGAGACGGTCGTTGGTGTAACCCATGGCGTGCTCCTCTCAGGCGCTCCCGCTCTTGCGGCGCGCCTTGGCCTTGGCCGGCACGCCCACCCACAACTCGCCCGCACCCACGTGCGAGCCATGCGTCACCACCGCGTTGGCGCCGGTCGTCGCGCCCTCGCCCGTCGAGCACGGCGCCACGAGCACCGTCCCGCACCCGAGGAAGCTGCGATCTCCGACCGAGGTCTTGTGCTTCTTCGCGCCGTCGTAGTTGGCGAACACCGTGCCGGCGCCCACGTTGACGCGCTCGCCGATCTCCGCGTCGCCGATGTAGGCGAGGTGCTTGGCCTTGGACTTCTTGCCGATGCGCGAGCGCTTGGTCTCGGTGAAGTTGCCGATTTCCGCGCCATCCGCGAGGGTCGTGTCCTCGCCGATGTGCGCGAACGGTCCGATGTGGCAGCCCGCGCCGATCGCGCAGCCCTTCTCGATCACGCTGCAGGGCGCAATGTGCGTCCCGGCGCCGATCGTCACGCCGTGGGCGATGTAGGTCGTGGCCGGATCCTCGACGAACACGCCGGCGAGCATGTGGGCCTCGACGATGCGCTGCTGCAACGCGGCGCGCGCTTCGGAGAGGTGCACGAGCGTGTTGACGCCGATCGCCTCGCGCTCGTCGGTGATCTCGACCGGCAGCACGCGCCTGCCGGCGTGGGCGAACATGCCGACCACGTCCGTGACGTAGTACTCGCGCTGGGCGTTGGCATTGGAGAGCTTCGGCAAGCTCTCGACGAGGAAGCGCCCGTCGAAGCAGTACACGCCGAGGTTGACCTCGCGCAGGGTGCGCTCGCCCGTGGTGGCGTCCTTTTCCTCGACGATGCGCGCCACGGAGTCGTCCGCGCCGCGCACGATGCGACCGAAGCCGCGCGGGTTCGCCGGACGCGCCGTGAGCAGCGCCATGCCGTCCTTCGTCGCGGCCTGTTCGGTGCAGAGCAGCTCGAGGCTCTCCGCCGCGAGCAGCGGCATGTCGCCGTAGAGCAACACGACGCGCCCCGGATCACCTTGGAGCTCCGGCAGACAGCACTGCACCGCGTGCCCCGTGCCCTTCTGCTCAGCCTGCACCACGGTGCGGATGCGGCCCTTGGGATCGAGGCCGGCGAGCGCCGCCGTGACCTCGTCCGCCTTGTAGCCGACCACCACGAGCACGCGCTTGGGCTCGAGCGCCAGCGCCAGCTCGACCACCCACGCGATCATCGGCCGACCGCACAGCGGCGCCATGACCTTGGCCCAGCCGGTCTTCATCCGGGTCCCCTGGCCGGCAGCCAGGATGATCACGGTGTCGGGCCGGGACATGGGTCGCTCGCGGTAGAAACGAAGGGGGCCTGTGGGGACGGCGAAAGGGCCAAGCATGATAGGGAGAGCCCCCGGGAAGTCAACGCGAGCCGCGCCCCCCCCCCCGGTGCGGACCCCCGCGATCCGCGCAGCCTCGCTACCATGCTCCCCCAACGCCCGCGCCCCCCTTTGAAGATCGCACTCACCGGCGGCCCCCACAGCGGCAAGACGACCCTGCTCGCGGAGCTCGCCGCGCGCGGCTTCACCACCGTGCCCGAGGCGGCCATCGGGGTGATCGACGAGCTGGTGGCCGAGCTCGGCCGTGACGAGGCCCGCGCCTGGCGCCTGACCCACGTGCCGCAGTTCCAAGAGCGCATCGCCCAGCGCCAGCTGCAGCTCGAGGCCGCCGCCCGCCGCGAGAACGCCGCCGCGGTCTTCTGCGACCGCGGCCTCGTCGACGGCCTCGCCTACATGCGCTTGGTCGGCGCCGCCCCCACCCCCTTCGTCAACGCCGCCGTCCAAAGCTCGCGCTACGACGTGATCGTCCTGTGCGAGATCTGCCTGCCGTTCAAGCCGCGCGTCGAGACCGGCCGCACCTCCGACCTCCAGCGCGCCCGCGAGATCGAAGCCTCCCTCATCGCCACCTACCGCGAGTTCGGCTACCACCTCCTGCGCCTGCCCGCCGAAGCCCCCGCCGCCGCCCGCGCCGACCTGCTCCTCGACGAACTCTCCCACCACGGCCTCGTCGCCCGCACCCGCTAGCCTCCGCGGTCGAGCTATGCCGCGCCCGCCGCGCCGGACTTGGCCTTGAGCCCGCGCGAGACCGAAGTGCTCGCGGCACTCGGGCGCGGACTGCGCGTGCGCGACGTGGCCTACGAGCTCGACCTGAGCGACCACACCGTCGGCGACTACGTGAAGGCGATCTACCGCAAGCTCAACATCTCGACTCGCGCCGAGGCAGCTCTCGAAGCCGCGCGCCGCGGGCTTGTGCCGCCGAAGGGTTGAGCGAGCGACGGCCGAGCGCTTGGGCCGACTCCGGCCGCGCCCCGCTCTTCCATGCACGGCTCCGACCGCTGCGGCGAGCCGCCCCCCCTGTTTGGGGGGATAGCGGGACCAGCGTCGGTGGTTTCTATCGGATAGATCGACGCGGGACGCCCCGTCCACGCTCGCCGGCCGAAGCCCAACACACGCTCGTCAAGCCCCCCCATGTCGCTCCGCACCTCGCTGCTCGCCCTCGCCACGCTCCTGATCGCGCCCCTCGCCTCAGCGCAGGTTCCGAACCTGCTCCAAGTCCACCAAGGCCAGACGGACCCGTCGACCGAGGGCTTCACGCTGAGCGCCGGCCCGGGAGTCTTCGGGCCCGCGCAGCACCAAGGCGGCTTCGGGCCGGTGAACGTCAACGGCACCGACGCGTGGCGCATCTACGATGTCGTGGTAGCGCCGAGCTACGCCACCAACTTCAGCCAGTACGACTGGGTCATCGCGCCCTACGTCGGCACGGGCGCGACCCAGACGAACGCCAAGAACTGGCTCATGTCCACCTACGTGGACCCGGCCGTCGCGGGCTCGATCAGCCCCACGTGCCCGGCGTGCACGCTGATCAACGCTGCCTACACGGTCAACTCCCACGTCCAGACCTTCAGCAACGGCACGACCTCGGGCTACAACTACACGGTCACGTTTGAGGAGCTGCCGGACGGCACGAATCGCGTGCACTGGGAGTTCACGACGGCCAACGTCTTCGCACGCAATGCCGTCGTGCCCGGAGGCTTCATCTGGGTCGAGCTCTTCTACCGAACGGCCACCAACAAGGCGCGGCTGTTCGTGAACGGCGTCGAACTCGACTCCGACGTCACGCCCGCCCTTGTCTCGCAGGTCGACAACCGCGTCCGATTTGGCGACCTCAGCTACACCTATTCGAGCTTCGGCGGCGCCGACTGGGCCAGCGTGCGCTTCGAGCGCGGCGACAACGGCATCGACCTGCAGGGCGCGGGCTGCGGCCGCGTCACCTATTGCCCGCCGACCGCCAACAGCTTCTCCCCCACCGGCGCCCAAATCGCGATCGCAGGCTCCACCTCGCTCAGCACCGGCGGACTGATGTCGCCCACCGGCACGGGCATCCCGCCCAACAAGTCCGGCACGCTGGCCTACAGCTCGACACAGGCGAGCACGCCCTTCGGCGCCGGCACGCTCTGCGTGCAGCAACCCGCAGCGCCTGCAAGTCGTCAGCTCCACGGCGATCGGCTCGATCAACTACACGCTCTCGATCACCAACCCGCTGTACGGCTTCACCCCCGGCTCCACCTGGAACTTCCAGTACATCTTCCGCGACCCCATCTCCGGCGGCACCTCCCTCAACACCTCCTCCGCCCTCGCCGTCACCTTCTGCCCCTGAGGGAAGGGTCGCCCGCGCCCCCGAACCCGCAGCGCCGTTCGAGGGGCGCGGCTCTCCTTGATGGCAGACGCCGCCGGTCACGCGGCGCCGTGCTAACGTCTGGAGCGACCTCGCGCGCGCCCTCGCCGCCCCCCTCGAACGGCACGCACGCCCGCACTTCGCTTGCAGCGCGACGACTTGGACCTGACTGGCGAGGTCCTGCTGTCCTACGGGATGCAGGTGTTCGTGTGCGTGCTCGTGGCGAGCCTGCTGCTCGTCTACTCGCGCAAGCCGGGCGGCGGACACCTGCGCTGGTGGAGCCTCTCGTGGATCGCCTGCGCGGTGTACGTGGGCATGGCGGCGCTCGCGATCAGCAGCGTGTACTTCCTGCGCATGCCGGCCACGGACGTGCGCCGGATCAGCGTCGCCACGGTCGCGGCCATCGCGGGACTGTTCCAGCCCTACTTTCTGTGGCTCGGCGCGGCCGAGGCGCTGAGCGGCGTGCCGGTCGAGGACCGCCTGCGCCGCAAGCGCGCGTTCGGCGTGCTCGTCCTAGCGCTCGCGCTCGGCATCGGCTCGACGTGGCTGCCGAGCGACGGCCGCATCCTCACGCGCCTGTCCGCGAAGCTGCTCGGCACGGGCATCGTGTTCGTCGGCGTCGCGTGGCTGCTGTGGAAGCGCCGCGGAGACAACACGATCCGCGGCGCGGCGGTCTTGGCGCTCAGCTCCGCCGTCTACGGCCTCGGCCAGGTCCACGCGCTGGGCTGGGCCTTCTGGCGCGAGCTCGCCGATGGCCAGAGCATCCTCCCCTACTACTTGGGTTTCTTCGACGTGATCCTGCTCGTGTTCATGGGCCTCGGAATGCTCATGTGGCACCTTGAGGAAGAGCATCGCCGCGCGGAGGAGGCGCTGGTCGAGCTCGCGCAGAGCGAAGAAGGCCTGCGCCAAGCCCAGAAGATGGAGGTCGTCGGGCGGCTCGCCGGCGGCGTCGCGCACGACTTCAACAATTTGATGACGGTGATGTACGGCGCCACGGACATCCTCGCGCTCTCGCACCCGCCCGGCACGCCCGAGCACGCGCACGTGCGCAGCCTCGAGGACGCCCTCAGCCGCGCGCGCGGCCTGACGACGCAGCTGCTCGCCTTCAGCCGCAAGCAGGTCGCGCGCACGGAGAACGTCGACCTCGTCGCGATCGTGCGCACGAGCGAGGGCATGCTCGCGCGCCTGCTCGGCACCGACGTCGTCCTGCGCACGCAGTCGAACGACGGCCCGCAGGTCGTGCGCGCCGATCCGGCGCAGCTCTCGCAGGTGCTCATGAACCTCGTGGTCAACGCGCGCGACGCCATGCCGAAGGGCGGACAGCTCTCGGTCGTGGTGAGCCGCGAACGCATCGAGGATCCGTCCGCGCGCGAGCGCCTCGGAGTCGAGCTCGGCGGCTACGCGAGCCTCGCCGTCACGGACACGGGCATCGGCATGGACGAAGCCGTGCGCCGGCACCTCTTCGAGCCCTTCTTCACCACCAAGCCCGCGGGCGAAGGCACGGGGCTCGGCCTGTCGACGGCCTACGGCATCGTGCGCGCGGCGGGCGGCGCCATCGACGTGCGCTCCGCTCCGGGCCAAGGCTCGACCTTCACCGTCTTCTGGCCGCTCGCCCAAGAGGGCGCGCTTTCGCCCTCCGCCGTTGCTCGCGCCGAAGGGCGCGCGGCGCACACGGGTCGCAACGGACGCGTGCTCGTCGTCGACGACGAGGGCGCCATCCGCGAGATGCTCGCGCGCCTCTTGCACAAGCAGGGGCACAGCGTCACCACCGCCACCGACGGCCTCGAGGCCCTGCGCCGGCTCGAGTCGGACGAGCCCTTCGACCTGCTCGTCACCGACATGATCATGCCCGGCATGGACGGCAGCGAGCTGATCGCCGCCGCCCGCGCGCGCCGCCCCAACCTCGCCGTCCTCGCCATCTCCGGCTACGCCGGCGACCTCGCGCGCCGCAACATCTCCGCCGACGTGCCGTGGCTCCAAAAGCCCTTCTCCACGCAGGACCTGCTCGCCGCCATCGACCGCGCGCTCGCGCCGTCGCGCAGCTAGTCCTCGCGAGCACGCGCCGCTCCGCGCTCGCTTCGCTGCAGCTCGCGGACAGTCCTCTCTGCCACCCGCAGGCTCGCAACCTCGCGCGAGCCGTCCGCGAGAGCGCGCGAGCTTCACGTTCCGCCGCGCCCGTCACAGTCCGACTCCGCGGCCAAGCACTTCGAGCTCCCAGGGAACCACGCCGTGTTCGCTGAAAGCGAATGCGGGACGGCGACGCCTGCCGATCGAGGTCACGTCGGCGCCGGCGGCGCGCCCCGACGACGCGCAGGTGCTGGAGCGCTTCTGCGCCGATCACCGCGAGCGCGCGCCCTTCGGCGTCGTGCTCTACACCGGCCGCGAAACCGTGCGGCTCACCGCTAACTCGATCGCGGTGCCGCTCGGCGCGCTGGTCTGAAGACCGGCGTACCACTGCGCTGCGGCCCGGACTTGTTCCGCGCGCTCACGACCCGCGCTTGAGGACGTCGCGGGCGATGACGAGGCGCTGGATCTCGTTGGTGCCTTCGTAGATGCGCGTGACGCGCGCGTCGCGGTAGAGCTTTTCGATCACGTACTCGGCGGAGTAGCCCATGCCGCCGTGGATCTGCACGGCGCGGTCGACGATGCGGTCGAGGGCTTCGCTGGCGAAGAGTTTGGAGATGGCGGACTCGCGGCTGAAGGCCTGCTTCGCGTCACAAAGCCACGCGGTGCGGTAGGTGAGCGACTCCATGGCGTAGATGTCCGCCGCGTTGTCGGCCAGCATGAAGCCGATGGCCTGATGCTCGCCGAGCTTCTTGCCGAAGGTCTCGCGCTGGTTCGCGTAGCTGACCGAGAGCGCGTGCGCTTCCTTCGCGCAGCCGAGGCAGTTCGCCGAGAGCGCGAGACGACCGCGGTCGAGCGTGCCCATCGCGATCTTGAAGCCCGCGCCGACCTCGCCGAGGCGCTGCTCATCCGAGAGGCGCACGTTGTCGAACGCGAGCGTCACCGTCGACGAGCCGCGCTGCCCCATCTTCTCCTCGCGCTTTCCGACGAGAAAGCCCTTGGCATCGCGCGGCACCATGAAGGCCGTGATGCCGCCATGCGCGCGCTTCTGCGTGTCCGTGATCGCGTAGACCGTCACGAGGTCCGCGATGTCGCCGCTCGTGATCCAGACCTTCTCGCCGTTCAGCACCCACTCGTTGCCGTCGCGCACCGCCGTGGTCTTCATCGCGCCGGGGTCCGAACCCGCGTCGGCCTCGGAGAGCGCGTAGGCGCCGAGCAGCTTGCCCGCCGCCATGTCCGGCAGCCAACGCCGCTTCTGCTCCTCGCTGCCGCCGACGATCACGCTCATGGCGCCGATCGACGCGTGCGCGCCGAACGTCACCGCGACCGAAAAATCGCCGCGCGTGAGTTCTTCCATCACGACGCACAGCCCGGTCTCGCCGAGCCCCGAGCCGCCGTACTCCTCCGGCACCGCCACGCCCATCAGCCCGCACTCCGCGAGCTTGTCGAGCAGCTCGCGCGGGATCTGGTGCGTGCGCTCGATCTCGGCCGAGCGCGGCCGGATCTCGGAGTCGGTGAAGTCGCGCGCGAGGTCGCGCACCATCGTGAGCTCTTCGGAAAGCTGGAAATCCATGGGGTTCGATTCGGTCCGGGGTCGGCGCGGCCCTTACCCCCCGCGCCGGGCCACGGGAGGCCGTCCCGAGCCCGGGGCGGGCCCCAAGGCGGCGGGGAGCGGCGTGGGGAGCGTTCGCTTCGTGAAAAAAACCCGCGGGCGCGGAGCCGCGAGCGACGGGCGGGGTTGGAGCCCTGCACGCCGTCCCCGTTCGTACCTCGGGGGCTGCCGCGATACCATCGACCGCTCCCCGAACCTCGGAAGCCAACGCCCATGAAGCCCATCCAGATCGCCCTCGTCCTCGCGGGTGCCGCCGTCGCCAGCTACGCCGGAGCGACCCTCGCCCTGCAGTCCAAGCCGAGCGCCCCGACGACCGGCGAGGCTCCGGTCGCCGCCAAGGACGACGCCGTGGCCGCGGCTCCCTCGGCCGAGGCCAAGCCCTTCGCCGACGCCGAGCTCGACGGCCTGCGCGGCGCGGTCGCCAACCTGCAGCGCGAAGTCGATGACCTGCGCGCGCAGCTCGCTCGCCGCGACGTGGCCGCCAACGACGCCCCGCGCGAGACCGGCAAGGTCGCCACGGTCGACGCCGTCGCCGATCTGCAGCGCGACGCGATCGTGCGCGTGATGGAAGAGGAGCGCCAGCGCGAGCAGCAGAAGCGCGACGAAGAGCGCAAGGCGCGCGAGAAGGAAGCTCTCGATCGCATGGCCGAGCGCGCGGCCAAGGACCTCGGCCTCTCCCCCGCCGACCAGACCCGCTACAGCGACTACCTCGCCATCGCCTCCGCGAAGCGCGACGCGATGTTCGCCGGCATGCGCTACGGCGGCCAAGGCACCGGCACCGGCACCGACATGCGCACCGCGTGGGAGGACTACCGCACGTGGAGCGAGAACGAGCTCAAGGGCACGTTCGGCGACAACCTCGGCCAGCAGATCGGCGACTGGCAGCGCGAGCAGATGCGCGGCGGCGGCGGCTTCGACTTCGGCGGCCGCGGCGGCGTGGAAGTGCGCTTCGGCGGCCAGACCACCGGCGGCGCTCCGCAGCCGAACCAAGGCGCGACGGGCGGGACTCCCGCCCGAGGACGCGGCCGCTAGTGAGCGCGACGCCGCTGCGCCGCGGGCTCTCGCTCTCTCTGGGCTGGCTCGCGGACCGTGCCATCCCCCGCCCGCTGCGGGCCCCGATCTTCCGCGCCTACGCGCGCGCCTACGACGTGAACCTGAGCGAGGTGCGCCTGCCGCTCGAGGAGCACCCGTCGATGGGCGCGTTCTTCGTGCGCCGCCTCATCGACGGCGCGCGCCCGTTTCCGAGCGACGCGCGCGTCTTCCCTTCGCCCTGCGACGGCACGGTGCAGTCGATCGACCGCATCGAGCGCGACACGATCCTGCAGGCCAAGGGTCGCCCCTACTCCGTGCGCGAGCTGCTCGGCCCCGTCGGCTCCGACGTCGCGCTCGACGGCGGCCACGCGTGGACGATCTACCTCTCGCCGCGCGACTACCACCGCGTGCACACGCCGGTCGCGGGCTCGCTCGTCGAGGCCGTGTGGCTGCCGGGCGCGCGCTACTCGGTCGCGCCCAAGGTGCTCGCCGCGCGCCCCAAGGTGTTCTCGATCAACGAGCGCTGCGTCATGCGCATCGAGACCGCGCGCGGCCCGCTCTTCTACGTGATGGTCGGAGCCCTCAACGTCGGCCGCATCAAGGTCGTCGGTGTCGAGCAGGCGAGCTCGGGCCGCCTCGGCAGCCCGCGCACGCTCGCGCTCGGCGAAGAGCTCGCGCGCTTCGAGATGGGCTCGACGGTGATCCTCGTCGTGCCGCCGGGCGGGCCGCTGCCCGGAAGCGACCTGCCCCCGGGCAAGTCGCTGCGCATGGGCGAGTCCATCGGCTATTGGCCGCGATGAGCGCGCTCGCGCAGGATCTGCGCCTCGCGCAGCTCTTCGCGGCCGCCGTGCTCGGCGACTGGGACACCGTGCGGGCGCTGCGCCGCGCCGCGCCCGCGGGCGAGCCCGACCGCGCGTGGCGTGAGACCGTGCTGCAGGTCCACGTGTTCGCTGGCTTTCCACGCGGCGTGGAGACCTACGGCGTGCTCGCCGAGGAAGGCGGGCTGGGCGAGCTCGAGCCCGACGAGCGCCTCGCCGAGCCCGAGCAGTTCGAGCGCGCCGACGCGCTCTTCGAGCGCATCTACGCCGACCACGCCCCGCGCGTGCGCGTGCTGCTCACCGACGCGCACCCCGACTTCGCGCGCTGGATCCTCGGCCACGCCTACGGCCGCGTCCTCACGCGCCCCGGCCTCTCCGCCGCCCAGCGCGAGCTCCTCGCCGTCGCCGCCCTCGCCGCCCTCGGCCAAGAACGCCAGCTCGCGAGCCACCTGCGCGGCGCCCTCCGCTGCGGCGCCACCCCCGCCGCCATCACCGCCACGCTCGAGTCCCTGCGCCCCATCATCGGCCCCACCCGCTGCGACGCCGCCCTCGCCCTCGCCGCCCGCTTCGCCCTCCCCTGACTCAAGCCGAGCCGTGCGCGGGACGAGAGCGCGGCTCGAAGCGGCGGGCAACGGGCGCTCACGCAACTCGCTGCTCGAGAAGTCGAGGAATCGAGCGGGGATCCCCCGCGAACGGCCGCGCGCTCAGCGGATGCGGGCGCGGAGCTCGAGGGTGCGCAGGCGGATGGGCTCGAGGGAGCGCAGGACGAGGGCCTTGTCGCCGTAGCTCGAGGGGTCGGGGCGCACGGGTGTGTCGCGGCCTAGGAGGCGCTCGTCGAGGAACACGCTGACGTCGCCGCGGCCCTGCTTGAGCTCGATGCGCAGGGTGTAGCGCTGGCCCTTTTGCAGGGGCTCGAACTCGGTGCCCTTGCCGCGCTCGAGCAGGTCGGCGAGCAGCTGGGCGTAGGCCTCGGGGTTGCCCGAGCCGATCTTCCAGCGCCCCTTTTGGCCCGGATTCGCGGCGCCGAGCAGCACGACGTGCACGCCGGCGATGCTGACCGAGACGAGCCGCGGCTGGCCCGACTGCGCGGGCTGGTCGAACTGCACGCGCAGCTCGAGCGCATCGCCGAGCCGCAGCGGCGGCTGCAGGAACAGGGTCGGCCACGCGCGCTCGTCCGCCACCGCATCGCGCGTCGCCGAGCGCGGCGCGATCCAGCCTTCGCCATCGGGCAGCCACTCGCCGCGCTGGAACGGCCCCGAGTAGCTCGCATCGAACACCCAGCGCATGCGCACCGCGCCCGTCGGCCCCACCTCGAGCTCGCTCGGCCCGTAGGCGCGCTGCAGGATCGCCGTGTCGTCGAGCTCCGCCTGCGCGCGCAGCTCCGCGCGCCGCGCCCGCAGCCACTCGGCCTCCGCCGCCACGAACTCGAGGTCGAGCTGGCGCGTGAGCAGCTCGTCGATCCACTCGACCTGACTGCGCACGTCCGCCGCGCCGCCCGCCGCCGCCGTGCGCACCTTGCTCAGGCTCAGCCGCGCGCGCTCGACGCGCGCCCGCGCCTCGCCCTCGCTCTTCGCGCGCTCACCGGCGAGCCACCCCGAGAGCTCCGCCGCCAGCGCTCCCCACTCCGCGCGCGCCGGCGGCTCGAGGACGAGCTGCGCCGCTTCCGCGCGCTCGCCCAAGTGCCAGCGCAGGAGCGCGCTCTCGAAGCGCGCATCGGGCCCGAGTTCCTTGCCCGCGATCCCGGCGAGCGCCTCGAGCGCCGCGCGCGAGACGAGCGCGCCCTTGCCGCTGTCGAGCTCGCGCAGCGCGAGCAGCCCCGGCGACACCGACGCCGGCCCGTCGACCGGCCGGAAGCGGAAGCCGCGCTCGAGCGCCTGCTGAGCTTCCTCGACGCGCCCGCGAAACGTGAGCGCTCCGAACGGCAACTCGACCTGCGTCTCCGTGCCCGACGCCGCGCGCAGCGTCGCCGCCGCGCGTTCGAGCACGCCTTCGAGCACGCGCGCCTGCTCCGCGATGCTCGCGCAGCGCTCGCGCACCGGTGCGAGCGCCGGACTCTGCGCGAGCGCATCGAAGTGCTGCGCAATCGCCGCGAAACGACGCGCCCGCCAGCGCACGTCGAGGTCGACGAGGTTGTCGGCGAGCAGGCTCTCAGCCACGCGCAGCCGCGCGCGCGCCGCCACGGGCTCGAGCTCCGCGAGCAACGCATCGCGACTGCGCCGCAGCTCGTCCGACACGTCCGCGAGCAGCTCGTCCGGCTTCACGCGCCCCGCCGCGAGCGCGGCCGCGTACAACTCCTCGACGCGCGCGCGCACATCGCTCGTCCGCCCGAGCTCGATTTCCTCGAGCAGCCGGTCGTGCTGGCGCTGCAGTTCCGCCGCGCGCCGCCGATCCTCGCCGCGCCAGCGCTCCTCGAGCGCCGCCACCGCCGGCCGCACGGCCTCCGACTCGATCGCGCGCAGGATCGCCTCGACATCCCCGGCCGCGAAGCCCGCCGTCGAAGCCGCCGTCTCCGCCACGAGCGCCGCTCCGCTGACATCGAGCGCCGCGCGCGCCGCCGCCCAGCGTCCCTCGTCGAGCAGCTTGCGAGCTCGCTCGCCCTGCACGCTCTCGGAGTAGTGCTTCGACAGGCGCTGCTGCAGCACTCCGAGCGAAACGCGCCGGTCCGCCTCGACCTGCCGCCGCCGCTCCGCGAGCTCGAAACGCCCCGCCGCCTCGCCCCACTGCCGCGCGGAAAGCGCCAATTTCTCGCGCGTTTCCGCCTCGAAGCCGCCCTCGAGCCACTGGAGCGCCCCCGCAAAGTCGCGCGCGCGATTCCACAGCCGGTCGAGCTCGCTCTCGAGCCGCGCGCGCGCCGCCACGAGCTCCGTGTCGAGCCGCGCCGCAAGCGCCGCCCGCAGCGCCGCCGCGCGCGCCGCGTGCTCGGCCGGGACCGCAGACTCGAGCTGCGCCAGCCGCTCCAAGAGCGGCGCCACGCGCGCGCCCGAGAGCGCCGCCGTGCGCTCGAGCTCGTCGAGCGGCGCGAACGCCACGCTCGCGACGCTCTCCACGCCCGCGGGCTCGCTCGCGCGCCACGGCCGCAGCACGATCAACGCCGCGAGCCCCACGCCCGCGGCCACGCTCCCCACCGCGATCCAGCGCGTGCGCGTCCGCTCGCGCTCGCCCGCCAGCGGATCGAGCGAACGCCGCTCGACGCTCACGCCGCGCCGCTCGCGAATCGACTCCAGATCCTCGCGCAGCTCGCGCGGATGCTGGTAGCGCCGCGCCGGATCGCGCGCGAGGCACTTGCGCAGCACGAGCGCCATGTTGCGCGACAGCTTCGGCGCCAGCGCCGCCGGATCGGGGATCGGCGCGTACAGCACGCCCGAGAGGATCGCGGCCACGCTCTCGCCCGCGAACGGCGGCCGCCCGCACAGGCAGTGGAAGAGCGTCGCGCCGAGCGACCAGATGTCGCTGCGCACGTCGGCCGCCGTCGGATTGCGCGCCTGCTCCGGCGAGATGTAGTGCGGCGTGCCGAGCATGCCGCCCTGCGCCGTGAGCGACGGGTCGTCCTCCGCGATCGCGAGCCCGAGGTCGACGATGCGCCCGCGCCCGCTCGAATCGACGAGGATGTTGCCGGGCTTCAGGTCGCGGTGGATCACGCCCGCGTCCGCCGCGTGCTCGAGCGCTTCGCACAAGGGGATGAAGAGCCGCAGCGCGTCGCGCTCGCTCATCGGCCCCTCGCGCTGCAGCCTCTCCGCCAGCGACGGCCCGTCGACGAGCTCCATCGCGTACCACCACGTGCCCGCGCACTCGCCCATGTCGATCGCGGTCACGATCCCCGGGTGCGCCAGCCGCGCCGTCGTGCGCGCCTCGCGCTGCAGCCGCCGCACCGACCGCCCGCGCGCCGCCACGTCCGCGTGCAGCACCTTGAGCGCCACCGGCCGCTCGACCGCGAGCTGCACCGCGCGATACACCACCCCCGCCGACCCGCGCCCGAGCACGCCCTCGATGCGATACCCCGGGATCTCCGGCAGGGGCGCGGGCTGCGACGGCGAAGCGGCCATGACCTCCACACTATCCCCGCCGAGCGCCGCCACCTACCCGCGAGCCACTCCCGCGCGAGCCCCGGGGCCCCCACCGCGCGGGCGGCGGCGCTCAGCGCTTCTGGAACCACTCGCGCCAGGCCTTGTCGGCCTCGCGCCACGGGAGGCCGGTAGCGGCGGTGAAGGCGGCGTCGTACTGGGACTGGCGCTCGCGGGGCTGGGCGACCACGCGGGTCGGGGCGGCGGGCTGGGTGCGGCGCAGCTCGGCGTGGAAGCGGGCGAGGGCCTGGGGGTCGCGCTCCTCGAGCCACCAGGTGATCGCCATGCCCGACGCGATGTCGAGCAGCTCGAGCTGGCCGAGCTCGAGGGACGAGAGGCGCTCGAAGCTCGGCACGGCGTTGGCCTCGAGGGCCTTCTTGAGTGTGTCCTTCCACAGGCCCTCGCGGAACAGGCCGGCGTCGAAGGTGAAGCTCATGGCGGCCTTCTTGGCGCTCGTGCCAGTCGAGGCGGCGATGGTGGTCGCGCTGCGGCAGAAGACGGCGTTGCGGCCGAAGGTCTTGTACTCGACGAGGCTGGCGAGGCCCTCGTCGTACCACGGCGGGAGCAGGGTGCCCTTGTAGCCGAGCCGGCCGAGCAGCATGTGGCCCCAGTGGTGGATGCAGTGGCCGACCACGTCCTCGTCGGCGCGGTTCCACACGCGCGCGCTCGAGAGCGGGTAGGGGTCGATCCACACGAAGCCGTGGCGCTCGCGCACCACCTCGGCCCAGCCGGGCGGGACGGTGGTGGTGAGCGAGGCGAAGTGCGCGACGGTGGCCTTGTAGGGCTCGCTGTCGCGGCTCCAGACGTAGAACTGCGCGAGGCGGTCGCCGAAGAGGCCGAGGCCGGGCTCGCAGGTGAAGGCCTTGTCGAACCACGCGCGGCCGGAGACGACGTGCTCGCCGACGCGCGCGAGGAACTTGGCGTCGTAGTCGCCGGCGAGCGCGGCCTGCGCGTTGCAGGCGAGCGCGAGCTCGCGGCCGAGCACGGCGTTGACCTTGGCGACGTCGGCGCGGGCGAGCGCCTCGGCGCGCGGATACCACTGGCCAGCGAACTCCTCGAGCCCGTCCATGCGGCGCGCCTGCGCCTCGCTGACCCACTGGCCGTCCTTCAGCACGAGTCCCGCCTCGAGGTTGCGCTTCTCGTCGGGCGTGACCCAGCGGTCCTTCCAGCGCACGAAGCCCTTCTCGAGCATCTCCGCGTCGCCGTCGGCCTGCTGGCGCTTCTCGCGCTCCTCGGGCGTCATCCACTCGCCGCGGTACTGCACGCGGCCGAGCGCCTTGTTCGCGCCCTCGTGGCGCGGGTCGAGCTCGAGCGCGCGCTTGAAGGCCTTGGTCGCGAGCGACTTCTGCTTGTTCTCGGCGGCAAAACTGCCTGCCGCGAAGAACTCCTCGGCGCTCTTCGCCGCCGCGAAGCGCTCGTCGAACTGCTCGCGCACGGTCTTGCCCGCCTCGCGCGTCTTGACGTCCGCCTTCTTGAGCTCGAGCTCCCCCGCCCCGACGTCGACCACATACGCCGTCGCCGTCTCGCGCACGAGCCGCCCCTCGACGCGCCGCCCATCCTTCAGCACGAACACATCCGCGCCCGCCACGCCCGCGAGCAGCACGAGCGCCGCCAGCGCCGCGCGCCAGACCCGAGGCTCGCTCCTCGGCTCGTTCTTGGGCCCCTTCCCGTGCTCCCCCGCGCGCTGCATGTCCCCTACCTTATCCGCCGCAGCCGCGCTCAGGCGTCGATCGGGGTGCGCTCCCAGCGGTTGTCGGGGGCGCGGCCGGTGAGCCAGTTGTGGGCGCGGAGGCGTTCGAGGGCGAGCGAGCGGGCGGTCGAGAAGGCGCCGGCGTCGAGGTCGCGGTAGGCGCGGCCGAAGAGCGTGAAGTCGCCGTCGACGAGCTCGGCGAGGAACTTGTTGCGGTGAGCGTTGGAGGCGGCCTTGCGCACGATTTCATCGAAGGACTTGAAGCCGCGCGGCGGCGGCGTGCCGCGCTCGATCAGCTCGCGCGTGCGGGCGCGCCACAGCCACAGCTCGGCGATCGCGCGCGCGCGGTCCTTCTCGGCGTCGCTGCGCGGCTTGGCGCCGGCGGCGAGCTCGGCGGGCAGGGCGTCGGGGAAGCCGGACAGGAACTCGGGCTCGACCAGCGACTCGTAGCCGGGAAGCTCCGGCACGAGACCGAGCGCCCAAGCGAGCGACGCGATCGACTCGAGCGCCCACGAGGCCTCGGCGCGCACAGGCTCCGGCGCGGCGAGCGGGCTGGCACCGAGGAAGCTCGCCTCGGCCGGCGACAGCACGCCTTCGATGCCCTTCTCGCGCAGCTCGGCCAGATTCTGCGGCGCCCCGCGCTCGAGCGCCCCCAGATCCACCTCGCTGGCGCTCGCCGCCGCCTCCCACTGGTGAACGCGGACGAGAACGAGCAGGCGTGCAGCGATGTCGTGAGCGGTCGGTCGTGCCATGGCCCCCACAGCATGGCAGCGCGCCCGCACCGGCGCACGCGCGGCGTGGGCGAGTGCGCGCGGCGCTTCGCGCACGAACGAGCCGGCGGCAGTCACTCTCCCACCACGCTCCGCGCTGCGTGGGGCGCGTGGCCCTCTAGAAGTAGGGCGCGGGTGCGCGGGGCGTCAGGCTTCGTCGGGGTCGTCGTCGGGGGTGGCGAGGCCGTACTTGTCGAGCTTGCGTTGGAGGGCGAAGCGGGAGATGCCGAGCTGCTTGGCGGCGCGGCTCTTGTTGCCGCTGCAGGAGGCGAGGGCGGCTTCGATCGAGCGGCGTTCGAGGTCGGCGACGGCGTCGCGGATCGAGCCAGCCTCGGGCGAGGAGCTCGAGCCCGCGGCGGCGGCGGGGCGGCGCTCGAGCACGGCGGGCGAGAGGTGCTCGAGGCGCACTTCGTCGCCGGCGAGCACGGCGATGCGGCGCATCTCGTTCTCGAGCTCGCGCACGTTGCCCGGCCAGTCGTGGGCGGCGAGCGCGGCGAGCACTTCGCGCGGCAGGATCGCGGCGGGACGGTTGGTCTCGCGGGCGGCGCGCGCGAGCAGGGCCTCGGCGAGCAGCGGGATGTCCTCGCGGCGCTCGCGCAGGGGCGGCAGCTCGACCTTGAGCACGTGCACGCGGTAGTAGAGGTCCTCGCGGAAGCGGCCCTCGCGCACGAGCTGCTCGAGGTTGTGGTGGCTGGCCGCGATGATGCGCACGTCGACCTTGACGCGCTCCTCGGAGCCGATCGCGCGCACCTCGCCTTCCTGCAGCACGCGCAGCAGCTTCTTCTGCATCTCCGGCGACATGTCGCCGATTTCGTCGAGGAACAGCGTGCCGCCGTCGGCTTGCTCGAGCAGGCCCTTCTTGGCCCGGTGCGCGCCGGTGAAGGCGCCGCGCGCGTGGCCGAAGAGCTCGCTCTCGAGCAGCGTGTCGGGCAGCGCGGCGCAGTTCTCGCTGACGAAGGCCTTGTCCTTGCGCGCGCCGTTGAAGTGGATCGCGCGCGCGATCAGCTCCTTGCCGGTGCCGCTCTCGCCCTGCACGAGCACGGGCAGGTCGCTCTCGATGATGCGGTCGAGCTGCTGGAACACGCGCCGCAGGCCGGAGCTCGCGCCGACGATCGCGGTGTAGTCGTAGCGGCCGCGCTCGCGCCCGAGTTCTTGGCGCACGACGGAGAGCTCGCTGTCGCGGTCGCGCACCTTGCGGCCGAGCTGCTCGTTCAGGAGCTCGATCTTGCGCGCGGAGGCGGACAGGCGCTCGGCGCGCTCGCGCAGCTCGGCGAGCTGGCGCGCGTTGCGAATCGCGAGCGAGGCTTGGTCGGCGACGAGACGCAGGAGCTCGAGGTCCTCAGGCCCGAAGGCGGATTCCTGCAGGCGGTTGTCGACGTACAGCACGCCCTCGACGCGCGCGCCGCGCTCGAGCGAAGTGGCGACGGGCACGCACATCACCGAGCGCAGCCGCAGGTCCTCGACGCTGTTCATGCCGCTGAAGCGCGGGTCGCGGCCGGCGTCGACGGAGAGCAGCGGCGAGCGGCTCTCCTGCACGCTGCGCACGATGCCGCCGGAGAGGCGCGAGGTCGGGATCGGGATGTCTTCGCGGTCGTGGCTGCGCGCGACGCGCACCTTGAGCGGGACTTGGCCGGGGCCGTCGAGCTCGCCGGCGCCGTCGGCCACCTGCGGCAGCGACTCGTCGAGCAACAGGAAACCGCGCTCGGCGCGCACGAGCAGCAGCGCTCCGTCGACGATGCCGCGCAGGAGCTTGCCGACGTCCGTCTCGCGCACGAGCTCGCGCGTGAGGCGCGCGAAGATGCGCAGGTTCTCGCGCTCGCGCTGGGCCTCGCCGGTGAGCGTCTGCAGGCCGACTTCGGAGAGCGCGGCCTGCGCGGCGCCGTCGAGGCGCTGGGTCTCGCCGCCGCGCGCGGCGGCGAAGTCGACGGTGATCGTGGCGCGGCCGATCTTGATCAGGTCGCCGGAGTCGAGGCGCGCGCGCTGCACGCGCTGGCCGCGCAGCATGGTGCCGTTCGAGGAGCCGAGGTCGAGCGCCCAGACGCCTTCGGAGTCGGTCTCGACCCGGCAGTGGTGGCGCGAGACCTGCGAGCTCGCGAGGCGGATGTCGTTGTCGAGCGCGCGCCCGATCGTGACGACCGAGCGCTCGAGCTCGAGCTCCGTGCGAACGCCGTCCTCGACGACCGTGATCTTCATGCGCTAGCCTCGGGCGCAGGCCGTGCGGACGCGCTCACCCGCCGTGGGTGAGTGTGAAGGCGCACGCTCGGCCGGCTCTACCCAGCCGGAAACTGCAAGGTAACCGCACAGCCCCGCCTCGGGGTGCACGTGCGACCCCGCACATGGAACACAAACCCTGGTACGACAAGGGCTTACGCTTCAAATGCACGCAGTGCGGCAACTGCTGCAAGAACCACGGCGAGTACACCTACGTGTCGCTCTCCGAGGTCGAGCTGCAGGCCATCCCGAAGTTTCTGGGGCTCTCGCGGCGGGAATTCCTGTCGCGCTACTGCGAGAAGGTGCCGGGCCACCACCCGACGCTGCGCATGGACCAGCCGGCCTGCCCGTTCCTCAACGCGGAAGGGCGCTGCGACATCTATCCCGTGCGGCCCAAGCAGTGCCAGACATGGCCGTTCTGGACCGAGAACCTCGTCGAGGAGACGTGGAAGGGGCCGGTGAAGGAGTGCTGCCCGGGGATCGACGAGGGACCGCTCACGCCGGCCGACGAGGTCGAGCGCATCGCCCGCGAGACGGACGAGTGGTACGGCGGCTAAAGCGCCGCCGCGCGTCGGTGAGCGCCTCGGCGTGCGGCGAGGGCCCACGGGAGCGCGCTCGTCGGAGAGCCTCTGAGCGGAGTACCGCAGCGGAGCCTGCGCCGCACGCGGGCCACTGGCGACTCGCGCAGCCGAAGCCGCGACGTCCGGGCCGCCCCCGCGACGCATGGACGACGTCGAGAGGTGCGGTCGCCCGCGGAGATGAAGTCGCGGACCACGCGCGGGGCGCGGAGGTCGCTGAGTTGGCTGCTGCGCGCGCCTAGGCGCCCGTGTAGCGCGGGGCGCGCTTCTCGGCGAAGGCGGCGAGCGCTTCCTTGCGGTCCTGCGTCGGCAGCACGAGCTCGTAGCAGCGCGCCTCGACCTCGAGCCCCTGCGGCTGCGGCAGCTCGCAGCCCTCGTCGATGGCGCGCTTGGCGGCGCGCACGGCGACCGGACCGTTCGCGGCAATGGCGCGCGCGACCTCGAGGCCCTTCTCGTGCAGCTTGCCGGCCTCGGACACGAAGTTGACGAGCCCGATGCGCTCGGCCTCGGCGGCGTCGAGCTTGCGCGCGGTGAGGATCAGCTCCTTCGCGCGCGCCTTGCCGATCAGGCGCGGCAGGCGCTGGGTGCCGCCGGCGCCGGGGATGATCGCGAGCGAGGTCTCGGTCAGGCCGAGCTGCGCGTGCGGCGCGGCGATGCGCAGATCGCAGGCGAGCAGCAGCTCGGTGCCCCCGCCGAAGGCGAAGCCGTTGACGAGGCCGATCGTCGGCTGCGGCAGCGCTTCGACGTCGTCCATCACGCGCCGGATGTTCTTCACGAAGTGCGGCACGCGATCCATGGGCATCGTCTTGCGCTCCTTCAGGTCGGCACCGGCGCAGAAGGCCTTGTCGCCCGAGCCGGTGATGAGGATCGCGCGCACGCTCGTGTCGCCCTTGAGTTCGTCGCACAGCTTGCGCAGGCGGCGCAGCGTCGGGAACGAGAGGCAGTTCATCACGTCGGGACGCTGGATCGTCAGCGTGACGATGTCGCCGTCGCGCACGCACGACACGAGTTCCGGCTGGTCGGGGACGTCGGACGGGAAGTCGTCGATGTAGCTCATGGGGCGCAGAGGATAGCGGCGGGCCCGCGAGCGCGCGCTACTCGGCGCGGACGAGAGCGCCCGAACGGACGTCGGCATCTGAGATGCGCAGAGAGAGTGTGCGCGCACCGATGCGGGCCTGCAGTCCGCCTTCGACTCGCACCGAGCCCGCACCACCGTCGCTGTACGGCACGCGCAGCCGCGCCACGCCATCGGCGGCGACCGCGGCGCGCGCGCGGTAGGCGAGCGTCCAGTTTCCGCAGCGCAGGTTCGCGCCCACTTCGAGCACTTCGCCGGGAGCGCCGCGCGCCTCGACGCGCGCGCCATCGACGCGCTCGTAGAGCAAGCCGCCGGGCTCGCGCGGTCCGCCGCCCGTGCGCGCGCGGCGCCCGTCGACTTCCTCAGGCACGTACACGAGTCGCAGGAACGGCAGCGGCTCGCCTTGCAGCAAGAGGCTCGGCACGAGCGAGCGCCGCAGGCCTTCCGCGCTCGCGTCCGCGCCCAGCGTTCGCGCGATCGTAGGCCACTGCTCGTCGAGGTCGCTCGTCGCGAGCACGTAGCGCACGTCGCGGCGCGCGAGCAGCGCTTCCGCGGACGCGAGATCGCTCGCTGCAAAGAAGCGGAAGCTGTCGAGGAACTCCTGTTCTCCGACGTAGGAACCGTAGGGCGACGCGACGATGCCGCGCGCGGCGGACCACGCGATGGCGTGACCTTGGCCCCACAGCGCGAGCACGCCGGTTTCGGGCTGCGAGCTCGTCGCGAGCCAGTCCGCCGCGCGGCGCGCGGAGCGCTTGGCGACGGAATCGCCGAAGGGCGGAGCATTCCAGAAGCGGCGCGCGGTGGACGCGACGCCTTGGCCGTGCAGCGCGAGCGCGGCGACGACCGCGAGCGCGGGCGCCCACGTCGCGGACGCGACGCGCGCGGGCAGAGCGCACCACAGGCCGAGCGCGAGCGGCACCACCGCGAGCTCGGCAAAGCGCATCTGCAAGGCGGCCATCGCGCCGAACACCGCGAGCGCCACGGCCCACGGGACGAGCTCGGCACGCGTGCGCGAGCGCTGCACGAGCAACGCGAGCGCCAGCGGAGCGAGCAGCGCACCGAAGCCGAGAAATAGCGTCACGTTCCAGCCCGCACCCGGGCCGACGAGCGGCGCGGACTCCGCCACTTGCCCCATGAACGTCGTCTCGGCGCCGAGCCACGCGAAGCTCTCGCGCAGCGCGGCGCCCGGACCGGTCCCGCTCGCAGCGAGCGCGGCTCCGAGCGCTGCGAGAGCACTTGCGACGACCCACGGGTAGTGCCGCATCCACGCAACGCGCGGCGCGAAAAAAAGCGGCAGGAACACGAGCGCGCCGAGCAGCGGAAATGCCACGTGCGACCACGAGAGGTTCACGAGCATCCACGGCGCATCCGCGCGCCACGGGCTCGCGAGCACGGCGGGCAGCACGGCCAGCGCGGCGGCGAGGTGCAGGGCGAAGCCGAAGCGTGCGAGGTGCGCGAAGCGCTGCGTGCGCACGTGCAGGAGGATCCACACGCCGAGCGCTGCGTCCGCAACGACGAGCTGCAGCAGCGCCGGCGTCCACGAACCGATCGCGAGTCCGTGCAGCAGGCCGAGCACGGCGCCCCAACGCAGCGCGCGCGAACGATCGTCGAGCACCCCGCGCGCGCACGCCGCGGAGAGCACTCCAAGCTGCAGCACCGCGAGCAACGTCGCCCAGCTGTGGTAGTCGCCATTCCCCACGCACGAGCGCTGGATCGCGCCCGGCGCCACGGCGAAGCAAAGGCCCGCGAACAGGCCCGCAGCGTCGCCGAGGAGCTCGCGCGCGGCCCAAGCAGCGGCGAGCGCCGTGAGCACCGCGAAGAGCGCCGGCAAGGTACACGCCGCGCGCTCGAGCCACGGCTTGCGTGCGAGCGCGTCGGACGGAGCAGCGGGAGCGAGCAGCGCCCAAGCGACGAGCGGGTAGTACGGCGGCGCAGGAATCGCGCTGCCCTTCGGCCACGACTCCAGCGGATCGAACTCGGCGGTCGGCGGCCCCTCCTCCAAGATGCGCTCGATCCGCCGCAGCTGGTGCAGGCTGTCGGGATCCGTCGTGATCCACGTCGAGCTGCCCGCGAGCTGCACCTTGCGATGCTGCACCGAGCGCGCGAAGGCCGCGGCGAGCGCGACGACAACGAGGGCAAGGATCCACAGCGCGCGCTTCATCGCTCCCCCATCTTGCCGTCGGCCGCCGGCGCGAGCTCGAGCGCACCTTGGCACTCGAACCCGCCCGAGCCCCACTGCTGCGCGGGAACGACGCGCGCACCGTCCACGCCACGCACGTCGAAGCGGCGCGTGTCGAAGAGCTCGAGCACGACGCCCGCGGACGCGAGCAGACCGACGAACACGAGCGGGCGCACGAACCAGCGCAGAAAGTGCTCGGGAAGGAGCGCGAGCAGCGCGTCGAGCGACAGCGCCACAAGAACGAAACAAGCAAGCTGCGCGGTCGCGCCTTGGCGCGCGTAGCCGTAGAACGCGAGCGTGAGCGCGAGCTTGAAGCCGAGCCACAGGATCCAGTCGCCCGCGACGCGACGACGGACGCCGAGCACGAGCCCCGCGAAGCTCGCGACGAGGCACACGCTCCACCAGATGTAGGAGCGCGTGCGCG
>Ga0169931_10001349_pt1 | contig 40543 bp, 33 predicted proteins | sample Kivu_15m_20L_FD_129675 | JGI IMG/M metagenome (GOLD analysis project Ga0169931, IMG submission 129675) | Freshwater microbial communities from Lake Kivu, Western Province, Rwanda to study Microbial Dark Matter (Phase II) - Kivu_15m_20L... | ecosystem: Environmental > Aquatic > Freshwater > Lake... | reverse complement strand
CTGAAAACTGAAAACTGAAAACTGAAAACTTCCTCCCTCCCCTTTTCCTTGGAGCCAAAAATGATTCCCGCCGCATCCATTCAGCTTCCTGATCCGGATGGCGAGGGGGGGGACTTGCAATCGCAGCGTCCTTGGAAGAGCGACGTGGTTATTTACGATGGCGAGTGCAATTTTTGTCGAGGGCAAGTGGAAAGGCTGAGACGGTGGGATTCTGGCGGGAAACTAGCGTACATTTCGCTTCACGATCCCCGGGTGAGCATGCGGTTTCCCGGGTTGACTCGTGAAGCTTTGATGGAGCAGATGTATGTGGTAACACCGCAAGGGAATCAATACGGAGGGGCGGCAGCGGTTCGATATTTGACGACGAAGTTACCGCGGTTGTATTGGTTGATGCCACTGATGCATCTTCCCTTTACGTTGCCGCTGTGGCAATGGGGATATAGGCAGGTTGCCAAGCGTCGTTACCGATTGGCGGGCAGGGTGTGCGAGAGCGATAAGTGCTCGATTCACTTCAAAAACTAGCCTTGGCTTGGTACACCGGTTCCAAGTTGGGCTAAGACCTGCAGGACGCCGTTAAGATGTGCCAAACGTGGGCCAAAGCGGTCGACGAATTCGCTCAAAACGAATTCTCCATCGAGCAAATCTTCCTCGTTGGCTTCGACCTCTTCGGTAATACTCTCCAAAAATTGGGCCTGTACGCGTGATAAGGATTCCGCCGCTCGTCGACAGGCTCGAGCAAGTTTAGGGTTGGCATCCTTCCATTGCTGCAACTCATTGGCCCGTTGCTTCTGGGCATTTACGTTGCTTTGAATCATTTGCTCCATCAGTTGGTTTTGGCGTTCCTGGGCGATGACCAACTGTCTCATCAGTGCGACGATGGCTGTCCCGGCATCTCCCATACTGTGACTATCGGATCCTGGTTCAGCGGATACATCGATACGAAACACAGGCGAATACTGGGTAGGTTCGTGAGACATTGAACTGCATCGCTCCGGCAAATTCTAAATGAGATCTTCTCATTCGAGTATAGTCACGGAGGTGTCGAAAAGTCGAGCATCTTGTTGACTAAAGAATATTTTGGTTGTTTGGGTAAGATGAATAGGTCCGGAGAGGCGGTTTATGCTCCTTAAAGTCGTTATGACCGGACTGCCGAACTCAATGATTACGATCGTAGGGATAGCCTATTCTCTTGATCGAGGCAAACCGTTGGCCATTTCTAGCCTAACGGGGACGGTTGTTCAATTCGACGCACTCGGTATTGGAGCAGCATGAGCACCACCAGAGGTAGTGACCACTCGACCCTAGGTTTCCTGACGGTGCGGCAGCACCTGGAGCTTGGATACATGGGTGGGTTCCTGTTGGTCAATTCGTTGGCAAGACCTTTGGAGTTTCATTGTACGTTGCCGGTGAAACCGACGCGTGCGCAGAGCATTTTGTATGGTCCAACATTGGTGGATTATCTCTGCGGAGAGCAGATAGCTCGAACGCTGGTATCGAAAGCGAAGTTGCAACCGGTGGTTTTGTTCACGGATAGCCCTGCGGTGTTATCCCTTCGAAATCTCAGTGAGATTCCTATTTGCTGCGTGAGTTCGATGGAGGGAGTCGGAGCGAGCAGGGACTTGCCTTTACCGCATTCACAGAATTTGGGTGTTGCGGTGGGAGAACTTAATGGTCACAAAATCGTGGTCAATGGCGCCCATCGAGAGGATTGGGAGTTTGTGTTTCAGCGACGCGATGAGCTTCTGCAGCAGCTCGATTTGCTTGAGCCATTTACGCGGATTGTTGAAGCGTTGCAGGAAGCCCATCCGGCGTCGAAGGCCGCTTAGTTGAAAACCTTTGAGAGTGCGAACATGGATATGTTGGCGTCTATCCTGGGTGGATCGGCGGGTTTTCAAGCGGATGGAAATTTGCCGCAGGAAATCGGATTTGCCGATCTTCCCTTTCGCGCGAGTTGGAACATCGAAGGTTTTGCAACAGGCTGGCAATCGCAAATTGGTCGCGACATCAAAATCGAAACAAGCGTCTTTCAGGCTGAAAAGGTTGATGTGAGCAGTATTGCGATCAAGATACCACAGCCCAAAATTCATACCTTGAGTTTCGATTTTCCCGAATCGCCTCAGTGGCAATTAGCAGCGCAGGCGAAGCCACAGGCCAGCGGTTCCGCCGGAGCAGTGCCAAGTTCTCCTGTCTCCAATGCTCCGCGATCCAATGTGGCGAATTCGATAACTCGTATTCGCCCTCCCAAGGATTTGGTGAAGCTGGAAGATCGGCTCTACTACGTGTTGCAACCCCCTTTAGAAACGTTGGTATCCAATGCCAAATTGGATTTTGCCTTTCAGCCGTTTCCCTACCAGTTCGAAGGCATCGCTTTTTTATTTTCTCGCGAGACCGCCATTTTGGCCGACGAGATGGGGCTGGGCAAAACGATGCAAGCGATCACAACGGTTCGCATGTTGCTGCTCGCCAATCAACTGCGAACGGTTCTACTGGTTTGTCCTAAGCCGCTGGTCACCAATTGGGTGCGCGAGTTTCGCTTGTGGGCCCCGGAGATTCCAGTGGCCGTGATCGAAGGGGATTCAGCTAAACGACAGTGGATGTGGAACCAGCCCGGTTTGCCAGTGCGAATCGCCAACTACGAATTGTTGATGCGAGATCGCGAATTGCTGCAGGGAAATTTACATTTTGATTTAGTCATTCTGGATGAAGCGCAGCGGATCAAGAATCGAAACAGCACGACGAGCGAAATTGCGCGAGGAATTTCGCGAGGTCGATCATGGGCTTTGACGGGAACACCGATCGAAAACACACCGGAAGATTTGGTGAGTATTTTCGAATTCTTGCAACCTGGCCATCTGCGCGATGGCATGTCGCTGAAACAAATGGGCCAAGCAACTCGAGATCATATCTTGCGGCGGACAAAAGATAAGGTGCTTACGGAGATGCCTCCGAAGTTGTTCCGCGATGCGGAACTCGAGCTGACTTCCGAACAACTCGCCACCTATAAAGCGGCCGAAGAGGAAGGTGTCATTCAGTTGTCGGATATGGGCCAGGAGCTAACGATTCAGCATGTTTTTGAATTGGTTTTACGTTTAAAGCAGATCTGCAATTTTGATCCAGTCACGGGAGCCAGTTGCAAATTGGAACGTTTAGAGGCGGATCTGGAAGAAGTTGCGGCCAGCGGACAAAAGGCGATTGTGTTCAGCCAGTGGGTGCAAGCCATCGATCGCATCTCGGATGTGCTTGAGCGTTATAATCCTTTGCGATATCACGGCCGTATACCGAGCGAGAAGCGGGATTCGGTTCTGCAGGAATTTAAACAGAATCCGAAACGCCATGTGCTGCTGATGAGCTATGGTGCGGGGAGTGTCGGGTTGAACCTGCAATTCTGCCGTTATGTTTTTCTGTTCGATCGTTGGTGGAACCCAGCGGTCGAAGATCAGGCCATCAATCGCGCGCATCGATTAGGGGCGGCCGGATCGGTCACGGTGACGCGGATGTTGGTTGCCGGAACGATCGAGGAGCGCATTCATAAAGTCTTAGAAGAGAAACGCGAACTGTTCAACGCGCTGTTTGCTGAAGCGGGAACACCACCCAGCTTAGGACTCAATCAAGCAGACATTTTTGGGTTGTTCAATCTGAAGACACCTAAAGCCAAGAAGATCGCGTAAGCCGCAGCGCTGCGTAGCTGGAAAATCATTTCGGGCGAGATTCAACTAGAATTGCTCGCCTTTTCTATTTTGCAGTTTATAATTCATATGTTGACTTCGGTTGACTTCTTAGTTTGAGCCTGCGTGAAAGCATTAGCCGCTTTGGCGTTAGCCGCGGTTTTCGGAGCGGCCGTCAGTTGTATCTCAGTTGTAATTGTATCTCAGTTGTAATCTAAGGGTTCGGTGTCTTTACGGTTCTAGGGGCAAAAGGCCATGAACAATGAAACACCAAAAAATAGGTCTTCTGACGGTTCCAATAACAGCAATTCTTCATCGGGAAATGCTGTGGGCCAATTCTTTATCGGCGTGTCGGAACACGTCTTTCACAGCCGTTTGGGTGTCGTGGACACGCAATTGGTGGACTACGTTAGTCATCTGCTCTGCCGTTTTATGCGGACCGAGAATTTGCATCGGATTCGTTTTCTCAACGGTCGCCCGATCACCGAAGTGGTGGGCATGCTGATGGAGGCTAAGCAACGAGTTGGCGAGGCGAGGCGGGAAGTACATCGACACATTGGAGATTTCACTCTCTTTTGGGCTGGAATGTATCCGGAAGCACTGCGCGAAATGCGGGGCCCCGATCGACGCGATCAATTCATCAGTTACAGCGAAGAGGGTAAGAGGGCCTATCACGTTGCCGCGTTGATAGAGACCTCGCGCGATGATCTCCCCTGCTCGCTGATGCAGCGATTGAGTGAGCAATTTGATATGTGCGCTTACGGGCTGCGCGAAATTCGTCGCGAGTGGGAGCAGGGAGATACTGGCCCGTTACAGTTCCACTAGCGGAAATCGCCTTTCGCATTCCGTATTTGCTGCAAAAACTGATCCATAGTCGCGGTGCGATCATTGAGATTGGGACGCATCGCTGCCATGATCGCGTTGCCTAGAGCACGGTCCAAATCTGGGCGATATTCAAAGATGTCACGGGCTGGATGCGTGTCATGCTGCAAAGCGGCCAATCCCGAGGCGTCGCCTACAGGCCAGGGAAGTTCAAAAGTGCACAGGTGATAACAGGTAACACCGAAAGAAAAAATATCGACTCGTTGATCGGTCGGTTTGCGGCGAACAATTTCGGGGGACATATACAACGGGGTTCCGGTTCGGTTACCTGGTTGCATGAAATCTTTTGTGGCGGGCACGGTCAGACCAAAGTCAATCATTTTGATCTGTTCCATGTTGGTGAAGCAGATGTAGTTTCTAGGGCAGATATCCCGATGGATAAAGCCTTGTTCGTGCACGTACTTCAACGCTTCGGCCATTTGCCGAATAAGGTTCAGACGCCGGCCGTTCAGCAGGTCTTCGGATTTGGAATAAATGAGTTGCTGCAGACCGGGACCATCTACAAATTCCATCACCAAATAAGGTAGACCTTTGGTAGTCGTACCATATTCGTACGTCACGACGATATTGTGATGTCGCATCTTGGTTGCGATTTCTCCCTCGCTCGGCTTGTTGAGTCCCTTAAACCGATTTTCGAAGAAGGCCACTTTCTCCGCATCGCACAATTTCACCCCTACCACTTCATTGCGAACGCGGTCGCGGGCAACATAAAAATTGCTCATCGTTCCAAAGACCGATGATCGCATTCGTTCGAACCGAGTCTCCACATCACAGCGGGACTCGGTTCGGAACATTGCGCTTAGCTTATCCAGCAGACCCATGACTCAGTGACCACTCAGAGGGAGATAAGTGATTCGAACGACTTACCATCCACAATAATCAATGGCTCGCGCGATTTCAGACTTCAATTTGGATCGTTCGACGATTCGATCGATATATCCATGTTCCAAAAGGAATTCGCTGGTCTGAAAACCTGGGGGCAATTCAATTTTGATGGTAGCTTTGATCGTACGCGGGCCGGCGAATCCGATCAACGCTTTGGGCTCGGCGAATACCAAATCCCCCAAAGATGCAAAACTTGCTGCAACCCCACCCATAGTTGGGTTTGTTAAGACACTGATAAACAGACCACCATTCTCGCGATAACGCGATAAGGCCGCAGACACTTTGGCCATCTGCATCAGCGAGAGAATGCCTTCGTGCATGCGAGCACCACCGCCCGAGCCACTCACGATAATCAACGGGAGTTTTTGCTCGGTAGCTCGTTCCACCAACCTCGCCAGACGCTCGCCTACCACCGATCCCATACTTCCCATGATAAAAGCCGAGTCGGTGACGCCGATAGCGACACGCCGAGCCCGAATCATGCCGCAACCGGTCATGGCAGCATCGGTCATTCCCGTTCTTTCTTGCTCGGCAACCAACCGTTCGGCATAACTTTTTTTATCGGCGAATTTTAATGGGTCCGTCGGGCGGAGGTGATCGTCCCATTCCTCAAAGGTCCCTTCATCCAGAACCTGAGCCAATCGCTCCTGAGCAGAAACGTAAAAATGGTATTGGCATTTCGGGCAAACGTTGAGAAGTTTCTGAGCTTCCTTGCTGTAGATCGTTGCCTGACAACCCCCGCATTTAATCCACAGCCCAACAGGAATCTCGCGTCTCTTGAAAGCCTTCGCTTGGGCTTCGGTCGGTTCGTTTCTTTCTACAATCGCCATGTTTCTAATCTCGCCTCGCCATTTGCTACAAAAGCAAATCGATCACCAATTACTTAGGCCAATACTAAATGTCCCTGCGCGACTTGAATCGTATCCCAGTGTCCATCGTCACAGCACGATTTCCACAGGTCACCCACTTCGGTCGAAGACAAAATGCGTTTTACCACCGAAGCCATCGGTTCGGGAATGACCAAGCCAATCACACCTTGTCGATGTTTTTTCAGCAACCGGGCCAAGCCCTTTTTCGCACGCTCTTCAGCGTTGTCCAATGTTTCACCGCCAGGAGGGCAAACCGTTCCAGGGTTTTCTTGGTACTGACGATACACCTTGGGAAGTTGACGCCGAACCTCTTCAATACGCTTGCCCTGCCATAATCCTTGGTCAAGGTTTTTAAAGCCATCGACCATCTTGATTTTCCAACCACAACGCTCATTCAAAACATTTGCTGTTTGCTGAGCCGACATGCAAGGTGCCACATACAAGCATTCGATTGGCAATTCGGCCAACTCCACTGCTGTTTTTTCCGCTTGCACCATCCCGCTATTGCTTAGCGGTAATTCGAGCGTTCCCTTGATACGACCATCGTCATCAAATGACGTTGCGCCAGGCCGAACCAAAATGACTGTTAACATATACCCTCAAAATAAATCCTTGTGCGAAGGCTCCATGGCTGTGGTGAGTTGCCCTATCGCCTCACCATAATCCGGCTGTTTGAAAATGGCCGAACCAACCACCAATAAATCTGCCCCCGCGTTGCGACAAGCTCCAATCGTCGTCCGATTCACTCCACCATCCACTTCCAACCACAGCGATTTGGGACCTTGACTGCGAAGCATCGCCAGTTTCGTTAAAGCGATCGGATCGAAGGCCTGTCCACCAAACCCCGCTTCGACGCTCATCACCAAAACCAAATCGCAAAGTTCCACAGTTTCTCGATCCACCGAACCTTCTGTCATGTCGATCGCTGTTTTTGGATTGAAGGCAAGTCCAGCCGCAACCCCTAACTCCTTTAATTGTCTTAACAGCGGCCTAGGGTCGTCAACGGCTTCCCGGTGAAACGTGATACAATCTGTGCCAATGTCCACGAATTGGGGGGCATAATGCTGGGGGTCTGAGATCATGAGGTGGACGTCCAGGACGAGGTCAGTCACCTTTCGGAGCGACGCTACTATAGGGAGTCCGTATGAGAGATTGGGAACAAAATGACCATCCATGACATCGAGGTGCAAGATCTGGATCCCAGCCTCCTCCAGACGCCGGACTTCACGCTCCAAATTGGCAAAATCGCACATCAACAACGAAGGCAGTATCCATGGCCCACCCGACCTGCAAGCTTCTTCAAATCGCTGCTTTCCGCGCATCGCTCCACCCATTGATGTCGAACCCCAAGAGGCGGTTCCAACTTCTAAAACTCGTCGACCTTCGGAAGATCCTCCAAAGCATCGATCTGAAATAAAGCCAAAAAACGCTCGGTGGGATAATAGCGCTCGCGGCGCGTTTTCCCTTTTCCCTCGCGACGAATCTCCAGTAAATTTCGCCGCACCATTTGAGTCAAGATACTCCCGGCAGGCTTACCGTACTGCTGTTCGAGTTTACCACGATCCAAGCCAGGTTGGTAAGCGACCAAAGCCAAGACATCGACCGCTGCTTGATTGAGCTTCGCTTCCTTGATCTTGCCGTAAAATCGATCGCGCAAGGCGTGCAACTGCGGAGCAAGTTCCATGCGGTAGCCCCCCGCAGCCAGTTGAATTCGATAAGCAGTCCCCTCCCTCTCATAACTTTGATTCAACTCGCCAACAATCACTTCGACCTCCGCCGGATGAACGCCGCGCATCACACCCGCCAGCATCTCCGGGGTCAAAGGTTTATTTTCCGGATGCCCCACAAATAAAGCCGCCTCAATAATCGAACGCGGAGCAATTAATAAGGCCTCATCTTCCTGAAGTTCTTCTTCCAGCGGATCGTGACCCGGTACGATTCTTTCGATCAGCATGGCCTCGGGCTGCTCGGAAGGGGCGACTGGATAGGGCGCCTTGCCGCGCTGCAACATCTGCGCGTAAGCTTCCCCCAACTCCTCCAGCGAGAGTCCATGATCCTCTTCGACATCCATTGAATCTGGTTCTTCAGCCACTATGGCACTCGGACCTGCTGTCCCCTGCATGCAAAATGGTTCCTCCACCCGCGGTCCACGCTGCAAGAGGAACTACCAGCAACTCTTGTAGACCATTCAGCGATTGGGGGCAATTTCGAACCACAAATTTCAGTTGGGAATTTTAACACCAGACGTTGACAAAAATGCGGTAGATCCTCATGTTTAATGATACATCGTCTCAATAAGGTTCTGTTAGACTAAACTTTTGGGTGGATCATGGAGCAAATTCCCAGAAACGAACAACGCGAAAGCGTTGAGAAACATCCGCCCGATCCGCTAGCGTTGCAAAAGTGGTTTAAGTCGGATGAGTTGTTTGGTGCCGATCGCCAAATCTTTATCACGCACGAAGGTGCTGTTTATCGATTGCAAATCACCAAGCAAGGGAAGTTGATTCTGACCAAATAGGCCATTGGTCGTCGGCCAGCCTGGGTCCCAATTTCCTTCGCAAAACTTGACGGTGCGCCTCATTTCTCACGAGAATTAGCCTACACTAGAGAGTGGCTGTGAAAACTATGTGCCGCTCGGTGTTAGCCGCGGTTTTCCGATAGGCTCCAACGTAACCGCCTTTCAAAGGTCTTTACGCACAAGGCAAGTCACGGATCGAGGAGAGCTAGCTTGAATCAAAAATTTGGAAAAGATCTGGACCCCAATCTCGATCCCCAGAAAGTCCTTGCGGGACTGGCCACGGTGATTGCCGTTGCAACCCTGCTCTATTTTGCCTGGAGCGGTTTTTACACGGTTCGCGAGTATGAAAGGGCGGTCTTACTTCGGTGGGGCAAGTACTACACGACAGCGGAGCCTGGTTTAAATTTCAAACTCCCGTGGATCGATGAGCGAATCCTGGTTGACTGTTCCGAACGTACCTTGCGTTTACCTTGGGGGACGTCAGAGGTTGCTCAGCGTGGTTCGCCTCTTTCGGTCGAACGCGAAAATCCAGACGAAATGCTCATCCTTACCGGCGATCTCTATGCGGCCGTCGTGGAGTGGAACGTGATTTGGCGGGTTGCCGAACCTAAAGATTACGCTTTAAGGTTAAACCAGGAGGAAGCAGAAAGTATCATCAATGCGGTGGCTCGCAGCACGATGCATCGCATCGTCGGCGATTATGCTGCGGATGAAATTCTGACCGGCAAACGAGAAGAGATTGCACTGGCCGCTTTGACAGAATTGAAAGCCAATCTGGAAGCATTGCAAAGCGGGATTATGATCGTCGATCTGCAACTTCAGCGAGCCATACCTCCCGATCGCGTCAAACCGGCCTTCGATGAAGTCAACGCATCGATTCAGCAACGCGATAAATTAATCAACGAAGCCCGTCGCGAGCGAAACCAGATGCTCCCATTGGCCCTCGCTTCGCAAGATAAATCGATTCGCGAAGCTGAAGGTTATGCTTCGCGCCGCAAGGCCGAAGCCGAAGGTGAAATCGCCGCTTTGTTATCTAAGTATCAAGCCTATCAAAAAGCTCCCGAATTGACCCGACGGCGACTTTATCTCGAGACCATGGAACGAGTCCTCGGCAATAGTGGTCCCAAAGTGATTCTGGATGGGAGCATGCCAAGCCCACTTCCGCTTTTACAGCTGGAGAAGGAGTAACATCGGATGATCTGGCTTCAACGTTCTTTGCAAGCATTAGCCGTGGCAGGTTTACTTCTGCTGCTGACACCCTTTTTTACCTTCGTTGTCGATGAACGAGAAATGGCGGTCGTCCTGCGTTTCGGACGCCCCGTGCGTTCGATGACAGCGCCGGGACTCTATTGGTGCACGCCTGGAATCGAGCAGGTGCGTATCCTGCCGGCCACGGTTCAATTCTGGGGCGACCAAAATGACTTTCTGATCCCCGATCTACCAACCAAAGACGACAAAAAAATTGAGCTCATCCCTTGGGCCATTTGGAAGATCAATGATCCTGTCGCCTTCGTGCAACGCCTGCGGACTGTCGACGATGCGGAGCAACGCGTAGCTCAATTTGTACGCTCGGCAATTCGCGATTCGATCACCCAGTATGAACTGGCCGAATTGGTGCGCAGCTCCAATCGAGAACTGCAAACAGCCAAGTTCGATATCGAATCGGAGGAAGTGACGGCCGACATCGCCAACTTTCAAGACTCGATTGAAAGTGGAAAATCCGAAATCAAAATGGGACGCCAAAAAATACTCGATAAGATCAAGCAAGATATTCAGCGACGACTGCTCGCCGCTGCCGACAGCGAAAACGCTGCTCGCGGAATTGAATTGGTGAGTGTGGGCGTTTCCAAAATCGACTTCGTTGCAAGCGTGCGTGAGAAAACCTTCGATCGCTGGATCGCGGAACGCGGCGCTCTGTCGGCCCTGAATATCAACGAGGGTGAGCGACTAAGACAGGAAATTATCAACCAAACAAAAGCCGAAGTCGAAAAAATCGAAGGGGAAGGAAAACGCAAGTCGAGCGAAATTCGCGGCAAAGTTGATGCCGAAGTCATCGAAATGTATGCCAGCGCAATTCAAAATACGGCAGAGTTCTACGACTTCGTGCGTACTTTGGAACTCTACGAAAAATCGTTCGACAAAAATTCGCGTCTCTATCTCTCAACCGATAGCCCACTTTTCGAATTGTTAAAAGGAGAGCCCAAGGCTTTACCTGCCGCCAACTCTCCCCAATCGTTACAATCGACAAAGGCGAATTAGCTTTACGTGAGTAAACTCCCATCGGGGATGAATTTGACGCGAGCCGTCCATTCGCTTTGGCAAACTGTGGTATAGACAATCAGGCCCATGCCGCCTCTAGGCTTTCCTACCTGATTACCCCGCCAAACGATGAACTCAATCCCCAACTCGAGTCCTGCTGTGGCCAACGTCCGTTTATTGGTCATCGGGATCTACGCGATCGCCATTTTTTTGGGAGCCTTCCTGCTCTTTCAAGTTCAACCGATCATGGGAAAGTATATTCTTCCTTGGTTTGGTGGGAGTCCTGGAGTATGGACAACCTGTATGTTGGTGTTTCAACTTCTGCTCTGCGGAGGTTACGCCTATGCTCACTTTCTAACTCGCATGTGCACTCCACGTGGCCAGATATTTTTTCACGCGATCTTGTTGCTCGGTTCCCTGTTCACCCTTCCGATTGCACCTTCAGCAGACTGGAAACCCAACGGTTCTGAGCCCCCTGCCCTCTGGATCGTTCTGCTACTGTTACTCAACGTGGGCCTCCCCTACTTTCTGCTGTCGGCAACCGGTCCGTTGCTGCAAGCCTGGGTCTCACGATCCGGTATTGTCGCTCATCCCTATCGACTCTACGCTCTCTCCAACGTTGGCTCGCTCTTAGCCTTGCTCAGCTATCCATTCTTTTTTGAAACATGGATGTCATCGAGCCAACAAGCGGTGACTTGGTCGACAGTATTTTCATTTTTCGCGATCGTCTGCCCTTTGGCAGGTATCTTATCGTTGATTCGAAGTCTAAAGACTATTCAATCGACCGGTCCCACCTCCGTCGCCACCCATCAGACTCCAACAGCGATCACTCCTATTCAATACGTCCATTGGTTTGTGCTCGCGTTCATCCCTTCGCTGATGCTGCTGGCAGTAACGAACCAAGTATGCCTCGACGTCGCAGTCATTCCATTTTTATGGATATTGCCCCTCAGTATTTATTTGGTGAGCTTTATCCTCTGCTTCGAATCGCAGCGTTGGTATGTGCGCCGTCCTTACATCGCGTTGACGATGCTCACCTTTCTAGGTGTCTTACAAGCGCAAACCGCTGGACCGAACATGAACTATCTGTTGCAAATTGCGATTTATTTTTCTGCATTATTCCTCTGCTGCATGGTTTGCCATGCCGAGCTGGTTCGCATCCGTCCTGAAGCATATAACTTGACTGCCTTCTATATGACCATGTCGATTGGTGGGGCATTTGGTGGATTATTCGTCGGTTTAATTGCGCCGGTTGTGTTCAATGATTTTCTCGAGCTTCAAATCGGCCTTATCCTGTGTGGATTGGTGATGCTGGCTCTCTACCTTTTACCCAAAGATGCGAACCTATCGCAACTCTCCTTCAAGCGTCAACGCATCTACGCCGCTCTGGCCGTTTTTGCTTTACTAGGAGTTGTCGGCACGCAATGGATTACTGCATCCACTCAGCATGCCGTGCGAAACTTCTACGGAGTACTGCGAGTCAAATCGACTTTGGATGAACCTTCAGGACTGTTGGTCAAGGTTCTTTTCCATGGCAGAATTGTCCACGGTACTCAATTAGAACGCGAAGATCTTGCGGCAACTCCAACAGCCTACTACGGTCTCGATTCGGGAGTCGGCTTGGCCCTGCAGAATTTTAATTCCGGTAGACCGCGCAATATCGGTGTCGTTGGCTTGGGCGCTGGTACTTTGGCCACTTACGCCAAATCGGGCGACCACTGGAAATTTTACGAGATCAATCCAGACGTAATCGAATATGCCCATGAGCATTTCACTTTTCTGAGTCAATGTCCCGCCGAAGTACAAGTGCTTCCCGGTGATGCCAGATTGACTTTAGCCCGAGAAGCCGATCATCAATTCGATCTACTTATTCTTGATGCCTTCAGCGGCGATGCGATTCCCGTTCACTTGCTAACCACAGAAGCTTTGGAAATCTATCAACGTTGCTTGAAGCCCGATGGAGCCCTCGCGATACATATTACGAACCAATATTTTGATTTAGCCCCGATCGCTTCCGGTTTAGCTCAGCAAGCAGGCTATTCGGTAACCATCGTCGATAATCACGATAAACTGAAACCCTTTGCCAACCGTTCCATGTGGGCGATACTCTCTGCGAACCCCGCTGCTCAAGCGGCCGTTAAGTCCGCGTCCGAAAAAGAGATCATTCCCGTCCGGCGTCAACTCAGATGGACCGATGATCGCAGCAATCTTTTCGAAGCGCTGCGATAAAACGGTCGATCGCCACTTCGCCCAGCCCTGACCCTGAAACTCTACCTGGAAATGCTATTGTTAAAATGGATGGGTTGGGTTGGTCTTGCGTGATCCGGCCCGAACTCTTATCTCCAATCAGTCAGCACGACGATAACCCTCACAGGTCGACAGCGGTGGAGCGGCTTCACAGTACTCCAACTGTTCGACGCAACCAATCTCCTTTGCACAACCACTTCGGATATACTCCAGTGGAAAGCAAAATCGTCAGGAAGACGTGCTGCAGCAAAGGAACGCTGAGGAATGTAGCAAGCAGGGAAGCTTTGCTACAGGCGGCTCCTCAGGACGACAAGTACCGCCACCCACTTCATTCCCGACTTTGGCGAAAAATGGCTAAGCTGAGTTGGTTCTCAAAGTTCTACTGGAAGCATCTGGCTGGTCCGAAAACAGACAAGAATCTACACCGGTTGCTCTTGGAACAGAGTTTCAATTCTGTTCTCGAAATCGGCATCGGCAACGGTTCTCGTACCCAACGTGTGTTCAAATTGCTCACACCTCGAAATTCCGACGCGGTGACAAGATATACGGTCATCGATGCTTTTGAGTCTGAGGCAGGTCACCTAACCCTCAAACAGGCTCACAAGATGTTGGCTGAAAAAGGGGTCAAAAGCACACTTGTGCCGGGCGATTTGACAGCTGCTTTGGTTCGAGTGGGTAATACGGTGGGTCAACACGAGTTGATTATTGCCGCTGGGATTCTTGATCCAGCAGCACCCTCTGCCAGTTTACTGACACCTTGGCTCAAAAAGGTTGCACAAGCCGAAGGATGGATTCTCTGCTCCGGCCGGGAAGGGGAGAATCTGTCGGCTTTGAAGATCAGCGACTTGCAAATCGGTCTTGCCAAGCAGGCAGCCTGAGCGTCGTACCGATAGGATTCATTGCTGTTTTAGGGCGAGCGGCGGCAGAGCGGTGATGCTAAGAGAGATTTTTCGAGCCGCTATTGGCTGCGAAGCGAGGTAAACCGCCGGCGAATTTCTTCCTTATCTCCAGCAGTAAAGAAAGCGGTATAGGAAAATTTCAGCCCTGGTGTGAGGGCAAATGTTTGCAGCGGTGCGATGTAGGAGCAGTCCGAACCAGAGCCACCCTTAAAGCGATAGCATGTTGCCTCCTTCGCTCCAGGAACGTAGACGCCAACTCCCAAGCCGTTGTCATCCACATACGCCGCCCAATTCTCAGATAACACGAGATACTCATTGGGCCAGCCAGGAATTCGCGTTGTCAGCGGGGCTGAAGACCAAGGTTGATCGCCACTATAGGTCACCAAGTTTTTTAGCTTCGGGGAAACGAATACTGCGGGCATCTCTTGGTGTCTTGCTTGGTGTGTCTTCTGCCCGCGGTAATGAAACTTATAGCGCACTTCAACGATTGGACCGCGCAATTCCAACCACTGTTCCATCTGACAATCGTTGGCTAATTCTCCAGAGGCCCAGTTCCGCGGAATCGTTTTGCAATAAGCAGTGGTTTCGGTTGCTTTGCATTCGACAAGTTGACTTGCATTGCCGCGGTAATCACCCCCCTGTACCGGATTAAATCTCCAGGGCTTATCCACCCAGCGCGATCCATCTTCGTCGCCATAATAAGATTGCTGAATCAATCGGCCATGATCGTAGTGATTGAGCAGATTAACATCCGAGCCCTTGAGCGAAAGAAGGGCGATAGCCCCACCGTGCGATCGCAAAAGACCAACGCGGATCTCTGCATTCTCGAGATAAATCCACTCTTCTTTTGGTGATTCTCGCTTTGGCTGCTGTGCTAGCGCAGCGGAAACGATCAGCAACCAAACCGCTAACGAGCCGATTGGTTTAATGCTACGAACCATTTAATACGCAATCTGTTAACTTCAAAGATATAAGACCTAACATTTTGTGTGTAGTCTATCTCTTATGGCGGAAAGGATCGAGTCCCGGTACGCACACAATTTTGTCTGCAGAACAGGAGACCAGTAAAAAATATGCCACTCTAGCTCGGCGACGATCACATCTTGATAGCGCGACGTCAGTTTTTGGAAGAGCCAGAAGGCTCCTTCAAAGCGAGTACTTTGCGATAGAACTCAGCATTGGCTAATCCAGCCATCAAGCCCAGCGTGTCATGCCCAACACCTTGGACAATATAAAACTCGTGCGAAATCTTCAGCTTTTCGAGATGCTTGTGGAAGCGTTGATTCAAAGCGAGAGAACGATCTTGGGATCCGACAGCGTGCCGAATCAAGGTTCCGGATTTCCGCAGCACTTCTGCGTTGGTTTCGGCTATGGTCTGCGGATGTGTCGATTTAAAATAAGACATATCCCCCTCGCAAACGTCGTTCAGTATTTGTTCGCGAAGCGGATTGCCCGTTGCGCGAGGACCCTCGAATTCTATATCGAGCGGACCTGCGGCGAGTATCGAAATTCCACCAAACAGTTCCGTATGTCGAAAACCAATGCGGGCCGCTCCATAGCCACCCATGCTGAAGCCTTCTAGGATTCGGCCCTCGCGACTGGCAATGGTGCGGAACGCTTGGTCGATTTGAGGTATCAGTTCATCGATGAAAACGGTTTCAATCGGAGCGAGGCCATCTTTCGAATCCGTCCATAAACGTTTCGACAAACCATTGACGAAAACAACAATCAGCGGCGGTACGCCCTCATCGCGAATGGCGAAATGAAACATGCGTGCCAGAGGCCGAACATGATTCACACCACCCTCGGTCCCGTGCAGCCAATACAGAACCGGAAAACGTGTCGTCTGCGCAGCGTCATAAGACGGGGGTGTATAAACGTGATAACTGACCTCGCTTTTTGCCGCCTGACTTTTGAAGGTATGAAAGCTTACTCGCGGGGCATCGATCCGCTTTGTGACCCACGGCAGCTCCTTGCGGATCGCATTCTCCAGACCCGTTTGATCCTGGGAACGCAAGTCGGTACCCAAGGAGAGTAGAAACCACATAAGCAAAGGAATTCTTGCGAATCGCATGATATCTTTCGCCTCCAAAAATTCCCTCAACCATCGACCGTCAGATCAAGCGAAGGGAGGCTGTCCGGTGTTTTGGTCGGGGCGACGCATCATTTCTTCAGATAACGCAAATCGGCTTCGGACAGGTTATCAAGCTGTACTTTGATAACTTTACCATCTTTACGGCGCAAAGTGACTTCCTTTTGATCTTTGCTGATAAGAACCGCCACAATCGAGTGTTTGCCGGAACGATCATACCAGGTTCTCATGCCATCTTCCTCTTCGTCGTTCGAAGAGGGCTTGGATGGAGTGTCGAATAGCCCAGAAGGATCATCGACTCTTGTTGAACCCGAAGAACGTGGCGATGAATCGGCCATTTTATTTTCCGAAGAGGATTTCGTGTTGCCGCGATCGCTGTCCGGACGAGTCCCCGAATTGGCAACCAAATCACCTTCCTCGCCGAGAATCGATTTACGGATTAATCCTTCCGGCACTTGCTGTAGGACAGTCATTGAAACCGATCCTGTTCTGGGCGATGGGACCGTCGCAGTGCCGGCAACGTACATGGCGCAGGGTGTGAGTTCCTGCCCAGGGAAAAGTCCAACAGTGGAATCAACATAAGCGATGAGTGGTATATTTTCATGGACCACAATTACGTCATGGTCGTTAAACGCATGTAGGACAATCGCACCGGTCAAAAAGCCGACTGTATTGTTAGCGCGAATATTCAATGGTGGACCATAGTACTTCAAAAGCATCAGCAACGATTTGTCCTTGTCGCTACCACCGATCACTTCCAATGCCCGCAGATATTCCTGGCTGAGACGTTCCACACGCAACGTTTCTCGACGCTTGACAGACTCACCTCGAAAATACCATTTGCGTGTCCGCGTCCTCTGATTATCCAAGCGGATAATGTCGCTATCGCCATCGTCATACTGCAGAGGGATTGCAGCCCCACCTTGTCTGATCTCCTTAAGATCCCTGGCAAGACGATTGGATTCCGAGCGAAAGCCCTTGATCAAGAAGTCGCTCGTCTCTTTGGCTTCTTGAACGTACTGTGCGATTCTCGCAGATGGTACTTCGGCAGGTTCAATGATGCCACCCTTCGCAGGCTTTTGCTCCATGTCGTCTGCGACTTTTGCGGTAGTTTCAGACAAAGGACGCCATGCCTGCGTGGCTGTGCTGGTTACGGCTGCTTCCATATCGACGCAACTGACACCAAAATTGATGTTTTGAATACCGGCAGTCGAAGCCAAAGTGCTCATCGCCACGACTTCCCCTTTGCCGTTGATAATGGGACCGCCAGAGTTACCCGGAGAAAGAGCCGCATCGAGCTGAATCCATTGACCATTGTACGATTCATCAATTTCGCGAGCTTCGCGAATCGCACTGACGACTCCCTTGGTCGCTGTGAAAGAAAGTCCAACCGGAGAGCCCAAAGCGATAACATCCTCTCCTTTTCGAGGCAAAGCAGATGCGAATCGGATAGGGACTAAGCCGGGGCCAGTAATTTTGCAAATGCAAATATCTCGAGAAGCATCCAAGTGTCGCACACCCGTTATTTCCAGTTTGTTGCCGTTGGCAAAAACAGCGACCGCCCGGATGGCACCCGCCATGACGTGCACATTGGTAACAACTGTACCCGAAGAATCAACGACAAAGCCGCTACCCTGGCCGCGACCGTTCAGAGTTTCAACCTCAATTCGCACAACCGATTTCTCGCAGCGTTCAATCACATCCGCAGATGTTTCTTGAAAAGCCTCTAACTGTGAGGGGCCAAGTCCGAACAGAGCCAAAGTCATGCTGAGAAAAAAACAATGCATCGCAGCCGAGGAACGAATCATGATTGACACCAGAAAAATCAGTAGGAATTTGATAAGAGTTCGTACGGAATACAATTGATCGATCAAGCTCAATAGGCAATAAAGCTAACCAGCGACTGGATAGGGATTGCAATAGCCATGAAAATTTCAGATGACGGCACGACATCTTTTTAATCTACGATCGGGCCCTTCCTCAAGATATTAAAGTTAAGAAATGCATGCATTTCCTCAAATGAAATGCCCTGTGCCTTATCGTCCAGGACGCTAACTCAACTGAATTATGAGAAACTTCATATTTCGGTGACTTTTGTTGCCCAATAATGCTACTTTAGGAGTAGAGCCCAGGTGAAAACTGCGGCGAACGCCTTCGTCTAGTGGCTGATCTGAAAAGCATTGATAGCAATTTAGTATGGCTCAATAAAAGGCATTCTCTCGGCTGGGGCTATAAGATACCATGCATGTTGCTGCGGAAATGGAGTTTCGTCCACCCAAAAGGACAAAAACAATCATGTCAGTCTCACTAAATTTTCAGAGAGTCCAGGCGTTTTTTTAGCTGTCCAGGCATCGACTCGCGTTCAATCAACGTTCTTTAGGATATGGACCTTGTATGAAGCAAGTTGCAATTTTTCTCCCCAATTGGGTCGGTGATGCGGTAATGGCCACTCCGACGTTGCGAGCCCTTCGCAACTTTTATGGTCGCAATGTACGCATGGTAGGCTTAGGCAAACCGTCTGTGGTTGGAGTTCTCGAGGGTACGAATTGGCTGAACGAAATGTGGGCTTTCAAATCGCGCAGTCGGGGAGAGCTTCCGAATCGGCGCACCACGGTTCAGCGGCTTCGTCGCGAAAAAATCGATACGGCCATCTTGCTACCCAACTCGTTCACTTCGGCCGCAATGGCTTGGATGTCGGGCGCACGTCACCGCATAGGCTATGCACGCGATGGACGATCGTTCCTACTCACCCAACGCCTCTATGCACCACGCAGCGGTCGAAAATGGCTCCCTATTTCAGCGGTGGACTATTATCTCGGACTAGCCAATTCGATCGGGGCTATCACGCTCGATCGCCATATGGAGCTAGCACTCACCTCGCAGGATCGCGCCTTGCAGCAAGATCTGTATGCGAAGTGGAATTGGACAACCGCTCAGCCAACGGTGGTTATCAATAATGGCGGTGCCTACGGCGGTGCCAAACTTTGGCCAACGGAATATGTGAGCCAACTTTCCAAAAGTCTGTGCCAGCAAAATCCAGCGATTCAAGTTCTGTTACACTGTGGACCGGATGAGCGCGAGGCAGCCAATGCGCTTGAGACCGAAATGGCTAATCCCCGAATACGCTCGATGGGAACCGAAGCTGCGCTTCCGCTGGGGCTCAGCAAAGCGGTCTTGGCAAAAGCTTCGGTGGTCATTAGTACCGACAGCGGCCCACGCCATATGGCTATCGCCTTCAATCGACCTGTAGTTTCGCTTTTTGGCCCAACTGAGCCCGCTTGGACAACGACCTATAATGTTCGCGAATCTTATCTTGAAGAAAAGCTCCCCTGCCGAGCTTGTTGGAAGAGGACCTGTCCACTAGGTCACCATCGCTGTATGACAGATCTGAAAGTGGAAAGGGTTCTTCGCGAAACGTTGGTGCGACTTGCTGAATCCGATACCGCAGAAAATACTTCCTCTGCATCTTCAGACCAGGCCAATCAGAGCGACAGCCGTAAATCGCAGACGCGCGCCGCTTAAATGTTACTCCCTTCCAAAACGACTGGTCGAACCTTCTCGATCAGTCCGCTTGCATGGTCATACAACAGCGCCAATTGTGGGCCCAGGTGAGCGGCCGCGTTGGAATCGATCAGATGGTTTGAATCCGCTGCGCTCATCTGCATCAACAAACGCACTTCGCAGTCATTCAACGTCGCTCGACTCAGCCAGCGTGAGGCGGTAGAAAAACTATCGGCCCAGACCCAAGTATGAATGCCAACCGATGGTCCATCGCGCACAATGCGCGAAAAAACTTTTTCCAAACTTTCCTCATCGCTGCTGCCGAAGGAAAACTCTTCACCCCGTTTTAAATTGCGAAATCGATCCAATTGCCATACGGCAAGCCAAATCGGTGAGTGTTGAGTTGTATCTTCGCTCTGGCGACGATCGATCCATTCCGCCAGCGATTTTAGTTCTGCATCCACGTCTTTAAGCGAGATGATTTCTGCAGTTTTTTCTACCGATTTCAGTTGTTCCATAAACTGATCACTGGCTGGATCGTTGGGTCTTGCGCCAAAGAGGATTTTCCAAATCGGCGTGGGACGCTGTGTAATCTCGGCCGCCCGAAGTTGGCTGCGCAGCGCCAGGTGGGTCAAGCGACCTGCCAGACGTGCATCGCTACCGATCACCAAGACATTGCGTCCCGGTTGGTTGGAACGCGCAAAACCGACGGCGGGCCGAATCGCGACGGCATCTCCCAGCAGTACCGGATCCGATTGTCGACCCAGGAATTGCCATGCGGATTGCAACGCATGATCGACGTCGCCGCTTGCCCATTGGCTCGGCTTGTGACCTTCGAAAACAATCGTCTTTTCTAAACGATTGGTCGTCACGTCGCGATTGATGGGTTTGGGCAACATCGCCTGGAACCATTCATGTTGTTCCAGCGAACTCACCCACGCAATCTGCAGCGGTTGATTCCCCTCAATACGTCCTCCGGCATTGTTGTAGATCGCTTGTCCGGGATAACTCAATCGACTCGCTGCGAGGTTGTCATCGCTCAAGATGACGACTGCATCGGCTTCATCGCATTGCAGCGCAATTCGCACACCCATTTGCCCCAGTGTGGTTCGCGGCAAAGAGTAGGCGCCCGCAAGTGTCTGCGAGGCTAAGATCGCATGAACACCGAAGGATCGGCCTTGACGCACGATGCGATCGAGCAGCAATGAAGCTTGTTGAGCGAGCTTATCATCTTGTACAAACAGTTCTTGGAATTCGTCGATGACCAAAAGAATTCTGGGCATTGAGATATCGGGTTTGAGTTGTGCCCAGCCCGCGACATCTTGGACGCCCGCCTCACGGAACAATTCACCCCGCAGTTGCAGGCATTGGTCCAAGAACTCCAAGGCGCTCAGACCAAATTCGCGTTGGCTCTCAATTCCAATTATATCCGCGTGGGGCAATTGTGACTCGGCATATACCTGGAATTCAACACCCTTTTTGAAGTCTAACAAAATCAAACGCAATTGATCCGGCGAATAACGCAGTGCCGCGCTGGTGATCAAGGTATGCAACAGGGTCGATTTACCCGACCCGGTCTTTCCCGCAATCAGTACATGCTGATTGGTACCGACTCCGAGCCTCATCGATACGACTCGCCCCGGACCACTTTGGCCCAGAGGTACTTCCAATAACTTGGAAGAGTTTTCTTGCCAGCGAACAAATTTCTCGCCAACAACTTGCTTCAGGGGCAATTCGATTCGTCCCGCTTCTAAGGCGGCCATGCCACAACTTCGAATCAACCGACTCTTGAGGCTATCATCGGGTGGTTGGTCTACTTCAAAATCAAAGTTCTCTAAGTTCGGTTCCAACAGAGAGGTCCTGCCGGTCTCATCAATTTTGATTTTCAAGCCGAGTTGTTCAAACGCTTTTCTCTCCATGAAGGGTGGCCAATTCAACGATTCATCGCATTGCAGACAGACGGCCACACCGCAACGAGGCCCCGCCTGCAATAAGCTTGAAATACTTTTCCAAGCCGACTCGTCGCAACCAAAAGGAAAGTCAGGCCAGATCACGAAATGATATGGCTCAGCTAACGTTCCCGCTTGTTGATTGTATTGATGTAAATTCGCATAACGATCGCGCAATTGCTGCTGAATGACTTGCTCGCTGTGACGAACAAGCTCGCTGAGGTGATGGCCGATGTGTACCGGTTCGGTCCAGACTCGATGTTGAACTAAACGAGGGTCGAAATCACCCAGATGCATCAGCCATGAGAAGTCTCGACCCAAGCCGCGGGGATCAATCACCGTCAGGAAAACTTTTCCGGGAGGTAAAGATGTCAGCGCCCGCATCACAACTTGAGAAAGAATCCGTTTCCCTAAATCGTTTTGATTCGCGGCCGAACGTATCAACAAACCGGAATGTTGCAAGGGGAGAAAAGTGACCGGCAAGCGAATCCCTGACTCTTCCTTGGTTTGATTCGCAGCAAGCCGTTCCGTATCCGCGCTGTGCGCCAGGTTACGGAAGAGTGAGTCTTTGAGGGCCAGGGTTGGAATTCGGAGTTTCCCCACCGTCAATGCGGGTTCCTGCGCGACGGTAAACAGTCCTTCCTTTTGCCACAATGGACTTTCCCAGCTCACATAGCGCCGGCCCAATTCACTTTTCAATCGCTGACTTATTTGCTGCGCTGATTTGAGTCCTTTAGCAACACGGAATTCCGCTCGTTCCTTCCATTGCTGTGCCGTGTCGTCAATTTCGGTTAAACGCTGAGACTTTAGCTCGCGTTGAGACTGGACACGTTGGCCAGCCTCTCTTTTCCAAGCGATGTGTTTTTTTTCTCCTTCGTCATTGCGGTTCTTTCTCCTGTCGAGAAATTCCTGTTCCACTTTGGTTCGAAACTCGTCCATCGATTTGAGCAATTCGCGTTTCTCGTTTGCTATGCGTGTTTCTAAATTCTGCGAACTCTCTTTCCAATGGTTTTCCGCATTTTTTTTCGCCAGTTCATGTTTGGCCTGTAACGCATTGAGTTTATTTTCGGCCTCTCGTCGCGCGAATTGCTCCGCAGTCTGCAGAGCTTGACCGCAGTCTGCCCAGAGGACTTCGATCGTTGGATAATGTTCGAGAGTATATTTTTTAAGTGGTATTCTCAAGCCAAATTTTAGGATGACAAGAGAAACAACGGCGGTAACCGCCGATGCAATTCCAACTTGAATCCAATCTTGGGTGATTGCAAAGGTAATACCAGTCGCTAGTCCGCAGATAACCAACAGCAACACCCAAAACCATACGGTTTCGCTAATTCGTGCGATAGGATGCTGGCTCAATCGCAGCATTTCGCGGTGCAGTTTAGAGTGCAGTTCGCCTAGATGTTCGGTTGCTTGCAGCAAAGTATCGATGTGATCGAATTTTTCATTCGGTTTTTTTTGCTGTAAAGTAATGCCTCGAGACTTCACGATTTCGCGGGCTTCCACAACTGCTTGGGCGGATGGTTTGGCTGTCGCATGAAGTTGCTGCATGATATGTTCATACTCATGCCGAGGATCATCTTTATGTTTCTTATATTCTACATCCGCCTCGTGAACCGTTTGTGTGTATTGCTGCTGGAAAAATGAGAGTTTTGTTTTCCGTTCCTGTTCCAATTTGACAAATTTTGCTTTCTGTTGCTCAAACGATTGGTGGGTTTTGCGATCTGCCGATTCAGCAAAACTCTCAAGCTCATCATCCCATTGAGTAAGAAATTTAGCTTCTTCCGCGGAGAGGTTTTGTTGGAGCTGAAGGAGGCCGATATCTTCTTGTCTTTCAATCTCCTCGCGATGCTCTTTCAACTTGGAAAGCTTCTCGCTCAATTCTCGCTGGGCACTATCGAAACGCCGTTGCAGAGAATCTGCAATACGTTGGTAGGTCTTCAGAGAAAGAAACAAAGGATTCATAGCATCGATTCCGCTTCGCGAAGTTTTTTCTGAATTTCGCCGCTTAATTCGGCGAGATCATTTAATGAGGTAATCGCCCCGGTGAGAATGGCCTCGATCGGTAGCAAATGCTCTGTTTGGAACTCAACGGACTTTTTATCTTTCCAAGTCTCATTGAGTTTGGTAACGTCGTTTCGCAAATCGTTCAGCATTCGAGTCAGTCGCTGGATGCTACCGGGCAAGTCATGTGAAAAATGTAATCCGCTCATGCGCTCTCCGTATATCTTTGCATGATTTCCAAATGGTTTTGGAGTTTGGCCTGACACAGGGGTAATCCTGTCTCGGCCAATTCACTCAGAGCGGCGATCCGAGGACGAACACGTTCCAATTCCTGTTTCCAGTCGTTGCGGACTTGTTTTAATAGGCGCAGTTTTCGCTCGCAAAATGCCAGTCGTTCGCTTGCTCTTTCCCAGCGTTTGCGATGTTCGCTGCAACTTCGCTGTTCGTCTTCACGAACCTTGCTTTCGCAATCGCTTAAGCTTTGTCGAGCTTCGACGACACGTCGATGCGCCAATCTCAATTGGTCGTCCCAGTAACCAGGCAAAGATTCCTCGAGCCAAAAATCGAGGCGTCTGAGTTCGATTTGGATAGCCTCTGCCTCTCGAGCGGTCATTTCGCGCAACTTGGTCAGTGCGGTCGCCAATTGCCTCAGCACCTCGATGGATTCTATATGCGCTTCACCTGCCACGTGACACCTCGCAAGGAAACAAATTCATTGACGGAGATACTCTTCGATCAACTCCGCTTTGCGCATCAGGTAAGGAATATGCTTTTCTGCATTTTCAACAAGTCGGGAAATCAACTTCATTTGCTCAGCGAATTCGGTTGCAAATTTGCGATGCTCCTGATCTCGCCAAGTAGCCGCTAATTCACCCATCTGTTGATTGAGTTTAGCCGCTCCATCGCTCATCTCATGATTAAAATGTCTCAGCATAGCGGCGAAGCGTCGCAATTGTTCTGGATCTACAATGGCCTGTGCCATGTTGATTTCTCCCGGCTATGACGGCATCAGTGGATTGAATTATGCGCTTGTATCAACACTTTTCTTCTCAAGCCTAAGCAAGGTTTGCTTCAGCACCAAATCGTTGGGACTTGAGTCGAGACGCAACTTCACATAACGGCGAGCAGCATCTAGAAGCCCGAGTTTCTCCGAGACTTCCGTAGCCAATTCGAGTGCTTTATCTCGAATCTTTTCAGGAGGTGGCGGAGCGCGATACAGTGCGGCTTGCCGAAAGGCGGCTAAAGCTTCCAATGGTTTGTCGGTTTGCATGAGGGCCATGCCTAACTGAAGACCTACACGAGCTCGTATTTCGGGAATATCTTTTTTACTCCGCAGAGCATCAATGGCTTCTTGGTGACGGCCTAGTTGTCGCAGCGATGCAGCCAGGGGTAAAACCAGTTCATGATCGTTGATGTCGCGTTTCATCCGCGCAGTGCAAACATGAATTCGAGTATTGGCTAAGTCAATCGCACAGCGATCTCGATTCTCTCGGTGTGTCGGAGATTTTTCGCGTTTGAGCAACTCCTCGGCTTGCTCCAGCAACTGTCGGGAACGTGCCACTTGCATCTCTTCCCATTCGTACACAATACGAGCGTCGTCCGACAAATGTTCCATCGCTTTGTCAAGAACGCGTTTCGCATCGAAGAATCGACCTTGATCCATATAGATGCGAGTCAATTCAAGATAAGCATCTCCGTCGGCCGGTGCGTTGCGAATGTGTTGTTCGAGTTCCTGATAACGTTCTAACGTAACAACAGGCTTGACAGGAAGTTCTTCCTTATCAATCGGTGGTGGATTTTTCTTTTTCAAATCATCCAGTTGCGGCAAACTGGTGGGCATCTTCGCGTCACTCACAATGCAACTCGATTTCCAAAAGAGAAAACAATTCGGGAACAGCTTGTGGGAGGTAGCCTAGCCGGCGCAATTGGGACGAGCAAAACAAAATTCGAACTAACTCTCCATTGTTTACTGCCGAGGGTACCGAAGTCAAAAAATAAATCTCGGGTTTTGCGGAACCGTTGGCCGTGGTGGAGTCGCTAGCGGTGGTAGCTGGTCCAAGTCTATTCGGTAGGACAGAAACCTAAGTGTCAAACCAATAGTTTCGGGGGACTTTTACTTGACGACTAAGAGGAGGTCACCCGCTTCCACTTGGCTGCCTGATTGAACGAGAAGTTGGGAAACCTCACCATCGCGATCCGCCGCAATGCTGGTTTCCATCTTCATCGCTTCCAAGGCTAAGAGTTTCTGGCCGCGACTGACTTTATCACCTACCTTGACGGTGACCCCGATGACCATGCCTGGCATACTGGCCGCAATGTGGGTCGCATCGCCCGGATCGGCTTTCACTCGCGTCGCTTTGGCGGATCCTAGCGACTTATCAACGACCTCAACTTCACGAGGTTGTCCGTTCAATTCAAAGAAAACGGTTCGGGTTCCATCGGGATGGGGTTGGCCAACGGTCAGAAATTTTACGATCAGTCGCTTCCCTTCTTCAATGTCAACAGCGAACTCTTCACCCGCTTCTGGACCGTAGAAAAAATAGGGTGTGGGCAGGACGCTGACATCACCATATTTCTTTTGGTGTTCAACAAACTCTTCGAAAACTTTGGGGTACATCAGCCAAGTAGCACACTGGCGATCGGTAGCGGGTTGGGCCAAGATTTGTGTGACCTGAGCGCGACATTGATCGATGTCGACAGGGGGCATCGTTTCACCCGGTCGGGTTGTCAGCGGTTTTTGATCACCCAAAATCGCCCGTTGCACATCGGCCGGGAAACCGCCGGGCGGTTGTCCCATGCGGCCGGCAAGCAGGTCGAGAACGGATGCTGGATAGCTGAACTCACGCTTCCGCTGGACGATATCTTCAGCGGTCAACTGATTGGCGACCATAAATAGAGCCAGGTCTCCCACGGCTTTGGAGGTTGGGGTTACTTTGACGATATCGCCCAGCATCGAGTTGACTTCTGCATAGACTCGGCAAATTTCTAACCAGCGATCGGCCATGCCGAGCGACTTGGCTTGCTGATACAAATTGGTGTATTGTCCCCCGGGCATTTCGTGTTCGTACAAATCGCCGGACGCCGGCAAGACTTGTTCGTCGTAGGCGCTATAAAACTCGCGAACCGCCTGCCAGTACGCTGCGATTTCCGTGAGTGGTTCGGTCTGCAGGCGGGTATCGCGTTCGGTAAATCGTAACGCTTCAACCAATGCGTTGAGATTCACTTGAGATGTTCCACCCGACATCGGTGCAAAAGCTGCGTCAGCCACTTCGAGACCTACTTCGGCCGCCGAGAGAATAGCGGCTGCTTGCATACCAGCGGTATCATGGGTGTGAAAGTGAATGGGAATTCCAATTTCCTGCTTCAAAGCGTTGACCAGAATTCGAGCCGCAGGAGGCTTGCAGAGACCTGCCATGTCCTTGATTGCCAATATCTGTGCACCCATTTTCTCCAGTTCTTTGGCAAGCTGTACATAATACTGAAGACTGTATTTCGAACGCTTTGGATTTAGGATATCGCCCGTGTAACAAATAGCCGCTTCGCAGATGGCTCCTTCTTCAAGCACTGCCTCCATTGCAACTTGCAAGTTCTTGGTCCAATTCAAGGCATCAAAAATCCTGAAAACATCAATGCCTGCCTGGGCCGCTTCGCGGACGAATAAACGCACCACATTATCAGGATAGTTGGTGTATCCAACAGCATTGTTGGCTCGCAACAGCATTTGAAACAGAACATTGGGAATCTTTTCTCGCAGTCGCACCAGTCGTTGCCAAGGGTTTTCATGCAGGAAACGCATGGAAGTATCGAAGGTCGCACCACCCCACATTTCCAATGAGAAAAGCTCCGACGCTTTGCGCGCGTAGGCATCGGCAATAGGCATCAAGTCGTACGTTCGCAGGCGGGTCGCCAGCAACGATTGATGAGCATCACGCATGGTCGTATCGGTCAACATCAACCGAGGCTGAGAAGCGATCCATTTTTTCAGCCCATCGATACCACTCGCTTTAAAGATGTCGCGTGAGCCTTCCGGCAATTGCGCGGGTATACCCAACCTGGGGACCGGTGCGGGCTCTTTGCGTTTGCATTTCGCTCCAGCAATGGTCGTATTTCCATTGACAATCATATCGCCCAAATAAGCCAAGAGTTTGGTCGCTCGGTCGCGTCGCTTGGGTAATTCAAACAACTCCGGAGTCGTATCGATCATGCGAGTTGTCGCGTTACCATCCAAAAAGGTTGGATGAGAAATTAGGCTGATTAAAAATGGAATATTGGTCTTTACTCCGCGAATACGAAATTCTTGCAGGCAGCGTTCCATGCGTCGAGATGCTTCGCGCAGAGATCGACCGCGCGTAGTCACTTTAACCAGCAGCGAATCATAGAAAGGATTGACAACTGCGCCGCTGAAGGCGCTTCCCGCATCGAGTCGCACGCCCATACCGCCCGCGCTCCGGTAGTGCGTAATGCGTCCGTAATCGGGTCGGAACTGGTTGGCAGGGTCTTCGGTCGTTACGCGACATTGCACCGCGCAGCCGTTGATCTGAATTTCCGCTTGGGTCGGCAGACCAACTTGGCTGTCACCCAATCGATGCCCCATCGCAACCAATATCTGAGCACGAACCAAGTCGATTCCGGTTACCTCTTCGGTCACCGTGTGCTCGACCTGTATGCGCGGATTGACCTCGATAAAATAATAGTGACCACTATCGACATCGACCAGGAATTCCACAGTTCCCGCGTTGCTGTAACCGACCTGTTTGCCTATCGCAATTGCATCAGCATGCAATTTGTTCACGATCGCTCGGTCGAGATTCGGAGCAGGTGCGAGTTCCACAACTTTTTGATGACGACGTTGCACCGAGCAATCGCGTTCATGGAGATGGATTAAGTTTCCGCCGCTATCCCCAAGAATTTGGACTTCGATATGTCGAGCGCGACGCACCAACTTCTCGATAAAGACTTCGTCGCTTCCAAAAGCATTTTTCGCTTCACGCTGCGCCTGCTCCAGCGCCCCAGGGAGTTGATCGGGGGAATCGATCATGCGCATACCACGACCACCACCACCCTTGGCCGCTTTGAGCATGACCGGATAGCCCATTTGCTGCGCCAATTGCAACGCTTCTTCGACACTTTGAACCGCTTGGGAAGTGCCTGGCAACACGGGAACACCCGCTTTGATCGCGATTTCGCGAGCAGCCACTTTATCACCAAGTAACTGCAACGCTCGAACACTCGGGCCAACAAACGTAATTCCCGCCTCGCCCAGGGCTCGAGCAAATTCGGCGTTCTCGCTCAAAAATCCATAACCGGGATGAACCGCATCGATATTCTGTTTCAAACACAACTCGACAATCGCTGGAATGTCCAGATAACTCCGAATCGGCTCACCCTGCTTGCCGATCTGGTAGGCTTCATCCGCTTTGAATCGATGCAGAGCGTAACGATCTTCGTGAGAATAAATGGCGACGGTGCGAATGCCCAATTCATGAGCGCTGCGGAAGACTCGTGTTGCGATCTCACTGCGATTGGCTGCCAAGAGCTTGCGAATCGGTTTCATAGCTATCCTGGTGGGAAAACGAGAGGAATGGAGGGCTCTTTTCCGATACTATCCCCCTTTGTTGACAGAACTGCAACCGGGTAGCAATCGAGATGGCGGTCCGTTCTACCTCGAAACGAAAAAACCCCACCGAAATTTCTTTCAGTGGGGTTCGTTACGGTTAGGTAAGGTGTGCTATCTCCATCATTGGCGAATGTTCAGGCTCGACAACCTGGAGATCGAGGCTTACACCAAAAAACACATCAGGGTGATTCACTCGATTCCGAATTCGAGCTTGTCGGTTCAGCACCCAGCATAATTGGGAGTCTTCCACCACCCATCGCAGGAGCAGGTACATTGTAAATGTAGTTTGCATCCAGCGCCTTGGCGAGCCGTTGCTGAATTTCCGTCAAGTGAGCAACCGTGTATTTGTCCATGCCTTGTTGGTTACCCAATGCCCCATCCACTTTGCCCTTGAGTTGACGAAGTTGCATTAAACTCAAGGTGCAGATGACCTTTGAGGCCGAGGTCGGCGTGGCTGAAGGAATCGACAAATCAATCAAACGTTCAACATGTTCACGCTGCAAATTGCGTCGCAGTGAACTGATTCGCGGCTTGCGCTCGTTGGCTTCACCTTCGAACTTGCCATCCAGTTCCGACCAAACCTTGCCGGTGACCTTGTCGAGAATTTCTGGCAGAGTCACAGCATCTTGATCGGCTGGAGTGCGAACTTCATTGTCATAAACACGACGCAGTGTGGTCGGATTCATGAGCATCGTCAATGTCGATGCTTGGATCGATAGAATGCGATCATGAATAGGCCAAGCAGCCTCGCCATCCGCTCGGAAACCACCATCCATCCAGCGATCCAGCGACATCTTCTGAATCACTTCAGGCTTCAGTCCAAAGGATTCATCCACAAAGGCTTGCTGCATGATAAAGTCCAGTGCTTTGCGCTGCATCTCCGGTGGCACAACGGTCACAGGATTGCGATCCCCCGGATCACCTTTCTTATCGCGATTGACAAACGTACCACCAACCCAACCCGCCATCATGCTGATCGATTTGGTCTGTTCGCCTAAAGTCAATTCATATCCGCGGCGAGCCTTCGCCCAGCTGTCACCCGGCTTGACGAATTTCTCCAACAAGCGATCTCGGTACAGCTTTACCAAACGCATTTGGTTTTCAGCGTAATCCAAAGGATTCTTCGAATAGTCGTAACGACGAGCCAATGGGTCTGGACCTCCGGTATCTTCGTCTGTCGCGTAGGTAAGCTCGGGTTCTGAAACTCGTTTAAGAGTTTCGGGCAACTTGCTTTCATCCGCTTCATAGCCGTATTGAATCGCCCACATATCGTAAGGCCCGATATCGATCATGGTCCAGTCGCCTTGGACAGCTCCACCACCTTGATTGAAATTGACGGGGATGTAGTCCATAACCGAACCCGCCAACGGCTTCTTGCCCTTCATGTCTTCGCTGTTGATTTCAGCTAGCGTATAGACGCTTGACGAACGGAAGTTGTGCCTCAAACCAAGTGTGTGTCCAACTTCGTGCGCAACTAAATCTGCCAACAATGGACCGATGAAAGACTCTGGCATTCCATCCAAAAGATCTTCTTTAGGTTTGGCCGGCTTCTGTTCACCTTCTTTAGCGGGTGGCTGGCCTTCCCCTTCCAAAATCATTTCGAATGCTAATCGAGCCATAGCCATATCTAACTGCTTGCCATGAGCTGCCAAACAAAATTGGTCAGGACGCAAATTTTGACCAGGAACCCGGCCCGCTGTTTTGCTGCTCAAGCCTTGAGCCAAGGGATGACCCGCATAGGGAAGTTGGCTTTGCTGAGCAATCTTGTTCATGATCTGATGGCGATCTGCATAGGACCCCAAACGGACACGAGGATCCCAAGTCGGATGATCGGCCAACCAAGACAACGTTTCCGGTGTCATACCTTCCATGGCCAGCTCGGGAAGCAGGTCGTTAAACTGGAAATTAAAGTGACGAATCCAACCGTCGGTCAAAATGATGTCCGCGTCGAGAATCTCACCCGTCAACGGATGAACGCGGCTCGGTCCAATCGCCGTACCGACGTTGTTGTTCAACCAACGAACGAAGTTGTACTGGACATCTTCTGGATCCAAGTCCATGTACTTACCAGTAGCGGCGTCCTGGTAGTACACCACAATCGCGTCGGAAATACCAACCGATTCAAAGGCTTTGTTCCAATACTCAACACCTTGCTTCACCCAGCGACGATATCGCACCGGAGTGGTGTGCTCGATGTAAAACTCAATGGGCTTAACCGGTGGACTGATTTTCAACGCGGGATCTCGTTTTTCCAATCGCCAGCGATTCACAAATCGAGTACGAACCTTCTCGTCGTTGTAAATGCCAAGGTCGGTATAGTCCGTGGTAAAATAACCAACTCGCTCATCCGCCTTACGAGGCTTGTAGCCATTATTTTCTGGCACTTCACTCAGCGAATAGTGCAATGTTTGAAAGGTTCCACCGTCACCGACGATCTCAAAAGCAAGTTCCGTATTTCGCGAAAACACTTTCGCTTTGGCAACACTTACGATGCCTGGAATCGTGCTGCGGCCTTCGCCGCCGAAGAATCGACTCGCTTGACCCACCATAAGCGCATCGGCATCCACCAGCGGACCACCGCGAGGCACCATGGTCACAATGGGAACATCAAGCAACACGGTATCTGTAAACAACCGCTTTACCGAACTTCGCGATTCCGGTTCACCCGTGCTGCGATACTCCATGTTTGGCGCAATCAACGCCAATCGCTTGTCATACTGTCGCCAATAAACATAGAAGTCTCCACCTTGCAAGCCTGCATAGGTATCGCCGCTGCTTTTGGTCAACGCAATAAAATACTTCTTGGCAAAAAAGTCCTTCGGAATCTCAATGTAAACCTGCTGATCCCGATCGCGAACCCAAAGATTAAACAAGGACGTTCCATCCGAACTCTTGGGCTCAATCCTGCGATAACCTTCGGTGACTTTCTCGAATGGAGGGTACTCAAGTTCTTGGGCTTGCACTGCGGACGACCAACCCGTTATCGTCAAGGCAAAACCCGCTGCTATTTTCTTGAGCAGCGACCAATGAGCTTTTTGACTCATGTAAACAACTTCCTCTGTAACAGATAAAAGAAAAAGACTCTCCCTGAACTACAACCGACAAGATTGCGTTCGACAAGAATTCCACTAGCCTGAAAAGTGTCTGAGGATAAGCAAACGAACGGCCGCGACATAACGAAACAAAATAACGGGCCAAAATAAAAAGCCCACATCGATAACTCTGACCAGGAACGGCTCGGTTCACTTAAACATAGTTCATCTCCGGACTAACGGTTTGCTCGGCCCCACAGCTTATTGGCGAAATTGGTCCGGTTGTGCGGCCTGTAACCTTGGCAGTACGTCAGCCGATGCCAAAGTCTTCCATTATTATTCATAATTCCGTCAAGTTATTCTACCAATTTAGGCGAAACGGGTAAGTTTGCACCATATTTAGAGGGGGTGTTGACCCCCCATTGCGGCGGATATTTTCTCGATTGCCCTTCTTCCGGATCTCACGCATTGAGGTATGCCTACCCCGCAGTAGGCCGCGCCGGCGACCTGCAGCGTCGGAGCGACCGCAGCCAAAAGCGACTCAATCTCCGCAATTCGACCGACATGACCCACATCATACTGCGGCATCGCATCCACCCAGCGAAGCACACGCGACCACAAGGGGCTCCCCTTCCAGCCGATCATATCGCTTAGTTCGTCAACCGCCGTACGCATCAAATCTTCATCGCTCCAGCCCATCATTTCTGGATGCTGGGAACCTCCCATAAAGACGCGGACGAGCATTTCGTCCTCGGCAACTCGACCTGGATACTTCAGTCCCGTAAAGCTAACCGCTAGAGCGTTGCGTTTTTCGATCTGTGGAATCACGATACCGAAACACCAAGCCATTTTGGTAATATCTTGGCGGCGTATAATCATCGCGACGACAACCGAACTGGCTGCTCGCAATTGCGTCAACTTAGAAGCCACGTTCACGTCGACGGTTTGCAGCAAGCGCGCGGTTGTCGCGCTGGGAGTGGCGATGACAACTCCATCAAAGGGTTGCTTCCCGCCATCGGCTAAAGTCAACTCCCACTTTGATCCGCAATGCGGAGCAGCGCCCGTCACGGAGGATGATGATACGGAGCGGTCAACAAGCGAAAGGACTTTCGCATCGCGATGAATTTTGGTTCCGCTGAGTTGTCGTTCAATGGCATCCATCCACCATGTCATGCCTTGCTTGGGTGCCAAGAATTGTGCATAGCGAGCACCGCTGGCTTGTTGCTCGATCGTAGGTTGCCCGGACCGTTTACTACCAGCTTGAGCGGCGCTGGTTTTTTGCGATTGTTTCCGTTTTCGAAGCTGTGCCAAAAATCCGCGCATCAATCCCCCATATTCCTTTTCCATTTGAACAAATTGTGGCAATGTCGCCTGCATGCTCAAGCGTTGAGGATCCGCGGTGAAGATTCCACCGACGATCGGTTCAACCAGGCGTTCAAAAGCTTCTTTACCCAACCGGCGGAGCGCGAAATCATAGAGGCTTTCGTCTTCGCTTTGTCGCCGCCCAGGAACAAAGTATTCACACAGCAATCGCAACTTACCCGGTAGACTGAGAATAGGTGTGGTTATGATGGGCCATACCCTTGTTGGTTGCACTAAGCTGAAACCTGCTGGTATCGGTTTCGGCACTCCATGATGCAATACCATCGCCAAGCGATGCTCCGTCGACGGCGAGATGAACTCGTGCTCTAAGCCCATCTTCCGACACCATTGCAACGCCTCATCATCGAGCGTTGCAAAGTTGTCCGCTGCCCCTTCGATCAATCGACCATTCCAAACGATCGTTCCCAAAACACCACCGAGTTGGGAAGACGCTTCAAACAATTCTACTTCGAAATCCGCTTGTTGTGCGTGCCATGCCGCCGACAGTCCGCTGATCCCTCCTCCTATGATGGCGAGACGTTTTTTAGGGGAAAATGTTGTTCCATTGATAAACATGAGCAAGCAACAATCTAAGGATCTAGAGATGGCAAGCCTGGAAGATAGCCGATTGAAGAAGGCCGATCAGGGGAGAGGGATATTTTTCATTTGAAGCGAAATCGTTTTTTTGACAACGGAGCCAGGTATTTCATAGACAAAAACATAGCCTTGCGGCTTGTCGGGAATCTCGAATAAATAGGAAACGCCCACTTCGTTATCCGTAAGTCGGCGTGTGTGGAACCCCTGATTTTCTAAACGTTTTCCTTTTGGGTCCAAGACATACGCTTCTTTATTCAGTACCCAACCACGATAGGAATCGAAAACACCACTAGGATCATCGAGCAATAGGGACATTTGAAATTCGGCGAACTCACCACTCTTGCGAATTGGTTCCAAAGCGATTGTGAGGTCTCCATGTTTCAGTTTGATTTCTTCTTTAGCTTCCAGTTCTTCGAAACGAAACGTTTGTAATGAGCCTGGCAAAAGAGCCACGACATCGAAAGACATTTGCTTGATTTGCTCACACTCGCGCGCGGGCGCTGCAAACTGGAGAGAGATCTCGGTAGCCAATGTTCCTTCCACGGGCGTAAGTTCAGGATTAGCCAGCGGATTGATCGCCAACAATTCGCTCTCATTATCCAGGATCGCGCGAATCGATTTAGCGGGCACGTTCATGAAGATGGGTGTTGCCATTGGCTCCCACGCCATCTGAACCGAGACCGTCATCCGCCCAGGGGTGTCAGAACTTAAATCCCTCGCTAGCTCGATCATCGTTGGCTCAGCTCGGAAAGCTCCCGTATATGCGGTCCGCTCGCGGCGTGTCACTTGCCGAACATTGGGAAAAAGTTCTAACGACTTTTTATCTCCGTATAAATCGACATCCAGAGTGGCCGCGTCGAGTACCGTATCCAGCGCATTCCAGAAAGAAACATCTTGGAGATCGACTTGAATTTCCTCACTCATGCTTTCGTCGGTGCTAAATCGAATATCACCTGCGGTCTCCAGTTTCTTGAGGGCAGCCTTCAGTGATAGCTTACCCTCCAATGTCAGCTTTCCTCCTCGCAAGCGGTCTTCGATAGCAGCCAGATCCAAAGCTGCGCGGATCCGATGCAGACGCATCGTGACTTCCGTCGAAAGTCGCTTGTTTACGGCGGGAAGATAGGGAGTCATCTTCGGACCCAAGGCGATCAATTCTTTTTCTGCTGCATCGCGCTGGGCCAAAGTATCGGAATCGAGTTGACGCAGCAGACGCTGGACCTCACGCTCCAGCGAGTTTGCAGTTGGTTCGGTCGGTTTGCCGCCACTGCTCTGAGATGGTTCCTGTGCAAGCAGGAGGCGATCCGACGGAATCCAAACGGGGACTAAGCTCATCAAAATCGCTACAAACAGCCCTAGTTTATCTGCTACGCCTGTCATAACTGTCACCTTCCCTCCGCATTGCGATTCATTTTTTGTTCAGTATAGCCTCTTGCAACTACATGGAGGGAGTCGTCGACAAATAACGACCTATCTTTCAGCGGGGTAATCCATCTCGCACATTCCTGGATGTCCCTTCCGCTTCTCTTTTGAGCTTATCTTTTTTTCTAACGTTTTCCTGCAATCTCTACCCCGATCGGGAGTTCGTGCATTCATGTTTTCTATGCAGATGATCTTTGCCTATAAGACTATGTTTTCACCTCAGACGATATGTTCCCATAGATCTCTACGTATAGGCGTTTGCCTGGTATGGTTAAGTGGTTGGTGCTCTCTTCTTCCTGCTCAAGATTTTCGTGAGCTTGAGGTCAAGACACGCAGTGGCTCGGTCCACGGTTTGCCTATTTCTTGGGGTAGCGACCAAATCTTAATGCTTAGATCCGATGGTTGGCTTGCCGAATTCCCCACACACGACGTGGTTGAACATCGCTTGTCTGAGCGAAATTTTCGTCCAGCGGAAGCAAACGATATGGCTCAACTCCTACAAGCCGAACTGGGTCCATCGTACCGTACGGCCGTGGCTGGCCCGTTTTTGATTATAGCCCCCGGGTCCTCTCTACCGATTTGGAGCGAGCGTTTTTTAGCTCTTTATGGCGGATTCCAGGCCTACTGCGCTGCGCGGCATATCCGTCTCCGTCAACCCTCCTTTCTCATGCCCGCTTTGGTATTTCGTACGCGTCAGGAATACGAAGAGTACTCTCAGCGCCATGGACACGCAATTACGGCATCCACTCTGGGCTATTACTCTTTGGTATCCAATCGTATCGCCCTTTACGAGTTTGCGACTAGCGATAACCAAAGTGAGTTTTTTTCCACGGCTTCCACTTTGATTCACGAGGCCACACATCAAGCCGCTTACAATACGGGTATTCACGATCGACTGGCCGAACAGCCTCTCTGGACTATCGAAGGTTTGGCAATGCTCTTTGAGGCTCCCGGCATCTATGATTCCGGTCGTCATCCGCAACCCAATCAGCGAGTCAATAGAACTCGTTTGCTGGGGTTTCGTCAGTTTTTTCCCGATGCGCAATCGGTTAACGAGGCTCTACCACTTCTAATTACCGACGACAAATACTTTGAACGAGATTCCGATCGCGCTTACTGTTTGGCCTGGGCTCTCACCTACTATCTCAGCGAGCGATATGAATCGCAATATTCCTTTTATTTGCAGAATGTGGCCAGTCGCGGAGCAGGAAGCCGCTATCCTGCCGAGGAGCGATTCCGACAATTCGAAGCTTCTTTTGGAAACTTAGAAATCCTGGCACGAGATATTTTTTTGCATCTAAAGTAAGAGTCTTTCTTAAAAAAATCAGCCACTAATGGATCGACTAGATCGCCAGAGATCGAATCAGGTCAAAAGAAAAAATTCCCGAATCGTGTCCATCGGAAAATTGAATATTGTAGGCATAATTGCCCACAGGCCGCATGCGCTGGACGGTCAGCGGTTGGGCCTCGGCCATGCTTAAAACGGGCAGTAGAGCCCTCGGCTTTTCAGTATCTTCACTGCGTCGTTTTTCTCGGCACGTCGCGCAGGGACATGCCTTGCGTAAATCGCCGGGGCGATGCTTCGTCAAAGCGCCATCGGACCAACCGACAACCAGCAAACCATTTTCAAGATTCAAACTTACCGGTTCCATACGCTTCCCGTTTGATGAGCCGAAATCCGCCTAACGACGAATAATTGTAGTCAGGGTTTCAAGGCAACGCTCGACCTCTGCGGCTGTGTTGTAATGCATTATGCCCAGTCGCAGCATTCCGGCTGGTTCCATCTTGAGTTGTTCGCTGAGTTGCAGAGCGTAATAATTGCCGTGCCATGCATACACACCTGCCTCACCGAGATGCTGCGCTAAATCAGCGGAGGTAAATCCGTCGGCATGGAATGCAAGTGTGGGGACGCGCTGGTCTTGACGATCGCGATCGACGATTCCCAGAACGTGGATGCCGCGAATGGACTGAAGTCCCTCAATCAATTGCCAAATCAACGTCTGTTCATGTGCGCGGATATTTTTATACGCTAAATCTATCGCCACAGGCCGACTCAGTCCTTTATCACCGCAAAGTTCTCTGCCAATGTCTGCAAGATACTCAATCGCTTCGCTAACTCCTGCGATACAGGGATGATTTTGTGTTCCCGTCATCCAACTAGCTGGATATGTATCCGGGGATGGGCGAAGCTTGTAGGGACGAATTTCCTCAAGCCATTTTTTGCGAGCCCAAACCATACCGATATGTGGTCCATAAAATTTGTAAGCAGAACAAGCGACAAAATCGGCTCCCCAATCCTGGACGGATATTCGTTCATGCGGCGCATAATGCGTTGCGTCAAGATAGGTGATCGCGCCCACCTGCTGAGCTTGCTGTACCAAACGCTTGATATTTGTCTTGCTACCGATACTGTTTGAGGCGCACGTGAATGCAACCAGTTTCGTTTTGGAATTCAGTTGCGCTGCGAAATGATTTTCGTCGAGAGTGCAATCTTCAAGATTTACATCAACGTATCGGATGTTGGCTTGACGATCGCGAGCCGCGAGGACCCAAGGCGTAACATTTGCATCGTGGTCTAAACGCGTGACAACAATTTCATCGCCCGCATTCCAAAGTTGCGATAAGCTTCGCGAAAAATGAAGAGTCATCGTGGTCATGTTCGCGCCGAAAACGATTTCTCGCGGATCGCTCGCCCCAAAAAAGTCGGCTGCGGCAGCGTGGGCATCGGCCATCAATTGGTCGACTTCGCGACTGGTGGCGAACTTTCCCGAGCGATTAGCGCTATGCCGCAGCATGGCATCGGCAATCCGGCTCGCGACACGCTCCGGCACCTGGGAACCAGCCGGGCCATCAAAATAGATGACGTCTCGCCCAGACTGCTGGCGAGATAGAGAAGGGAATCGGGATCGAATCCGAGTCAGTTGCTCTTCGTTAAACACGATATTTAGTCCTTCAAGTTTCCACGGCTCGTTGATCGACCATTCGCTTGCCTTTACCTTCAAATCGCGGTAGCGTTGCGGATGCCACACGTTGAACGTCAATACGTAACCCAACGGCTAATTGCACAGCGATTCCGATCGCGTGCAAGTCGGCTCTGTCACCTTCTACTTCGATTTTCAATTGATCCAGGTTTCCCTGACGAAACAGGACGATTCGAAACTCGTCGACTTCAGGAAAGCCTCGTAGCACATCTTCGATACCGGCTGGAAAAATATTGACGCCTCGGATGATAACCATATCATCGGCTCGCCCCAATATCCCACCCGCCAATTTGACAAAGCGACATGCCAAATCAGTGGACACTGCGGAATCATCCTGGAACTGAGGCTTGACTAAGTCGCCCGTGCGATAGCGGATCGCGGGACAGCCGATCCGACCAAGACTGGTCAGAACGAGTTCACAGATCCGCTCCCCATATTCGGGTTTGGGAAAGAATTCGGCGATAAACTCTGTTTCAATGACATGCAGCCCCGATCCATCGGCAGAGCCAAATCCCCAGGGGCCCACTTCGGTCGCTCCCGCGTGATCGATCAAGGTTGCTCCCCACAGCTCTTCAATTCGTTGCCTAGTCGACCGGACACTTCCGCCCGGTTCCCCCGCTACGATCATCGCCCGAATATTCCAATCTCTAAGTTTCCAACCCTGCTGCGATGCAACCTCCGCTAGGTGCAATGCGTACGATGGTGTGCAACCAACAATGGTCGCTCGACTGTCGCGAATCAATTCCAGGCGAGCCAGCGTGCCCAAACCACCTCCGGGGATCACCAAAGCACCGCGTTGCAAGCAAGCTTCGAAAGCGCTCCAAAAACCAATAAAGGGACCAAACGAAAAAGCTAAAAAAATACGGTCACCTTTATCGACGTTCGCCGCATCCAAAACATATTGCCAAGTATCCAGCCACCATTGCCAATCTTCCGCAGTATCGAGAACCATCATGGGACGTCCCGATTTCCCGCTGGTCCGATGCGCCCGCACGTATTGGTCGGTTGTAAAAGTGTGATTGCCGCTGAGCAGCCAAGTTGGAACGGAATGCAGAGGCTGGCCACCCAGTGCTCCAGAGCCAGCCGAAGAAGCCGTCACCAAATCACGCTTGTCTATTGTGGGGAGCTCAGAAAACCACTCCCAACTCACTTGATCAGGATATTGCTTCCACAGTTTGCCATAGAATTCATTCTTCCCGCGAATGCGCTCAATTAAGTTGGAGAGCTTATGAAGTTGATGGGCTTTGATCTGATCACGCGTTGAAACGCGAAGCAGCGAGCGATTCATGATGCAGCTTTCTGCAAAGGCGGAGCTTGTTCAATATCAAAGGTCGTTTCGGCTTAGGCTTTACGCCAAAACATCGCGTCAGCCGGCTTTCAATCTATAAGATGGATGGTCTATGAAACGTAACGCCACGGCTCTTCATCATTTCTTCACATCGATATGCTTCAAGAATATCGGGAAGTTATTCATGATTTGCAAGGTAGAATTCATTGTTTATTCATCTATTCTTAATCTTTCCGGTGGAACTTTTAGATCCTCATTTTTTCGTAATGTTTAGCATGACTTCAGTTTGTTAAGAAGCTTTGAAGATGCATGCTTTCCGGCCACGAACCGCTTACCTCGGATTCGAGCGATCTTATGATGATTCTCAATTGGTGGGTGGAACTGAAACCCACCTGAGTTTTAAAAACGTTTGGGCGTTTCGAGTTGTCTGATGGCTCAGGTTATCTGATGGCTCAGGTTATCTAATGGCTCAGGTTATCT
>Ga0169931_10001348_pt1 | contig 40550 bp, 28 predicted proteins | sample Kivu_15m_20L_FD_129675 | JGI IMG/M metagenome (GOLD analysis project Ga0169931, IMG submission 129675) | Freshwater microbial communities from Lake Kivu, Western Province, Rwanda to study Microbial Dark Matter (Phase II) - Kivu_15m_20L... | ecosystem: Environmental > Aquatic > Freshwater > Lake... | reverse complement strand
TTTGAAGCGTGTGAATGACCTCTTTAAAAAGATCAAAATCTAGGTTTAGACTATGGGGTAATGATCGGTAAAGGGAGGGGATAGCTTTTTCGAGAATTTCTTGATGGGAGATAAAGAGGTAGGTGAGTGATATTTTTGGATCATCTTCATTTATTGGTATGGATGCAATGCTCTCAAAAAAATTTAAAGACAAATCCTCAAAAGCACCCTTTATAGCAGCCTCTAAAGGGGCTTGAATTTGGTTCCAAACATCTTCAGGGATAGTTTTTTTAAGTTTCGGATCTAAGGAGTTTAAAAAGGGGGTAGGATCTTGTTTGGCCTGGGCAAGTTGTCTCATTAAAGCATCCTTTAAACTTTCTACCTCTTTAAAAAAAGGTTGGGCATAAAGGGCAAAAAGAAAGTGTTTTGACCGATCTGAACTAGCAATTCCCCACCTAGTTGTATGATCAATACCAGTTTTAGGAAACTCTTTATTCCAGACTAGGTCCCACCCCATAGGGCGATCTTGATCCATTAGGACGCTCACCTGAGTCTTAAAAAGGAGTTTTTTAAGCTCTTTGTCTTGTTCAAACGTTGCGTCGAATGTAGATATAATATCAAGACAAGCGCTCATACTGAACCTTAAAATGTCCTGCATAAGATCCCATTCAACCCTTGTGATTTGTTGTTTTTGTTTCTTAGCTAAAATTTGATTGACGGGACTTATAAACTCGTCAAAATGTTCGCTCGATCTATCGAACTCGTCTTGTAATTCTCTAAATGTGGATGCGATCTGCTCCTTGTAAGGTCTGTAACCTTCTCGAAATTCGAAAACTCGTCTAAGTATAGGTATCACGTGGAAGCAGATATCGTGAATCAAATCTGGAGGATCAGAGAGGATGATGTCTTTAGTAAGCATAAGATGCAAAAAATCATCAGTGGGAAGAATATCAGTCACCTCACTCAAGCTGAGTTCAGGAAAAGAGGGATTTTTTTCTCTGTATGCATCTAGGTTTTTCCTTAAAATTTCTTTTTTGGGGAAAAGCAGGGTTTGTGTGGCATCATCAATGGATATACCCAAACTTTTCAAAAAAAGCATCACTTGAAACCCTTTTTCGTTAATCAGCTTTCTTACAGAGGCAAAATTCATTTGTACAACTGGAAATTGCTTTATATTTAGTTCATTCAAATGTAGCTGGGAAAGAAATGTATCTTGTTCAATCAAATTTTGCTGGCAAACAAAAAAATCCCCCCGATCCTCAAACGTCCAGGCCGATATAAAAGGCTCCTTTTTTTGCACCCTGCTCGGATCAAGAGGGGGAGGGGTGCTTTGAGTTCGTGCAAAAAGTGGGTTTGCAACGGCAGCGACCGATTCGGGCGTTTTAGCCCCGCCTTGCGGATTACTATTACCTGTTAAAGGTGGTGGGTGTGGACCTTCAATCATTTAACCCCCTAGTCTCAAAAAGGGGATTTATATGCAATTATTTTTGTAGGGAAAAGCTTGTTTTGGATAAAGGAATGGGTAGGAGGAGGGCCTATCCCAAGCACCCCAACAATACTTCAAAGAATGACTGGTCTGTCTTTGAAGTCGGAAATTCTTGCATCGGTGGTATCTTGGAGATTTTACCGAGGAGTTCACCGCCTTGTCATAATCTTTCGAAAAATAAGAAAAAAGGCGGTGAAAGAGTTAAGGGAATAAATTGGGAACTTGACTTTTTGTCACTAAATATATGGTAGTGAAACAGCAGACTTAGAAGGTGAGATTCTAAGGCGACCTTTTTAACCTCGAGAAAATCGGTGTCGTAAACTATTTAAAAGGTTTTCAGGTTTCATCTTTACCCTAACCCTCCTAGGTGATCCTTTCAAATATTTAGAAAAAAAACTCACGCCAAATGGATTTTTTGAACTTCAAAAACACCTGCAAAAAAAGGGGTAGAATCACCCCTTTTTTGAGCGGTTGAAAAAAAGAGCGGCAGCGATATTTGACCTTTACATGAGGAGCTGTCGTTACTCTGACAAACATAAACCTCTATAGATTTGTTAAAAGCCGATGCATGATAAAACCATCTTGATAATTTCCTGATCGTTCAGGTACTGCTTGAGGTACAATACCAAGTACTTTAAATCCAATTTTTTGAAACAGTTTACCATTAAGAGTATTCGTCACCATATTGAATTGCATAGCCGTAAATCCGAGGTCTTTAGCAAGATGTAAAGAGGCTTTTACCAAAAGAGATCCTATTCCACGGCCCCGTTTTGTATCCCGAACCATAAAACCGGCATTGGTAATTTGGGTCGACATACCTAAAAAATTTGGTTTGATATAAAAACCGCCAATAATATCTCCATCTAAAGAATGGCAAACATAAAGGTGCTCTTTTGGTGAAAAGAATTGTCGTTCAAATTCGTCTCTTGAACTCGATTCATAGGGAAACTGACCTGAATCAACGACTTCTTGGAATATTTCGTAAAGAGCCTCTTTATCTTTAGGATCATAGGAATCCAAAGTATAGCCCATTTTGCTAAGACGTTTAGAAATTTCATTTAAACTTTCTACTTGCTTGTTTAGTCCTGCATCGATTTATAAACTCTTTTTTTGGTGATATTTAGGTCTTATATATTTTCATAGCAGGTTCTAATTTTTATCGCATCTTTGCCAGCGGCTTTTTTTTAGATTTGGTAGGGGGCACTTTATGGGAGCGCAATAGGCTGTATTGCTGAGGGGACCCTAAAAGAAATTCGCCCCAGGACTCCCCCCTAAAATGGGGATACCCACCCATAACCCCATAATAGTCAAGCAAACGGCTCTACTTCCAAAAAAAAGGGGGGGCTAGGCGCCATTAATAAATTTATTTAATGTTTTTCCCCCCTTATGCTATAATAATAGGGATATTATTTTTTGAGGCGATACATGCCAAACTTTTCAGATTTAGCAGTTAATAAAGAGGGATCAAGAGTCTTGGAGAGTTCTTTTTTATGTGCTACACCCTCTTTAAGTAGCTTGCCTGAGGACCTGCAGGCCAAAATTTTTTCCCTTTTAGGGGTTAAAGACCTTGTGAAAGTATCGAAAGTCAGCCGAGAATTTCAGCGAATTACCGCAGAAGAGCTAAAGCTGGAAATGGCAAATTTCATCTCAAATCTGATGACTCAGTTTGATATACAGGGTGCCTTTGCAGAAACACAAAAGCTTTCGTTGATTTTACACAAAGTGAATTCGCTTCGTTGTAGTGATCCCGAATTTTTTAAGAAATGTATTTTAGAAGCTAAATCTGATTGTGTATCTATTGTAAAATTGCGCTACGTATTCCTGATAGACCAGCTTAAAGCAGTGGTGCAACCTCCCCGTTTTTCTGAAGATGTTTTCCAACTAGCTGCACTTGAAAGGAGATTGGACATCATCCAGTCACTAAAAGGGAGTTCGCAACGCCTTTTTTTAAGTGAGGAGCAGAGCCTCGAACAGGAGGCCACGCTTGATTCTCAAATCGAGGAGATTTCGAAAGCTTTTAGGGAATTTAAGTACTTAAAAAGGGCCGTAGAGGTTACCAAACTCCTCTCTGATCCTAAGGTAATCGACAGAAACCTCGTAGAAATCCTCGATACTTTTTTTCTAGAACGCACCCTTTTTATTCACCCGGTCGATTATGACCCAGCTTTTGAGATTGCTGGTCTGATTCATGATTCAAGCTTAAGATTATCGAAGGTTCGCGATATTTGCGATCACATGACTAAAAAAGGTTTGGATTTGCAACGTTCAGAAAAAGTTGCTGAGGGCCGACTTCTTATCGCTAAAGCTAAAGAAAAATTAGACCAATCAGAAAGGGTTTTTAGAGAAATTAGAAGTGATAAGCCCCGATTCTATAGCTCTTTTGATAAAGATGGGTACGTCAGTTTGGCATCACAGACCCTTTTGGCTTTCGCTATTGGTTATGCAGTCACAACTTTATGGCTCACGGGATTTGGGAAATCCACGAAATACCCTAGGTGATTCCTTGGTGTTAATACCATTTCACATACACGCACGATAAAGCAGCTCCATCAGCTATTGTGGGAAAAAAGGCTTATTGTCCTCTTTTTTTGATCTTCCCATACACCTCTGTTAAATGCTGGTTATCGGGCTCTTTGTTTAAGCATTTTAATGCTTATTGCAAACCCCTCTACTTGTAACTGAATTACCCCCAACTATTATATGTTTTGTTTTTTTTTCTTTTTTTCCGACTGAGTATTTTTTTTTGGTTGTTTTTTCATTTACTTTCCTTTGCGTTCTAATTTTTTTATGTAATTAATTTTATAAAAAATTTCAATGAAAAAAGTGGTTTTGGCGGATATTTTGTTTTATTCATCTAAAATCGAGGGCTTTGAAGATTTATGGCTTTGTCTCTCTAAAAATGCAGAGAAAAGCATAGATCTCTACTAGTTCCTTAGGCCAAAGGGAAGCCCCTTTTTTAAGGGGTGCTTTTTTTAACTAACAGATAGAGAATGATTTGGTGATCTTGTTCAAGGTGCGTTTGTACCAAAAAAGCTTTTTTAAGCACCCATAGATCTCAAAGTACTCTATCAAACTTTTTTTAGCTAAAGGGGGAGGACAACTCAAGAACCTGGAAAAATTCCAGATTCTTCGTATTTTTTATCTGGCTGATTGGGAATAGGTTAGGTTTTTTTTGGGGTGGAATGTTGGTTGAATTTTATATAAATTTTTACTATAATAGGTTAAAAAGAACCGATAGATTACCAATAAAAAGGGGGGTGTATGACCATTAACACCATAGGGTCATCAGAGTGTAAAAGCGCCTTTTTTTCCATAAGGGAGAAAATCAAGGAACAAGAAGAGACAATTCAACAGCTTCAAGCCCAAGTTTGTAGCCTGAAGCTTAATACACAAGAGCAATCGGCAAGAATGAAACAAAGTCAGGGTTCTCTATCTATGTTAGAAAATCAAAATAGGGTCCTTAAAGGCTTAATCGTAGCTTCAATAGCGATTACACTCCTGGCTCTAAGGCGATAGAAATGCAGATTTAACACAATACCGGTAAAATAAGGGGGGAATAAATTATGGTTGGGCTAAAGAATTCTGTTAAGCCCCATTGAATCGCCCTCCCTGCTGCATTCAAAACTTTTTTTCTAGGGCAGAAACGCAAGGCTATTAAGTATACTTGGCTAAAGAAGAATTCCCGTTGCTAAGATATAGCGATTTTTGTTAATCAAACGCTAGGTACACTTTTTTTCTTTTTTTTATCCGCACACGCAGTGAAAAGGGTTGATAAGTAAAATGGTTTTTTTTTCGGTTTTAACTGAAAAAAAATTTTCGGATAGCTATGTCATTTGGGTGGCTAGTTTAAAAAAATAAGAATGGACAAATGCTTTTGGTTCGTTAATGAAAAAAATTCTGGTAACCGGTGGTGCAGGTTTTATCGGGCTAAATTTTATCAAGCATATACTCGACATTGACAGAATGGATATCGTGGTTGCTGACAAGTTTACCTATGCAAGCAATCCAAAAGAGCTATTAAGTATCAGTAAGATTGAAACCTTTCAATTAGATTTAGCCGATCTTGCAGCAGTAGAAAATCTATTCAACCATCAAGAAATTTCCCATATAGTCCACTTTGCAGCTGAAACTCACGTGGATAAGTCCATTAAAGATTCTAGGCCTTTCATACAATCAAATATTATAGCGACAGTGAATCTTTTGAATGAAGCGGTAAAACGGAAAGTGGAAAAATTTGTTCATATTTCTTCAGATGAGGTTTTTGGCGAGATTGCAATCCCAGGCAAATTTAGCGAAATCTCCAAAATAGCCCCAAGAAATCCTTACTCGGCGAGTAAAGCTTCAGCTGAGCATTTTGTTGAGGCATACGGAAATACCCTTGGCTTACCTTACACAATAATCAATTCAACGAACAATTATGGTCCTTGGCAGCATCCGGAGAAATTAATCCCTTTAACCATACGGCGCATCTTGCAAAAGAAGAAAGTGCCCGTCTACGGCAACGGGAGTCAGATCCGCGATTGGATCTTTGTCAAGGATGCAGTCGAGGCGATTCGAAAAATACTCCACCATGGAAAATACCAAGAGAGATACTGCATAGGGGGGGAATCTGAAATAAGAAACATTGATCTTATTCGGATGATACTAAAAAAAATGGACGCAGAGGAAAATTTGATTGAATATGTTGAGGATCGTCCCGGACACGATGCTAGGTATGCCTTTTCAATAGAAAAGGTGAAGCGGGAGCTGATGTGGAGACCTAAATATGATTTATCCGACGGTTTGAACAAAACCATAGAGTGGGTGAGGGAACATGAGAATAGGATTTAATTGTAGCTGCTTTGATCTGTTACATGCAGGTCATGTGACCATGCTAAAAATGGAAAAAGAATTGTGTGGGTACTTGAAGGTTGGACTTCAAGTTGACCCTTCAGTGGATAGACCTGATAGCAAAAATACCCCTATCCAGAGCATCTATGAGCGTTATGTGCAGCTACAAGCTTGTAAATATGTTGATGAAATTTTGGTGTATGAAACCGAACATGATTTATTGCAACTGTTGATGACTCAAACAATACATATTCGCTTTCTATCCGACGAGTATTTGCATCGGGATTTTACGGGGAAACAGTGGTGTATAGAAAATAATATTGAATTGCATTACCACAAACGACAACATCTATACAGCTCCTCCGAGTTAAGGAAACGAATATACGAAAGGGAAAAGAAACGTTTGGATGGGATCATTTTAACAGAATTGCCACAACATCTTCTAAACCTCTCTAATCCATGATTACTCTCATCGGACACGGCTATATTGGCGAAGCGATTGCGACCAAACTCAAATCTCAGAGTTCTATGCCCTTCTATTGGGTTACCCATAAAGATAAGATCCCCAACGATACAAAGGTACTAATCAATGCTGGCGGGTATACAGGATCGCCAAATTCAGATGCCTGCGAACACCACAAAGAGGATACCATAAGAGGAAATGTATTGTGGCCTTTGGAACTTGAAAGTAAATGTTTGCACATTCCCGTTATCCATATCACTAGCGGATGTGTCTATACAGGATATCAAAAAGATTTCACTGAGGAGGATGAGCCAAATTTACATTTTGATAACGGGAGTTTTTACAGCGCTTCAAAGGCTTTGGGCCAAAAACTTCTCACCCCTTATTTGGGCAAATCCTATCTGTTACGCATCCGTTTGGTGTTTGGTTCTAGTAAACATCCTAAAAACCTTTTAACTAAGCTGGAAAACTATCCAAAACTCATAGATTTTCGCCAAAGTCTCAGCTATATTGAGGATATAGCCGATGCGGTTTTGTTTTTTATCACAAATAAACCACAGCCGGGTATCTACAATGTTACCAACGGTGGCAGTGCGTCCTTAAAAGAAATTGTAGACATGATGAAATTGAACAAGGAGTGGCTTACAGAGGAGCAGTTTCTTGCCACAGTGAAAACACCCAGATCCAATTGCATTCTTGATAATACAAAGTTGAAGAGGGTATTTCCCATCCGAGATCTAGATATCGCTCTGAAGGATGCGATTTTGAAGTATCAATCTAACCTGATCTTTTGAGGGGTGATGGCTTATAACCCCTAAGGGGGCTAAGGGTCTTGACTGGTCAGAGCTTAAGGTCCCCTTTTCGGGATTTTTCCCATGTATCGGCGTGTCTTTTTTCTATTGATGCACTAAAGCCCTTTAAAACAACCCGAAAGGTTTTTTAACCCCTTGAGCTTGAGTAGGTTAAAAGGGGCATTTCTTAACTGAAATTTATTGAAAAACTATTTATAAAATAGTATAATAAATGAAGGTTTAAGAGGGGAGTAAGGGCATGATGCCTGTTATTAAAAGCCTAGACACAGCGAACATGGAGATTACGGAAGTTGGGGAAAAAAGGCTTCGATCTTTATCTGACACTGACACTAAGATTTGTAAAGTTGCCAAATCTATTCTCAGCAGAGAAGAGGCTTTGCCGGTAATCCAAAATATGTATTGTAAAGCCACTTGGCGCAAACCCAAATCCATAAGCGTGGCCGATTTAACCGAAAAACGTTTTTTATTAAGAAAAAGCGACTCTGATCCGCCTTTAATGCTTCAGGGATATTTTTCTAACGAAATGATTGCCCAAGGGGGTGAAAGCCAGCTTTATCCTGTGGTCTCAAAGGAGGGTCAAGGCTACTTTTTTTCTACTTCTCGCCATTCACAACCCTACAGTCCAATTCCTGAAATATCCCGAATTGTGGGTAAAAATGCCTTCTCATGCGCCTATGTACCTGAAAGTCTCCAAACTGGGGTGGAATCAAAAGCCGATTTTAGATTTCAACTAGTAGAGCATGCAAGTGAGGGGGATTTAAGAAATTTCCTAAGACGACAAAATCTTAGCATTAGGGATAACAACGCTTTACCCGATTTAGGTCTACAGCTTTTAGAAAAAGTTAAAGTTCTGCATGACCATGGAGGAGCTCATCGTGATATCAAACCTGCAAATCTTTTGGTAGATACTAACAAAGAAAAGTTGGAGCTCTTTATTGGGGATTTCGGGATGTACACTACGGAAAAAGCAAAATGCGGTCGGTGCGGTACAGTGGGGTATCGTGGACCGGAGGCGAGCGAATTTTTTAAATTTTTTGATAGAGAATTTAAAAATCACGACGACTATGTCCCAAAAAATTACGATCCTAAACGTTTGGATCTATATGCTATCGGTGCGACTTTGTTTGAAATACTAACCAAGGGATCTCTTGCAACTGCTATTACTAAGTGGCTTGATGAGACACTAACGATGACAGAAGCGACCAGGTGTTACTCAAAAAAAGATTTCTCCCTATTTCGACAACAAAAAATAGTCTCCTTTTTGGACGATTGTATCTATAAAGCTAGCGAAAGTTCATGGATGAAAGTACCCGAATTTGCGGAGGCGATCAAGGGTCTGATTCAGGAGGAGCCCGAAAACCGTATCCCTTTAGAAAAGGCGATCTCTCTTTGGAAAAATGGTTTACAGAGGCTCTAGAAAAAGGTTTTTAAGAAGTTTGCTTAAAAAGTTGAAAATTGGTTAAGATATCCTCTTTTTTTAATTATTTCAACTCTTATGAACTCAGTTTTTAAAAACATTTGTCAAAACCACTGCCGCGACGTTACCGAGTACTTGCGTAGATCGCGTATCCTGAATTCGGGGCAACATTTAGCCGACTTTTTACACACCAACAAACTGGCGGATAAGAATGAGGAGGTCTTTGAAGTTTTTAATCGCTCGACTAAATTTTTAGCCGATGCGGGTAAAAAATATTATGGCACTCAAGAGGCTGCAAACTGGCACTATAAGTTTTTAAGGTCCGTAGCAGATTTTAAAGTAATTTTGGGGAGTCCTATGCTCACCAATGCGGGCAGGCGGGAAAAAAGTGTATCAGCTTGCTCGATTCCCCCAGTTAATTTATCGAAAATGAAAAGAGAAGAGATTGCCCAAATGGTGGGGGATTACCACACCAGGGGGATGGGAACCGGCTTCTGCCTTGATGATGTCGCCCAGCCAGCCGAGATGGTCCGCTATCTGAATCAGGTGGCTATGGCTGAGGTGCAAAAGGGGATGATCGAACGCTCTTGTGGAAACATGGGTGTACTATCTATTCACCACCCAGAGGTCCTCTCTTTTATTCGTGTCAAGCAAGACAGCCCTGACATCAAGGACTGGAAGTTCAATCTGTCGGTAAATATCACCGATGCTTTTATCCAATCGCTAGAAAATAAAGAGCCTTTTACATTAAGTAACGGTCAGAAAGTCGATCCTCAGGTGCTCATGAGCCTCATTGCAGAGCACGCGCATGCTACCGGTGACCCTGGCCTCATTTTTATGGATCGGATCAATCGACTGAATCGCGTACCGCATATGGGTCGCTATGAAACGGTCGTTCCTTGCGGCGAGGTGTCGCTGTTTTCGGGTGAGGTATGCCAGTTCTCCTATCTAAATCTCCCCCGGTTTTTGGAAAAAGGGGAGATCGATTGGGATGCTCTCAAAGAAAGCATTCAAACTACGATGCTGATTTTGGATAATGCTGTCGAGGTGAATATCGACAGAATGCCGACAAAACAGAGCGCGGAGATGATCTCGAATTTACGACGAGTTGGGATCGGAATCTGCGGCTTTTCAGAGGTTTTGCAGGCAAAAAAAATCCCTTACGGTTCCGCTGAGGCACAAAATTTCGCAAAAGAGTTGATGAGCTTTATCAATTTGGAAAGTAAGAAAGCCTCTGTTGAGCTTGCAAAAAAGCGGGGTGCTTTTCCTGCTTTTAAACATGCCACTACCCGTATCGATCTTTTCACCAAACCTTTTCAAAAAACACCCACGAATCGGGCCAATGAGAAGGATTGGGAGCTGTTAGGAGAACAGATCAGAGAGGTGGGGATACGCAACCTTTCCACTACTATCATCCCTCCTAGCGGAAGAAGCTCGTTGATGGCTGGCGTGACCGCATCGATTGAGCCCCCGTTTTCTCTTGTTGTGGATGAAAAATTTAAAAAAACGATAGAACAACAGGCGAAAGAGGAGGGGTATTTTCAAGATTTGGGCGCAGTTTATGCGTGTATTGAAAAAACCGGAAGCCTCCAACAATCGGATCTTCCGCTTTCGATCAAACGGATCTACAGGACAGCCCTGGAGATGCCCCCCTTAGACCACTTGCATATGACCGCTGCTTTTCAAAGTCATACGGATGAGGGGATTTCCAAAACGGTAAATTTAGTCGAAAATTCCACCGTTGAGGAGGTGGATGAGGTGTTTCAATCTGCCATTAGCGCTTTAAACATGAAAGGGATTACCATCTATCGCAACAACAGCCGCAGCTTGCAACCCAAAACCCTCTCCACAACAGCTAAGGAGACCCCTATGGTGATCGATTCGATCTACGGCCCTACAAAAGTTTCCCCCAAGATCGCAAAAATTCTCGCCTCGCCTTTGATGGAAAGGCTTAAAAATATCCACCAAAACGGGATTGCCTATCTCGTGGATCCGAGGCAAACCACAACGCGCTATGAGCACTCAGTGGGAGCTATGGCTTTAGCAAAAATGCTCGGAGCCTCAGAGCTTGAGCAGATCCAAGCTCTTCTGCATGATGTATCTCATACCCCTTTTTCCCATCTGATCGACCTTGTATACGGACATGAAATGCAGGACTACCACGAAAAACATAAAGAGCGCTTTTTATCCCAAAAATGGGTGCAAAAGGAGTTGCTAGACTGCGGTATTTCTCTTTCTGATCTTCAAGAAGGGGGGGCAAGGTTTTTTGAAAAGAGGGGAATTAATGTAGATCGACTCGACTACATGATCCGCGATCTAAAAGCTGTAGGGAAAATCTTCCAGCCCGAGTACTCCCTTATTTTGAATAACATCGTTCTCGACGAAGAGCGCCTTAAATGTCGGGACGTGGCGACCGCAAGGCTCCTTTTTGATAAATTTTTAGAGGTCAACCAAGAGGTCTATTTTGATCCCAAAGTGGAGGCCGCCTCTGTTGCGTTTACCTCTTTGTTAAAAAAATTGCTCGACGAGGGGCACCTCAAAGAGGAGGACTTCGAAAAAACCGAACAAGAGCTCCTTGAGATCATCAAAAATAGCCCTTACAAGGCCGAATTTGAGGCGATTGGCTCCTCAACTTTCAAAGGATCTTCCTTAAATAGCAATGGACGCCCCCCCGTTTTGCGTAAACTCCGCTATATTGATCCTGAGATCCAGGGGGAGTCGGCAACGCTTACGGAAATAGATCTCGAGGCGAAAAAGCGTTTAGAAGACTACCTCAACAAAACCCCAACCAAAGTCTTTTATCATGCTTAAGTTTCACCATTTCCCATTCCTCTGTTTGGTCTTTTTTTCTTTATGCATGGTGCCTCTTAGAGCAGACTTCCAAGGGGCTGAAGAGATGATCGAAGGTGTTTATAAAGACGACCCGAGATATCCAAAACGTCTTTTAGATTTAGGGGCGACGAACACCAATTATCAGGTAAAAAAAGGGGGAGAGAGCTATTTTTTTCGCCTGTCGTCAGGTCTGTTCAAAGAGCTCTACTCGAGTCAGGAGGTGGAGTATTCTGTGCTGAAACAGCTGGAAAATACCCATATCGCTCCACGCCCCTATTTTTTTGATCCCAAAAGGGGGATCTTAATCACCGAATACATCGAGCACGACGAGATCGCCGTAGATCTTTTAGACCAAAAGGTGCAAAAAACTGTGTGCGATATGCTCAAGCGGGTTGAAAATGAGAAACTTGATGTTGACAGAGTGTTTCATCCCTATCTGGAAACGCTTGCACTGGTTAAAAAAGCAGTAGCCCCCTTGCCTCAAGGGTTTCAGGAAAAAGCCCTTTCAGCACTAATGAAGATCTCCAAAAAGTTGGAGCAATATCCTAAAAAAACGTTATGCCACCTGGATTTGCACCACAAGAACATTTTAAGAAAGGGGGATAGACTCTTTTTTATCGATTGGGAGTATGCAGCGATGAGCCACCCCTATCATACCCTTGCATCGATGGCCTCGATTGAGCGCTGGTCTGATGAGATGATGTGGCAGATTTTGGGCTACTACACGGATCGGCCGACTCAAGAAGATAGGGATTGCATGGCTCTTTATCGGATCGTATCCGACCTTTTTTGGACAGCTTGGTGCCATCTGCAAATGGAAAACCCCTCTACGAATAGCCCCTATAAAGAATGGAGAGATCTGTTTTTTTTGGCAGCCATGGAGCGGATAGAGAAATTTGAAACCGATCAGGGAGGGGTTTGTCGATGAAGAGTCTAGGAACACTGTTTTGTATACTAGTGTGCTGTTTTTCCCCACTTTTGAAGGGGAACGAGGCGATCTTATTGATGGGACCTCCCGGAAGTGGGAAGGGGACCTTCTCCTCTTTTGCTAAACAAGTAGGGTACGGCCACATTAGCGCCGGGGATGTGATCCGTGAAGAGATTTTAAGCGGAACCGATCTAGGGCGTAAACTTGAGGAGATTGTCGAAAAGGGGGAGTATGTTGATTCGGATACACTCTTTCAACTTGTAGCCACAAGAGTAGAGGCTTTCTTACACAAAAAAGTCCCCGTGATTATCGACGGATACGGGAGAACTCCTGAGGATTGGCATCGGCTTAATGCCCACCTCCAAGGGATGGGGGTTAAAAGGAGGGTGATCCTTTTTGATGCACCTGAAAAAGTCTGTGTTGAGCGGATTTTAGACCGTCTTATTTGCATCGATTGTGGTTTTATTACGAGTAAGAAGGGGGGGCGCAAGGTCGGGGAGGTCTGTCCAAACTGCCAGACGCATCAACTCTCTTTAAGGATGAACGATAACCTCAAAGTGACTTTGAAACGGTTGAAAACCTTTCACGAGGAGATCAGGCCCCTTCTTCTAAAGACCTATGCAAAAGAGGAAATAACAGTGTTTTGTAGCGACCTCCCATGGGAATCAATGGAAAAAGAAATGAAAGTTCTGTTGCCTTTGTAAAAATCATCCCCCTAACTCTCTCGGGGGGATCTAAGGCTAGAAGCACAATTCCTATTGCAGGGATTTGCCGATTTCGGCTAGTCAACTGGTATGGACCCCCTTTTTACCCCTCCTGCAAGTTTGCGAGGTGTACCGCAGCCCGTTTCGCGACCGAACTTTTTAGAAATCGATGCGGTAAATACCCAGACCCCAGAGGAGCAACAGCTTTTTCAAGATCGGGGCTTTTATTTCGGCTATGATGAGATGATTGAAGGTGTTTTAAAAGATCATCCTAAGTATCCAAAACGTTTATTGGAGTTAGCGGCGACGAACACCAACTATCAGGTAAAAAAAGGGGGAGAGAGCTATTTTTTCCGCCTGTCGTCAAATCTAGTGAAAGAGCTCTACTCGAGCCAGGAGGTGGAGTATTCTGTGCTGAAACAGCTGGAAAATACCTATATCGCTCCGCGCCCCTATTTTTTTGATCCCAAAAGGGGGATCTTAATCACCGAATATATCGAGCACGACGAGATCGCCGTAGATCTTTTAGACCAAAAGGTGCAAAAAACTGTGTGCGATATGCTCAAGCGGATCGAAAATGAGCACCTTGACGTCGACAGAGTGTTTCATCCCTATCTGGAAACGCTTGCACTGATTAAAAAAGCGGCAACCCCCTTGCCTGAAGGGTTTCATGAAAAAGCCCTTTCAGCATTAGAGAATATCTCCCAAAAGCTGGCTCAATATCCAAAAAAAACGTTATGTCACCTGGATTTGCACCGTAAGAACATTTTAAGAAAAGGGGATACCCTTTTTTTCATCGATTGGGAGTATGCTGCGATGAGCCACCCCTATCACATCCTGGCCTCAATGGCCTCGATTGAGCGCTGGTCTGATGAAATGATGTGGCAGATTTTGGGCAACTATACGGAGCAGCCGACTCAAGAAGATAGGGATTGCATGGCTCTATATCGGATCGTATCCGATCTTTTTTGGACAGCTTGGTCCCATCTGCAAATGGAAAACCCCTCTACCAATAGCCCTTATCCAAAATGGAGAGATCTGTTTTTTAAGTCAGCTATGGAGCGGATAGAGAAACTTCCAGCCGATCAGGGAGATGCTTTTTTGTGAACAGTCTAAGAATGCTCTTTTTTGTAATTCTTTACTGTATTTCCCGTTTTTTACAATAATGCCCTTGATCTTTTGTTGGGATCTTTTTACTAAAAAGAATTCTTATTGAAAGAATTTGCTGGTTTAAGCTAGTCATTCGGTATGGATCCCGTTTTCACACCTCCCGCAAATTTGCCGGATAAACAGCAGCCCGTTTTGCGACAAAACCTTGAAACCTCGATAACTCGAATTGCAAAATCTATCCTTTCTCAACAAACAACAGAATCTCTTGAACCGCATGGGGGAGAGGTTTTCGTTGATCCTGTAGAGGTTGTTTTGCCCGCTTTGCCACAAGAAATTGTGTGGTGTTGGGATTGCAGGGAAAATGAAAGAAGTCTTGTATGGAGACCCACAAAACCCGATGAGGAAATTACTATCTTGAATCGAATGCAATTTCCCGTCGATCAGCCTACCATGATCGAATTGGATGCTTTTTTTCTTGAGGGGAAAATCGATGGAAGAAACTTTCAATCTCCTGACGAACAAAGGTTTCTTCAAGACTTGGGCTTTAATGTGAAATATGATGAGGAGGGGATCATTTTTACCACACCATCAATTGAGACATTCGCTAAAAATTACACGGACTTGGGAAGTAAAGATCCAAATCTCCCCCCACTGCGTCTGGTTGAGGTAGAACAAATTTTAGATAGCGATGCTTTCGTAAAGCTGAATATCGATTACGATCTGATATTTAGTAAGCCTATAGAGCTGATCCATGATAGTTTTTTTCATATCGTTCGAAAGCTCCTCTCCATCAAAAGGGCTCCCCAAGAGTATCTTGCTTTTAAAGAAAAACAAAATCTTTTTTTTTCGAAATGGAGGGATCTTTTCTTAGATGCGAAACAAAATCTTCCAAGTGTCCTAGAAAAAATTTGCGCTACTATAGGAGCTGGCTCAGCCTTGGAACCCCCTAGAGGGGAGAGTATGATCAAACTGCTCCATTTTGCCTATAGCGCTGTTTTGGATGATTTGTCTGCACAGGTTTTAAACTACAAACGGATTGATCCCTATCATACTTTTTGCATCCGTATCACACAATTGATGGAAAAAGACAAAGATTGGCTACGCAAATGGTCTCAAAAAGAAAAGATCTATTTGGCCAGAGCAAAAGAGATGGTGCAAGATTTTGCCAGCAAATCACCCACGTTAGGGGAGGTAGTGGTTGCAATTATGAAATTGTCAAGTCTTCCTCTATCCCCAAAAACCCACGAATATTTACTCAGGAATCCTTCGAAAACAGACTTTGGGCCTTAATTTTATATGAGTTTAGATTTGCATTTACTGAGAAAGGAGCAAATAGAATAACCGGTTACAGCTGTTTTTACCGCTAATTCTCTAGCTGTTGGACCTAAAACCTCATAGGCTAAGGGTAAGCTTGTAAGGAGTAAATGGGCAATTTTTTTGCAACTGAAACCCTTCTGATTGGAATGCGAGAGGTGAATAAAGGCTAAAGAGACCATGAGTGCAAGGTGGATTTCATAAATGGCCTCTTTATCTTCAGGAGAGGTTGACACAAGGTCTAAACCCTCTAACCCAATAATTACCTCAAGCCCGAGTTTGGTGACTTTGAGGATATGTTTCGTTATAGCTGTTACGTCTTGATCAAAAATTTTTTTCTCAAATTTCACTAGGGAGTGGGGCATAGAAAGGGCCGATGAGAGGTAGGACAGGCTAATGCACCGATCCCAAAGAGGTTTTGCCTTTTCCAAAAAAGAAATGTCAAGAGAGGCGGATTGAAAAAATGAAGAAAGACTTAAAGGATTGTCCCCGAGGCCCAAAGAGGGGTGAGTCGCCCCAGGCGTCTTATCACAAACCTCTGTAAATGAAAAAAATGACAAATTATTGCAAGTCATGGGCTTCCTTTGAGATTTAATTATATCAAATTTTATATTTATTTTTAATTAATATCAGAGGTAAAATAGGTGGCAAGAGCCAATTTTTGGAAAAAAAGACCCCCTTTTTAGAGGTTTTTTTATTGTATTTGATTAAAAGTAAGGCACATGTAAAATATCGACTCATTTTATTTTGCCAGGTGGAAAATGGTGCCAACAAATTCACGAAACTCACTGGAGCAGTTGTATGCTGTTGCGGAGAATAGAACGAGCGACGCTTTTATCAAAAATGAGGCTAAAGGGGGAAAATTTTTCCCCATGCAGCTTGACCTTTGGGTAAATGAAGGGGATTGGATGCCCCTTTTGAGAGGTTTATGGAGCGATGAAGAGGGGGTTAGAGCATTAGAGTGGCTTAGGGGAAAAGAACATCAATCCCTACCGCCTTTGCTGTACGAGCAATCGATCCATGAATTTACCTTAAAGCCGACGGTACGTACCGCATGTGAGCGGAGTATCCCCTTGATAGTTGAGGCAACTCTAAGTTTGTTGCACCAGCAAAAGCTTATAGAAAAGGGAGCCCTCATAGAGCCAAGGGCTGCAGAGATGTTTGAGAGCAAATATTTGGAAAAGCTCAACGATTTGGTTGGAAGGTCTTTACAAACCTCGTTGCCTGAGCTGATGCTCACCTCCGATTGTGGGCACCACATCCTGAAAAGGGTGCAGAACGTTGCAGAAAAAAAGATTTTTCCTTCAGAGAACGGGCTTAGCTGGCTTATGCTAGATCCTTTAAAACAGGATGCTATTTTGCCCGTCTCATCTTGGGAGGAGCATAAAGAGGGTGTTTTGCGATCTTGGTTTGACGATTGGACTGCTAGGCCGAGCCTCCCTTTTTGCGGGTCTGCTTTTTAAAAAAGAGCCTCTTAAAAAAGAACTTAGATGAAACAAATTCCTAAACGGAAACTTGAAAAAGATTTTTATGAGTATAAACCAATGGGCCCGTTGGGTCGAACTTAATCAATGCGATACTTGTGCTTTGAACCCTTTGGACATTCGACAAGTTCCCGAACTTGTGGATGCTTTAAAGCAGAAGTTTTTTCATAAAGGAAATGAGCTTAGCCTGTATGAGGGGCTTTTTGACATTGCTTGTGATTATCTTCCGTCTCCCTCGCAAGGGATGGGTTTTGCAGAGCGTAAAGAGTGGATTGAGCCTAATACCTACAAGGATCTTTTTCGCGAAAGAGTAGAGTACATCCCTTTAAAAGATGGGGATGTTGAAATGAGCGGTCAGGCTTTCCGTTTAGCCCTTATCGGAAGTCAAGCCTTTGAGAATTCCGGCCTATTATATCAACATATTTTCCATTCTCTGGGGGTAAAGGAAAAAAAGTACATCCTACAAAGACAGCCCGGCCTTTTTCCCTTCAAAACAGAGCTGCCTGCTATTATAGGAGATTCTCCTTTACAAGAAATTTTATGGAAATCGACACCGCAAGATTTTTTACATGATGCAGCCCTCTTCGGAAGCGATACCCTTCTTGAGGCAATAACGATTTTAAAAGAGATGGTTCCCGAGTTTGTTGCCGAGGATCCAAAAACTTTTGAAAATATATTGATGTACTACCCTGAGGATTGTAGGCGATCACTAGGTTGCAAATTGATGATGCATCTAATAGAGCTTCATGACGGCAGAAACGAAGAGGTAGAAAGAACCGATGCTTTACTCCATAGCCTGAACACCTATTGCAGTCAGCCAGATGCCGATAAGGGCTTACTGTCTCTCATTTATCCAAAACAGCCTTTAAAAAGGGCTCTTCTGATTGCTGAATGGTTCGAGCATTGCCCCTTTCGAGTCTATAAGTTGCATTTCCCCTGTGCAGAAATCACCAAAATCCTTTTAGCAAAACCTCTAGCGCTTGGGCCGCAGAATTTTGATCCTCGTGCACTCATGAGCGAATTTGATGTTTTGGATTTTTGGGAGAAAAAAAGATTTATTTCAAAGATTCTTATAGGGAAAAAGATAGAGATTCTTTGGGAAAAAAATAAAAGAGAGTTTTTAGAAGCAGTGCAAGAGAGGAGAGGCCAACCTTTTAACTCCTCCTTCAAGCTTGCCCTCATGTCAAGATATTTAACTTTTGTAGACAGGCCGTCGCAAATTTGCCTACCAACATTAGAGTACGAAGAAATCATTCGTGAAGTGGATACTTATTTGGAAGAGGATAAGACATGGTTCATAGAGCATTTCATTTATGATACGGCGGTCCTGAAGCTTTTCTTACAAGACAGAAGTGTAAACTCTTTTTTTATCATCCTGAACAAATTGAAAACCTGTCTTGGCAGTTCCTTTAACCAAGAGACTCTCCCTTTTCTTGAAAAGAAAATTTTGGAAATCTGCCCAGCGAATATAGCACCGCATGCCCTAAATCAGCTAAGTAGAGAGTTAAGGCTGGAGAGTAGTCTTAAAAAGTATTTGGAAGAGAAGCTAAAGAAACACGGATTCGATCAGTGTGCTGTAGATATGTGTACTAAGTTTTTTTCTCATCAGGAGAACGGGATTCGGTTTCTTTTTTCGATGGCTCTTCTACCAACCCCATCAGGGAGATATCTAATTCACAATTCTGATTTTATCCGTTGTGTTCCCGAAAATTATCGTGGGGATGTAGAGATTCTCACAGCTCTTTTAGAGCCTTTTAATGGAGAGGGTAGAGACGTCCTTGAGGGCAAGTTGCAAACTTTGCCTGTTTGGCTCAAACAGCTTTTAATGGAAGACATCGCGTTTGCTGCCCAATTCGAAAAAATCGTGATCCATCGGCTGATTCAACTTTATGAAAAGGGTTGTATCCCATCTCAGGAAATGTTTAATTTTGCCACAAGAGTCCCCTATTCCACTTTTTTAAAGCTAGCACATGAATGCGTCTACGATGTAAACGTTTCAGGGGAGATTGTCCCGTTTAAGGGGCGCCAATTATCGATATTCGATCATATCCAAGAGACAATTCTTGCCCTGCCTAGGGATAACTACGCCGCTGGGGACTTGCGTCAATTCTTAAATCGCATTCCGCAGAAGGTGATCGGGGAGGGGAAATGGTTGCAGTTCTTGGCCATAGAAGTGCCCGCTATCTTTGACCCACGTAGCTCAAAAATAATTTCACAGCTTATGCCGGCGGATCTTGTCCCTTACGTGCTAGAATTTTTAGAGCCTCAACACCGGCAAAATTATCTTGATAAAAGTCTAGAGCCTATTTTTTCCAAAAATATCGATAAGTTTTCCCCAAAGGTGCGGGACTGGTTGATAGAGCATCTAACAGATTGGTTGCCCTTGCAAAAAAATGTTTTTCAGACTCTCCATGAGCTTTGGGAGCTGCCTAGAAAAGGGCTTGAGGCCAATATTTCCAATTTTCAAGAGACCCAAAATCTTTTAAACATATACCAGCAGCAAACCGTTTCTTTGCAGGCGATATCTGAAAAACTTAAAGGTAAAAACGGCTTTGATCAAGTGGATTCTATTATAAAAGGGCGCGCCAGAACGGAGGGTAAAATCCTTTTACTGCTTCAAAAGATGGCAGAGATTGACTTGGGACCTATCAGCGATTTTATGACAGAGGAACTGCTTGAGGGGGAAGTCTATTCTTTAGAAGGGAAGGGGATGATTCTTAAAAGTACAAAAGACAAGATGATTCAGAGCCCATTTACTAGGAAATTTTTCGATTCAGAGGAGGAAAAAGACCAAACAAACCCCCCTTTGAGCTCTGCAGAGAAAGAAGAATTGGAGAAGAATCGGCAGAAAATCGGTCAAGAAATAGAAGCCCTACGCACATTTTTGCTCAATGATTTCAGGTGCGAAAAACGCCCCGCGTAGAGACCCTTTTACCCCCTCCCCGCTCTAAAACGCCCTTTATCTATTAGTGTTAAAAAAAGGGGGGAGGGCTTTGATGGGCTCGAAAAACCCTCATCTAGAGGGGTTCTTTTTTTCTTAGCTTTTTTGATCCCAGTTCCCTTATGGTAAAAGGTTCTATTTGCTAAGAGCACCTAGTTAATAGGTTATGCATCCCCATAAACAATTTGCACAAAATAAAAATATTTTATATAATATAGTCTATTTAAAAAAAAAGAAGTTTTTTGATGAGCTTGCATGCTATGACCCATCCCACTGCTACTGTTGCCAGAGGGATTGAGAATTTGATTCTATTTGGTGAGAATAACAAAAACCCTATCTATAAAGCATCGGCTTTTATCCTTAGTCGCCTGGTAAGTTTGATTGTTTTTCCTATCATAGTTGGGTTGGAGCTTGTTTTAAAGGACATACCTAAGCTCGCGGTTTCTGTATACAAAGGGGGCGTTTCTCGCCGATTAGATAAAATCCTTAAAAAGCTTCTGACCTTTGTTTTTTTCCCTTTAGGTCTTAGATCGGCGGATGCACTGTCTCTATTTTACATCAAACGGTTACCGGAAAAAGCTGTTCGCCCTTTTGGGGTGGAAACACAGTACGGAGTAAAGGTTAACGAAATCTACACTCCCGCTACTGTTGAAGAGTTGCAAGGGCTCGTTTTAAAAGCTAAAAAAGAGAAAAAGCAAATCTCCGTGATTGGGGCTGGTTTCAGCCAGGGGACACAAACAGTCCCTGTCGACGACGGGCAAATAGTGATCAATTGTAAAAATTTGCATCAAATTGAGCTCGCAAGCGATTTAGAAACGGTCACTGTCGGTGCCGGAGCTACTTGGGAGCAACTGCAACTTGAATTGGATAAGTGTGACCGATCGGTGATTGTGAAACAGGCTTCCGATCCATTTAGCATCGGCGGTTCTATCTCCGGAATCAATTGCCATGGCTGGGCACACGATGTCGGTTCGATTTCTAAAACAATTAAGGAGATGACCATCATTGATGCCGAAGGGGACTTGAAAACGTTAAGGCCTGAGGATGAACACTTCAAATGTATGATTGGGACTATGGGGTACTTTGGTATCTTAGTGAGTGCCCAAATCCACATCGTGAAAAATGAGCCAATGGTAGAAATTGGTGAAGAGATTGACATTAGGGATTTTCACGAATACTACGAAACGAAAATAAAAAAGGCTCAAGTTCCCCTTTTTGGAGGGAGGTTAAACCTGGATTTTCTGAACGGGGATCCCCTAAGAACCGTTTGTATGGATCGATTTGAACGAGATTCTGAAGTTTCTTTAAAGAATATAGAAGTGATGAAACCGATCCGTAAAGAGCCCAAAACGGGAACTCGGATGGAGAGGATCGCCCTAAACATGGTATCTAATCTCTTTTTCTCCACAACAAAACGGCTTTTGAGCAATTTTTGGAGCCAGGAAAAATCGGCTATGCTTAAGGGGCGTAAACTTACAAGAAACGAGGCTCTTCATCCCCCCATTAATAGTTTTTTTATGCTGCATCGCTCTAATCTCCATGCCCAGTGGTTACAAGAGTACTTTTTAACAAAAGACGAGCTAGAGCCTTTCTTGAGATTTTTAGGAAAAACACTCAAAAATAATCAGGTGCGCCTCATCAATGCAACGATTCGCCCCACGCCCAAAGATGAGCTCTCTATCCTCCCTTACGCTGAACAGGATCGATTTGCGGTTGTGATTAGTTTTTCCCAAAGGAAGACCCAAAAAGAGATAGCTAAAACCGAAAAATGGATAAAAGAGGTGAATGATTACCTCCTTGACCATGAGGGTGTTTTTTACCAAGCTTATATGCCTTTTGCGTCAAAAGAGGACTTCGAGCGGTCCTACGGAAAAGAGCGGATAGAAAGGATGCGTGATCTCAAACAACACTATGATCCTGAGCACCGTTTCGGAAATGCTCACACAAAAAAATATTACGATAGAGTGGAGTAAAAAATGGTGCCAAGTTCAGTTTCCCCAATCGTAGCTCCTCTAGCAGACCAAAGCCCGGTTCGCCAGGATCTATTCATGCCCCCTCTTAGTATTCAGGCTCCAAGCCAGGTGTCCCCCCTAAGGCAGGTTTTCCAAACAACTGGGGAGATGAAAGCAGAGTTTGAGAAATTTTTGAAAACGATATTCTATCAGCTGGATGAGAAAAAAGTTTTCTTAGAGATGGAAAAAATTCTTGCGGATCCGAGCAAAACAGACGAACAGGTCTATAAAGAGATCGTAGAGAGAATCGACTCCATGAAGAGATCCTTTGCCCCTTTAAGGCAACTGTGGGCTTTAAGAGTGGTAAAGCTTGGTATGGCAAGTCAAGCAAAAGAGCTTCTTAGAGGGTTCAAACCTAAAAAATTTCAGGACTACCTGGAAGTATACAATCGCCGTTATCTTGATGTGATGCGTAAAGTAGCTAAGATTCCACTAAAGGGGAACACAATAGCTGCTGCAGATTTTCCCCCAAAAGGCACCTTCTCTGAGAAATTGGAAGCCGGGAGTCTTTTATCCCCCTTTCCCTATCAACAACATGTTGACCTTAATGATAAGGATTGTACGAATCCGGCCTTAGAGCCCGAAAAGACCTGCAAGCCGATCGGAAGCGAGGTAGCCGATAAGAGTGTAGATCTCATAAATGTTTTAGGAGGCCTCCATCACGTCCCTAAAGAAAGAGTAGAGCCCTTCGTTCAGTCCCTACACCGAGTCGTAAGGCCAGGCGCTGTCGTTTTGCTGAGAGATCATGACGCAGGTGACGAAAATATCAAAGCGATCGCAAGCGCTGTCCATACTTTTGTGAACGCAACGGCTAAAGTGGATTGGAGTGAAGAGTCTAGTGAGATTCGGGAATTCCAAAGTCTAAATTTTTATAGTGATATCATGGCTAGAAACGGTTTTACCCGTATAAGTCCCGATGCTCTTATTTTGAAAGATGATCCCACCAAAAATGCGATGGCGGCATTTGTGCGTCAACCACAGACAAATGAAGAGCTAGAAGAGGCGATCTCTTTTAGAAATGACCCGGTGCGCCCAAGGCAGGGTACAAGAGCTACCTGGATAGAGTGGGGAAATGTCCGTTTTTCCAAGCAATATGCAGAGTATATACAAACTAAACCGGGTTACGGCTTCGACTACATAGGGCATCTCAGGCAACATTTTAAACACTTTACCTCCTATATAAAAGAGTGTAGACAGGATAAAATCACCTGGGGCGAGCTGTTGTTTTCTAGCGATATGGCGATGAATCTTTTTATTCTTTTTGCTACAGCAATACAATGCTCTTTAGGCAGCCTGATTTCGATCCCTAGTAAACTGATTGCAAGATTACGTCATGGAAAAGACTGGGAGGATAAAGTAGAGCTCTCTACTCTGGATAAATTTGATGCTAAAGTAGAAAGAGAGTATGCCTCCTTTATTGACCATACCCCGTTTTACATGTTTCCTAATCTTGAAAAGATCAAAGAGCTTTGGAAAACGGTCCTCCATTCGAAGGAGGGGGTTTTCCCGAAGATTTCCAATCTTCCGGGCGCTTTTGCAAGAACCGCAAGCTTAATTATGAAATCGGCGATTTCTTTACCGGTGCGTGCGATTTTTACAAGCGAAGCAAACCTGGAGCCCGATAAAGTTGCGGTAGAAATAGATGATCCTGAGAATAAAATAGAAGAGATTCAAAAAGAGTGGTCACAAAAGCGAGCGGCACACGATGCAAATAAAAACATCGAGGTGGTTTTTTCTCTTGAAACCAACCGGAAGTATCTTCTTTTACCCCGCTATCGCCCTTTCACAGAAATTATACAGCTAATGGCTGAAAAGCCCTCCATCTCCATAGTCAAGGTTGGGGGACAAAGGTCAATCACTGTAGATGTTCTTTCAAATAACATTTTGCAGCCTGAGGCTAAGACCTCAAAATCTAGGCTGATATATACCCTGCCAAAGCTGCAGGATGAACAAAAGCGGCACTATGCAACCTATGAGGTGGCTATTGGGGACTTGCAAGATTTTTTAAAAACGCTCGCGGACGACAAAAAAATCGAGTATATCCACGAGTAAGAGATTTAAAAAGCTCTTATCCTGTATCGATCCTGCTGGGTTGGAAACTCGCTTTAGAAAGAAACTTTTTTGTTGCATAAATTTTAAGCTAAAACTTAAGGGTTAGATTATTATGTAGTTAAATCCTGAACAGGAAAAATAGGATGAGAGGCTTTGATTTATGACCACGCCGAATGAACTTTCACCTCCTCCCGTCGAGGAAAAAAACAACAAAAAATCTATACTGTTTATAGCGTCTGCATTTGCACTTTTAATTCTCATTTGCCTCATCTACTGGTTTTTTTTAGGTCGGTTTAACCTTGTTGTGGATGACGCCTATGTCAAAGGGGATTTGAGACCTATTTCTTCAATGGTTGGGGGTACCATCACAAAAATTCACGTCCATAAAACCCAAGATGTGAATGAAGGGGATATTCTAATTGAGCTCGATGACACTCGAGCTAAGGTCTTACTCGAAAAGTCTCAGGCCCAGCTTCTACAAAATGTGCGACAGGTGGGTTTGTACCAAAAAAAGGTACAAGAAATGGAAAAGAACCTTATCTACCAGAAAGCTGCATTAGAATTAGCCCAAAATGAGGCACAGCACCGGATAAATCTTGCAAAATTGGGTGCTATTCCGAATGAAGAACTTGAAAAATCTTTAGTCCATTTAAAAAACTCCGAAACACAATACCAGCTGGCAATTATCCATTTGCAAGAAGCGCAAATAAGACTTGGCAACGCAAATGTTGAAGAGCACCCTTTAATCATTGAAGCCGCGTCTATGGTGCGCGAATCGTTTCTCAATTTAAAGAATACACGGATTTTAGCTCCAAAAAGTGGACATATAGTGGAACTTTCTGCTCGTATAGGAGAGGTGGTTTCTGAGGGCAAAATTTTATTAAAAATGGTTTCTATAGACGAGGATCTAAGGATAGAAGCAAACGTTTTGGAAACTGATTTAAGATACTTCTACATTGGCCAGCCCTGTGAACTTACTTCGGAGTTCTATGGAGACAAGGTGCCCTTAACCGGTTACATTGAGGGGATAAATCTAGCTACAGGGGCAAGCGCAAGTATTTTGCCTCCCGAAAACGCGGCGGGCAACTGGGTAAAAGTTTTACAACGCATTCCTGTCATCATAAAGTTAAATTCAAAAAATACTATCAATCACCCCTTGATGATCGGAATGTCCATGAAGGTCCATTTTAAGAAACAAACAACAAAATTAGGCCCATTCATTCATTCTATTGTAGACAAAAATTATATAAAACAAACCTCGATTTATGATAATCAGCTGGACACAATAAACGATTGGATTCAAGAGGTTATTACCACAAACCTTATAAAATCAGCGTCCGTTTCCGATGGCTGAAAAAGATCAAAATCTGGGTAAATCCCTAAACGAAGAAGTTGAGGAGTTTCCCCCTTTTAAGGGGTGGCATCTTTATTTATTTATTTTTTGTATGGGATTGGCAATTTTTTTATCCTTCATGGATCTCTCTGTTGTAAACATTGCATTACCGGATATAGCTCTTAGCTTTGGAGTTCCCCTCCCACGCTCCATTTTTGTAGCTCAGGTATATGAGATTGGAGCTTGCCTGATTCTTCCAATTTTTTATTGGTTAAGCAATCGTTTAGGCCAGGTTAAATTCTTTGTTATTATTCTTTTGTGTTTTATCTTTTTTTCCTTTTTGTGTGGAATAGCGTTAAGTTTTGAAGATCTAATTATTCATCGGTTTTTTCAAGGGTTTTTTGGTGGCGGGATTATATCCTCTGTAACAGCGCTTGTGGCGTTGAATGTGAAAAAAGAGATCCGAGTATTAGCTCTAAATTGCGCCATTACAGCAGGTCTTGTGGCCTCGTCGATCGGCCCACTTATTGGTGGGTACATCAACTTTCATTTAGGATGGAGGTGGATATTCTTTATCAATATTCCCTTGGTATTTTTTTGTATTTTACCGTCTTTGTTTCTTTTAAAAAAAAGGGAAACTAAAATAAAAATTCTCCCAATCGACTGGAAACTAATCCTCTTGTTACCCCTTTTTGTGATCCCTTTTCAAGTAATGCTGCAAGAGGGTCAATCAAATGGTTGGTTCAAATCGGATTATATAAGTACGCTTGCACTAGTATCGCTCATTTCTGGAATTCTATTTTTTTATAAAAATACCCGTTCAAAAAACCCCTTATTTGAGCTTCATTTTTTTAAAAATAGGGGCTTTTCGGTCTCTACCGTCATTTCCTTGCTCTTCTTAGCGGCTGGTAAAGTGGTTGTGCTATTTTTTACTCTCTGGCCTCAACAGCAACTAAATTTCTCCTCGCTTCAGACAGCCTATTCGCTCACTTACGTCAACATAAGCCTCTTTTTGGGGGGCGGATTTTTCCTTTTTCTTTTCCCTTATATTGGGCATCGATGGATGATTACCATATCTTTCGGATTTTTTTTAACGAGTTTATATTTGGCGATGCAACTCCCGTTAAATGTCGGACCGGAAAATCTCACCCCTTCAAGAATTTTATTCGGTTTAGCTGCTGCATCCTCTGTGCCTTGTTTGACCCTTTTTTTGGTTTTTGTGAATAAGGAAAATTTTTCTCGTGCAATGTATATAAATGAATTTTTAGAGATATTCACAGCTGGAATCGCCCTTTCTATTTCAAGGTGGGTCTATGAGGCTAGGCATGATTTTTATGAAAAAATTTTTCAGAAAAATCTTTCCATGCAAAATTTGCCTTTTGCGGAAACCTTAGAGACTTTGCAGGCACTAGGTTTTAGTTATTTAGGAGCGCTTAAATGGATACAAAATATGGTAACCAATCAGTGCTACAACCTTGCAGTCATTGATTTTTATCTAATACCCATCGGAATGATGATTATGACCTTAGTGTTGGCTTTTTTTGTCCCAACTATCTACAAAACAACTGGTAAGGAAAATGAAATCTAAGTTATTTTTGGTTCTTATCTTATTCTCTTCATCCACAGGTTGTCGCCTAGGTTCCGGGTACGAACCTGTAGCAATACATCTACCCCCCGATTGGCAAAACATCTGTTCCACCACTTTAGACCCAAGCGAACCTTGGATAAAATACTGGGAACAATTTCAGGATGCTGAACTTAACGGGTTTGTTGATGGGCTGGTCTCTTGCAACTTGGATATCGAAATAGCAGCCGCAAAAGTCAGGCAGGCTCGCGCTGAAGAGATCAAGGGGCAATCCAATTTTTGGCCACAAATCGATTTTGTTGGAATCATTAATCGCAACAACCTAAGCTCCGCAATTCCGATTATTTTTGACGAGCTCTTCTCTAATACAAATTTCAATACGTTCTACGGAGCATTTAATGCTGTATGGAACCTCGATCTTTTTGGGCGTACACAAAATGGGATGCTAGCGGACAAAGCTAATATACAAGCAGCCAGAGAAAACCTCCACGTTGTTCAGGTTTCTATGATTGCAGAGGTTGTGCGCGCTTACCTAGAACTAAAAAATAGTATAGATGAGGAGAGGCTTCTACAAAAATCTTACGATATAGAAAAAAAGCTTTTGTTCTTCGAGGGCTCGTTTTTTGAAAATGGGGTTCAAGACCAGCAACAGGTTCTCAAGCGGGGGATAGAACTGGATCGGATGGGATCTAATCTCATCAATAAAAAAAATGAGACGTTAAAACATCTCTTCCGCTTAGAATTTTTGCTGGATAAACAGCCTAATACTCTATCCTATCTTCTTGAAAAAGAAACCTGCATGCCTAAGCCTCCGACGACCATATCTTGCGGGCTTCCATCCGATCTTTTACTAAAACGACCTGATATTCGCTTAAAAGAACAACAACTTATCGCATCCACCTATGAAAAAAATGTAGCTATCTGTAATTTTTTACCTGAGTTTAGTTTGTTTTCAAATCTTGGTCAGTTGTCGAATTTGATCAGAACATTTTTCAATCAAAAAAACGCAAATGCTGTTTATGGCATGTCCCTTTTAGCACCAATATTTCATGGTGGTGAGCTAATTGGAAATCTAAGACTCAAGACTTATAAGCAAAAAGAGGCCTATTTTGCCTACCTTAAAGCGGTTTTGGAGGGTCTATTTGATGTGCAAAAAAGTCTAAACGCCTTTGAAACCAGGAAACTTTCACTCGATTTTTTTGCCAATATGACCAAAAAAAGGGGGGAAATTTTTGAGTTGAGCTGCGCGTTAAAAAAGAATGCGCTCTTTTCTGAAAAAGACACCCTGCTGGTGGAACAATCTGTTTTGGAGTCCACAAAGAATGAGAACCAGCAAAGTTTGCAACTTGCTCTAGAATTTATCCAGCTTAACAAGGAGCTTGGGGCTGGATGGCAGTATTTATCCCCTGAAATACAACAACTTAGCGAAGGGGAGTTTGAGCTATTCAAAGAGCTCACAAATTAACTAAAAATCTCTGCCGCCCACGAGGGAGAATTTTTGAACGTTAACAAGCTGTATCGATAAAAAATTAGTCGCCGTTAATCCTCTCAAGTACACCTTTTTAAAAAAGAAAAAAGCTTAAAGCCCTTTTAAAAGAGACTCATCTTGATGATCTTCAACGGGTTAAAACTAATCTTTGAAAACTATTGGTAAAAATATTATATCAAAAATAGATTAGTTCAAAAGGCGAAATGATGAAAAAGAAATCCGATAAAGCGAGCCAACAGAAAAAAAAGCACAAGGGCAAGTCCCAGGGGGGAATTGCTCCAGCTAAATCCTATGGTGGGGGGAATAGTGATCAATGTGCTCCTAAAACCCGACTATTTTAAAGCCGATCTTTTTGTACACATGGATTGCGCGGGTGTTGGTTGCTTCAGGGTCTATCAGCACTTTATTTATGTGTGAGAAATGATCTATTAGAAATTTTCTGAATCATAGCAGCAGATGATCCTTTTCCCAGATAATTTGCATCATAGATAAATACATCCAAGGTGGTAACATCTTCACCTTCTGGAGAAGTAATGAAGAAAGCAAAGGGGACATCTTTATCATAACAAATCCAATAACTAGTGATAGATTCCTTTTTGAAGAACTTTACCAGCCCGTTTAACGTATTTTGCAGCCCAACGCCATGCATCCATTCTTGGATGTGTTTTTGTCCGATTTGGTAGTTATGTTATTGCCCTCTAGGGGGATGGCTATTCAATAGGAATTACCTCGGGAGGGAAAAACAGGTCCACCACCCCTTTTTCCTGTAAATTTTATAAAAATACATATAAAATAGTTGTGGTTTTTACTAAAGGAATGACATGCTAGGGGCGGGGCAAGGGGGTAGATCGGTTGTTTTTTCTGGGCTTTTTCGGTCTTCGCTTAGGGCATCGTCGCATATTGCATCTTCCCCTAAAGCATTAGAGTGTTGTGCTTTAAGGAGCTTGCCCTTTCCACCCTTGTTGTGTACGGGGGCTTTTCAAGCTTTAGGGGCGCGTCGTTTCCATAATCTATCTTTTTCTTTTGATCCGCCAAAAACCGACTTACGGGCTAAACTAGCCCTACATCTTCCTAAATCTCTCATAGGGGGTCGATATTCGAGCCTCTATGTAGATCCTGAGGATTTGCTTAAAGAGCCCTCGCTGTTGGAGAAGTTTTTACCCCGTCTTGAGTGTTTTACCTTCAATTTGAATCAAACTTCCCCCTCCTTTCAGGAAAGATTTCTCGACGAGCTAGAGAAATTGACCGTAAAAGAGCCCCGCTTTGAGGGGTTAGTAGCCCCTTTTGCCTCGAAGTTTCTCTGTCAAAGGGCAGCTTTTTCCCCATTTTTTTGGAATCTTGTAGCGAAACATAATCGGGTGGAAACAGCCCAAGAGATGCTCTCGATCTTGCAAACCCAAGGGGTTGAGCCCCTTTTTATGTCGGAAAATTCCATACTTTCCTCTTTCCTACTAGAGAATTTGGGCACATGGAAAATAGATTCTGACAAGTTTTTGCTACAGCTTTTCAAATTAGCGGCTACAAGAAAAGAAAAAAAGCTCACTTCTCTCCTTTGGACGCAAGTCCAAAAGAGCTGGGAAACAATTGTTTCTAAGGTTGAATTCTCCCTTTTTTCCCAAAATACTCTCTTGGACGAACTGCTCAAGCAGGATCGGAATATTCTGAAAGAGGCCCCTATTGAGTGGATTTTTCATGTTGGCGAAAAAGGGGGCCTTCACACGCGTATTCAGCTTTTAAAGTTTTTAATGATGAAAAATGAGTCCTCCCATTTAGAGGACTTTTTTTCACACTTAAGCCCCCTGAAAGAGGCCGATTTGTCTAAAAGAGAAGCCCTTTTGATAGCTCAAATAGCCAGGCGTTTTGAGGGTGAAAAGGGAAATATGGAGATAAAAAACCTGGTTGAAAGGCTTTTTCAATCTTCGAAAGCTTTATTAATGGTGAGGCATAAAGAGCTATCTCTTTTCTTGGGTTCCTATTTGCTCTACGGAAAAGAGCAAAGGGGCTGGGAAAATTTCATCTCGACAATGCTCACAATCCAAAAAGAGAATCCACAGGAGCCTTTTTTAGAGGGAATGCAAACACTTGTTAAACTCAATCAGCAAAACCCCTTTCCCTCAGGGGCAGCCACTCTATTAGTGGAGAATTTTTCCTCTTACCTGGAGGTTGGGGATCTTTTTTCCTTGTCCCGTTCGGATACTACCGTTCTTGATACAATTTTTTTTAGAGAAAAAGATCCTTTTTCCCTTGTTCGCCCCTACTGGGATCGTGAAATTTTGGATGCATTTTTTGAGAGGTGCACCAAAAAAAATCAACAGGAGCTTTGGAAGAATTTGCACCTTACCCCTACCAACATCGGGGGTTGTTTGCGCTATCTTAGGGAAAATAGTACCGATGAGGTTCAAAAGATCTTCGTCTCAAAGTGTGAAAATTTGTCAGATAAAGACCAAATCGATGTTTACCATTCCCTTTTTCCTCAATTGGGTAAAACAGCATTTTACGGATTAAAAGAGCCCGTAGGTGATCCTCTAAACTCATTACAAAACGAGCTGCAAAGTCTTTTATTTAGCACCTTCTTACATGTCGGGACAAAACTCTCTGGAAATGTAGCCTCCCAACTTTTTCGTTGCGCTCTTTTGGTCGAAAATGGGGTGGAAAAATTTAGCGAAGTTTTCCAAAATCCTAAGGACTACACTCATGAAGCGGATTGGAGCTCTCATGAAGTGGATGTTTTTTTAGAGCTGCTTTATCGGAAAAAAAAGCTCTTGAATCTTCTTGAGGAGCCTATCTTTCCCCCTCTTTTCAAAACCATTTTGGCCAAAGTTTTGGCTTCACCCTATATTGAAGAGTTTTTGACCAGGGGAAAAAGTTGCGAGCTTGTCCTTTCTTTGGCCCGTTTTCAACCCCAGCAGCTACAGGGTTTTTTGGGTAAATTTGAGACCTTTTTGTTCAAAGAAGGACAATCAGGCGAAGAGGCCTCAAAGCTTTTTTCAAAGCTTAAAGATCTCTTAAGATTTAAAAAAAGGGGCAATTTTCCCGCTATAGCCAATTTATGGGCCGATGCCCTTGAAAGGGCTATGGTGAGGGGAAAAGGGGCACTCGTTGGGGGCATGAAGAGCGAATTCCACAAGATGGGTAAATTTTTTATCTTTTTCCCCATGCTCTATATCCAAAAGTGGGACGGTTATCAAAATACCCCTGTAGCCGAAAATTTAAGAGAATTGTTGAAGCATTACGGGGAGGTATTGAAAAGCGGGGATACCCATGTTATGGATAATCTACTCTCTTTTTTAGAGATTTTAGATTCAGCCCCCATATACCCATTAGCTAAAATGGACATTCTTAAGAGCGTTATGCAATTTTCTAAGGAGGAAAAAGGGGAGTACCCCATAAAGCAAAAGCTTGCAAACCAGATTATTTACCGTATGAGCGTTTTGCAAATAGCATTGAAAATGAACCTCTCGGTAGTAAAAGGGGATTCTTTTTCAGAACCCCTTTTTTTGGAAAAAGCGCTCCCTTTTTTACAGGCTATGTCTCACGACTATAAGCAGCAGTTCATCAAAAAAATCCTCAATGAAAGATTGAGAGAAGCCTGGTTCAGGTACTATTCGGGTGCCCTAGAAAAAGGGCTTATGTCGGAATTTTTAGAACTCACCAATCGAATAGTTTTGAGCGATCATACCTCCCGTTATGCAACGCGACCATTTGAGGGGATGTGGAATCCAACTACCGGTCAGGTATGGGAAAAATGGAAAAATAATAGAGAGTTTAGCCCAATTGAGGGGGGCCTAAGGGTTCTTTTTACTGATGATCCGACAGACCTTTTTTTGTGTGGAGAGGAGGTTTCAGGGAGTTGCATGCACACTTCAAATAAAAATCCCTTCCTTCTGCACTACACCAATGAAGGGGTTAATAAGATGCTTGCTGTAAAAAATACGCAGGGTTCAATCGAGGCGCGCGCTATCGTTCGGCTCATTTGGAACGATTCCCATAATAGGCCGGCCCTGTTTTTGGAAACCCCCTACGGAAAATCGGCCCATTTTCAGTCTATTCAGATGGCTGCAAAAAGTTTGGCCAACGATACCAACCTTGAGCTCTTCGGTTTTGACTTTTACAAAAGAGAGCAGTCAAGGGAAACCTCTATGATAGCATTTGAAAAACCTTCGCTGAACGGCTGGTCCGATCTGATAGGAAGATTTGATGGGCGTACAACAGTATCGGCAAGAATTATCGAGAAGGCTTCAACAGAAGATCAAGAGGCAACCCATGGTCTGATCTCGCAATACTTTTCTAAAAATAGGGGCGATTATGATTGGTTCACTTTTGCCCTAGCCCTTCTAGGAGCGGGTACAATCCTAAAAAAATCGGCTTACTATTCCACTATGTATGACGGGGAAAAAAAATAAAATATTTCTATTCAATCTCTTTCTTAAAGATTCTGGGAATTTTGATCCTATAAAGACAAGAAAAAGCGTTTTTAGTTTTCAATAAAACGAACTCTTAATCAACGAAAAAAAAGAGATTGATGTAATCCTCAAAGGGTTAACGTCTTAAAATTTTGCATTTATTTTTATAAATTTTTGTAATATAATAGTTTGGTTAGTAACTTTTAAGGAGCTTCAAATGGCCATCCTACCCAATAATATTGAGATGTTCAAAATGGATGAGATTGGTCTAATTTCCCCAATTTTAGCCCCATTACCCTCAAGTATAGAAAAAATTGATTGGGCAAAACTTGGAAATAGGCCATTCCAGGCGCATAATAGTTCTTTTGGTTCTCAATCCACTCAATCATCAGCCGGCTCCCTCCCCACATCACCCTCTTTACCCCCCATGAACCAAGTTCAAAACCCACCTCCGTCTGTTTCAATTCCTCCGATAAAAGGGAAGGAAAATGTAAATAAAATTTATAGATCCATGTTTTGTGCGGAAACGGTTGGTAAACCAGCTCAAATGGGTGAGTTGCCAAAATCAAATCGTCTATTTTTTGGGTCGGAATTTGTAACCGCCAAACCTCCTAAACTAGAGCCTAAACAGCCCCCCTCTTTAGGCCTTGCAACGGTTTCATTCGCTACCGACTCATATGTACAAAAAGAAATGGCTCTTGTAGTAAAGGATGCAGCCGTGAAGCTCAGTTGTTGTGCAAAAAGAGCCTTAGCTCGAGGGGCATATTTCAATATGAGAGATTCCGTAAAGAAAAGGGTCACAAATCCATCTAGAAAGGTGTTTACAGTACCACCTAAAATTGCCCCGCCTCAAGTTATTTCTGCGACAAACGCAAGAAATGTAATTATCGGATTTAAACCTCAAAAAACCCATGTGGGGGGGGGCGGTAATGGAACCTAAATTTGAATGCGAATCTTCCTCTGATGAGGAGGGATACCCCTTTGATTTTAGAGTTGAGCCTCAAAAGTACTAAATCGCAGTAGTGCTAGATTTTAGAAAAATAATTCAGAAGTGAAGGCAAGTTTTGTGTATGTTTGGGATTGGGTCTTTAAGTGACTTGGATGGAGGATCAAGTGCAGATGCGGAATGGAGTGATAGTTTTACCCCATCGCGAAGCCTTGAAGAAAGGGATATCAAAGAGCGGCTTGAATCTCTCATGGAGTGGCGTATCGAAAAGGGGCCGATCGAATTCGGCCCCTACGGTTTCCCAAGAGATCAAAAAAAATCTAGCATAAGCGATAAAACTGTTATTAAAATTATCGGTTTTGAGCAAAAAGGGGAAGTTTTTGCAAAAGCACCCGGTCAAAAGCCAACCCTAAAAGAGATGCCAAGTCAACGACCCTCTTGTTTCTCTAACCTTGCAAAAGAGTCTCGGTTGGGTCTTGAGGCGATTCAAAGAATCTGTATAGAAAAAAAATCTACTTCTAAAGAAGCCGACAAGAAAACATCCCATCCACCGCTGCAACGAGTTGATCCTCTTTTGACAGTTTTTAGAGAGGAACCACGAGATCCAAATCTTAAAGAGGGTTTTCAGCGGTTCTTCAAATCCTCAAACCCTACTGAATCGACATATTCTGTTTGCGATGCAACAAGCTGCAAGAGTGTTACTAAAGGATTTGTCCCCAAAAACAAATAGGGCTTTTGGAGTATAGATCTATCTTTAGTCAAATTCTATTTCTTAGATGATCACCTCTGCCTCAATCGATGTAAAACCAAAGATACTAGGATATCTATAAAATCTATTGCGATAAAAAAAAGGGATATTTAGTTAGTGGATTAGAGGTTTAGAAGGAGGGGCAACTCAAAATGTTCTTAAAGTGGATTGCAAAATTGGGTCTATTTACGATTTTTTCTGGTAATTTACTCTTTGGATCAATTTTAGATGAGCGTCAAGCCTTAGAAACAACTGGTATCGCATTAAAAGATTTAAAAATTTGCCATCAAAATGCATGGAAAAATCTTAGCATATTTATCGAATATCAGCTTGAACCTAATAAAGAAGAATTAGATCCAAAATGTTTAAAAAATTACGTCAAAACTTTTTTGAGTCAGTATAAAAACTTTGAAGATTTTTGGGAAATAATGAATAAAATTATTGTCAAGTGGATTGCAAAAGATTTCCCTGATATTCAAACAATTAAGTCTACCTTTTACTTTCAACCCGATAAAATAGTCTTATTTACTAGGTTCTCGACTGTTTATTTCGATGAATCTGATCACAAATTCATAGAAACATTTGGATACGAAAAAGAAAATTTTGCAATTTGCAATGAAACCTTTAAATCAATGAATCTATCGGTTTCTTGGGAATTTAAAGAGCCTTCTTCACCCAAGGATTATTTCGCTTTTCAAGACATGGATGCACAGATTACTCAATTTTTTAAAGAAAACTCCCTATGTTTTTCAAAGTGGGAAAATTTAAAACCCAAACTAGAAAAGCAATTACAGGAAAAATTTAAATCAATTAACAAAGTTACTGTAGATATTACATTAGTAAACTAGAATTTCGTTACTGCAAATCTCAACGACTTCTCCCAATCGGTTCTACTGTTTCTTTCAGCTCTATCGAGCGTGTGGCCGCACCATTAATGACGAAAAATAATAGTTTTTTTTGGGATGCATGGAGCACACACCAACCTGTCCTATATGCGGTAGCGAAATCTACTACTGGTCCTATTATTGAAATGACTTTTATCTAACAGCTAAAGTAAATAGGGGCGATTGGACGGGTTCAGAACTTTTAATTGGCATAATTTTAAAGTTTCTATACACTTTAAAAAAATTTGAAAGCTTAGGGCTTGTCTGAGTAAAGATCTACAAAAAATGGAAGAAGTGCTTTGAAAAAGTTATTGTTAAAATCTCAGTTAGCTGCGTCTGTGTTGATGGTGTCTGGCTTGTTTGCTGATTATCCTCAGTATCTACAACCAAACAAAACTGAAAGAAACAGAGTAGCACGCTTGAATAATGGTGGCGGGTATTTAGATGAATTTTACACTTCGCCTATAGGAAGAAATTCAGACGTTAAATCGATACTAGAAATAGGAAGCCGTGATGCCAAAGATGCTTTAAAATTGAGTGAATATTATAAATGTCATGTTTATGCATTCGAATGCAATCCACATACTTTGCAAGATTGTCAAAAAAATATTCGTAAAAATCCAAACGTCACATTAGTTCCATATGCAGTATGGGATAAGACAGGGTCAATTGACTTTTATCCTATAGTAGAAACCGAAGGAGTGTGTTATAATCCGGGTGCTTCAAGTTGCTTTCCTGTTTCTAGATCAGGCCATCATAAAACATATATTCAGGAAAAAATTACAGTTAAATCCATAAGACTGGATGATTGGTTAAATTCTCAAAAAATCCCTCAAGTTGATCTTTTGTGTATTGATGCACAAGGAGCAACAATGAACATATTGAAAGGCTTAGGTAATAATTTAGCGGGTGTTAAATATATAATTGCAGAATTAGATCATAAAGTTATTTATGATGGGGAAACTTTACGAGATACTGTTGATCAGTTTTTAGAAGCAAATGGTTTTAGAATGTATGTTGGCAAAATGAATAGGATCTTTGGAGATTATTTATACGTGCGAAAAGATATTATTTCAGGTTGGTGGGGAGTTGAGGAAGACTAACTTATTCATCTTTTAAAGAAAGATCAAGTTAAAAAAAGAAGTGCTTTTGTGACATAATACTCGCTCACTGAATTAAGATTATAGTGAGTGAGTATTAGTCTATATCTACATTGACATACATCATCAAGTGCTCGGCTCTTAAATGTTTCCTCTCTTTGGCAGATAAACCTTTTCTTTCGAGCTTTCCGATTCCCAAAGTAGGCATTCTAAAAGAATCAGCTTCATGACTGGCAAGGTTATGAAGGGTTCTAAGGTGGCGTTTCAATTACTCCAACACAATTTACACAAATCCTTTCAGCTGAAATAGTCTATAGTATGGGGCTCCTTAATTAAGGCAGTTCCCACAAAATTTTGGAAAATTTTTTAGAACTCTCTCTTCAAAACGATTTCTCTAGATATGAACAAGTACCGCTTCTATTTAAGGAGCATACCCCCTCTGTTTTTCTAAGGTGCTCGTTCCATCTCCTGGGAGTCCTATTGGTTTCTCGCTACAGATGTAGAGGAAGGGATTATAACCCATATTGAATAGACAGTCAGGAGAATTTGATTTTAGTGATGTGTTTTCAAACTTTCGTGTTTTTTCCCAAAACAAACCTGGCCGGCAGATTCTGTCCCACCAACACTTCTAGGAAGTAATTTTGAAGTAAGTTTTCCTGAGGTAGATTTTTCTCAACGTATTTCTACTAAAGATTAATTAAGGGGCAAAGCCTTCAGATTTTGTTTATCTGCATGTTTTAGCAAAAATCCAAGAACGTTGCTTGGCAGCAAAAAAACCAGCGGACCCATATGCAACCTTGGAATTTCCATCAAGTGAGCGAAAAAAGCTGCCCTACAAGAAAGTCTTAAAGGTAAAGAAGAATCTTCTATTAATTTATTAGCGTTAATCGAAGATATTAATGAACCTGTAACGTTTTGGTTGGATGCTCACGTCTGCCCAGTACGTACAGATGGTGGAAATGATGGCGAATATAAAAACAATGTAATGGTTGCAATACCCCCAGCTTGGAAAAAAAACTAACAGTACTTTAGATCCCCGTTTTAGATTTAAAATGTAAGCCCCAAATTTCATTCAGAATTCGGGGCTTTTCTTATCTATCCATATATACGAAATCTCTTGGCAAAGATGTCTCTTTTAAAGATATAAAATGAGCAGCAAAAACTTGATAATCTAAAGTTATTTCATATATTTTTTCTTATCTCCTCTGCTATTTCCCTAAGCTCTTCTATAGGAGATACAGCTCGACTTCCAGGTCGGTATAAAAAACTTCTTGGTTCGTACTCCAAGATGCCTGTATCACCTTTTTTTCTCGGCACTACATGGAGATGAAAGTGAGGAACAGTCTGGCCTGCATTTTCTCCCATGTTCCAGGCGAAATTAAACCCTTCCGCATCAAAAGCTTTACATAACGCCTGACATACATGTTTTTGTAGGTCTAAAATTGCTTGCCATTCTTCGGGAGTTAATTGTTCGCATGATGCCACAGCACGGATTGGGCAGATCAAAAGATGGCCTGGCACAATAGGCATCTGGGTAAGAAAGGAAAATGCCAAATCATTACGCGCTATTAACCGTTCTTTGATCCGAGGACTTTCTATATCAAAACTGTTCATCTCACATTCCTTTTAATTTTGATTGGTTAGAGGCTACCAACGCCATTTACACTAAGGGTTTGTCCGATTATGAAGCCAGCGTCTTCACAAAGAAGGGCTTTTTCAACTCCATTTACAGGCAACACTTCGAACTTTTTATTGGTTAGGCTTTAAAGATAAATTTTACCTATCCTCAAATTTAGCTTTTTACAAACCTCTTACCAATTATATATAGCACAGGATGCTATAAGGTTTTATGTAAGAGATCAAAATTGGAGTTTACGACATCACGACGGGCATGAGACCCTTTTGAAATTGGCTTAAAGAGGTTCATGCAAAGGCTACAATCTCGATGCAGCTAGAATGATTAAAGCTTGGAAACTTTTAGGATTGTAAAACGTTGCAAGACGGAGTTTCTGAACTAAGAATCCATATGGACCAGGAATTAGAATTTATTATGGGAAAATTGGTAATAAGCTCATTTTATTGGTTTGTGGTGGCGATAAAGGTTGCCAAAATAGGGATATTAATAAAGCGAAAGATTATTAATCAAGGGAGTTAAACAATCGCAAGAATTAGAAAATATCAGGATTTTCTTTTAGAGCAGCTTAAAGATCATGATTTTGCTGTTGCTTATCTAGGAGATGAAGAGTCTCAGTAGCTTTTTTTTGTAGCATTACATATTGTTGCAGACGCACAAGGGGGAATTGGAGCTTTAGCTAAGAAAGCGAATATCGGTCGAGAGAGCCTTTACAAGACTCTTTCAGGTACAGGCAATCCTAAATGGCATACTCTTATTTCTTTAGTGATCGCTTAGGATTGAATTTGAGGTTAACATGAAACAAATTATAGCCATTGGTGGAGGCGGATTTTCAAAATATGGCGAATATTCACCAATCAATAGCCTTATTGAAGAATATTGCTTACAACAAACAGGGAAAAGTTGTCCTACTATTTGCTTTATACCTACAGCAAGTGGTGAAGCGCAAAAATACATTATTGATTTCTATCGTTTTTTTGGACAATTGAATTGTAAACCTTCTCATCTCTCTTTATTTGATCTTCCTTCTTCCGACTTAGAGTCCTTTATCCTTGAAAAAGACGCAATATATGTAGGAGGTGGAAATACAAAAAGTTGCCTTGCTCTTTGGAAAGAATGGAAATTAGATGTTTATCTCAAAAAAGCTTGGGAGGCAGGTGTAGTATTGTCTGGTATCAGTGCTGGAGCTAATTGTTGGTTTGAAGAATGTGTTACAGATTCTATACCAGGAAATCTAACAGCTTTGAAATGTTTAGGTTTTCTTAAAGGCAGTTGTTGCCCTCACTATGATGGAGAGAAAAATAGACGCCCTACCTATCACCAATTATTACAAGAAACCAAGCTTTCAAACGGCTTGGCTATCGATGATCACGTTGCTTTGCATTACATCGAAGATCAACTAACTCGCGTTGTGAGAGCTAATGAAAAAGGCTCAGCCTATAAGGTCGAAAAGAGCAATCAGAAAATTCATGAAGAAAAGTTAGAATCAATTTTTATCGGTGATCTCATGTAACCTGGATATTCTATGTGGTTCTGATTCTCGATTAAGATTCGAACTTACGACCCACGGATTATGAGGGCGGTCGCCTTCAATATTACCCATTACCATCCAACCGCTATGAGTAAGAGGGTAAAGGATTTTTGATCAAAAAGCTACTGGAATTTATTGGATTTTGATGGTGCAATAGGTCAGTCGTTGCACCGCTGGTGCACCGAAAATGAACTTTTCTAATCCCACCCAACGGACTTCTCAGTAACGAGCTAAGTTTTCATGCAGAGGCATCATTAGACAATTTGCTATCAGACTCCTCATTTGTCCGAATTGATTAGATCATGGCTATCAGGTTATACGAAAAATTCATTTTTTATATGTAATAATAAAATATCCAGTTTATTGTTAATGGTAATTTTAAAAAATCGTCATAATTTAATAAAAATTCATTCTATCCCTAAACCAAATCATCTCGATGGAGACTCGCATGAAAAGTGAACACGATAAGACAATGCCGTGCCCCTGTCAAAGCGGTAAACAATATGAGGTGTGCTGCCAACCTTTTCATCTAGG
>Ga0169931_10001347_pt1 | contig 40566 bp, 34 predicted proteins | sample Kivu_15m_20L_FD_129675 | JGI IMG/M metagenome (GOLD analysis project Ga0169931, IMG submission 129675) | Freshwater microbial communities from Lake Kivu, Western Province, Rwanda to study Microbial Dark Matter (Phase II) - Kivu_15m_20L... | ecosystem: Environmental > Aquatic > Freshwater > Lake... | reverse complement strand
GGTCGTGGGCGCATTGCTGCTTGCGCCATTCGTCGACCGATATGGCTTCAGAGTTCCGATCACGCTCGGCTTTGCGGGTTTGGTGCTGGCGCTGGTCGGTCTCTCGGTCGCCGCGATTGAGACCCACATCCTCGCACTGAGCGCGATCAGCGGCCTGTTGCTGATGGGCTCGAATTATTCGCTCTACGCGGTGGTTGCGGCGTGTTATCCGACCGAAAGTCGTGGCACGGGCTCGGGCGCAGCGGTGGCGGTGGGCCGTATCGGCTCGGTGGTCGGGCCCTTGTTCGCCGGTGCGCTGTTGGCGCGTGGGGTATCGGCAGAGACGGTCATCCTGTGGCTCGCACCCGCGGCGGCGTTGGCTGCGTTCGCTACCTGGGCGTTAGGGCGTTCGCGAGGGGTTGCGCTAGTCGACCCGTAGCGGACGGATTGATTGCTCAGCGCGCAACATTACAAGAGTTATCAGTTATCGAATGCGCCGCCGTGACAAACGTAGACTGGGCGATGAGCTTGTTTCCTGACGTCATTCTCACCCGCGGCAAGATAGTCACGGTCGACGTACGGTTCTCGATCGGCGAGGCCCTCGCAATTCGGGGCGAGACCATTGCGGCGGTCGGATCGGCAGCCGATATCGAGGCGCTTGCCGGGCCGCAGACCCGCGTCGTGGATCTGCATGGCCGCACCGTGATGCCAGGTATTCACGATGTTCATTACCAAATGTTCGATCGAGCCTGCGCACAGTATTTTGGCGCGCACATCGACTTGCCCGAGACCATTGGGGACGTACTGGACGCATTGCGTGATGCGGTACGGCGAATTCCGAAGGGGGAGTGGATCCTCACTAACTCGGGTTGGTACCCGCACATGCTCCGCGAGCAACGTGCGCCGACTCTCGCCGAACTTGATGCGGTCGCTCCCCATCACAAACTCGTTGTCTGGGGCGAGTCGCACTATTTGAATTCGAACGCATTAGCCGCGAGCGGCATCACGCGTAACACGCCGCAGCCGATCAACGGCTGGATTGGCAAGGATGAGCAAGGCGCATTGACCGGTGCGCTATACGGATCCGCTCTCAAGCTGATCAATCCTGAATACAACATGCGTTCCGATGCGGAGCGCATGGAGGCGCTCGAATGGGCTCTTACTCGGATGCTCAGCATGGGCGTTACCAGCCTACGCGACCCGAAGCGCACGCCCCATCAGATCCGCCTCTACCAACGACTGAACCACCAAGGTCGATTGCCACTGCGCGTGTGTACGCAGGTCTACATCGAGTCGCATCATGCCCCGCAGCAGGTTCTCGCTGATCTCGATCGCTACCAACTGGCCACGCCTCTCGGTGACCACTGGTTCAGGATTGATCGGTCGGGATACTTCTACGTCGATGGTGGTTATCACCGGATGAAGATCGATCGCCCGTATGTGCGCACGATGCCCGGTGTTCCCGATGACGGTGTGCCGCACTTCGAAGCCGAGCAGTCGCATGAGACGCTGCAACAGATCGTTGTCGGCATGGCACGGCGAGGCTTCACGGGCAGCATCATGGCAGCTGGCAATGTTGCGCTCGATATCGTGATCGATGTTCTGGAGAAGGCGCATGCCGAGGTCGGAATTGCCGATCGCCGTTGGGTGATTGCGCACGCGATTTATCCGTCCCGCGAGCAGCTCGCGCGGATCGCGAGGGTCGGTGCAGTGATGACGCCGATGTGGCATCACTACTACTACTACCCGGTGCAAGAGTTTTATCACGGTCGCGAACTTGCACAGCGCACTGAGCCGTACCGGGACATCGTCGAGGCCGGCATCGTGTTGGCACAAGGCACGGACGTCTCGACTATTCCGCTGAGCTATTTCCCAGGTCTTTACTTCACCGTTACCCGCGACACTTGGAAGTGGGGCAAGGCTAATCCCGATCAGGGGCTGACGCGCGAGCAGGCGTTGCGTACGTTCACCAGCAATTGCGCCTTTGCCACTTTTGAGGAGAAGGTGAAAGGGTCTCTTGAGGTCGGCAAGCTCGCTGATTTTTTGGTGCTCTCGGGCAATGTTTTGACTGTGCCAGACGCGGACCTGAAGTCGCTGCGACCGCTCGCAACGGTCATCGGCGGGAAGGTTCGCTATCGCGCACCGGAGTTCACCGAGACCTGGTAGTCCCGCTCGCAGTTGTCTATTTCATAGAGGAGTCCGACCCGCATGCCACGCGTTGTCATTAATCCGCCAGCCCTCTATTCGAGCACTAAGTTCGGCTTCTCTCACGCGACCCGCTCAGAGGGTCGAACGTGGTTGCACCTTGCGGGGCAGGTGGCATGGGATGCCGAGTACAACTTGATCGGTCCGAGGGATATTCGTTTGCAGATGCAGCAGGCACTTGCGAATCTTCGGGTCGTGCTCGCAGAGGCCGGCGCGACGCCTGCGGACGTCGTTCGCATGCATACCTACCTCGTCGATCACACGGCCGACGACCTCAAATATTTCGCATCCTGCTTGAAGGTCTTTTACGGCGATGCGCCACCGGCGGCAAATACCGTGATCGGCGTGGCGCGGTTGGCGATGCCGGAGTTTCTCTGTGAAATCGAAGTCACTGCGGTGCTCGATTGACCGCGGAGCCCGCTGTGACTGGCAGCGCAGCGGCTAGCCAGAGCTCGGCGAACTTGTCCGCGCGAGATGTCTCGCGCGGGTTGCTGACCCTCTTCATGGTCGAGATGTGGGAGCGGTTTGCCTTTTATGGCATGCGGGCGCTGCTCGTCCTATTTCTGGTCGCGCCCGCCGCGAATGGGGGCCTCGCGCTGCCCGACTCTTCAGCTGCCGCGATCTACGGGCTTTACACCGCGATGGCCTCTTTGATGGGCGTGGTCGGTGGCTGGGCCGCAGATCGGGGCCTCGGCGCCCGTCGCTGTGTCGAGATCGGCGGCTGGCTCAACATTGCCGGCAACGGCCTGGTCGCGCTTGGTGCGCTGCAGCTTAACCCCGGTCTTTGTTTCGTGGGTCTCGCGCTCGATGCAACGGGCACGGGATTTTTGAAGCCCAACGCATCGGTGGCAGTCGCAAGGCTTTTCCCAGAAGGCGGTGAGCGGCGTGATGCGGGCTTCGGATTTTTTTACATGGGCATCAACTTGGGCGCAGTGCTCGGCTCTTTGCTGGTTCCTGTGCTTGCGGTGCAGGTTGGCTGGTGGGCCGGATTCGTGGCAGCGGCTCTCGGTATGGGTCTCGGTCTGCTGCAGTGGTACCTGTCGACTACAACGCGCTTGTTCGATGCACCCGGTGGCGTAGTTCGGCTGACTGTTCGCGGCTGGCGTGACTACCTCGCTTCGGGTGCGTGGATTGCGGTCGGCTCGATCGCTCTCGGGTTTTTTGCGTTCGGGCTGCTGCGCGATCCCGTGATGCTGGCTCAATTCAGCACGGGTGCGATGGTGCTGATCGGCGTGCTCGGATTCGCTTACGTCTGGACGCGCGAAGACTTGAGCAAATCCCAGCGTCGCAATCTCGGCGGTGTTTGCGCGCTGGGTTCCTGCATCAGCATCTTTCTGGTCGGTTATCAGCAGGGCGGCACTTCGATCAGTCTCTTTATACAGCGCTTCGTCGATCGGAGTGTCGCTGGCTGGGAAATTCCGGCGGGTGCGTTTCAGTCCCTGATACCGGCGTCAATCATCGTGCTCTCGCCGCTCGTGGCTTTTGGGTGGCTCGCGCTCTCGCGACGCGGCATTTCTTTGCCCCCTGCAGTGAAGATGGGTACCGGGATCGGTTTGCTGGGCATCGCGTTTGCGGTGATGGCGGTTGCCGCAGCGCAGGCTGCTGTTCTTGGCTCGGTCAGTGTTGTGTGGATCGTTGCGGTGTTTGTGGTGATCACGCTCGGCGATCTGCTCGTTTACCCCGTATTCCTCAGCGCAGTCTCGGCCCTGTCGCCGCCGTCGCGAGCGAGCCTGGTGATGGGCCTGACTTCGGTGTTCAGCGGCATGGGGAACCTGCTCTCAAGTCTCGTGGCTGGAACCATGGTCCTGACTCAGCCGGCGCAGATCGCCGCGTCTTTCCAGCGGCTATCGCTCTTCGGGATTTTGATCGGCGCCGTCATCGTGGGTGCAGGTTGGTGGTGGTCGCGGCGCGCAGCGGTGGCAGTAAAGGCGCGATGACGCGATTGCGCGCCGCGCAACAAGGCGGCGACTGTGATGCTATTGCCGCTCCCGCGCTCGCGTCGCCTAATGTTTTCAATCTGTTGTCGTCCTTCGGCAGGGCGCGGTGAGGGCGCATGTATCCGTCGGTTTTCACGTATCACCGGGCCCGTAGTCTCGAGGAGGCGGTCCGTCTGCTCGCCGATCTTCCCGAAGGCGCCAAGGTGCTGGCGGGCGGCCAGACGCTGATTCCTCTTCTGAAGCTTCGACTCGTTACGCCCGCCCACCTCGTTGACATCGGTCGGATCGACGACGCGGCGCAAATTCAGGTCATTGGTTCAACGCTCCGGATCGGTGCGCTCGCCCGTCATGGCGAGGTCGCGGCTCACTCGGCCAGCGGGGTGTTACCCATCGTCATTGAATGTGCCGCGGGTCTGGCCGATCCGCAGGTCCGAAGCATGGGCACCATCGGCGGCTCGATTGCAGAGGCTGACCCCTGCAGTTGCTGGCCTACGTTGCTCTGCACCCTCGGTGCGTCCGTGCAGTGCCTCGGGCCCGACGGCATCCGGCAGATGTCGGTGCGCGAGTTGCTGAGGGAACCCTACGCCCCGGCGCTGCGCCGTGCAGAGATCATCCAGCACGTCGACATTCCGCTGCCGCACGCGCCGAGCACCGGCAGTTTCGTGGCATTCAAGCGCGGCGCGTCGTCGTATCCCACTGCAAGTTGTGCGGTGCAGCTGACGTGGAATGGCGACACCTGCAGTGAAGGCTCGATCGGCTTCGGTTGTCTCGGGTTGACGCCGATCGTCGCAGACGACGGTGCGGCCGCCCTGCGCGGGAGCGCTCTTGATGCCGGTTCGATCGAGATAATCGCAAAGATGGCCGCCGACGCGACCGACCCCGTATCCGACGTCAAGGGCAGTGCTGCCTACAAGCGTTCGTTGGCCTTCGGTCTCGCGCGTCGCGCGCTGTCGACGGCCGTTGCCCGCCACCGCAACACAACCGTTGTCGTGCCCTCTCACCGCTATTACGGAGCTTGAAAGGTGAGCGCCATCGTCGAGAGTTCTTTGGAGATCGAGGTTGTGGTGAACAACACTCCGCAGCGTCGCCGGGTTGAACCGCGCCAGCTGCTGGTGGAGTTCTTGCGCGTGGAGTGCGGACTGACGGGTACGCACGTGGGCTGCGATACCAGTTACTGCGGTGCCTGCACCGTGCTGCTTGATGGGCGGACCGTCAAGTCGTGCACGGTGCTTGCGGTGCAGGCTGATGGTCGTCGTATCCAGACGGTGGAGGGGCTCGAGTCTGCCGAGGGCGTACACCCGCTGCAGGCCGCGTTTGCGTCCGAGCATGGCCTGCAATGCGGTTTCTGCACCCCTGGCATGCTGATGGCCGCCACAAAGTTGCTCGCTGAGCACCCTGATCCGACCGACGAGCAAATACGCCATGGTTTGGCGGGCAATGTTTGTCGTTGTACCGGATACGCGGGAATCATCGCGGCGGTGCGTGTTGCAGCGCGTACGATCCGCGAGGCGTGCGGAACGTGAACATCGATCTCGATGGACGGTTCGAAGTTGCCGCGAGCCGCGAGGCGGCGTTTGATTACATCACCGACCCGCGCAGATTCGGGCCGATACTGCCATACTTTCGGGAAGTCAAAGAAATAGGCGAGGATTTTTTCAGGCTGGGACTGGAAGTGGGCGTGCCGCAAATCCGCGGAGTGGCCGACGTACATGTCCGAGTGATCGAGATCACTCCCGGCCGACTGGCGCGATACCGCAGCACAACCAAAATGGCCCTCGGCGTGGTCGACTCGGAACTCTCATTCCAACTCGACGACGCCGGTGCGGGCACTGCGGTGATCTGGCAGACCCAAAGCAAGGTTCGCGGCAACCTGGCTTCGATCGCGGGAGGAGTCCTTGCACCGCTCGCGCGACGGAATATCAACGCGGTGATCGAGTCGCTGCAGGCGGCACTGGCTGCGATGCCGGGAAACGGAGCTGCCGGTACGCCGGCCTCGATCGATGCGTCGGTTCAGGCGTCGCTATGGCAGCGCCTGCTGGCGTGGTGGCGGTCTCGCTGATGCACGGTCCACGCAAAGAAGACCACCGGCTGGTCCGGGGGCGCGGACTATTCGTCGATGATGAGCAGTCCGGTCGCCTGCTGCACATGAAAGTCGTGCGCTCGCCGTACGCGCATGCACGGGTGCTGTCGGTCGACGTCACCGCTGCGGCGACGATGCCCGGTGTTGTTGCGACGCTGACGGGCGAGGAGGTCGCGCGCCTGACCGCGCCATTCCCGCAAATCGCTCCAGAGCCGATGGGTCTGATCCTCGACTACAGCATGGCGACGGATCGCGTACGCTTTCAGGGCGAGCCCGTGGCGGTGGTGATTGCCACCTCGCCCGCGCTGGCCGAGGACGCTGCGGCGGCGGTGCAGGTGGACTACGAGGCGTTGGACGTAGTGGTCGATGCCGTCGAGGGTCTGAAGGACCGCACGATACTGCACGAGCGAGCAGGGACTAACCGAACCTGGCAATCGGTGTTCGAGTGGGGCGATGTCGATAGCGCGTTTCGCGATGCGACCCATGTCGTTCGCATTGATCGCCTTCACTTCCACCGTTTCTCGAGCACACCGCTCGAGCCCTACGCGGTGATTGCGACTTGGCTGCCAGATGGCAGCACAGACTTTTTTTGCAACATGATCCAGCCCGGTGTCGCCATGAAGTTCATGGCGCCTGCACTAGGCATCTCGCCCGATCGAATCAGGATTCGCACCCATGACATCGGCGGCAGCTTCGGCATCAAACAAAATCTCTATCCGTACTTGATCCTTGCCGTGCTGGCCTCTCGCAAATGTGGAGGCAGACCCGTCAAGTGGATCGAAACTCGCAGAGAGCACATGCAGGCGAGTTCGCATGGCAACGAGCGTAGCTTTCTGGATACCGAGGTTGCGCTCAACGCCGATGGCGTGATCCTCGGTCTGCGATCGCGGCACGTTGACGACTGCGGCGCCTATCCGCGCTACGAGCCGCTCGGCTGTGTGATCTGGTCACAGGTTGCGCCAGGCCCGTACAAGCTGCGCAACCTGCGTATCGATTTCACCCAATCGGTCACCAATAAATGTCCGGTCGGCCCGAACCGCGGGTTCTCGCGGATGCAGCACTTGTGGTTTCTCGAGCGCGTGATCGACATCTGCGGCCACAGACTAGGTATCGAGCCCGCGTTGATCCGGCGTCGCAACTACATCGATCAAATGCCTTACGAAACGCCAAATGGCTGCGTCTACGATTCGGGCGACTATGGACACATGCTGAGTGTGGCGCAGCAGTTGATCGACTGGCCCAAGTGGCGCGAGCGTATCGATGCGATGCGCAACGCGGGTCGACGGGTCGGTATCGGTATCGGCACCACACTCGATTCGGGAACGAACAACTTCGGCCAGTCGCGCATTATCAATCCCAACTCGCCCTTCACCGGTAACTCGGAGGCCGCCAACGTACGGGTCGGCGTTGACGGCTCGGTGACCGTTGCCATGGGCACGGTGCCGCAGGGTCAGGGGCATGAGACCGTCGCCGCTCGAGTCGTGGCGGACGAGCTCTTCGTGTCCGCCGACAAGGTCTACGTTCAGGTGGGTTTTGATACTGCACGGAATGTGCATACCGGTCACTCGGGAACCTACGCCAGTCAGTTCGCCGTGACCGGATTGTCCGCGATCCATGGCGCAGTGGAATTAGTCAGAGCAGAACTCAAGAGGCTTGGTGCCTGGGCGCTCCGCGTGTCGGAGGATGAAGTCGAGTTGCGACGACTGGGCGAATCGGGGGTGGTTGGAGTGCGTGGACTAGAGCGCTGCGTCTCCTTCGGGGATCTCTCCGGGATGGTGAACATGAAAAGCGCCAGTCTGCCAACCGAGCTGTGCGACATCACGCTCAACTGCCGATACGTATATCGACCTCCGTTCCATATTCCCGACGTGCAGCGCAAGTTCGGTAATCTCACCCTCACGTACGCCGCGCAAGTACACATCGCGGTGATTGAAATCGACAACGACACCCACGCGATCCGAGTCATTGACTACGCAGCGGTGGATGACTGCGGCCGAGTCATCGATCACCGGATTGTCGAGGGACAAGTCATGGGTGCTGCCGCTCACGGCCTCGGAGCGGCCCTAATGGAAACTCTGCGCTACGACGACGACGGCAACCTGCTTACCGCGACTTTCAGCGACTACTGCCCGATCACCATCGCGAACATGCCAACTGTGCGGTATGCGAACGTCGAGTCGCCCTCACCGTTCACTTACAACGGTGCAAAGGGAATGGGCGAGGGTGGCGGTGCACCACTGCACGCGATTGCCGCGGCCTTGCAGGATGCACTGGCTGGTCGCGGCTACATCGTCGACGATTCCCATCACGCGCCGGGCGACGTGTTCGACGCGCTTGCTGGGACGCGACGTGGGGCGAGCGTCGAGGTGGTCAGTCGCTGATGCCAAAGGCGCGAGCCGCCGAGATTGCATCGGCGGCAACGAAGGTAGACGCAAGCGTTATTGAGGACCGAGTGCGTCGCGACGACCCTTGATCCTAGGAACGTCGCGCGGGAGCGTTGCAAAGCAGCCTACGCGCCACACCGACGAGATCAGTCAAACTACATGAGGGGATCGTCATGAAGTCATTGAAACCTGCTTGGCTCGGTCTTGCGACCGTGTCAGTGGTATTACCCGGCGTATCCAGTGCGCAGGAGCGCACAGCGGAATCGGCAGTGCTCGAAGAAGTGGTCGTGACGGCTAACCGGCGCGCGCAGAGCCTTCAGGACGTTCCACTCTCTGTGACGGCGTTTTCTGCTGAAAAACTCAAAGACTTGCGGATCGTCAGCACGATTGATATCGCGCAGTTCACACCGGGGCTTACCTTTGCAGCGACCGCTGGCGAGGGCCAGAAGACCAACGTGGTCATGCGTGGTGTCGGCACGGCGACGGCCTCCGAGATCCTCGAGGGCAACGTCGCGATGTACATGGATGACGTGTACATGTCGAGCACGAGCGGATTGACTTCCGATCTTTACGACGTTGAGCGCGTCGAGGTGCTCCGCGGGCCGCAAGGTACGTTGTATGGCAACACCGTGACGGGCGGCCTCATTCACTACATCTCCCGTTTGCCAAGCCAGCAGTTCAATGCATACACCAACGTGGAGCTTGGCAACTACGGACAAAAGCGGTTTGAGGCAGCCGTCGGCGGCGGCGTTTCCGAAAACTTGTCGGTGCGCTTGGCCGGTATTTGGAATCAGTACGACGCCTACATGGAAAACACGATAGGCGCCGATCGCAACGCTGCCAAGGCTGGGGGAGCGCGCTTGCAAGCGCTGTGGACGCCCAGCGATTCGGTGAGCATCCTGTTGCGCGGTCGCTTTAGCGACAACAATCCGAACACGGGGCCATCGTTCAAGCCGCGGGTCGCGTACCTCAATCCTGCCACCGGACTCGGTGAGCCGGTGCCGGCTACGCTGAACTTTTTCAATCGATGTGCGGGCTGTGACGCTGCGGGTAATCCAAACTCGATTTCAAGTGGAAGCATTTGGACGATTTCCGCCAATCAACCGGGTGATCTCGACGTCCGGCGCGAAGGATATGGAGTCAAGGCCGATTTCAAGATCGGTTCAGCGACGCTCACATCGATCACCGACTGGGAAAAGGTCGACAAGTTTTATCTCGAGGATAGCGACGCAGCACCTCTCAAAACTGTCGATCAATTCTCCGACACCGTCGCCGAACAGTTCCAACAGGAGCTGCGGCTTTCTGGATCTGCCGACTCGCTGATTTGGAACCTCGGCGCGTTCTACCTCGAGCGTGAAGTAACCAGTCTGTTTGCGGTGGACTTTCGCGGCAGCAACGGCGCATTCCCGACTTGGCGCTCAGACGGCAACACCAAGCGCAAATCCGAAAACAAGTCTGCATATGGACAGGTAGAGCTACCGTTCGCAGGCAACTGGAGTGCGGTAGCGGGACTTCGATATTACGAGGAGACCGCAGATGACAACATCCTCAATACCCGTCTTCTGGCAAACGGTACTCGGACGACGGTAGCCAACCCCACAGCAACAACATCGTTTTCGAACTGGGCTGGGAAAGTGGGTCTCGAGTACCGGCCGCGTGCGGGCACGCTGCTGTATGGCACGTACAGCAAGGGTGTTCGCCCCGGTGCCTTCCAGAATCCCGGCGTGGTTCCCGCGGGGGTCAGCCCGCTGGTCAAAGAGGAGCAACTCGGCGCATTTGAAATCGGCCTTAAAACCGACTTCGACGGCGCTCCGGTACGGCTGAACGCGTCTGCCTACTACTACGATTACAAAGACATGCAGACGCGCGCGTTCCTCGGCACGCAAAGCTTCACCTTCAACAAAGACGCCAAGGTCAAGGGTGTTGATCTCGAGGTTCAGGCGAAGCCGACCGACGGCCTCGATCTGTTCCTGACCTTAGGTTGGCTCGACGGCACAGTGCCCGATATGCCGCGTCGTGGCCTGACCGGGGTTCGCGACACGGAACTGCCGAACGCCCCGAAGATCACCGCTTCGGCACAGGGCCGATACACATGGCAGTTGGGTAGCGGTGCCGAGTTTTTCAGCCTGTTGAGCGCCAGCCACAGATCGGCCGCGTTTAGCGAGGTCGAGAACAATCCGGTTCAGCGGGTGCCTGGCTACACGCTGGTTAACGCGAGGGCAGGTTATCGCGCGCCGGGCGGCGGTTGGGAAGCGGGTGCCTACGTGAACAACGTATTCGAGGAGGAGTATTTCACCTTCATCGGGTTCGTGACCTCGATCGGCATCGCGCAGCAGTTTCCGGGACGTCCGCGCTGGATGGGTGTCTACGTCAACGTAAATTTTGACTGAGTCCAGGCTGGGTTTACCGGGATGGATAAAAATTCGGTTGCCTGGCGGGGCTATCTTCCCGCGATTACGACGCCCTTCGATCGCTCGGGCGCACTCGACGAGGCGGCGCTCGGTCGGCTCGTCGAGTGGCTGGTCGCCCAAGGGATGCATGGGCTCGTGCTGGCGGGCACGAGCGGGGAGTGGTTCTCGCTGACGCTCGAGGAGAAGGGTCGACTGTTTCGCACTGCGGCGCGGCACGCGGCGGGCCGCCTGCCTCTCGTCGCTGGCTGCACGGCCTTCACGCCCCGCGAAGTACTCGATGCGGCTCGCGTCGCGCACTATGCGGGTATGGACGGCATCTTGGTTACGCCGCCACCGTATGTGGTACCGAGCGACGATGAGATCGTCGCGTTCTATGCTGCAATATCGGCTGCCTCGCCCCTGCCGATCTGCGTCTACAACTGGCCACCGGGCACCAACGTTGATATGTCGCTGCCGGTTCTTGCTAAGGTCGCAGCACTCGATAAAGTGGTCGCGATCAAAAACTCCACCTCGAACCTGACTCGCTTCTGCGAATCTTTCTTTGCGCTGAAGGACGTCGTGCGCATCTTCGGTGTCGTCACCGACGAGATCGGTTTGTCGCTGGTCCAGCACCATGGCCTCGACGGAATGATGGGCGCCGGTGGCGTACTGGGCCGTGACCACCCGGGCGTGTTTGAAGCGGTGTGGCGTGGCGATTTGCCCACGGCCCGAGATCTGCTCGCTGGGGAACGGCGTACCATTCGCGAATGGTTCAAATCCGATCTCACGGGGCGTTTCGGTTCCGCGCAGGCAATCCTGAAGGAAGCCCTCAACGCGCAGGGTCTTCCGGGCGGGCACGTTCGTGCCCCAATCCTGCCAGTCAGCCCAGAGGGCGCGCGCGCCATCCGCAGAACCCTTCGGGAGCTCGGAAAGCGCGTCGATGACGCAGCCTGACGTCGCGATCTTAGGCGGCGGACTGGTCGGTTGTGCGACGGCTTGGTTCCTCGCGCGACGCGGGCTGTCGGTCATCGTCATCGAATCAGGAGATCTGAATCAGGGCGCGTCGGGCCGCAACGCTGGCTCGTTGCACTTCCAGCTCGAACCTAGAATGACCGATGTTTTGCGCTCGTCTCCCGAGCGTCTCGGTCAGCTTGTGCCACTCAGCCTGCAGGCCATCGACGACTGGCGCACGCTGCCGGAGGCTGTCGATGCAGACCTCGAGGTGGCCATGCACGGCGGCTTGCTCGTTGCCGAGACGGCCGATGATGTCGAGCTGCTCGAACGCAAGGGCGTGCTCGAGCAGCGGGTGGGCTTGCCCTCTGAAATGCTCGACCGCAGCGGGCTGGCCCGTATCGCACCCTATCTCTCCGACGCCGTCTGCGGTGCGGCGTATTGCAGCGTCGAGGGCCACGCCAACCCTCGACTCGTCACCCCTGCGCTTGCGCGTGCCGCGCAGCGTGCCGGTGCGCGCCTCGCTGTCGGCATGACCTACCGCGGCGCGCGTCGCGTGGCGGGCGTATGGGAACTCGAGGCCACCGCTTTGGACGGTCGCTCGGTCGAGATCAGGGCGCCTCAGCTCGTCATCGCCGCAGGAGCGTGGTCTGGGCCGATACTCGCAGACCTCGGTGCTCGGCTGCCGCTACGCCCAATTCCGCTGACGATGAGCGTCACGGAGCGAACTCGGCCCGCGGTCGGCCACTTGATCCAGCACATGAGCCGGCATCTTTCGCTGAAGCAGCTGAAGTCAGGCAATGTGATCATCGGCGGCTCTTGGCCGTCCCGCCTACGCTGGTCGGGTGAGGTCGCTGGCCAGAGCGACAACGAACTGCTGCCCGAGTCCATCATCGGCAACTTCGTCGTGGCGCGCGACATCGTGCCGCTGGTCTCGTCGCTGCGCGTGCTGCGCTCGTGGAGCGGGATCGCCTCCGACACACCTGATCACCTGCCGCTACTCGGCCGCGTGCCGGGTCTCATCGATGCCTACGTCGCCGCCGGCGGTTCAACCTTCACGCTCGGGCCAACGGTCGGCCGGTTGCTCAGCGAACTCATCGTCGATGGGAGCCCCACGCTGTCGATCGCGCCGTTCGATCCCGGCCGGTTCGCGGCCCTCTCCGAGGTGGCCGCATGACCTTCCGCGTCGAGCAAGGCGTGATGCGCGGTGCAGCGGTGACCCTGCTCGTTGATGGTTGCGAGATTTCGGCGTACGAGGGCGAGACCATCGCCACCGCGATGTTGGCGGCAGGCCTGCAGGGTTTCCGGCGGGATTCTCGTGGTGGCTGGCGTGCGCCGTACTGCAACATGGGTGCCTGCCACGAATGTCTGGTGCGGGTCCGCGAGCCGGCCGAGCCCGCGGGTACCGACGCCCGCTGGACGCGTGCTTGCATGGAGCCGGTGCGACCCGGACTCGTGATCGAGACGGGTGAAGCACCATGAGCGACCTCGACGTGGCCGACACGAACGTCTGCGACGTTGTGATCGTCGGTGCGGGTCCGGCGGGGCTCGCTGCGGCTACTCGGCTCGCAGATTCTGGTTTGCGTGTGGTGGTGCTCGACGAGCAGGCCCGGGTCGGTGGCCAGATCATGCGTCAGCCGCCGCGTGCGTTTCGCATCCGTGAGTGGATGGATGAGGCGGTTTATCGCCCGCTTAAATCGCTCATCGCGCGCGCCGAGGCCGAGTCCCGTATCGACTGGAAGCTGGGCTGTGCAGTGTGGGGCGTGTTCCGCTCCACCCTGCCGCAGGGCGGGTTCGACGTCCGCTACGTCCAGGGCAACCGATCCGAGACCCTGCGCTCGCCCCGTGTGCTGATCGCCGCCGGCTGCACCGAGATGCCCGCTCCCTTTCCTGGTTGGCAACTCCCGGGCGTCATGGGCGCCGGTGCCTTGCAGTCTTTCTACAAGAGCCAGCAGCTTGTCGTCGGACGGCGAATCGTCCTTGCAGGCAGCCACCCGCTACTGCTGGTCGTTGCGCAGCAGTTGGCGCGCGCGGGGGGCGAGGTCGCCGGTGTGTTCTTCGCGCAGCCCTGGCAACGGGTGCTAGCGGGTCTGAAGCAACCTGGCGCGCTGCTATCGGGCTTGCCAGTGCTGCTGCAGGCGGCACGGCTGATGATCGATTTATGGCGTCGCGGCATCCCGCTGCATTTCTCGGCCTGTGTCACCGCCGCGCGTGGTAGCGACCGACTCGAGGCGATCGAGTGGGCGCCGGTGGTGGAGGGCGTGCCGCAGCAGTGTGCTCGGCAGACATTGGCCTGCGATGCACTCGGTATCAGCTACGGTTTCTTACCCGCCACGGAACTCGCCCGACTTGCCGGTGCGTCTTCGACGCCGGCTGAGGGCGGCGGCTGGCGCGTGCTTGGCGATGCCGATGGCCGCACCGACGTCCCCGGCCTCTACGTTGCCGGCGAACAGACTGACATCAAGGGCGCTGCTGCGGCTCTCGTCGAGGGTCAGCTCGCGGCACTCGCGCTGCTCGCGGACCGCGGCCTGATCCGACCCGATGACCCGCATCTGCCGAGAACCCGCAAGGCACTCGCGCAGCAGCGGCGGTTCGCTCAGCTGCTCACTCAGATGTCAACTATGCCAGATGAATTCTTTGGCGCGCTGCTGACCGACGACACGCTCGTGTGTCGTTGCGAGGACATCGAGCGCCGCCAACTCTCCACGACGCTGACGGAAAACCCGCTGCTGCGCGGCGCGAGCGCGACCAAGCTGCTGACGCGCGCAGGTATGGGCCTTTGCCAAGGTCGGTACTGCGAGAGCACGATCCGTCGCCTGCTGCGCAGCCAAGGTAGCGCGCAGCCGGGTGGCTTCAGACCGCGCGCGCCCGTACGGCCCGTACCTGTCGAGGCACTGTGCCGATCACCCGACGCGACTGCGATCCGTTGGGACGAACTTCATTCCTGTAACGATCCGGAACACCGATGAGCAAGAACTACGACGTCGTCATTGCCGGGGGCGCCATCATCGGCAGCTCCATTGCCTACTTCCTGACCCGCCAGCCCGGCTTCAAAGGGCGAGTGCTCGTGGTCGAGAAAGATCCCACTTACCTGAATTCTTCGACCGTGCGCTCGGCGAGCTCGATACGCCAGCAGTTTTCGACGGCGATCAATATTCATATCTCGAAGTTCGGCATCGAGTTCCTGCGGCAGGCCAACGATCTGCTTGCCGTCGATGGCGAGTCGCCGGGCATTCAATTCTTTGAGTGCGGCTATCTGCTGCTCGGCAATCAAGAAACCCTGCCTACGCTACGAGAGCGGGTGGCATTCCAACAGTCGCAGGGCGTGGCTGCCGTGATTTTGTCGCCAGAGCAGATCCTGCAGAAGTTCCCGTGGCTCAGCGTCGAGGGCATTGCGGGCGCAGCGACCACGCTCGAGGGCGAAGGTTGGTTCGATGCCCACATGCTGTTGAATGCGATCCGTCGGCGCGCGATCGCCAACGGTGTCGAGTACGTGGCCGCCGAAGTGGTCGATCTCGAGCGCGGTCCTGGAGGGCGCGTGACGGCTGCGAAGCTCAGCAACGGCGATGTGGTGTCCTGCGACTGGCTAGTCAATGCGACGGGCGCCTGGGCGGGCGACTTCTCCGAGAAACTCGGTCTGCGGATTCCCGTCGACCCGCGCAAGCGCGTGGTGTTCGTGGTCGACTGCCCGACCCCGCTGCCGAATGGCACGACAATCATTGACCCGAATGGGCTGACCTTCAGGCCAGAGGGCAGACTACACATCGTGCACTACCCGCCCGCGCCCGAGGATGACGTAGTCGGCTACGACCTCGCCATTGATCACAGCGAGTTCGAGCGCCGCATCTGGGAGCCTCTCGCCGCGCGCGTGCCGGCTTTTGAGCAGGTCAAGGTGACCTCCGCCTGGGCCGGCTATTACGACTTCAATCCCTTCGATCACAACGCGCTGCTCGGACCTGTTCCCGCCGCGCCGAATTACGTCTTTGCCAACGGTTTCAGCGGCCACGGTGTGATGCAAGCGCCGGCGGTCGGTCGCGGCATCGCGGAGTTGCTGGCGACTGGCGCCTACCAGACGCTTGACCTGGGAGCGCTGGCGGCAACCCGTTACTTCGAGGGTCGACCGCTCGAGGAGAAGAACGTTTTTTGAGCGGATCGCAACGGCTCGGTCAGGATGAAAAAATGATGCCTGAGCCCGTTGCGCTGTGTGCAACATGGTCGATTCGCTGCGCTATTGAACGCAACCAGCGGCGCTTCGACCATCGTGATTCAACTCGCATGGCAAGGGGAGATGAATCATGGGTACTGGCACTGCGCCGCCATTCCAGGTTTTCGGCATCGACCACATTGGCCTGACCGTTCCGGATCTCGAGGCGGCCGTTCGATTTTACGAGGACGTTTTCAATGCCCGGGTCCTGTATCGCATGGGTCCGCTCGACTCGCGCGAGATGCCCCCGGCCGCCACCGGCGACTGGACCAAGGGTCATATCAACGTTGCGGACGCGCGGCTCAGCTTCGTCGGCATGCAGCTATTGCCCGGACTGAACGTTGAGATCTACCAATTCGAGCGCCCCGCAAACGCCGGGCGGGCAGCGCCCGGCAATGCTGACCTCGGCTACCACCACATCGCACTGCGGGTTGGTGACGTCGCCGCGGCAACTGCCTACCTGCGGAGCAAGGGGTTCCGGATCTACGAGGGTCCGATCGATCCTCCGGACGGTCCGCTCTTCGGCTCGAAGGCTCAGTACCTCGCCGACCCGTGGGGCAATCAGTTCGAGTTGATGGAATACGAGACCATGAACTTCATGAAGACGGACGGCGCCGGCTGACGATGCGACTCGCTACCGTTTTTGTTGATGGTCGAGTCCTGCCCGCTTTGGTTCGCGACGGCCGGGTCTACGCTCTCGACCCGTCGCTAACCGACATGGTCGCGGTGATCGAGCGGTGGATGGACGACCCCACTCTGGTCGCGCCGTTGACCTCGTCCTGGTCTCTGGACGATGTGCGGCTGCTACCGCCCGTTTGGCCGCTGCGTCGCAACGTGTTCTGCGTCGGCTGGAACTACCAAGCCCATTTTGACGAAGGCGCGAAGGACCGGTCGATGCCGGGTATCCAAGAGATTCCGGCGCGACCGACGCTGTTCTCCAAGGCGACGCTGTCGGTAGCCGCGCCGCATGCAGATCTACCCTTGCACGAGGCGAGCACGACACGGCTTGACTGGGAGGTGGAGCTTGCAGTCGTGATCGGCCGCGCTGGGGTGAACATCCGCGAGGAAGACGCTGCAGCGCACGTCTTTGGCTACGCCGTCGCCAATGATGTCAGCGCGCGCGATCTGCAGCGCGCCCACGGCAACCAGTGGCTGAAGGGCAAGAGTCTCGACGGCTGCTCGCCCATGGGACCTTGGATCGTCACCCGCGATGAGATCGCAGACCCTCAGGCGCTGGAACTCGAGTGCCGGGTTAACGGCGTCGTGAAGCAGAAATCCAATACGCGCTACCAGGTTTTTCAGATTCCGCGGATCCTCGCTGAACTCTCGCAGGGCATGACTCTGTTGCCGGGCGATGTGGTCTTTACCGGTACCCCGGACGGCGTCGGCAACGCGCGCCAGCCTCCCGAATATTTGCAGGACGGCGATTTACTCGAATCCGAGATCGAGTCGATCGGTGTTCTGCGCAACCGTATTCGCCGCGGCGTTGTGCCGCGGCCCGCCGCGGCCCCTGGTCGCACAGGAGCAGCAAGATCGTGAGTTGGGGAAATTCGCCGGGTAGTGTCGTCGTCGAGGGTGAGATCCGCTGGCAGCGCGAGGCGCATCCACCCGGTCGCCGTCTCGAAAACCAGGTTGTCGTAGTCACGGGTTCTTCCCGCGGTTTTGGCCGACTGATCGCGCTCGCCGCCGCCGCCGAGGGTGCGCATGTGGTGGTCACTTACGTCCGCTCGAAGGAGGGCGCCGAGGCCGTCACGAAGTCGATCACGGATTCAGGTCGACGCTCGATCGCCGTGCAATGCGACATCGCGAAACTCGCGGATGTGCAGCGTCTCGCTGACCAGACGTGGGAGGCTTTCGGCCGTTGCGACGTCCTGATCAATAACGCTGGCGAGACCGCTGCGACCAAGATGGGTTGGCGACAGCTCGAAGAGCATGTGATCGACGAAATCTTGGAGATGGACGTGAAGGGCACGATGCTTTGCACGCACGTCTTCGGCGAACGCATGCTGGATCGCCAGAAGGCGGGCAACATCGTCAACATCGGCTCGAACGTTATCAGCACGGGCAGCCCCCGCGCACCCGAATATGCCGCTGCCAAGTACGGCATTCTAGGTTTAACCAAGTCTTACGCGCTCGCGCTCGCGCCCTATGTTCGCGTCAACTACGCGGCCCCCGGCTACATGGACACAGACTCACTCAACGCCCGCAAGGACTGGACGCCCGCGCGGCGCAAGGTGGTCGTCGACAACACGCCGCTGAAGGCGATCGGCGATCCGGGCAACCTCGTGCCCGTGGTGCTGTTTCTTGCCTCGCAGGACTCGCTGCACATGACGGGCAATACCGTCATTTGTGACGGCGGCTTCAGCATGCCGGGCGCCTGATCATGCAACGCAAGCTCGTCACCTACGTCGAACCCCAATTCCAGACCGACCGGCTGGGGCTGCTTACACCGCACGGCATCCTGGATCTCTCCTTGGCCCATGCCGCAGTGTTGGCCGCGGCGGGCGACCCGCGGCCGCAGGCCCGCGCGCAGCTGGAATTGCCTGCGTCGATGCTCGACTTCCTTCGGGCTGGCGAGCCCGCCCTTGCCGTCCTCGACGGTGTTGTCGCCTGGTACGCGTCGCGGCAGGGCGCCGAGTCCGCGCTGCGCGGACCGGCAGGCGAACGTCTGCTTTATCCGCATCCAGGCACTCGGCTGCGCGCACCCGTGCCGCGCCCCGGCAAGATCATCCACACCGCTGGCAACTTCCGCGAACATGCCCGGGAGGGCAGCGAGGGTGGCTGGGACTTCCAGATTCCCCCCTGGATATCCTTTCTCAAGTGCACCTCGGCGATCATTGGCGACGGCGATCCGATCGTGTACCCGCGTATCACCCAAAAGCTGGACCACGAGATCGAGCTTGGCATCATCATCGGCAAGGCCGGGCGCTACATCCCGGCCGAGCGGGCATGGGAGCACATCGCCGGGTTCACGGTCTTCAACGACGTGACGGCGCGCGACGTGCAGCGACGCGAGATGAAGAGTGGTCTGCTGAACCTCGGCAAGAACCTGGACACTTTTGCAACCTTCGGGCCGTGCATGACACTGCGCGATGACATCGGCGACGTGCACGCCCTGAAGATCGAGCTGCGTGTCAACGGTGATCCCCGCCAGGTCTCCTCGACCTCAAAGCTCTCCGTAAAGATTCCGGAAATTGTGTCGCACTGGTCGGTGATGAGTCTGGAGCCTGGCGACATCATCTCGACCGGCACGGTCTCTGGGGTGGCAGCTTTCCGTCCCGATCCAACGGCGTACTGGTTGAAACCTGGCGACGTGGTGGAGTGTGAGATCGAAAATATAGGTATGACGCGCAATGCAGTGGTTGCGGATCAGCTCACTCCGGAACAGGAAGAGTGGCTGCGGCGTCGCGAACATTTGTTTGCGAATGATCTGCAGGACGAGTACCGCAACAGTTCGAAATGACAATCGGCGGCAGTCCAGACCCGATAGATGATGCCGAGTGGCCTACTGATCTCGAGGAGATTCGCCAACAGTTCGCCGGAGCGCTGAATGTCTACCGCACGATGGCGCACCACCCACAGCTATTGGCGGCGTGGGCGCCTCTGCGCAGGCATGTCGTCAAGGAGAACACGTTGCCGCCGCGATTGCAGGAACTCGTCGTGCTGCGCACGGCCTACCACGCCGGCTCGCGCTACGAGTGGTCACACCATGTGGCGCGTGGTCTTGCGGCCGGATTATCGATCAAAGAAATTGAAGCGGTCGGGTGGTTGGATCCTGCCGCGGATCTCGACGAAACGGAGCGCGCGATCATCGACTGCGTGGATTCTTTGCAACGGCAGCATCGACTCTCGCCTGAGCTTCGCGCCCGCGTCAGTCAGCATCTCTCGGTCAGACAAGTCATGGACTTGATGGCCTTGGTCGGCTTCTACCATGTGCTTGCGTACATCATCGAAACCTTCGAGACACCGCTTGATCGCGGTATCGACAGCCACCGCGCTGCGGGTTGGAGTGGCCATGATTGAGTCTCACGGCAGCGAGTACGCGCTGCCGGTCGTGGCGGTCGTCGGGGCCGGAACGATAGGCGCGAGTCTCACTGCGTTGTTCGTAGCGCATGGCATTGAAGTCAGGTTGTTCGACAAAAGGGCCGACGCGCAAGTCTTGCTCGAACAGTTGGTTCTCGAGGCGCTGCCAGATCTCGATCGCTTGGGTATCGGGCACGGCGTACCGCGGGGAAACTACCGTCTCTGGCCAACACTCCAGGAGGCCTGTCACGGCGTGACGCTCGTGATCGAGGCGACGGCGGAACGGCTCGATGCGAAGCAATGCTTGCTCGCCGAGATCGAGACCGTAGTCAGCGCTGAGGCGGTCATCGCCAGTACAACGTCATCCTTCCTACCGTCACAGTTGCAGGTGCGCATGACCTCTCCTGCACGCCTGCTTGTCGCGCACCCGTTCAACCCTCCGCATTTGGTTCCGCTCGTCGAGATCGTCGGCAGCTCTCGGACGCAGGGCTGGGCGATAGACCGAGTAATCGAATTCTTTACCTCTGTCGGTCGCAAGCCGGTACGGCTCAACCGCGAGTCGGTAGGCCATCTTGCGAATCGTTTGACCGCGGCGCTCTACCGCGAGGCGGTCTCATTGGTCGCCGATGGAATTGCCACGGTGCAGGACGTGGACGATGCGGTTCGGTACGGACCGGGTCTGCGCTGGGCGGTCATGGGACCCCACATGATCTACCATCTGGCGGCGGGTGATGGCGGCTATCGACAGTACCTAGAGCACCTTGGGCCCACACAGGAAGCACGCTGGAAAGATCTAAGGACTCCGGCGCTTACTCGGGAGCTGTGCGATCAGCTGGTCGCCGGCGTCGAGCTAGCCGCAAAAGGAGCCAGCGTCGGTGAGCTTAGGTTGCAACGGGACAGCACGCTGGTTTCGGTACTGAGGGCTATAAATAAGGCGGAGTAACATCGTGCCGAAAAGCAAAATAGAGGTCATCTCCGGGGACTTCAGCGACGAACGACTGAAATATTTGTATATGTCCGCCCGACTCGGAACGATGCGTGCGGCGGCAGATGCACTTGGTGTCGCGCCATCCTCGGTGAGTAGGCAGATCGCCCATTTGGAACGATATCTCCGCGTTCCTTTGGTTGAAAAGAACAGTCATAAGGTACGACTGACCGAGGCAGGGCAGTGTGTCGTCGAGCACTACCGGGAACGGCTTGCGCAGAAAGAGGTGCTGCTTGCAAAACTCTCCGACTTGAAAGGGGTCAGAGCGGGCAGATATACCTTGGCGGTAGGCGAGGGTTTCATCAGCACGGTCTTGCTGTCTACGCTGCATTCGTTTGCTCAGGACTATCCGGGTGCTCAGCTCGACATCATCACCGCGCCTACCCATGAAGTGATCAGCATGATCAGCGAGGATCTCGCGCACCTCGGGTTCGTTTTCGAGGCGCCCGCGGACCCTCGGATCAGAACTCGATTCACGATACCTCAGCCATTGAAAGCTATCGTTAGCCCGCGTCACTCGCTGGCAGGGCGAACGGCGATCCGACTATCGGAACTGACAGGGTTCCCGCTCATTCTTCCGCGTGAGACTTTCCGGATTCGCGAAATTCTCCAAACGGCAGAGCGTAATGCCCAGCTGCAATTGACCCCGGCTATCAGCACCAACTCGCTGCAACTGATGCGCGAGGGTGCGCGAGTGGGCATGGGGGTGGCGATCATGTCTGAGTTATCTATCGTCGACGACTTAGACGCGGGTCGACTGCGCTCCGTGGTAATCGAGGAGTCTCTGCTGCTCGGCACAAAAGCCGAGGTGATCACGCGCTTGGGACGTGAGTTGCCCTCAGGAGTCGAGGCGATCATGGACATCTTGTCGCGTGTGCTCGCTCGTTGGCGCGCCACGCACCATTAACAGAACAACGCGAAGGTTACACAAATGGCCTCTACTGTTTCTTCGATTAATTCAGGGCGGGTCATCGATATCGCTGCAATAATCGATGCCAGCCCGATCAGTGCATTCCAGTACCGGGTCATTATTCTTTGCGGGTTGATCGCGCTACTCGACGGTTTCGACATTCAGGCGATTGCCTTCGTCGCACCCGTGCTCTCGCGAGAACTCGGCATCGATGCCGTGCAGATGGGGGCGATATTGTCGGCATCACCCATCGGCATCCTCGTCGGTGCCGTTATGCTGGCGCCGCTGGGAGACCGACTCGGGCGACGACCAGTGCTCTTGTGGGGATTCGCGCTGGTTGGACTGGCCTCGCTGGTAACTGCTTGGGCATCAACTACTGCGGAGTTTCTGGTATGCAGGCTGCTTACCGGTGTTGGTCTCGGTGCGACCATGCCCAACGTGGTCGCGCTAACTCTTGAGTTCGTGCCGACCCGACAGCGGACGTTTCTGGTGTCGCTCATGTTCTGCGGCATTCCTGTCGGGGGGTTTCTGGGCGGGCTGGCGGCTGCCGCGATCATCCCCGTCCATGGCTGGGAGCCGATTTTTGTCTTCGGTGGCGTACTGCCGCTGGTGATCTGCGGTCTGCTTGCCTGGCTGTTGCCCGAATCATTGCGATATCGAGCGGCGCGTGGCGAGTCGTCCGCCAGTTTGGCGCGTGACGCTTCGCAAGTCGTTGCGAGTTATACGCCACAACAGGGTGACGTGTTGCGCTTCGGTGAAGGTGAGCAGGCGGTCGATGCGCCGTGGCGGAGGCTGTTCGATTCCGCAGTCCGTCGTACGACCCTGACCCTTTGGGCGGTGTTTTTCACGAACTTTGCTGTGCTCTATCTCCTGCTCAGTTGGTTGCCGACCTTGCTGGTGAATGCCGGCTGGACCCTGAAGGGAGCGTTTGCGGGGACCTCCATTTTCATGCTCGGCGGGGCGGTGGGTGGACTGGTCCTGGCTTGGTTGGTGGACCGGTATGGTTCGCGGCGCGTTCTGACTCCGTCTTTTTTGGTCACCGCCGGTGCAATCGCCCTGCTCGGCGTTGCCGGCGAGACATTGACCATCATCGCCATCTTGGCGTTTCTCGCAGGCGTCGGTACAGTCGGAACGCAGTCCTGCCTCAACGTGGTGGCGGCTGGTAGCTATGAGACCCGTGTGCGCTCCACGGGCGTCGGTTGGGCGCTGGGTGTCGGTCGGATCGGGGCGATACTCAGCCCGATGGCGGGCGGCCTAGCGCTCGCGGCCGGTTGGTCGAGCGTCGCGATGTTTCTGCTCGCCGCGGTGCCTTCCGCGTTCTGCGCCATCGGCATGCTGGCGTTACGTCGGACCGTATGACGGGCTACCGGTTACGGCGCCGGGGTGTCATAGCCGGCCTTGCCGCTGCGTTGGCGGGCGGTGCCGCTCTCGCTACGGCTCGGCGACGTAGCGAACCCCCGCCCAACGTGCTTTTCATTCTCGCCGATGATCTCGGTGTGCATGATCTCAGCTGCCTCGGTCGACCCGACTACCGTACTGCGCACATTGATCGACTGTTTGGCGACGGAGTCATACTCGATCAGGCGTACTCAAACTCGCCGACTTGCTCACCGACCCGTACCGCGCTGTTTTCCGGCCGGTATCCCGCGCGCTTCGAGGTGGGTCTCTACGATCCGCTGCCACGTGGCCGCGCTATCGGCTTTCCACCGGCGGAGGCCAACATGGTGCGGGCGTTCCGTAGCGCGCAGTATCGCACTGCGTTGGTCGGTAAGTGGCATCTCGGCCTGCCGCCCGGTTCCGGCCCGCAGCGCTGCGGGTACGAAGAGTTTTTTGGTCCGCTCGAGTCAGGCATGGACTACGTGTCGCATCGTCCGATGGGAGCGGGACCTGAAGACCCGTCCATGTTGTTCGAGGGTGAGCAGCCCGTCGACACGCAAGGCTACGCCACTGATCTGTTTACAGATCGTGCTTGCCACCTCGTGGAGCGCTGGCGTCGGCAGCCCTTTTTTCTCAGTCTGCATTACACCGCGCCACATTTCCCGTGGCAGGCCCCCGGCGATAGCCCGACAGGCCGGGGGATCAGCGGCAACCACGATACCGGCTCGATGCAGACCTATGCACGCATGATGCAGGCCCTCGATGCAGGCGTCGGTCGCGTATTGCGTACGCTCGAAACCTGCGGCGTCGCAGAGCGAACTATTGTCGTATTCACCAGCGATAACGGCGGTGAGCGGTTTTCCTACCAGTGGCCGCTTCGCGGAACCAAGACCGAACTTTGGGAGGGGGGGATCAGGGTACCGGCTGCGGTACGTTGGCCGGCGAGGCTGCGCCCAAGGCGCGTCACGACGCCTGCGATGAGTATGGACTGGATGCCGACGCTGCTCGCCCTTGCTGGGCAATCGTTACCCGAGGTTATCCTTGACGGCATCGATCTGACCGGCGCGCTTACGGGTCTTGCCACGACGCCTGACCGTACCCTCTATTGGCGCACGCAGGACATGGCGGCGGTCCGCCGTGGTCGTTGGAAGTTTGTGCGTGACGAGACTCTCGAGTATCTGTTCGATCTCTCCAGCGATCCCGCAGAACGCGCAAACCGCCGACTGCGAGATGCGGTCGTGCACACCGAGATGCGCGAAGCCTTTGATCTCTGGAACCAGCAGATGCTACCGGTGCCCGATGACGCGCGTCTGCCGCGGGTGCAGCGTCGACGCGAGTTCGAGTCCCTCCAACGCCAGTAAACGCTGCACGACACGTGTCAACGACCACGATTCCAGACCGATCCCGCAGGGGAGGTCAGTTGCAGAAATGAATCAATTCCAGAAATTCGATCCTGTCCTTCATCAACATCAGCGACTCAACCCGCTTACGGGTCGACGCGTGCTTATTTCGCCGCAGCGCAACCTTCGTCCTTGGCAGGGGAAAATCGAAAACATCGTATTGCCGAAACGTCAGGCGCATGTCGCCGACTGCTACCTCTGTCCCGGCAATTCACGTGCTGGTGGTGTCCGCAATCCGACTTACGACGGGACATTCGTTTTCGATAATGACTTTCCGGCTCTGCTCGATGACGTCCCTGTGCCGGCCACCTCGGACGAAGCGTTGTTGAGTTGGGGCGGCGCTCGCGGCGTGTGCAGAGTCGTATGTTTTTCGCCTGATCATTCAAAGAGCCTTGCCGAACTCAGCGTCGCGGAGCTCGAGTCGGTGGTCGGTGTCTGGAAAGCCCAAACGCTGGAACTGGGTCAGAAGTGGGCGTGGGTGCAGATTTTCGAGAATCGTGGCGAGTTGATGGGTTGCTCGAACGCTCATCCGCACGGCCAGATTTGGGCTACCGACTTCGTGCCTGATGAGCCATCGCTCGAGGATGCACACCAGCGGTCCTACCACCTCCGGCACAGCCATCCGATGCTGCTCGATCTTGCCGAGATCGAGGCGGGGCGGGCTGAGCGTGTCGTGGTCGCGACGACGCATTGGCTGGCAATCGTTCCATTCTGGGCGACCTGGCCATTTGAGACCTTGCTTCTGCCGCGTAGTCCGCTCACCAGAATGAGTGAAATCTCGGCTGCGCAGGCCCGCGATCTGGCTATCGCGATCAAAGAGCTGACGACGCGCTACGACAACCTTTTCCAGACGTCTTTCCCGTACTCGATGGGTTGGCATGGAGCGCCGTTTGGTTCGCTCGATTCTTCGCCGTGGCAACTTCATGCCCACTTCTATCCGCCGTTGCTGCGCTCGTCGTCGGTTCGCAAGTTCATGGTCGGGTACGAGATGCTGGCCCAGTCGCAGCGAGATATCACGCCGGAACAGGCGGCGTCGGCGCTGCGTGCAACGGCAACGCGTCACTACCGCACTTCGGACGGTTTGCACGAGTGAGGATCGACGACCTCACGGCGACGCGGGCTCGGGAAAGCTTCCTGCGATTTTTCGATACAGCGCCAGAAGTGCTCATCCGGGCGCCCGGCAGGGTCAATTTGATCGGTGAGTTCACGGACTTCAATGATGGATACTGCCTGCCGTGCGCAATTGATCGTGAGACCGTCGTTGCCGCGCGACGACGACGCGATTCCCGGGTACGCGTGATAGCCATTGACGTGGAAGGAGAGGACCACTTCGACGTGTCCAGTCCTGTGGTTCCGGTCGTCAAGCCCAACTGGGTCAACTACGTACGCGGTGTCTTCGCGGCTCTAAACGGACAAGGTCAGACACTTGCTGGTGTGGATCTCGTCATCACCGGGAATATCCCGCGTGGTGCTGGGTTGAGTTCTTCCGCCTCCCTCGAGATTGCCGTTGGCGAGACCTTGCGCCGCCTCTTCGACCTCCCGCTCACCGCCCTTGATCTCGCCAGGGCAGGACAGAGGGCTGAGCATGAGTTCGTCGGCAGTCGTTGCGGAATAATGGACCAAGTGGCAAGTGCATTCGGGGTGCGTGGACACGCGTTACTGCTCGACTGCGCTCGCCTGCAGATTACCCCGGTGCCGATCCCGCAGAACATCGAAGTGGTCGTCATCGACTCGGGAATTCAACGGGGTCTCGTCGAGAGTGAATACAATGCACGCCGTGAGCAGTGCGAGCTTGCAGCCCAGGTTCTTGGTGTTGCGACACTGCGCGAGATCAGTGGCCACCGCATTCGGGAGGAGGCCTCGAGGCTGGATGACCTTCTCGCTCGCCGCGCAAGGCATGTGATCACCGAGAACGAGCGCACGCTGCAGGCGGCAGAGTGCCTTCGCATGGGCGACCTTCGGGGTTTTGGGGATCTGATAAGACAGTCCCATAGGTCGCTACGCGATGATTTCCAGGTCAGCTTGCCGCCGATCGACCGTCTCGTCGAGATCGTCCAGAGTGTCGTGGGTGAACGCGGTGGTGCGCGGCTTACTGGAGGTGGCTTCGGAGGTTGCGTAGTGGCAGTGGTGCCGGATGACTTGGTGGTGGAGGTGAAGTCCGCCGTCGAGCGGCAATACCGAAGTCCGTCCGGAGAACCCGGCGTAGTTCATGTGTGCATGGCGACAGACGGCGCGGGTGAGGTTCTTTGACACGGGCATCGCCAGCCGATGATCGGGTTGGTCGGGTTTTCCAGGTCGGTGATGACCGGAACTTGAAAATTCATGTCACGGACGTCGGCGCCACCTGGACGTCATGCCGCGTCGCAATGCAGGATGGTAATGTACGCGAGGCCGTGCTCGGGCATCCGAGTTCGGCGCACTATTTGAGTGAGCCTGGGTATTTTGGTGCTCTCATCGGGCGCTACGCCAATCGCATAGCGGATGGGCGCTTCTTGCTCGATGGGCGCGAGTTTCTGCTCGTGCGTAACGAGGGGCGGCACCATCTGCACGGCGGATCTAAAGGATTCCACTCAAGGCGTTGGGACTTGGTCTCGTTGACCGATGACGAGGTGAGGCTGCGGCACATTTCGCCGGACGGCGATCAAGGATATCCGGGGGAACTCGAAGTAGAGGTTCGATACAAGGTCCTTGCGGAGAGAGCACTTCGCATCGAGTTCCTTGCTCGTTGTGACAAGCCCTGCCCGGTGAACCTCACGAGTCACCCTTATTTCAACCTGGACGGTGATGCCCGCAGCGCGCTTGATCACTATCTTTGGATTGCCGCGCACCGATACTTGCCTGTCAATGACGAGATGATCCCCGAAGGCAACCTGGAGGACGTTGCGGAAACTCCATTTGACTTCAGAGTGCCACGGCGAATTCGAGAGCGACTGCATCAAGGCGTCCAGCAGGCGTTGGCCGGAGGGTACGACCATTGCTTCGTTCTCGATCATGATCGTGCGGCAGGACCGGGGGACGGTTGTGCCGCACGGTTATGGTCGTCTGACCGCCGGCTCGCTCTGCATCTTTACACGGACTACCCGGGACTACAGGTCTACTCTGGTAACCATTTGCCGAAGTCGGTCGGCAGGGATGGTCGATCCTGCGCGGCACACTCCGGAATCGCCCTTGAGGCGCAATATCTGCCGGATAGTCCCAACCACCCCGCCTGGTCGCAGCCTTCCTGCGTGCTGCGCCCCGGACAGCGCATGCAGCATTTCATCGAGTTTCGATTCGAAACCTCCTAGCGTAGCCGTCGCCAAGCGTGGCATTCGGTTGTGACGCATCTCGTACCCGGCGTTTCGCTAAAACGACACCTTGCGCACGGCTGCTGCCGAACGTGACGTCGGTTCCAATCCAGAGATAGTCAGCGTCGTTGGAGAATCCAGGCCAATCTTTACCGTGTGCGTGCCCGACGAGTAGACCCGCGGCTGAAACCGATGTGTTTCGGCGCGCACCGTGTACAGCACTTCGCCGGTGCGCTCCTCGATGACTTGAATGACCGGGCGGATCTCGAGTGCAAAAATGAATTCCGGTAGCCAACCTGCCACGCGCCGGCCGTCGTTGTCGCACTGCTTTATCGTGACCGGCCATCCGGCGAACTGCGCGGAGCGACCCTCCCTCGGATTACTGAACCGTGGCCAACACTCGAAAGTAACTTCGCCGCTACGCTTGTTGAAGCGGGCAAGTCCGTAGCCATCACCTCGGCGTCGTTCGTTGTCGATATCCCTTGGGTTTGCATAAGCAAGCATCGAAATTTTATTGCCGAGTCCGTCGCTGTAGTCACCCGTCCAGTCGAGGGTGGAGTCAGGAACGGGATTGACACCAGAGCGATCTTCCGCGGGATGCCACCAGCGCGGATAGAAGGAGTTGACCAGAGCCGGGCTCGAAAAGGCGTACGGCCCGTCACCGAATTGATCGATCCCGTGTTTGACGACAACCGCGAGATGCTGATCACCACAAAGGTGAACTGCCCAAGCGCGACGAACTGCTTTCAAGGCTTCGGCGCGACCTTGTTGTGGCCAACCGTTGCAGTCGAGGTCAGCGAGCAAGCGTTCCTGGCGAGGACCATGCAGATGCGCCGCCCCGCAAAATGCGGTTTGCGACAAAACGGCTTTCATGAGGCTGCCAGACCAGTCCTCTCCCCAATCGCTCAGGAACTTCATCTGCCTTGTGCCGAGCAGATCGAGCCCGGGCTTGTCGATTGATCGAGGGTCGTAGGCGGAATCGTTGATGTGATCCGGTCGCGGTCCAAGCTGCGGCAATCGTTGAGCCGGCCCAGTCTTGAATTTGCGATCTTCGAGAATGGCGAAATCGACTCCACCGACGCGAAGTCGAGTGAAGTAAACACCGATGCCGCGTTCGACAGGTACCGGGTCGTGCGGGTCGGGTAGGTGCCAGGTCTGCTGTCGCTGCACCATGTTGACGTATTCAACCGGGTAGATGTACCCACCATCCGAATTCCCACGAAGGCTCGAGCGCTTGCCGTTCTCACCCCAAAGATTGGGCTGACCGACATCGTGGTCGTCGGGAATCGTGACGGTGGGTCGGTCGCGCAGGATGTCGCGGAATTGAAGCCCGAACTCGAGCCATCCAGCGGTATGTTCCGTGTGTCGATAAGTTTGATCGCCGGCAAAGAAAAGCAGATCCGGGTCATGTAACCGCAGATTATCGACAATCTCGCGTCGAAGGCCTGGCGTGCGACTCGAGTTGCAGGACATGTTGGCGACAACGATCTCGTCCTTGTCGATCGGATCTCTCCGAAGAATTCCGGCAAAGCTTGCTCGACGACCGTGTCGCACGCGATACGGCACGTCGTGCGTACCGTCCCAGTTCTCGATCCGAAAGTGAGCGCTCCATCCGGGTGTAACGACCGCAGCCTGGGCCAGCTCTTGCCAGCGCCGACCGCGAAGGATCTCGAGTCGAACGTGGTGTGACTCATCCGGCATCAGCGGAAAAAGTTGAGCGGTCAGCTTGAGAGTACTGCGATCGATGGTGTACAGGGCAAACGCCACGACCTCGTGACGCGGAACGTTCATCGACGGTGGAGGATAGGGTCCAGCGAACGTTTTTTTCCACCAGGACCCTGTCGTCAGCGAATCGAGTTCCGGAAACTCTGCGCCGAACGGATTTTCAGGTGGGAACTTCCAAGACAGGTCGCGGGGCTTGGGCTGGATTTCTTTGGCAATTGCGAATCGTGAGTACAACGACATCGAGGCAGCGGCGATGGTTCTCAGCCAGTCCCGTCTCGATTTATTCATTGCTTGACTCCTGCCGTATTGGCTAGGGGGATATCGCTCTCGAGTGCCGAGAGGATCACGGCAGGCAGGTGCCGTTGGTGGCGATCACATGCCGATACCACTCGGCTGAATCTTTGCAGATTCGTCGCTGCGTGTCGTAGTCGACGAAGACCAGGCCAAAGCGCATCGGATATCCGAGCGCCCACTCGAAGTTGTCCAGCAGACTCCACAGGAAGTAGCCCATGACCTCGACGCCATCCGCCGCGGCGCGTTTGTACTCAGAGAGGTAGCGGGTCAGACAATCAATTCGAGCGGGGTCGCGCACTTGACCGTCGAGTGAGACGAGGTCGTGTGTGGGCACGCCATTCTCGGTGATCATGATCGGCTTGCCATACCGCTCATACAGAAATCGTGGTCCCCAATAGAGGGATTCGGGGGTGATGGGCCAGTTATTGAGTACGCGCGGATGAGCAAATGAGCGCTCGATGAACGCGAATCCATCCGTATTGCTGCGCGCCTCGACAGCATGCCCGTTGTAGATATTCTGCCCAAGGAAATCGAGCGGCTGAGAGATGAGTTCCATATCACCGCGTTCGATCGTCGGCATGCTGCCGCCGTACGCGACGAAGGCCTCGGGTGGGTACTCGCCGAGAAATATCGGGTCGTACCACATGCGAACGTTGAGGGCGTCGAAGCCGATGGATTTCGCGATCGAGAATGTGGCTGCGCGCGCCGCCTCGATATCGGCTGCACTACCGCTCTTGGGATAGTGCATCGGTCCGGTGGGGGCAAAGCCGATCTTGCAGCGGGCGGGGACGAGTTCGCGGAGCACCTTGACCGCGCGGCCGTGTGCGAGAAGCACATGGTGGGACATCTGCAGCACATCGCGAACGGGCAGGCGTATCCCGGGGGCGTGCTTTCCGACCAAATGCGCTACCCCGAGGAAACAGTTCGGTTCGTTGAAGGTGATGAAGCATTTGACCCGCGATCCGAGATGGAGCGCGACAACACGTGCGAACTCTTCGAACCACACTGGGCTCTCGGGGCTGCGCCAACCGCCCCGGAGGTAGAGCGCCTCCGGAAGATCCCAGTGATAAAGGGTCAGCACAGGCTCGATGCCGGCGGCGATCAGTTCATCAAGCAACTGCTGGTAGAACCGAATTCCCTGCGGATTTACCGGACCTACGCCCTCGGGTAGCACACGAGACCAGGACACGGAGAAGCGATACGCCTTGATGCCAAGTTGCTTCATCAAAGCGACATCTTGCTTGTAGAGATGGTAGTGATTGCAGGCGATATCGGCGTGGTGGTTCTCGAAGATGGCGCCGGGTTGGTGCGAGAAACTGTCCCAGATGGACGGCTTTCGCCCCGCCTCGGCAACCGCACCTTCGATCTGAAAAGCTGAGGTGGCGACGCCCCAAAGAAATTCGTGCGGAAAGCTCATGCTATCGACTTCCAAAAGGTACGATTGTTGTCCGACCAGGATTGCTCAAAACTCCTTCCCGCATCAGTTCGGACTCTGCTGAATCACCCAGCGTATCGTGCGAACGCCGCCATTTGATCAATCTATCGCGCATTCGGCTGAGTACAGATTCGTATTCAGGATACGCGGCAAGATTGCGGACTTGGTACGGGTCGCTCGTCACGTCGTACAGTTCCTCCGCGGGCTTTCGCGCTGCGAAAAACCCTTGCTGGGTCGCATCGAGAGAGCCGAGCGCACGCTGATCGACAACGGATATCCAGACACGGCTGCCGCGCGCGTACGCCGGGAGCGATGAGTGTTGTGGAATCTCCGGCATGAAGTTCCGGATGTACAAGAACCGTCCGTCGTGGACGGCGCGCATTTTATCCGGCACTTCATCGGTACGATCGCGAGTCGCAATCACGAAACTCGGTGGCGGGTCCGCCTCAGGCCCGAGGAGTACGCGTCCTGACATGGTCGGAGGCGGCTTGACGCCCGCCAGTGCAAGCGTCGTCGGTGCGATATCGAGGAGACTGACGAGATCAGTCCTGACGATATCGCGATCGATGCCCGGGCCCACCATCAGCAGCGGTACACGAATCCCAGCCTCATAAAGAAATCGCTTGCCACGCGGGAAGGGAGCCCCGTTGTCGCCAAAGACCATGATGACGGTCCTTTCCAGCACGCCCTGCTTGCGAAGCATGGCCAACAAGTTTTTGACGTTGCGATCAAAGATTGTGACGAGTTCGCCGTAGCGCGCGAAACTTTGGCGTACTTCCGGGGTGTCTGGAAAGTACGGCGGAATCGTCACCGAGCGCGGATTTTGTCTTTCGGTTGGCGACAGTTCAGCGGTCAGGCGCTGGTGGGTTGCATCGTCCGTGAGCAGTTTGCCTTCATGCATGATCATGTCGTTGACATAGGCAAAGAAGGGTTCGGGCGGTGAATCATCGGGCCAATCGGTCGTGGCCTTTGTGAGTTGCGGAGAATCGAAGTTGAAATCCGTCTTGCCTTGTTCCGCGCTCTCTGGCCATGCAATGTGGTATCCCGCCGCCGCCAATAGCTCCAGCATGGTCTGAGGCGGAGTAGTCAGGCGAGATCGATGGTTATGCGTGCCAATCTCGGTCGGGTAGCGGCTGGTGATGAGGGCGGAGCGGCTGGGCGCGCAGGTCGGGGAAGCTGCAAACGCCTTTGAAAAGCGAGTGCCGATTTTTGCGATTTTATCAAGTGTGGGGGTAACTGCGCCGGCATCGCCATACGGTGCGATTTGCACGCCGAGGTCATCGCCGACAATCCAGACGATGTTCGGGCGTTTAGTTGCCGATAGCGTCTCACCCGCGACTGTGGCAGCCGGGCTAATCGCAACCAAAAGAACCAGCAAGATGTTCTTCAAAATAAAGAGCCCAGCTTGGTGTCCCCGGGGGTAGATCACGACAGGCCTGTGAACGCGCGGCTCAACGGCGCAGGTGATCGGGCCAAGTTAAATCTTTGCCTTCGACCGCGTGGACGATGTCGCCGCCCACGACCGTAGCCAGAGACTTGAGATCGCGAATGGCCCGATCGGGCACCGTGAGGTAATCATCGGACAGCACTACGAAGTCGGCAAGCTTGCCTGCTTCGAGAGAACCCTTGAGGTGCTCTTCAAAACTGCCGTAAGCGCAGTTCCAGGTGTACATTCGCAGCGCCTGCTCGCGCGTGACACCGTGCTCGGGTCCCTTGATGCCCCATTTCTTTGTATCGCGAGTGATGAAGAAGTACAGACCCTCGAAGGGGTTCGGCGGCATCTTCGAATAATCGCTGCCCGCGGCAACGTGTACGCCTGCGTCGAGCCACTGACGCGCCGGGAACAGGTGCGATACCGCCTCGGCGCCGTGGTAACCGGCGAAGATCGGGTAGTACATGTACAGGTGGTACTGCATGTAGACGAGCAGATTCATCGACTTGATCCGCTCGATATGCCGCGGCTGGCCGAAGTGCGCGTGATCAACGACCCAGCGCTTGTGCGTCAGCGGATCCTGACGATGAATCGCCTCATACGAGTTCAGCAGCATATCCACCGCGACGTCGCCGCCCGCGTGCACGAGGGGGCGCCAGCCACTGCGGTGCACGGCGGCGATGATGCGATCGAGTTCGGCTTGAGTGACGCGCATGATTCCGCGATAGCTCGCGTCACCCTTCGCAGCCGGCGGCAGGCTCGCGTAGGGCCACGAGAGCAGCATGCCGTCGGTCGACTGATCGATACCGAGTTCGCCCACGCCGTTGAATCGCAGCCAGTGATCTCCAAAGGGCTGCGTGACACCCCATTGCTGCAGCGAAGCCTCGAGCGCTTCCGGCGACTGGTGGTGCGGCTCGAAGCCGACATCCATGGCGAAGCGCAGCGTGAGTTCGCCGGTTTCCCAGAGACTCTGTAGTACGCGCATCTCCTGAACTTCGGAGGCCGGATGACGGATCCCTGTGAGACCGACTGCATTCGCCTGTCGTTGGGCCCAGAGCAGTGCCTCGCGGAGTTGTCTCGAGCTGTACACCCGCGCGCTGCCGCCATCGTCACCGGCGCGCTGCCAGACGAGTTGCGCCGCGGTCCCTGCCACCAAGCCGGTGAGGCGACCGGTGATCGGATCGCGGCCGATGTTACCGCCATCGGGCACTCGAGTTTCCGGAGTGAGCCCGCAGCGCTCCAACATGCGTGAATTGACCCGCAGACCGTCCTCGAGCGTGAGGATCAACGGATTAGCAGGCGCCACCGCATCGAGTTCCTCCAGCGTTGGCGCTCGGAGTTCGTCGAGCAATTCGACTGCATTTCCGGCGTTGCTGAGAATGAGCCGGCCCGGCCCCACGTCGCGAACCTTCTCCGCGATGCCTGCCAGCAGATCCCGCACGCTCGTGTAGTAGTCAAGCCGCACGCCAAAGAAAGCGCGCGCCGCACGATTCGTGAAGTGGTGATGCGAGTCGATGAGGCCCGGAATGACCGTGGCGCCGTGTAGATCGACGAGCGCTGTGCCCGCGCCGCGGTAGGCCATGACTTCGTCCCGCGCGCCGACGGCGAGCAAGTGTTCGCCGCGCACGGCCATGGCATCGACGATGCGAAACGCTGCGTCGCCGGTGACGATTTTGCCGTTGAACAAAATCATGTCGGCGTGATCGCTTGGTTGCGGCGTTCGCGCCTTGTCACGACGCGCGCTGAGTCCCAAGGAGATTCCGGAACTGGATGGGTGGTTTGATGTCATCGGTCCTGCCGTTGGTCAATCGATTGCTGAAACCGGGATTCGATATCGACCCGGCTCAAACCATCTGTAATGAACACAATCTCGGTTCGTCGCCGTTCGCTTGGCCACGCGGGCAACTGCAATGGCGGATGCAGAAGGTGCTGGATGCCGTGGACAACGATCGGGCGTGCGCTGCCTTCGCAGTGCAGCACGCCTTTGATGCGTAGCAACTCATCGCCATGGTCGCGAGCCAGCTCTTCCAGGAATTGGAGCACAGCAGGCAAGTGCACCGGCTCTTCCCGAACCAGCGCAAAACTTTGGATGCCCACGCCACGATGGGATTCCGTATGGTGTACGTGATGAGCCTCGTTGTGGGTGCGGAGGGCGAGCGCGTCGGTCTGCAGCCAGGACTGCAGAGGTGCCGCGGCAGCGCGCAGATCGTGATAGCCACCATCGAGAATCTTTGGCTCGACCGCGCCATGGCGTGCCTCAAGTATCGGTGCACCCGCATTCAATTCGCGCACTCGCGAGGTGGCCTCTGTCATTTGAGTGCTCGACACCAGGTCAGCCTTGGTCATCAGAAGCACATCGGCGAGGGCGGTCTGGCGACGCGATTCCTCACGGGTGGCCAGTTCGCGCGTGGCATGAACCGCATCGACGGTGGTGATGATCCGCTGCAGCCTGAACCGCGAAGAGACGGCGACGTCCGTGAGCAGCGTGTGCGCGATGGGCGCGGGGTCTGCAAGCCCCGTGGTCTCGACGACGATTCGATCGAACGGCGGCAGATCCCCGCGCGCCTGACGCGAATCGAGATCGCCGAGCGCCTCTGCAAGGTCGCTGCGCAGTGTGCAGCAGACGCAGCCGGACTCGAGCAGAACGACATTTTCGTCACTGTGTGCGACAAGCAAATGATCGAGTCCGATATCTCCGAACTCGTTGATGATCACCGCCGTGCGAGACAACTCTGGCTGTCGCAGCAAGTGCGACAAGACCGTCGTCTTCCCGCTGCCGAGCGCCCCGGTCAGGATCGTGACCGGCAGATGCGAGAGCAGCGTTGGTACGACGCTACCCTGCGTCACGATTTTTGGTCTCGCTCCGCGAGATACCTCGTGCGCGTGGCCTCGTTCGGGGGATACAATCCCGGTAGCTGGGCACCGCGCTCGATTTGCACCACGACCCAGCCCTCGAATAATTCCTGCTCGCGTGCCGCTTCGGCGACTTCCGCAGCGATGGCCGCGGGGATCACTACCGCGCCATCCGCGTCAGCCACCACGTAGTCGTCTGGCATCACGGCGACGCCGCCGCAGCCGATGGGCTGCTGCCAGTCGACAAAGGTCAAACCCGCAACTGATGGCGGGGCTGCGATACCGTTGCACCAAACCGGCAAGCCGCAGCGCTCGATACCGACCCGATCGCGCAGTGCACCATCCGTGATCAGGCCGGAAACATTTCTTTGAGTCATGCGGCCGCAGAGTATGTCGCCAAAGATCCCAGCAGAGGTGATGCCGCGCGCGTCGACGACGGCGATCACTCCTGGCGGCATCGCCTCGATCGCCGTCCGTGTCGATTTGGGGGAGGCCCAAGCGGCAGGGTTCGCGAGGTCTTCGCGCGCAGGTACGAATCGCAATGTGAAGGCACGACCCGCGATGCGCGCCGCTGAGGCGAGCAGCGGCCGTGGACCGAGCATGTAGCTTGAGCGAATACCTCGCTCGAGCAGCACGGTCGTCAGCGATGCCGTCGTTGTTTGTCTGAGTACGTCGAGTGTGGGGTCGTATTGGGTCATGCAGTGCCGTCGATCAAACACTCGCGATCAGTCCACCGTCCACGCGAAGAACACTGCCGGTGATGTAGGAGGCGCGTTCGCTCGCGAGAAAGGCCACGGCGTCTGCGTATTCGCCGGGCTCGCCGTAGCGGCCCATGGGTATCCCCGCAGCACTTTCGTCGGCAACCGCCTCCACTGAACGACCCTCGCGCTGTGCACGAGCCGCATCGAGGGATCGTGTGCGTGCCGTGGCAATCCGCCCGGGGACGACGACATTCACTGTGACGGCCTCACGAGCGACCTCTCTGGCGAGCGTCTTTGACCACCCAACCAGCGATAACCGCAGTGCGTTCGAGATCGCGAGGTTGGGTAATGGGGCTACGACGCCGGAGGAGGTGCTAGTGATGATGCGTCCCCAACGGCGTTGACGCATACCGGGCAGCACCCGGTCGGTGATAGTGATCACGGACATGACCATCGCTTCGAACTGCTTGCGCCATAGCGCTGGATCCTGCCCCGCAGCAGGCGTTGGCGGAGGTCCGCCCGTGTTGTTGAACAGGATGTCGATTGGGCCGAGGTTTGCCTCGACGGCTGCGATCCGTGCTTCGATCCCGACATGGTCTGCGAGATCCCAGCACAGCGTGTGATGCTGCACGCCAAGCCCGTTGATCTGGCCGACTGTTCGCTCGAGAGCCTCCTGCGAGATGTCAGCGAGTGCGATCCGGCAGCCCTCTCTGGCGAGCGCGACCGCCACGGCGCTACCGATGCCACCGCCCGCACCCAGGATCAGAGCGGTACGTCCCTTGATAGCGAGATCCATTGGCGATTTACTCCGTGGCGACTGTTCTAAATTGCTGCGCGCGAGTCGCGTCGGGCGAGGCGGGCGAGCAGATAGTCCACTTCAGCGCGAGCTGCGGACGTCAGTGCGCTGCCCGGCTTGCGTTGAATATCGTGGCGGATGGCCCCGCGGCGCATGAGTACATACTTGCGTACAGCGAGTCCGGGGCCGGTCTGATGTTCGTAGCGCAGGAAGGGCAGGTGGGCATCAAAGAGGTCATGTACGCCGTCCCGGTCGCCGCGGCGGTGTCTTTCGACCAGCTCCACAAGCATGTCCGGAAACGCGTATCCGGTCATTCCGCCGTCTGCACCACGGCCCAATTCGAAGTCCAGAAACAGCCCGCCGTTTCCGCAAAGAATTGAGACGTGCCGCATGCTGCCGTCCTGTTCGAAGCCGCGGAGCGCGCTGATTTTCTCGAGACCCGGCCAGTCCTCGTGCTTGAGCATCCGGCAAGACGGATGATCCTGGATGATCTGTCGAATCACCTTGGGTGTCATGACGACAGACAGCATCAGCGGATGATCCTGCAAAACCCAGGGAATGTCGGCGCCGATCGCCTCTACGGCCTGTCGAAAGTAGGTGGTGATTTGCTCGTCGGTGCGTAGCGATGGCGGTGGCGCGATCATCACGCCCGCTGCGCCCGCGTCCATGGATGCGTGCGCAAGAGAGCGCATTCCGGCGAATCCCGGGGCGGATACGCCAACGATAACCGGCCGGCCCGCCGCTCGCGCTATCACCTGCTGCACGATCGCCAGGGATTCCGCAGGTTCGAGTTTGGGTGCCTCGCCCATGATCCCGAGCACGGTGATCCCGGCGACTCCGCAGCGCAGGTAGAAATCCATCATCGAGTCGATAGATGGTGTGTCTACAGTGCCATCCGGCTGGAACGGCGTCGGGGCAATGACGTAGACGCCGTGGGACTGTTCGTTGAAGGCCATATTTTCAAAAGAATATCTAAAGTTCGCTCGTCACGCTGTGTCACCCGTCGCCGGATAGATTGTTCCCAGAGCAACAACTCTGGTCAGTGTCGCTATCCGGTGTCTCCGGCTCCAACCCTATGATCGACCTCTGATTCAAGCGGGAAGGGAGCGTCGTCAGTGGTGGCCGCATCAAACAGCACTTCGCAAGGGTCCGATTCCAAGAGCCAGTCCGAGAGCCTGATCGCAGCTATCGATGAAGGTCGACTGATTCAGGACGTCATCGACCTCGTAAACATCGAAAGCCCCACCGGGTCCGAAGGGGCCATGGGTGACTTCATGGCGGAACGCTACGCCAGCATGGGCCTCGAGGTCATCCGACAAGAGGTCGAGCCTGGTCGTCCCAACATCTTCGGCATTCTTCGCGGCCGAGGCGGTGGACCGATGCTCCAGTTCGACGGGCACCTCGATGTTTCTTTTACGGGCCGCGAGGGATTCATGCGGGGTGGTGCCTCGTCAGCTGGCGCCCGAGTCGGCGAGGCTGACGGCCAGCAATGGATCTTCGGCGCGGGCAGCTACAACATGAAGGCTGCTCATGCGGCCTATATGGCGGCTACCGCAGCGGTGATTCGGGTGGGGCTACCGCTGATCGGCGACGTGATGCTCTCTGCCACATCGGGCGAGATCGAGGCATCCCAAGTCGACGAGTTCCAGGGCGCGTTCTATCGTGGCAATGGTGCAGGCGCTGCACACGCTGCTTCGCACGGAATCGTGCCTGACTTTGCCGTGCTTGGAGAGCCCACAGGGCTGAAGCTGATGTTGGGGCACTTCGGATCTTTCTGGAGCAAGATCACCGCGACGGGCGGCACGGTCATCCATAGTGCCTACACCCGCGATCTGCCCAACAAAATCGAGCAGCTGTCGCCGTTGCTGCAGCGCATCACTCAGTTCCGGCAGGAGTTCGCGGAAAAAACTTTGTACAAGGGTTACCGCGGCCTTGTGAATCTTGCGGCGATCCGCGGCGGGCGGCCCTGGAAGGCCTCGCGCAGTCCCGACTCCGCAAGTCTTTATCTCGATCTGCGCTATCCGCCAGGTTGGGCACCGCTCAAAGTGAAGGCGGTGGTCGATGAGCTGGTGTGGGAGCTCAATCGGGAGTTTCCGGACATGGGGCTCGTGCATCAGCCGTTCTGCACCAATCCCCCCACCGAGGTTCCAGAAGACGATTTCATTGTGGGGGCCGTCGAGCGTGGGCATCGACAGATCTTCAATGCGCCTGTCGACAAGATCTATGAACTTTGGTACTCCAACGCGCCGCCACTCAATGCGATGGGCGCCCGCGCGATCAATTACGGATCAGCCGGGAGCCGAAGGATCAAAGGATTGACCTTGTCGGATCGCGACCGTGAATACGTGCACATTGGCGACCTGATCGGCAGCGCCCGAGTCTACGCCCACCTGATCGCCGACATTTGTACCCGCTCGAGAAGGGAAGTGCGACCGGATCTGTTCACATGATCCGGAGCTTGATCGCAGTCGTTCAATTGACATCAAAGATTTGGAGCCTCACGTGAAGCAGCCACACGATCGTTTCGACTTCTCGCCCATTGGCACGCGTCCCGTTATCCAGTTGCCCGAGGCGAGCCGGGTGGGTGTGTACATTGTCGTCAATGTGGAGGATTGGGACTTCAACAAGCCGGTTCCACGTCAGTACGTGACATCGCCTGCCGGTGTCGCGACCGTGCCCGACGTGCAGAACTGGGGCTGGCACGAGTACGGAATGCGCGTTGGAATCTGGCGCATTCTCGAAGCCTTGTCGCAGCGTGGCTTGCGGGCTTCTGCTCCCGTCAACGCGCGCCTATGCCAAACCTACGAGCCCGTGGCGCGCGCGATGATGAGCGCAGGCTGGGAATTCATGGGCCACGGCGTGGTGCAGGGCGCCATGCACACCGTGCCCAATCAGCGAGAAGCCATCTTCCAATCAATGGACCTGCTCAAGAGCTTTACGGGTGTGGCGCCTCGGGGATGGCTCGGCCCGGGAATGCACGAGACGTACGAGACACTCGACTATCTGGCAGAGGCCGGATTCCGGTACGTCTGTGATTGGGCGATGGACGAGCAGCCATGCCGCATTCGGACCGACTTTGCTGACATGGTTTCGATGCCCTACACCTTGGAGCTCAGCGATCTTCCAATGATGGTGGTCCATCATCATGAGTCCGAGGCTTGGCTGCGGCGAGTCAAAGATCACTTTGATCGGCTCTACCAAGATGGACAGCGCAATCC